>Ga0302325_10027565_pt1 | contig 11773 bp, 10 predicted proteins | sample Palsa_T0_2_FD_201948 | JGI IMG/M metagenome (GOLD analysis project Ga0302325, IMG submission 201948) | Peat permafrost microbial communities from Stordalen Mire near Abisko, Sweden - Palsa_T0_2 | ecosystem: Environmental > Terrestrial > Soil > Palsa > Peat permafrost | place: Sweden: Abisko... | reverse complement strand
CTACCCCAGGCCCACAGGCTGCCATCATCCTTTAATGCCAATGTATTCATCGTGCCACCAGCTACTTGCGACCAATCCGAGTCCGAGCCGATGCGAAGTGGAACCTGCGAGGTGACGGGATGCGGGAATACGTTCGTAAGGTGAAATTCTGTCCCGCCCCAAGCCCAGAGTGATCCGTCGGGGGCCAGAAGGACAGCCGTCTCCCAGTCGGTGACCAATTGCGGTCGCACTTTGCCCGGCGGCAACGGTCTGCCGACCGAAAAACCTGGAGCATGGAGTTGATGCTCGAACACCAGCAGCACGATAAGAATCAAGATCGCCGCAATTGCGCATCGGGTGAGCCATTTTTTCATGCCGGGCGATTTATTCATGGGAGGGACCTGCTGGATGGGCGGTGGTCGGATCATTCGTGGAGCCATTCGGCCCGGTTCCGAGCGAACGGCGCACTTCCGGCGGAAGCTCCCATAGGAGGTGCGGCGTTTGGTCAATGTCCGATTTGATCAGGAAGCGAAATGCGGGGAACCGCTTGACCGCCGGGGCCAAGAACGCCTCGAATTTCTGCCGCGTCGCGCTCGGTCCGCTTAGCCCCAGCCGCCTTCCCCAAGTCCACAATTTGCCATCAAGGCCCAACAACAGAGTGGTGCCTTGTCCCGGCGCGAAGACCCAAGGCTCGAAGCTGAATGGCAGGCGCCGGGGGGAGGGCGCACACAAAACATGCGTGCCCAAGCCAAGCTGTCCCTCGTAATTCAGGCCGCAGCCCCACCAACTGCCATCATTCTTGCGGGCAAAGAACGAAATCCAACCGGCATGAATTTCAATCCAATCCTGATCGCGTCCGACCTGGGTGAAGTTATCAGTGTGACCGGAGGCGAACGCCGAAGCGGCGTTAATGTAAACCCCTGCACCAACGAGCATACTGCTTAGCCAAAGCGTTCCATCGGTTTTGAGCGCCAGCAGGTTAAAATCGTAGGCTGAAATGGCCTGCCAATTCGTGCCAGGTTCCATTTGTGTTGGCGTCAATAATTCATTGCCACTGTTGCTTTGTGACCCCCAGCGCCAGATGGTGCCGTTTCTCTTGAGGGCCAAGGTGTTGTTAACGTGCGCCGCGATCGCTTGCCAATCCCGATCTACGCCGATCATACTCGGAACGGAAATGTTGTTGGTCGTGCCGTCTCCTAATTGGCCGCGGTTATTGAAGCCCCAGGCCCAGAGCGAACCGTCAATTTTTAAGGCCACCGTGTGAGCAACGCCGGCGCAAATCTGGGTCCAGTTGGTTTCCCTGCCGATACGAGTTGGAGCGCCGTAGTGATTGGTGAGGTTCGCCTGGCCAACTTCTCCTTCGCCGTTCCAACCCCAGGCCCAAAGGCTGCCATCGCTTTTAAGCGCCACCGTATATGAGCCGCCTGAAGCTACCTGGGTCCAATCCGAGTCTGCGCCGACGCGGAGAGGAACCTCCGAGATAGATGGCTGAGGGAACACGCCCATAAGTCTTGAGCCCGTTCCGTTCCAAGCCAGTTTGGATTGCGTTCCGCCCCAAGCCCAGAGCGACCCATCGGGAGCCAGAAGCAAAGCGATATCTCCAGCGTTGACTAATTGCGGCCGCACTTTGCCTTGAGGCAACGGTTTGCCCATCCGAATGCCGGGTGCATGGAGTTGATGCTCGAACACCAGCAGCACGATAAGAATCAAGGCCGCCGCAATTGCGCATCGTGTGCGCCATTTTTTAATGCCGGGCGATTTATTCATGGGAGGCACCTGCTGGATGGGCGGTGGTCGAAATATTCGTGGAGTCTTTTGACCCGGTTCCAAGCGCGCGGCGTACTTCCGGCGGAAGTTCCCACAGCAGGTGCGGCGCATAGTCGATGTCCGATTTGATCAGGAAGCCTAGGGTCGGGAAGCGATTGACCGCCGGGGCGACGAACGCCTCGAATCTCAGCCGCTTCGCGCTCGGTTGGCCCAAGCCCAAGCGCTTGCCCCAAGTCCACAACTTGCCATCCTTACCCAAACAAAGGGTGGCTTGCACTCCCGGCGCGAAGGCCCAAGGATTGAGTTCGAAGGGCAGGCGTTGCGGTGAGGCCACGGCCGTGATATTTGTGCCCAGGCCGAGTTGCCCGAAGAGGTTCTGCCCGCAACCCCACCAACTGCCGTCTTTCTTCAGCGCAAAGAAGGAGCAATCTTCCCCGGCAAAGATCTCGGCCCAATCCTTGTCCGGTCCGAGTTGGATGAAGTTTGTGCTTAGACCGGTAAACGGGAGTGAAGGAACACGAGAAACGTTACTGCCGCTCGTCCAAAGTGTTCCATCGGTTTTGAGGGCAAGTATGAAGGAGCCGTTGGCCGAGATGGCCAGCCAATTAGTGCCTGCCGCGATTGGCCGGGGAACCCGATAATTGCTGCCATCGAACCTTCCCCAGCCCCAGAGTGTGCCATAGCTCTTGAGGGCGAGGCTGGCGGCGCCAACCACTGCGATCGTCCGCCAATCCCGGTCTGTGCCGACCATGGCCGGAGCCGAGCTATCCGATGGCCAGGTCCAAAGTGAACCGTCATTTTTCAACGCCAAATTGTTCCCATCGGCGGCGCAGAGTTGGCTCCAGTTAGTTTCCGTGCCGATCCGGGTTGGAGCGCCGTACAGTTGGTTAAAGTGCCAAGCCCACAGACTGCCGTCGTCCTTCAGAGCAAGTGTGAGGTCCTGGCAAAAAGCCACTTGCCTCCAATTCGAATCTGACCCGATGCGTCGCGGCACCTCCGAGAAGGTAACATCTTGCGGGCGCGAGCTTACGGGAAAGTTCCATTGCGGCGTTCCACCCCAAGCCCAAAGCGAACCGTCCGGAGCCAGGAGGATCGCGCACAACCGATCATTAACCAACTGTGGCTTCACTTTGCCCGGCGGCAATGGATGGCCGTTCCAAATTCCAGGCCCATTAAGTTGATGCACCGCGAGCAGCAGCACCAACAGAATCAAGCCTGCCGCCACCGCGCAGCGTGTGAGCCATTTTCTCATGCCGGGTGATTTAACCTACAAAAAGCATTTGCAGTGGCCACAAAAGAAGACAAAGAGCACAACGCAGACGAGCCGCAAGCCAATTCTCACCACGAAGGACACGAAGAGCACGAAGAAGAACCATCCATATGGTCTTTTTCAAAACTTCGTGTCCTTCGCGCCCTTCGTGGTGAAAAAGTTTTCTCAGAAATGAGCGAATTCGGGATGTTGCACCACAAAGAAAACAGGTTCAGAGGTTGGCGACTGCTGCGTTCATTGAACCGGTGCTGGAACAAAATGCTCGATCAAGCAATCTATAAATTCTTATCTATGTGCGCCTTGTACTACGATCAATTAATCGCGCATGGCCCCCCGCCGCGTGAGGGCACGCGGCCTACAACCGCCCGTTGCAGGCTGGTTCGCCTGACCCGGCAGGCGAACTCAATTCTGTCGCTGCCTATAATCGCAACTGCTGAATTCAGGTTTATTGATGGGTGGCATCGGCTGGATGGCCGGAGGTTGAATTATTCGTGGAGATTTTTGGCCCGGGTCCAAGGGCGCGGCGCACTTCCGGCGGAAGCTCCCACAGGAGGTGAGGAGTACAGTCAATGTCGGATTTGATCAGGAAGCCGAGGGATGGGAAGCGTTTGACGGCTGGAGCTATCGAAATGGAAAGGGACGCGTTGTGGTGGGTAAGACCAAGAATTGGCCAACTGCGGCTTCACCTTGCCCGGCGGCAACGGTTTGCCCACCCAAACACCGGGCGGATGGCGTTCGGGCGTGAGCGCCAACAGGACGATAGTAATCAAAACTGCCGCCACGCCACATCGTGTGAGCCATTTTCTCATGCCAGGTGATTTATTCTACAAACCGTAAACGAAGTTATACAACCACGGATGACACGGATAAGAAAGGGCGGCTTTCCAAGCCGTGAAATCCGTACTACTATCCCACAAAGTTTTGTTTTCTTAGCAGCATTTTTGACAGGATGAACAGGATGAACAGGATTCGGAAACGGTGAGCGACAAGATTTTATCCTGTAAATCCTGTTCATCCTGTCAAGATTTACGATCGCATGTGACCTCAGCCGCGTGAGGGCACGCGGCCTACAACCGCCCGTTGCTGGCTGGTTCGCCCGACCCGGAAAGCGAACTCATTGCTGTCGCTACGTATAATTGTAACGGCTGACTTGAGGGTTATTCATGGGAGGCAGCGGCTGGATGGCCGGAGGTCAAATGATTCGTAAGGCTAATTGGCCCGGTTCCAAGCGAGCGGCGCACTTCCGGCGGAAGCTCCCACAGCAGGTGCGGCGGAGAGTCGATGTCCGATTTGACCAGGAAGCCAAGGGACGGGAAGCGCTTCACCGCCGGGGCAACGAACGCCTCGAATCTCTGCCGCGCCGCGCTGGGTTTCACTCCAAGACGATAGCCCCAAGTCCACAACTTGCCATCCTTGCCCAACACGAGGGTGTTACCCACTCCAGGCGCGAAAGCCCAAGCCTCGAAATTGAAGCGTACACGTTGCGGTGCGGCGACTTCCGCATTTGTGCCGACGCCAAGTTGTCGCCAATCATTGTTTCCCCAGCCCCACCAACTGCCGTCTTTCTTGCGACCTCCGTCCAATCTTTATCGCGACCAATCTGCGTCATGTTCATAACGAAGGAGGAATTCCAAGCCGAGGCGGAGGAAGCGTTTCCGCTTCCGACCCAAACGGTTCCGTCGTTTTTGAGCGCAACCATTGCGTATCCGCTCGCCGAAATGAACGCCCAATTCGTGTCATACCCGATTGGCTTTGGCACCAAATCGTTGCTGTTGCGACTCCTGCAATATCCCCACTCCCAAAGAGTGCCATTGCTCTTGAGCGCAAAGTTCGCGAAGTCTTCTGCTGCGATCATCCGCCAATCCCGGTTTGTTCCAACCATTGCGGGCGCAGGAGAATCATTTGTCGTACCGGTTCCCAGCACACCGTCTGTATTAAGGCCCCACGCCCATGCAGAGCCGTCATTTTTCAACGCAAGGTTGTGGTTAAAGCCAGAGCAAATCTGAGTCCAGTTGGTTTCCGAGCCGATGCGCGTTGGTGTCGCGTAATTCCGCTTGGTCAGATTTCCCTGGCCAGCCTCGCCAAATCGGTTCGTGCCCCAGGCCCAGAGACTGCCGTCGCACTTCAGAGCAACCGTATGCTGCAAGGCGGCACTTACCTGTGACCAATCCGAGTCTGACCCGATTCGCCGTGGAACCTCCAAAATCTCTGGCTGCGGAAAAACGCCCAGAAGACCATCGCCTGTTCCGCCCCAAGCCCAAAGCGAGCCGTCAGGTGCAAGGAGCACAGCCGTATCCTCTTCGCTGACCAATTGCGGTTTCACTTTGCCCTGCGGCAACGCTCGCCCCACAGAATTGGGCGGTGTTTGGAGTTGATGCAAGACTGCCAGCAGCACGGTTCCAATCAAGGCTGCCGCGACCGCGCATCGTGTGAGCCATTTTCTCATGCCGGGCGAACGCCAGCCACTTTAGCCCCAAGGGGCCACTGCTGACAATCCCCGATGCCAAGGGCCATGACATCAGCCGTCCCTTCGTGACTTGAGGTCGGCTGGGTTGGGCCCGGCGTTGAAAGCAGGCCTAAGCGGTCGGCGGGGGCGCCGACCGCCACACGCGAGGCGCGTGTGCTCCCCAAGCCGTGAAATTCGGAGCCTAAGGATTTGGGTGCCAACATGCGTTTTGCATTCCATCCATAACGTGGTAATGTGCCAAGTGTGCGGCGCTTATGCGCCAGTTCTTTGAAAATTTGCAGTCGCGAATCCAGCCTCGCCCGGGATGCCGCAGGACCGGTTCCCGGCGATTGGACTTGGATTGGATCTGAGTTGCCGAAGTATGTTCATCAAAGCACGTGCTTTAATCGGAGCCGCGTATGCGCGGCGAATTGCGTGGTTTTCACGCATTATGGGAGCGAATGACCCGGTCAGTCAATCCCGGTCAAACTCAGTCAAACCAGAGCAGGCCTCAATCAAGGCGGTTCAGACCAAATCAAACCGAATCAAACCTGCCGTGGCCGAAAATGGGGGGCCTGCCGGTGGCCAAAAAGAGCCACGGGAATGCAGGCCGGTCAAACCCAGTCAAACCAAATCAAACCGAATCGAACCGAATCAAACCGAATCAAACCTGCCGTGGCCGAAAATGGGCCTGCCGGTGGCCAAAAAGAGCCAGGGGAATGTGCAGGCCGGTCAAACCCAGTCAAACCGTGATGGATCAAGGTTTCGCAGGAGTCAGAACAAATTAACCCGCTTTGCGGGCTGCTCGCCTTCCCGAAACACTCAAACCCAGTCAAACCGAATCAAACCGAATCAAACCAAATCAAACCTGCCGTGGGTGAAAATGAGCCTGCCGGGGCGGCAAAAAAGCGCCAGAGGAATGCAGGCCGGTCAAACCCAGTCAAACCAGTCAAACCCAGTCAAACCAGAAAGAGGTTTGAGCCGGGCTTAAGAATAAGACATGCTAATCATTAGCGATGTGCTTAGGTTAAGCTCAATTTTGTCGAATTTATGAAAATCGAATTGCAAGGAGTGGTGAAACAGTTCAAAGCGCGCCGGGCGCTGGACGAGGTTTCCTTGACGATTGAATCGGGGCAGGTGGTGGCGCTGCTGGGGCTGAATGGCGCGGGCAAAACAACTCTGCTCCGCTGCCTGGCCGGAACGGCTGTGCCGGATAAAGGACGGATCGTTTATGACGGGGAAGTGTTCCTGCGCGGACGGATGGATTTGCGCCGGCAATTTATGTTTCTGCCGGATTTTCCCGCCACCTTCGAGGAATGGACGCCTTTGCAACACATCGGCATGGTGCTCCGCCTCTACGAACTGGCCCAACCCGGCGTGGAAGACCGCGTGGTGGAGTTGTTGCGCGAGTTGGATCTCTTGCCGCTGGCCGAGGTGCCGCTGGCCACGCTGTCGCGCGGGCAGCGTTACAAGGCGGCGCTGGCCGCGTTGCTGGCGGTGAATCCGAAGCTGTGGCTGCTGGATGAACCGTTCGCCTCCGGCATGGACCCCAACGGCATCAATACCTTCAAACGCCGGGCACACGAGGCCGCAGCCCATGGACAGACGGTCCTCTACACGACTCAGATTCTTGACGCGGCCGAACGCTTTTCCGACCGCATCTGCGTCATCCATCGCGGAGCTATCCGGGCCTATCAGTCCGCGGCAGATTTGCGCAAAGATCCGCACGCGGCGACGAGCGGGTTGGACGACATTTTCAGTCAACTTCGCGAGGAGGAAGTTTCGTGAGCTTGCGGCGGTGGTCTTTAGAGGAGGCGGCGCGCCAGCGGGTGCGGGCTGAAGTATTCGCGTCGGCATCATTGCGGGAGGAGTATCGACTGGCGCGCGCCGCGGCCAAAGGGAGGCCTGGCATTCCGCCCTGGGTGTATCGTTTATTGTTTATGGGATTTCTGGTGATGCTGGCGGTCATTTCCAAGCTCATCACCGTGGAATACGTGGTGGCGGTCATCCTCTTGTGGACATTGGGCACGGTGTTTTATCAGGCGAGTCATTTTTATACGGGGCTTTATGATGACCCCGGGTTAATCGTGTTCGATTATCTGCCTATATCGGAAAGCGACATTTTCCGCGTGCAATGGAGGCGATTCCTGCGCGGCAGTTGGTGGCCGCTCTTTGATTTCGCGGTCGCTTATTACGTGCTTCTGGTCCATGCCGGGGTCGGTTGGCGCGCCATCACGGGCGGGCTGGCGTTTGGCGCGGTGCAGTGGGTTTTTATCGTGGCGATGGCTGTTTGCCTGGTTGCATTCGCGCGGCCCGATCACTTTGCTCCGCTGGCGTTGCCGTTCCAAGTGGCCGCCCTGGTGCTTCTTTCCGCCGGGTTGCACCTGTCAAATGTATGCACGTGGCTGGACGGCCTCGCCTGGTGCGTCCCGCCGTTGGGCTGGACTCTCCAGAGCTTGGGAGTTTCCGACGAGAGCGGTGTTCTTCATCGTGTCTTGCCGGGGCTGATGTGCGCGGTTGTGCTCGCTCTTTCGCCCATTGCATTTCAGCGCGTGCGCCGGGCCTTCCTTTTGAGCGAGCCGAGACACACCAGCGATGGGCGCATCCCGGAACTGCTGGAATTTGGCGAGCGCCTGGCAAAGAGTCCGGACGAGGCTCGGGCCGCGATTCAACGCCGCCAATTCCTGGCCGGATTCGATTGGCAAAACGCGGGTTCGCTGGAACGACTCTTTTCACGTCTGCTCAACGGCCGCGACCGCACCGTTGCGGAGTTCATGCTGGCCGCTAATCCGGGCTGGACCTTTCATCTCAGACGCCTGGCGCCGTTTCTTTTGCTGGCATTGCCCGTGCCTTGGCTCTTTCGACACGGCTGGCTTCCGAAAGCGGAGGTGTTTTTGCCGCTGTGGGGGTTGATGGGTGTGACCGCCATCGTCAGAACCGCGCGCGGCTTCGATCTGCCGCCAGGGAGCGGTTTGCGCAGTCCGTATTACGCCAATTATCCCATTGAGTTTTGGGAATTGGCGCGCGTCGTTTTGAAGATCAACATCGCCAGCACTTTTGTCGTGGTGTTCTGTCTCCTGATTCTTTACGCGGCGTCGGCTGGAATTCATTTCGTGGCGATTGAGAACGCATTGAAATGGAGCGCCGTGGCGTTGATGGTCCAGCCCTTGTTGGTGATCGCGGCGTTTTCTCCCAGGACCAACGACGCCCAAAAGAGCAGTTTCGCCTGGCGCGGCTTTGTCCTGATATTGGTCATGTTGGGGACCGGCGTCACTTTTTTCATGGCGGCGAAATGGTGGGTCGTGGCGCTGGCGGGATTGCTTACGGCCGCAGCTTCCATTCTGGCGTTGGTTCTCTATGGCTACTCATTCAACCGCAGCCAATTCGACTTGGTGCCGATGAGAAAAACGGATGAAGATTAGTCCGAGCCTGGAATAGCCTTGAGACTCTGAGGAGAAAGGACTATGTAAAATGCTCGCGTGATGGAACTTGCTGATCTCAGTCTCAAGCGGGTGGTCGCCGGTAATTATAAAAGCATCAAGCGCTTGGAGTTGGATAATCTCAACAACCTCGCGCTGTTGATGGGCCGTAATAACGCCGGCAAATCCAATTGCCTGGACGTCTTCAAGTTCCTCTCCGAAGCCGCCACCAGCTTCGAGCAGGCTGTTGCCTCCCGCGGCCAGAAGTTGAGCGAGGTCGTCTATCGCAAGCGCGAGGATGAGACCATCGAGTTCCTCTTCGAGTTCATCCCGGCTCCCAGAAAACGGATTGATTTCATACACGTCCTCTACGCCGGCAATCCGCAATTGGCCGCGCCTGATGTGAGCAACTCCGGCTTCCTCTCCGCCCTGATCCTGAAGATCGACATCACGCGGGATGGATTCCGCGAGGAACTGGCTACGCCTAACGTCGCCGGCGACCGGCCTTTCGTGATTTTTTCCGTTCACGGCACGCCGAACAGCCTGGAGGCGGTCGGCGGCCAGATGGAGGCGCTGTGCAAACGTTGCAGCGGCGAACTGCCGGCGGAGCCGATCAAACTGGAGTCCAAGCCGGAGGCCGCCGCGCCATACCGCTTGCGCTTGGGCCGGCCGGAAGGCAGCGGCGCGTTCCCGGTCTCGCACGCTTTGGCCGAGGCGGTCTATCAACAATTCGCCAACCTGGAATGGGTCGATCCCCTGCGCAAAATGCCGACCACTTCGCCCATCCTGGGCGAGCAAACGCTGACGGCCGACGTGTCCAACCTGCCCGACGTGATGCATTGGCTCTACAACAACAAGCCCAAGCAATTTCGCAAGATCGAGGCGGAGGTATCCAAGTTGGTGCCCAACCTGGGCAAGCTTTACACGCCAACAATCCAAAACGAGGCCACGCTGGGACTAATCGACGACGCCGACGAAGATCTGGTCTATTCGATAGGCCAAATGAGTTTTGGCACGCGGTCGGTGGTGGCTGTGGTGGCCAAAGTGATCCTGGCCAAACCGGGAGCATGGGTGTGCATCGAGGAGCCGGAAACCTACCTTCATCCCAAAGCGCAACTGGGGCTCTTCCACTTCCTGCGTGAGGAAGCCAAAGGCAAGCGGATTTACGTGGCCACCCATTCCACCGCCATTGCCGCTTCCTGTCCGCTCTCCTCTTTGTTCATCGTGCAGCGAGACGTGGACAGATCGACCGTGGCCGTGACGGTCACGCCGCAGCAGGCGCCGGAGGTGATCGAGCAATTGGGGGTCAAACCATCCTTCAGCTTCGAGGCGGACGCGATTGTGTTTGTGGAGCAGGCCGATCACGTGCCGATTTTCGAGGCCTGGGCCAAGAAGTTCAACTTTCACATCAAGGTTCAATTTCTGGACGCCGAGGGGGCCTGCACGCTGCATTATTTTGCCAACACGCGCATAGCGTTGAGCAACTTCGTGCATACGCTGGTCTTCGCCGTTTTCGGCAACGGCAGCGAGATGGCCAGCCTGACCAAGAGGACGATTGTGGAACAATTGCAATTGCCGCCCGAGCAGGTCATCACGGTGGATTTTCCCGACTTGGAAGGGTACCTGCTGGAGACCAAGGCGATAATGCGGGTCTTTCCGGCCATCACGCTGCCGCAGGCGGAGTTAGAGACGCGGCTGGAGCCGGCGCGCACGTTGCCAGACCAAAAGCAGGCCTTGAGTGATTTGCTTTCGCAGTTCCGGCTGGGCGAGTACGACAGCCGGTTGGGCGCGCGCATCGCCGAGGCGATGGACGAGATTCCGGCCTGTGTGCGCCAATTGTTCGAGCAGATCGATGCCAGTTCCAAGCCGTATTGGAAGATTTAAGGGCATTGTTCCAGGCTGGGTAGATGACATAAAAGTGGGTTTTGCCAATTTGCATTGTTGTTTGCGCACTCATGGTCGTTAGTTAGTTAGGCTGGCTCCTACAATGTCAAAAACCTCAGCGATCGTTCGATCCTTCTGTCCCGAAGGGACATCATGAGAATAGCCCGGCGATTCAATTCAACGCCGGGTCCAACGCAGCAGCCCGCCAGTCCCGAAGGGACGGCTGATTCAACTCCCACAAGTATCCCTCGTCATTTTGGCCGTTTTTGGTTTCCGTGGGTGACACCTTTGACTGTTCCTTGGCCCTTCCGGGCGCCGCGTGCCCTCACGCGGCGCTCGGCACGAATTCTCAGACACGCTCTAAGATGTCCCTTCATTCCGTATCCCGCCGGAGCTTAATGCTCCGGCGGGAGCGATTCGCGAAGCGAATTCCGATTGCTAGTTGCTCATAAGGCGGAAGAACAAGTTTCCAGAGGCGATCGGCGTCGTGTAGGTGTTCCCGGTGGGGGCCGGGGTTACGGCGGACCAATCGCTCGATTTGCCAGTCAAGATCGTAGCCGACTGTAGCGTGCCCGTGCCGGTCCAAGTGAGGGTCACTTTGCCGCTGGCGGCGGAGATGTTGAGCGTGGGCCCCGCCGCAGGCGGGAGGCCGGTCGGAACCATGGCTCCGGAGGGCGGCACGTCGAAGAAGGCGATTTGGGAGAGGCCAAAATACCAACTGCAGGAGCCGATTTGCCCCACGCGCAGCCGAACGTCGCTCTTGTTGGCGGCCAAAGGCAGGCGAACCACTTCGATGCGTTTGCCGTCGAACTTGTCGTCGTTGACGCGCGGGGCGAAGAACGGGGCCAAGGCTTGGCTTATCGGCGCGGCAACGCAGGAGGCGTAGGTGTTGTTCACGTCGCCGGTGGAATCGGTCCAAAGCGGGATTTCGCCCGGATTGGTGTCGTGGAACAAGGTTTTGTTCACGTTCACGGTGTTGTCGATGTTGACTTGGATGTCCGCCGGATC
>Ga0302325_10027563_pt1 | contig 11773 bp, 6 predicted proteins | sample Palsa_T0_2_FD_201948 | JGI IMG/M metagenome (GOLD analysis project Ga0302325, IMG submission 201948) | Peat permafrost microbial communities from Stordalen Mire near Abisko, Sweden - Palsa_T0_2 | ecosystem: Environmental > Terrestrial > Soil > Palsa > Peat permafrost | place: Sweden: Abisko... | reverse complement strand
CGGCACCATCGGCACCGTGCACTCGGTGCCGCGTCTGATGGCGGGCCAGGGCGCGATCATCGGCGTGGGCGCGATGGAGTACCCGGCCGAATTGCAGGGCGCCAGCGCAGAGCGCATCGCCGAACTCGGTATCGGCAAGTTGATCACTTTGACCTCGACCTACGACCACCGAATCATCCAGGGCGCGGAGTCCGGCGACTTCTTGCGCACCATCCACCAGATGCTGCTCTCCGACGGCTTCTGGGACGAGATCTTCCGGGAGATGGGCGTCCCGTATCTGCCGATCCGGTGGAGCACCGACAACCCGGACTCGATCGTGGACAAGAACGCCCGGGTGATGGAGTTGATCGGGGCGTACCGCAACCGTGGGCACCTGATGGCAGACATCGATCCGCTTCGGTTGGACAACACCAGATTCCGCAGCCACCCCGACCTCGAAGTCATTACCCATGGACTGACGCTGTGGGATCTGGACCGGGTCTTCAAGGTCAACGGCTTCGCCGGTTCTGAGTACAAGAAACTGCGCGACATCCTGGGTCTGCTGCGCGACGCCTACTGTCGTCACATCGGTGTCGAGTACACCCACATCCTCGATCCCGAACAGCTGGAGTGGCTGGAACACCGCGTCGAGACTAAGCACGTCAAACCGACTGTCGCCCAACAGAAGTACATCCTGAGCAAGCTCAACGCGGCCGAAGCGTTCGAGACCTTCTTGCAGACGAAATACGTTGGGCAGAAGCGGTTCTCACTCGAGGGCGCCGAGAGCGTGATCCCGATGATGGACGCCGCGATCGACCAGTGCGCCGAGTACGGGCTCGACGAAGTCGTGATCGCGATGCCGCACCGCGGCCGGCTCAACGTGCTGGCCAACATCGTCGGCAAGCCGTATTCGCAGATCTTCAGCGAGTTCGAAGGCAACTTGAACCCCGCGCAGGCGCACGGCTCCGGTGACGTCAAATACCACCTCGGCGCCACCGGTCTGTATCTACAGATGTTCGGCGACAACGACATTCAGGTGTCGTTGACGGCCAACCCGTCACACCTGGAGGCCGTCGACCCAGTGCTGGAGGGTCTGGTCCGAGCCAAGCAGGACCTGCTCGACAAGGGTGACGGCGAAGACGGTGACTCCGTGGTGCCGATGATGCTGCACGGCGACGCCGCCTTCGCCGGCCAGGGCGTGGTCGCCGAGACGCTGAACCTGGCCAACCTGCCCGGTTACCGCGTCGGCGGGACCATCCACATCATCGTGAACAACCAGATCGGCTTCACCACCGCGCCGGAATACTCGCGATCCAGCGAGTACTGCACCGACGTCGCAAAGATGATCGGGGCGCCGATCTTTCACGTCAACGGCGACGACCCGGAAGCGTGTGTGTGGGTGGCGAAGCTGGCCGTGGACTTCCGCCAGAAATTCAAGAAGGACGTCGTCATCGACATGCTGTGCTTCCGGCGGCGTGGACACAACGAGGGCGACGACCCGTCGATGACGAACCCCGCCATGTATGACGTCGTCGACGTCAAGCGCGGGGTACGCAAGACCTACACCGAAGCGCTGATCGGCCGTGGCGACATCTCGATGAAAGAGGCCGACGACGCGTTGCGCGACTACCAGGGCCAACTGGAACGAGTGTTCAACGACGTCCGCGAGGTGGAGAAGCACGGGGTAGAGCCGAGTCTCTCGGTCGAGTCCAACCAGATGCTCGCCACCGGCCTGGACACCGCGGTCGACAAGGCATTGCTGGCCCGTATCGGTGACGCATTCCTCGCCCTGCCAGAGGGCTTCGACGCGCACCCGCGCGTCACTCCCGTCTTGGAGAAGCGCCGCGAGATGGCCTACGAAGGCAAGGTCGACTGGGCGTTCGGCGAGTTGCTGGCGCTGGGTTCGCTTGTGGCCGAAGGCAAATTGATACGGCTGACTGGTCAGGACACCCGCCGCGGCACGTTCTCCCAGCGGCATTCAGTGATCATCGATCGCCGGACCGGGGAAGAGTTCACCCCGCTGCAACTGCTGACGCTCGATGACAAAGGCAACCCGACCGGCGGCAAGTTCATGGTGTTCGACTCGCCGCTGTCGGAGTACGCGGCCGTTGGCTTCGAGTACGGCTACACGGTCGGCAACCCGGACGCATTGGTGCTGTGGGAGGGCCAGTTCGGTGACTTCGTCAACGGCGCCCAGTCGATCATCGACGAATTCATCAGCTCCGGCGAAGCGAAGTGGGGGCAGCTGTCCAGCGTCGTCCTGCTGCTGCCACACGGCCACGAAGGGCAGGGCCCCGACCACACCTCCGGTCGCATCGAACGTTTCTTGCAGCTGTGGGCCGAGGGGTCGATGACCATCGCGGTTCCGTCAACGCCGGCCAACTACTTCCACCTGCTGCGCCGGCACGCCCTCGACGGGGTGCAGCGGCCGCTGATCGTGTTCACCCCGAAATCGATGCTGCGCAACAAGGCTGCGGTCAGCGACATCCGGGCGTTCACCGAGACCAAGTTCCACTCGGTGCTCGAAGAGCCCACTTACGAAGACGGCATCGGGGACCGCAGCAAGGCCACCCGCATGCTGTTGACGAGCGGAAAGATCTACTACGAGCTGGCGGCCAGGAAAGCCAAGGACAATCGCGAGGACGTGGCGATCGTTCGGATCGAGCAGCTTGCGCCGCTGCCGCGGACCCGCCTGCAGGAAACGATGGACCACTATCCGAACGTCACAGAGTTCTCCTGGGTGCAAGAAGAGCCGGCCAACCAGGGTGCGTGGCCCCGGTTCGGTCTGGAGCTGCCGGAGATGTTCCCCGGCAAACTGACTGGCATCAAACGGATTTCACGCCGCGCCATGTCGGCGCCATCGTCGGGTTCGTCGAAGGTGCACGCCGTCGAGCAACAAGAGATTCTGGACGAGGCGTTCCGCTGAGCTACTAAGCTGCGTTTAGTTCCCGGCAATTAGGCCTACGGGCGCAACGCGTGCCCGTACATCGCACCATTGCCGTTGCCGTTGCTTGTGCCGTTGCCGGCCGCCGCACCGTTCCCGGCCGTCCTCAACGGCCCGGTGACAGCAGTGTCCGCCAGATCCACGTGAGCGGGGTTAGATGAGCCACGCCGTGTCCTGACCCGGGGCGGACGCGAGGGAACGTTCATCGGCCACCAGAACCACCGTCCCAGCAGCGCCGCGATCGACGGGGTGAGGAACGAACGCACGATCAGCGTGTCGAACAGCAGGCCGAGACCAATAGTGGTACCCACCTGGCCAACAACGCGTACGTCGCTGACGATCATGGCGGCCATCGTGAAGGCGAATACGAGACCCGCGGTCGTCACGACCTTGCCGGTGCCGCCCATCGCACGGATGATGCCCGTCTTCAGCCCAGCGCCCATTTCTTCCTTGAACCGTGCGACCAGGAGCAAATTGTAGTCAGCTCCCACAGCCAACAGAATGATGACCGACATCAGCAGCACCATCCAGTGCAGGTTGAAGCCGAGAATATACTGCCAGAAAAGCACGGATAGTCCGAAAGAAGACCCCAACGAAAGCCCCACGGTGCCCACGATTACGAGGGCCGCAATAAGGCCTCGCGTGATGAGCAACATGATGATAAAGATGATGCACAGGGCTGAGGTCCCGGCAATCAACAGGTCGTACTGCGAACCTTCTTTTAGGTCTTTCAGCACCGATGCGGTGCCAGACACGTAGATCTTGGCGTTCGCCAGCGGCGTCCCCTTGAGGGACTCCACCGCAGCCGTCTTTATCGGGTTGATCCGCGCGATGCCCTCTTCCGAGGCCGGATTGCCCCGATGCGTAATGATGAAGCGCGCCGCCGTTCCGTCCGGCGACAGGAAAAGCTTCATGACGCGCTGGAAGTCGGGGTTGTCGAACGCCTCTCGAGGCAGGTAGAAGGAGTCGTCGCTTTTGGCGGCGTCGAAATCCTTTCCCATGGCAGTCGCGTCGTGGCTGAGTTGGTCTACCTGGTCAATCATCCCGGTCATGGTGCTGTGCAGTGTTAGCACCATGGTCCGCAGGCTCTTCATGGTGTCGATCTGCGGCGGCAGCAGCGCGACCAGCTGTGGCACCACGACGTCGACGGAATCCACGTCTTTGCTGAGGTCGGCCACCTTTTCGCTGAGCCGGTCGATACCGTCGGTGGCGTTGTACATCGACCGAATTCCCCAGCAGACGGGGATGTTGTAGCAGTTCGGATTCGAATAGAAGTAGCTGCGGAGTGGCCGGAACGTGTCGTCGAAGTTGGCGATGTCGTCGCGCACCTCATTGGAGATGGCCAGCGTGTCCCTGGTGGTGCCGGCGACGTGGTGGGTCGTACCGACAAGCTTGTTCATCAAACCGTTCATGCGCTCGAGCGAGTTGATGGTTCCACCGAGCTGGTCGGCCAGCTTCGTCATATCGTCCAGCCGGCCTTTCGCGACTTGCACGTTTTGTAGCGCTCCGGCGTTTTGCATACTGAGCAAAAATGGTATGGACGTATGCTCAAGTGGCACGCCCTCGGGTCGAGTCACGCCTTGGACGAGGGCAACCCCTTCAACGCCAAAGATGGCTTTGGCCAGCTTGTTCAACACTAGAAAGTCCGCCGAATTACGCATATCGTGATCGGACTCGATCATCAGGACTTCGGGCCTCATGCGCGACTCGGGAAAATGGCGATCAGCGGCCGCCCATCCTACGTTGGCGGGGGTGTCTTGAGGCATATACGGCCGGTCTTCGTAGCTGACCCGGTATCCCGGCAGTGCCAGCAGGCCAACCATAGCGACCGCGCACGAAGCCACGAAGATGGGTGCAGGCCAGCGCACGATTGCCGTTCCCACCCGTCGCCAGCCACGAACCGACATCGTGCGTCTTGGTTCGAGGAGACCGAAACGACTAGCAACGGAGAGAACCGCGGGAACCAGTGTGAGTGCAACCGCGACGGCGACGAGCATGCCCACCGCGCACGAAGCTCCCATGGTTTGGAAGATCGGCAACCGGGTGAAACTGAGGCAATACGTCGCCCCGGCGACAGTCAGACCCGAGGCTAGGATCACGTGAGCCACCCCGCGGTAAGCGCTGTAGTAGGCCGTCTTCCGATCTTCGCCCGCCCGGCGCGCCTCGTGATAGCGCCCGACGATGAATATCGCATAGTCCGTTCCCGCGGCGATCGCCAGGCATACGAGGATACTGATGGCAAAAGTCGAAACGCTAATAATCCCGAGCTGGCACAGAAGTGCGACGATTCCCCGGACCGCCGTCAATTCAATCCCCACCGTGGCTAACACGAGCAGCACGGTCGTGACCGACCGGTACACCAGCAGCAACATAATGGAAATCACCACCACGGTTGCCACCGTGATTTTCATGACGGCGTGGTCACCGGTTTTAGCCAGATCCGCTGAGAGCGGCGTTACGCCGGTGACATAGGCCTTGACCCCATCCGGCGCGGATGTTCGCTGCACGATATTGCGAACAGCCTCGACGGATTCGTTCGCCAAGGCCTCGCCTTGGTTTCCGGTGAGGTTCAATTGAACATACGCGGCCTTGCCGTCCGCGCTTTGCACCCCCGGGGCGGTCAGCGGATCCCCCCAAAAATTCTGGATGTGCTGCACGTGCGTCGGGTCGGTACTCAACTGGCGAATCAAATTGTCGTAATACTGGTGGGCAGCGTCACCGAGGGGGCGCTCGCCCTCCAGGACGATCATCGCAACGCTGTCAGTATTCGATTCCTTGAATAAACGACCGATGCGCTTGACCGCTTTGATCGACGGCGCGTCTTGGGCGCTCAGCGATACGGCACGCTCTTTGGCAACCTGCTCGAGCGGTGGAACGCCGATACTCACCAGGAGCGTGATCGCCAACCACCCAAGAATGATGGGCCACGAAAATTTACGGACCATTCCCGCAGCGAATGGTCGTTCCGTGCGCTCGCTTCTTGCGTGATGGTTACTCATGCGCCCCTCACCAGACAATGCGTGCGGGCGCTCACTTCGTTCGAAACCCACTCGGTTTTGACCTCACCGTCCACAACGAGACGGCGGCCAATTCGGTCACTGTCACCCTGCGCCGCAATGTCCCCCACGCCTGCGGGCACGGCCGACATGATCTTCGACGACCACGGTGAGCGTACTTCATCGCCCTCGACTCGCTGCGGCTCAGAATTGACATCGAGACACCCGAAGCCCGCTGCGGTGCCGGCCGGGCCAAAGACCCCATGAATTACTCGCCTGGGACGAAACGGCCTTGTGTCATCGCTTTGATCGTCGGCATACGCCCGGTGCTCCTCAGCGCCGACAGTACCGTGGACCCGCGACACGGTGAATCCCCCACAACCGATCACCATCATCACAACCAGCGGTATCCACGCTCACCGCAGAACTCTGACAACTCGCATCTCCTTCACCCGTTGCAACTACTGCACCGCGGGTACCCTGCGCTAGCAGCCTCCCGATGAGCGCGCGACCAGCACTAATGAGTAAACCATGCCTGCGACTTCGCGTCATGCGATCGCGTAGTCGGTCAGCGGGAACCGGTCCTGCTCCTTGACGGCGGTACGCACCGACGTCGGCCGGAAAAGCGGCGCCTCCCCGGTGTGGTGGTTGAACCAATACGAGCGCGAGGTTGCGCAGTTGCCGAGGTGAAACACCGAATCCTCGAGTAGCTTGTTCATCCGCTCCAGGAAGCGATCATTGGCTTGTTCGGTGACCTCGAAGGTATGGGCATCGCGCCGCTGGAGTTCGCCGAACAGCCGATCCATGTGCCGCATCTGGTATTCCACCGTGTTGAACCACGACAACCCCACCCACGCGAACGGGCTGGCCATCGTCAAAAAGTTCGGAAAGTAAGGCACCGACACACCTTGATATGCCTGGAACCTGGTGTCTCGCCACCACTTTCCGAGGTTTCGGCCCTCCCGGCCGATCACCTCAATCGCCGGCAAGTTCGCGTCCCACACGTCGAACCCGGTGGCCAGGACCAGGGTGTCGATGAACCGTTTGGTGCCGCCGTTCGCGACGATGCCGTCGGGCTCGATCCGATCAATGCCACTGGTTTCCAGATGCACATGCGGTTGGGCGAACGTCGGATAATAGGAATTAGATATCGTCGGGCGCTTGCAGCCGAAGTCGAAATCCGGGTCCAGCTTGCGCGAGACCTCTTTGTCGCGCACCGACCTCGACCGATGGATCCTAGACAGTCCCGCCATGGCTTTGTTGACCAGCTTGAAACGCCGATATTTCCACATCGTGATGACCATCATGAAGTCCGTGCCTGTGTCGGTAAACCAACGCACGATGCGCTGGGTAAACGGCACCCTGGCGAAAAGCCGTTGCACCACCGGCGGGAACACGACATCGGACTTGGGCAACACCAGGATCGGCGTGCGCTGATACACAGTCAGCTCGGAGACATTCTTGGCCAGTTCGGGAATCACTTGTATACCGGTGGAGCCGGTGCCGATGATCGCGGCCCGACGTCCCGTCAACGAGTAGCTGTCATCCCAATCGGCCGTGTGGATGATACGCCCGCTGAACGTGTCGATACCAGGAATGTCCGGGGTACGCGGTTGACATAGGAAACCGGTCGCGGCGATCAGGAACTGCGCGCTCAGCGTTTCACCACCGGCAAGCGCCACCCGCCAGCCTCGGGCATCGTCGTCCCACCGGGCGCCCTCGACGGTGGTATTGAACCTCATATAGCGGCGCACGTCGTACTTGTCGGCCACATGCTCGGCGTAACGCTTTACTTCGGCGCCAGGGGCAAACAGGCGCGACCAGTACGGGTTGGGCTCGAACCAGTAGGAGTAAGTGGTCGACGGCTGATCTACGGACAGGCCCGGATAGTGGTTGACGTGCCACGTTCCGCCCAGATCGTCCTCGCGGTCGACGATCAGGATGTTGTCGTAGCCCAGCCGGTTGAGTTGGATCGCCGCGCCGATTCCTCCGAAACCCGCCCCGACGATGACCGCATCGAACTGCTCCTCACCCATAAGCACTGACGGTACCTGCTGCACCACCGCGACGAACGGCACGCACCCGATTAGATGGGGCCAGCCAGCAAGCACATGGGATCAATGCGTACTACTCTCAATTCAATTCCGCTAGTGTGCGCAGTCAAACCCTCGCCGATGCGGGTAACCTCTCAAACCTGATCACGTAGCTGCGTGTGCGCTAGTCTCGTGGAGATTGGCGAGTAAAGGTCACAACCGGAGGTGGTCGTGATCCACTCGGCAACACGATGGTCACGAGAATGAGGCCCTCCTGTGCTAGGCCTTTCACCCTGATCCCGGTAAAGTCGGGACCCGTCTATACCCGATAAAGTGCATGTGTTCAGTAAGGCGATGGATGTGAGCGCCAGAGAGGGGATCGGATTGCCGATCGCAGGGGGCAACATCTTCTGGCTGCTGGGCACCGTACTGCTGGTGAATCTGTTGGTGCTGGCTGGTACGCGCATGGCCAAACGGTGGAAACGCAATATGGACGTCAGCGATGACGCCGAGTACGCCGCGAACCTCGCGACCTTGTCCGAGGCTTCCGTGCGCCGTCACTTCAATCCCTACACCGACATCGACTGGGAAGCGCCGGAGTTCTCCGTCACCGAGGACGACCCGCGCTGGGTGCTGTCGGCGACCGATCCACTAGGACGGCATCCCTGGCACCGGGCGCAACCGCTGGAGAAGCAGATTGCGATCGGGATGTGGCGTCAGGCCAACGCTGCGAAGGTTTCTCTACAGTTGGAGAGCATCCTGATTCGCGGTCTGATGTACTACACATTCTGGGTGCCCAACGGATCACCCGAATACCGTTACTGTCTGCACGAATCCATCGAAGAGTGCAACCACGCCCTGATGTTTCAGGAAATGGTGAACCGGATTGGGATAAACGTTCCGGGCATGCCGCGGTGGCTGCGATGGATCTCGTCGGCGATCCCGCTGTACGCCGGGCCGCTGCCGGGCACGTTCTTCTTCGGGGTCTTGGCGGGCGAGCTGCCGATCCACAACACGCAGACGAGCATGTTGCGGGAGCGCAACACGCTGCATCCGATCATCGCGAAGGTGATTGGGATCCACGTCGCCGAGGAGGCCCGCCACATATCCTTCGCTGACCAACTCCTCAGCAAGCGTGTCCCGCAGATGGTTCGGCGCAGCCGGTTCGTGTTGTCGCTGTATGTGCCGATCGTTATGCGAGTGCTGGGGCAGGCGATCGTCGTGCCGCCGCGCAGCTTCTTCAAGGAGTTCGACATTCCCTGGTCGGTGCGCAAGGAGCTGTATTTCGACGCGCCCGATTCGCGCCAGGCGCTGCGTGACATGTACGCCGACGTCCGGATGCTGAGCCACGACGTGGGATTGATGAACCCCATCGCGCTGTTAATGTGGCGCATCTGCAAGATCGATGGTCGCCCATCGCGGTACCGCAGTGAGCCGCAACGCACGCACATGCCGACCTCGGTGTGATGCCCACAACGCCTGCCTGCCATACTTTCCCGCATGACGCGCACTCCCACTCAACCTAAAGCCCTGGACCGCATCGGCGTCGGCTTGGTCTACCGCATCGGATCCACCGCGCTGTACAAGAGGGTCTTCAAGTACTGGTACCCGTACATGACGCGTCGGCTCGTCCGGCAGGAAGACGTGGTCTTCTTGAATTGGGGTTATGAAGAGGACCCGCCGATGGGCATCCCTCTCGAGGAATCCGATGAGCCAAACCGGTATTCCATTCAGCTCTACCACCAGACCGCGACCCAGGTCGATCTCAGCGGCAAGAAGGTATTGGAGTGCAGCAGCGGTCACGGTGGCGGGGCCTCCTATATCAGCCGCACGTTGCACCCCGCCTCCTACACCGGACTGGACTTCAACGCCGATGGCGTCGCCTTTTGCCAAAAGCGGCACAATCTGCCGGGCCTGGATTTTGTGCAGGGCGACGCTCAGAACCTGCCGTTCCCCGATGAATCCTTCGACGCGGTGATCAACGTCGAGGCCTCCCACATCTACCCCGACTTCGAGCGATTCGTCGGCGAAGTCGCCCGCGTGCTGCGCCCCGGTGGCCACTTTCTGCACGCCGACCTCCGCAACCGCGACAGCTTCCCCGAATGGGAAGCGGCACTGCGCAAACCACGGATGCGAATCGTTTCCGAGAAGAACATCAGCGAACCAGTCCTGCGCGGCCTGCAGCTGAACTCGCCGCGCTCAGAGGACCTGATCAACCGCAACATGCCCGTCTTCCTGCGCCGTTTCGGCCGCGAATTCGCCGTTGTGGACGGCTCGTGGTTCTTCAAGGACCTGGAACGCGGCGAAATCGAATACCGCACTTACTGCTTGACCAAGGATTGAGCTGCCGTGTCCTGTTGGCGTTTTAAGCTGTTGGAGGGCTGGTAGCGCCAATCGGATCAACGTCGCGGCGCCGCACTTTGCCGTACGCAGCCGCTGTAACCGCGTCGTTCACCAGTCCCCGTGGGCGGTAGCTTCCGGGCAGAGTATCTCGCCGAGATTCCATTCACGTTCGGCGCGAAGATCTCGGGTCAGCGGGGGGTCGGGATCTTGATGAACCGGCCCAGCACCACTGGGACTAACCGCTGATAGCGGGGCCCGGTGATTCGCGCCAGCAGATCGAAAATCCTGGCGTCCGGTCCGACCAGAATCCGGACGCGGTTCTTGCGGACCCCGTCGAGGATGACTCGTGCGGCTTTCTCCGGCGAGGTGGACCACAACCGTTTGTCGAAGTTTTTCACTAGGTCAACGTCACCGAGTCTCTCGGCCGCGGTCATGTTCCGAACGAAGGCAGTTTTGATACCGCCGGGGTACACCGTGGCTACCTTCACCGGGTGTCCGGCCAGCAACATCTCTTGGTGCAGCGCCTGGGTGAAGGCGCGAACGGCGAACTTCGCCGAGCTGTAGGCGGCCTGGTAGGGCACTGCGTACAGGCCGAACGTGCTGGAGACGTTGATCACGTGCCCGTCGCCGGAAGCGATCAGGTGCGGCAGGAACGCTTTGGTGCCGTTCACCACGCCCCAGAAGTCGACGTCCATCACCCGTTCGATCTCTTTGAACTGGCTGATTTCGATGTCGCCGAAGAACGTCACGCCGGCGTTGTTGTAGATCTGGTTGACTTTGCCGAAATGGTCGTTGACCTGCTCGGCGTAGGCGATGAAAGCGTCCCGTTCGGTGACGTCGAGTCGGTCGGCCTTGACCGTCGCGCCGATGGCCTTCAGCAGCTGCTCGGTGTGCGCCAGCCCGTCGGTGTCGACGTCGCTGATCGCGAGCTTGGCCCCGGAGCGGGCCAGTTCGACGGCCAGCGCCTGGCCGATACCCGAACCGGCGCCGGTGACGACGGCGACTTTCCCGGCGAACCCTTGCATGCGTTGACTCCCCCCAGTTGGCTGTGTCGAGCGTAGCCGATACACAGGTACGACCCAGCCTGCTCCACGCGGACATGGCACACATCCACACGTCGGTGCGGGAGATGCACCGGCAGCGATAGCCCGTTATCCGCCGCCGAGCTTTTTGTACGCTCTGCCGACGATCGGCGCGACGAGGGCGCGCGGCAGGTACTGGTTGGCCACCGACATCACCTTCGCGGGTAGGCCGGGCACGACACGCATTTTGTTGCGGCTCAACCCGTCCAACGACACCTTCGCCGTGTACTCCGCGGAGACCCACACAAAATCCGGTGCCAGCTTGTTGGCCGCCGACTCGTCGACCGATTCCAGCATTCCGGTACGCACCGGACCGGGGGCCAACAGCGTCACATGCACGCCGGAGGTAAGCAGCTCCCCGCGTAACGATTCGCTGAAGGTGTTCAGGAACGCTTT
>Ga0302325_10027559_pt1 | contig 11774 bp, 10 predicted proteins | sample Palsa_T0_2_FD_201948 | JGI IMG/M metagenome (GOLD analysis project Ga0302325, IMG submission 201948) | Peat permafrost microbial communities from Stordalen Mire near Abisko, Sweden - Palsa_T0_2 | ecosystem: Environmental > Terrestrial > Soil > Palsa > Peat permafrost | place: Sweden: Abisko... | reverse complement strand
GCTGCTGGGTTTTGGGGTTTGTGGGGGTGGTGGGTTGTATGTTGTGTGGGGTGGGGGGTGTGGTGCTGGGTGTGGTGGTTGGGGTGGTGGGGGTGGTGATTGGGGAGCTGGAGAGGGAGGGGAGGGCGTAGGAGGAGGTGGAGGTGGAGGAGCGTCGGCGGAAGGGGAAGGAGAGCGAAGGGAGGAGGTAGGTTGGGAATGGTGGGCGAGGTTCTGGCGCCAAGGTGGAGGAGGTGGTGTGTGTTTGAATGCCGTATTATTGTGGGAATGTCGTGGTGATATCTCCAGCAGAGCAGTACAGTTAGTAAGGAGCGCTGTCCGGACGATGGCGGGGCTGTCTCTGGCTTACAATAATCACTTGTGAGATGATGCGCACCCTGGCTCTAGGTCGCAGTGAAATTCGAAGTCATGTCGTCGCCTCCCTCATCGTGTGTCTGGCGGGTGGACCTTTTCTATGGAAAAGGGCAGTCATATGTACAGTACAGTAGTACAGTAGTACTGTGTGTACTGCACATTAGGCTGGGGCTGGTCCGATGAAACGGAAGCACCTTGTGCGGTGTGGAGGGGCGGCTGTGTGTTGGCTGACCTGACCATCTCATGTTCTCCGAGCCTCGCAGCACCCTCCCGCTCCCCTCCCCTTCCCCTCCATCCCTCAATTTTGCCTTATCTTATCGACCACCCCCCTGCAATTTTTATATTCTCAGACCCACCCTTTTCCCAGCAATTCCTCAGAATATTTATCACATCTGCTTTTCTACTTGATTATCGAACTGTTCTTCATTTACTGTAACTCCAGGGAAAATCGAGATGATCCTGGTAAGTCAAGGCGAATTCTGGTGAGGCAATGTGAAAGGCCGAGGAGCTGGGCCTCCGCGCTTACCGGTGATCAGCTGCCCATGGCAATGTCCGTGAATTAGAAAGCAGAACCACAGCGCTGTGGAGTGTGGATGCAAGCAGCGAATTGTACGGGTACGGGTACGGGCGACTGTAGAGTAGGTTCTTGTGCCTCGGGTGTTTTATGTGTACAAATACCAAGTATGGTCTGAGAAGGTTCAGACCGAGTCACCGAGTCACCGACTCACCGAGGCCTCACAGAGGCTCCCGAGTCATGTTCGACCCTTCAAATCTCCTACTCTAACTCATGAACGGGGATGATGCACGAAGCCGGATCCGGCCAGAGTGAATTTCCAGCCATGGCGAATCAAAGCCGACTGAGAGTGAAAAAAAACGTGCGGAGCCTTTATTGGCTGGTATCGCCCACGTGATTACTAAAACCCACTTTTCCAATCGTGGCTTTCCTTGATGTTCAAATAGACTCAGATTCTGCAACGACACTTCCTCCTAACTCACCGCTGATCTTCGACTTCAACAAACCAGACAAGCACTCCCGCCTTTGAAAACAATCCATCAAAAGCTTCAATTCCTCCCAATCACACCACTCAACCACCAACAATCCCTCAGCCTTACCTACAAAAACCTTCACCGACGCAACCGTGGCAAAAATCGACAGCAATGGCTCCCAGCAAAAACAACAATCATAATAATAGTAATCGCAATGGCGAGATTGTAGGCCGCCCAGCTAGCATTCTCGCCTCAGCCTACTGCGTCGACGCTTCCACGCGTCTGACCGGATTCCACTACTCCACTACCGGGGCCGGCGGGGCAAGGTGGTTTCCCTGAGGTCCTGGGGATCCAGGGGATTCCCTCACCACCGTCAAGTCCCCCTCTCGCGGCCCTGACCTCCGCCAACGAGCTCGCGCTCATCTCGAAATCCAGCACAACCAAGAAGCGCGAAGCAACCGATGGCAGCAGGAGGAAAAGCCGTAGAGAGGGGGCAGCGTACCACATCCGGGAAGAGTGTGAGAGGCTCTTCTGCGAGACCATGAAAGCTGTGTTCCTTGGTGAAGAGGGAAGCGCGGCGCATAATGGCTCTATCGTGATGGGTACGGACGCGCACTCACCTCCTGACGAAAGCGTGAGTGCGTACAACAACAATTACTTTGCCAATGGGAAGGCTGGCCAGGCTATGGATGCTTGGATTGAGGTCTGGGACTACTCTAGTGGTTGCAGCTTCCGGGTATTCGTGGGTGGAAATGGGGAGAACAAATCGCTGTTTGCATTCTTTGGTTCTGCGGTTGTTGGATCGGATTTGAAGCAAGGGCAAGTCTCCCCTTACCATTGCACAGAACATTTCTAACTTGTATAGGCTCATGGCTCTCATCGAACTCGCCGAAACCGTTTTCGCCGTCTCCCAGGTAGTCATCTGCCTAGATCGCTCCGTCGAAGAAAGCGAACGCAAGGCTTTCATGAAAAGTCTTCGATGGGTCGGATTCGAGTTGATTACATTAGATCTCTGGGTGAACGATATCGATGTCACAAGTGACAAGTGGCTATTTTTGGGCATGGAAATTTGATTTGCAAAAGTGAAAGGCGCTGGCGTATTGGTTTTGAAGAAGAGGTTTTCCTAAGTCATTGGGTCAAGCATGGTCAAGCATTTCCCTGGGTTTGCGGCTGCTTCTGATTCATAGTTTTTCTCAAACGCCTTCTGTACGTACGCGGTCTCTACGTTCATAATCAATTTGCATTTGCATTACAAATTGAGCTTTCCCCTTCCCGATAGTCCATGTTCGGTAGTTATATCATCACTCCATTGGTAAGCAGCACGCCATTTGCGGACAGAAAAGCTGCATCAATTTTCATTGTCCTACACCAAGTTGGAACGTTAAAATCTGGAATAATAAGAACCGCTTTTTCTATCCTTCACGAGCTATCAAGTCAAGTGCCATAGGCCATATATACTTCTCCCTCCGCAAAATTCCAGAACAGCAAAAAAAATATATATATAACCATTCAAGAACCGGGACTGATCTTGGCAATATGAGAAGCACTCCCTCAAGCCAACGTTCTCTCAGTCAACGATATCCATATTTTTCTATGGACATTCAACACACTCTAAATCCCTTCATCATCTATCTAATCCTAAAGACGAAGGACTTTTGTCTGATATAATGACGAATCCTGAAATTGACAATAGTAGCGAAGCGGGCAGCCACAACTCCCCTTTCCCAATTCCCGCGAAGCGCAAACATGTTTCGCAGTAAAAAGAGAAGCCCGCCGCTGCTCTAACGAAGGGAAGGAGATCAAAGAAAGAAAGAAAGAAAGAAAGAAAGAAAGAAAAAAAGACAGGAAACGAGAAATAGAAGCGCGTCCTCGCTCCCGCACACAGCTGCCATTGGCTCATCAGTGCTTTTGGCGAAGAAGTCCTGCTACTAGCCACGATTCGTCGAATATGTAGATGGGACGGTTAGCTGTATCCGACGGGAGGGTGAGCCGAGCAACGGGATCAAAACTAGTAGCGGCCTGTTCCACGCGTGAAGTCTCGTGAAGGAGATGTCGGGAGGTGGGAAGGGGAATAAGGGTTCTTTGTTTGAGTTAATGTTGGGGAGTGGGAGGATGGACGGGGTCTGATTGGGAGATTCGAAGTACCTGGTTGGGGAACTTGGGAGGGGGAGGCGTGTGGATGTGGTGGGATGTTGGAGGGTGGGGGGATGGTATCTAGCGGGGTTGGGAGCTGGAAAGTGTCAAGACGGGGGCCAGAAATATATGTAGCTACGTGATGAAGGAGATGTATAGCACGGGCTTGACTGCTTAACTCATTTCACCTTTCTACCAGAGGATATCATAGGGCTTCGGTGAGAAAATGTTGCACGTGTGGAAGCCAAGTATGACTCACAAGGAAACTTCCTGCCTGGCTACTTCTGATCAAGTTCACCAAATGACAACGTATGTCAAAAAAGAACAGACAGCGAGAAACGAGCCAAGCGTTGTTGGGAAGCGGCAATTAAGTTTCATTTATTGACAGTCTACCCGTGCAACAGCATCTGCTCTTCTTCTTCAATCGTCGTTGCTTGCCGATTTCCTGTCCTAGGTTTGGGCAATGCCTGACTCTGTCTTCGGCTCCCCCATTCCGTCCATGCTTTGGAAAGTTGATATACCGAGTGACATAGCATGCCAGCAATAAACCCAACCCCGTCGTTCTTGAAGGCCAAAAGACCCCCAATCGTCATAAACATGATCGTCCATCTTTCTTTCCTCTCTTCGTCTGACAAGGTTCTTTGCTGTTTCAGCCCTTCCTGTCCAGGTCGATTTTCACCAGATGTAGAGTCAGAAGCCTCCCAGAGATCTCTGGCGCCGTAATTCAGACTCTCGCCAACTTTGGCTAACTCCAACCCAGCTGCGAAGACCATGACACCGAGTAAGCTTTTCGGATACTCGCGAAGAAGCCCGACTAGGCTTTCACCAAAGACGAGTCCAAGGATGATCTTGAATAGACCGAGAAGTATGATGCTGGCTCCACTTCGTGCTCCGAATCTGTATTGAGCTGCGAGACCCCCAGACCCGTGACAAACCGGCATGGCTCCGAACCAACCACCAATCAAATTCATGAGGGCTACGCTGATACCGATTGATGTGACTCCTGGTGTGGGGGTGTGAGGCAGTAGGTCCGCGGAAAGGTAGCTGACAGCGATGATGGAATTCAGCGTTGTGAGGGGTATTTGGCCTAGGCCTGCATCCAACGCCCCAGTCTTGAATGCTGCCCAGCCTGGGACGTATGTTCTGGGATGCCAGAAACTAAAAGAAGGCAAGTTGTGCGAGCCCGCGATGATAAGTGAAATGACAAGGCCTAGGATGAAGACTAGAAGAGCATAAGGTACTTTTGGCATTTTCTGGGTAAGGAGAAGTGCAACGAAAGCAAATATGGCCCATATGAGATTATCACCAGCATTTGGCGTTGTCCACCCAAGGGGCTGAAGCAGACTTGTTCCTGCGGATAGTACTAGAGAAAGCCCTGCTCCGACCTGGATACCTTTGATGATAGGAGTGGGTATCACGTGGGTGAACCATCTTAGCATGCCTGTGACGCTGAAGAGAAAAACGACGCCGGCTGTTGTGAAACCAGCGGAGACTGTCTCTTCAATGGAGAACTTTCTTGCAATTGCCACTGCTGCAATGGCCTTGGACATTATCAGCTCACGTGATCGAAACAGATGTTCGATTTACCTTCATAGGTTGTACAGGAAGTGGAATGCCAAATGCCACACCAGTGAGGATGTTCCAGAGCCCAGAGAATACCAAGGTGGTGGAAAGCGAGATTGAGTTGTTGACTGCCAGAGCAATCATGAGTGGGAGGAGAGTGCCAAGGTCTCCCAGTGATCCGGAGATTTCGGAAATAGGAGAGGCTCGGAAAGTAGCGACATTATTGGCGTGAAGACGACGAATTTGTGTGAGAGTCATAGTAATCTGGGAGTTGTACGAATCTCTCGATTGGTAGGATGTGGATGATGGTTATCGGGGTATAGAGATGCTTTTAGGAGGAGAATAAGGCTGAAGGGAGTCTAAAGGACGTTTCAGTCTGAAAGATATGCCAGTCTATTAATATATGCAATGAAGAAGCAATCCGGTCAACAGAAAAGAAAAGGGAGGTGCCCAAAGGGACTTTCACAGGTGTAAGGATGTTTCACGAAGTGTTGGTCATGAGGGCGGAGATGCACGATGGCTCTCGCGTAACGTCCGAATCTGGAAGTGGGGGTGTGGATCTATAGCACAATTGGTTTGTGTAATAACTCACCACCTACCCTTTCTTCACGAAGGAACGTATTAATATATATATATATATATATATAGAAATGCGCGCCGTTCAGCCAGAGGCCCATTTGGTCAACACTCAGCCGGCCTTGCGGCTACGACTATGAAGGTGAAGACTGTGTGAGAGGGGGAGGGGGAACGACAGGAGGAGAATGAAGATTTATGTTTAATTTGTATATTTCCAGCTTGAGTGGGTGGAGTTTGATCGGTTGACAATAGACATGAATAGATAGTTATTTAGATAGTCGAATGATAAGATTTAGTTTATAGAAATATCATGAAGATGCGTGTGTGATGTCAAGGTAGTTTTATTTACGGAGGTCATCTCTGCCGTTGTCCCACGTTCACCCGAGCATTTCCAGTCAGGAATTTGAATGAAACTTGTAAGTCGAATTTCTGTATTCTTCGTTTGTCGAGCGAAGTCGTTTCCGCAAAGAGGTAGCGCCGCCCTCCACGTCCCGCCAAAAGTGGTGCCTCGCCTAAAATCCGTCACGTCCACGCTCAACTCGCGTCGACGCGTTCTTTGCACTTACGAAATACAACGCCAGACTTCTACGTATTCATGTATCAACACCATGAACATTCTTTGATATGATTACTTGACATCTTTTGTGGAAAGTTTGTATCAATTCCGAGGATACATTCTACCAAAAGCATCCACAATGCCCTCTAGAGAATCCTCGCCGGCGAGCGAAGCTGGTACCACGTCCCCGGCTCAATTGACTCCCAATTCGAAAGTCAAGGCTATGCTGGCTGCTTTCGATAATGATTCGGATGACGAGAGTGTCTCTGGTTCTGCGAGAGCCAGATTATTGTCCTCAATCGCGAAAACAAACAGCAAATCGGCGGAAACCGTGAAGATATCCGAACCAGTTTCCGAAGATATTTCACAAGGAACAATGCATGAGGATTCCGACGATGACGAGGAGGAAGATATTGTGCGGCCAAAAGGGCGAATGGCTGCTAGGATGCTGGCACAGGAGAATGAGTCTGGAGAGGAGGAGCCTACTGCGGACGACGCGCGTGAGCGGGTGAGGAAAATGCTCATAGCCAAGAGCAAATCACCAGAACCTGCTGTCAACATTGAAGATGGAGATGAAAGTGATGAAGAGGACGCACCTGTTGTATCGCGCAAACGAAAGATCCGGGTACCCCGACGCGAAACTCCTACGTTGAGCCCAGTGAGGGCGGCACCTGCTTCACCGGGCCTTTTCGTCTCACCCCAGCCAGGCAAAGCCACCAGCCCCTCCAGCGATACTTCAGATAGCGACGAATTGCCGGAAAATCCAGGTGCAAATGAAAGGTTCTTGGCTCTTGTGGCGAAGAAACGGGAGGAACGGCTTGCTAGGGAGGCAGAATTGGCGAAGCAGAAAGCCAAGGAGGCCGCAGAGCGGAAAAGATACTCTTCTCTGCTGGAGGAGGATGATCAATTGGATGATAGTGATGATAATGTTGAACGACGCCTCACTCAACAGGCCCGCCCCTGCCGTAAGGCTAGCAAGAGGGCCCTCGAAGAGATGCACCGAGAAACTCAGCGATTAAGTCGAAACCAACAATTGGCTCATAAAGCGATCACGAAGAAGAAGATTACGACGGCGAGTTTATTAGCAAAGTTCAATTACAAGCCTGTCCGCCCAACGAGCTCGAGTTCTGCACCGCACTCGGATACGGAAATGAAGGATACACCACCAACGTCTCCTGCATCTCTCGGGGAAGACAACGCGAAGTCCAATGTGCCCGTAATCGCGCCTGCAGTCGAGTGTGAGATCCAAGAAGCGGAAGACGATGAGTTGCCAACCATTGAGGAAGCCTTCACTCAGATACGCTCGTCACCACCACTGCGGTTAGATAAAGGAAAGGGCAAGGCGATCGATGAACCAATCACTGCACCCAAGATTCCCAAAAAGCCATTGTTCACTCAACGTCCTATTCGAGTTCGACCACCAAAAATCGCTGACAGGAAGGTCTCTCCGATGGACGACTCAGATAGCGATCTTGAAATTGTGACAGCGAAGACTCCTGTGCTCAAAAAGAAGCTGGATTCTGTTTTCGACCGTGTCCCTGCCAGGCAAGCCAAGGAGTCACATCCTATTCATGTTTTACGCATGTTTGCAAACCTCACCTCACCTGGGAAGCAAAATACCGGCCGCAACAAGAAGCCTTCCATGACCACCACAGAACTGCAGGTCTCGTTGCAACAACGGGCTAGACAACAGGCTGCTCGGGAAAGGGAAGAAAGGTTACAGGCTTTGAGGGAAAAAGGTGTTGTCGTTCAGACAGCAGAGGAAAGAGAAAAGGAGATGGCTGAGGTCGATGACCTCCTTGCTAAAGCACGACGTGAAGATGAGGAGTTGATGAAGCGAGAGAAAGCGGCCGCGAAAAAGGAGCGAAAAGAGAAGGGCGAAGTAGACCCTCTGGGCGACAGCAGTGATGATGAGGACTGGGAAGAAGGAAAGGAGGACGCACCGGAAGAGATGTCCGTCTCTGGCTCAGAGGACGAGATGGAGGTCGCTTCAGAAGATGAAGGCAACAGCGGTGAAGACGAAGAAGATGAGGATGAATCGATGGCTGTGGATGGCGAGGAAGCCCGGTTAAATCCCATGTTTGACAATGAAGCAGATGAAAGCGATGCCGATGAAAGTGAGGCAGACTTGTCTATTAATGGGGAGAATGCCGAAGATGGGGACGTAGACGAGGACGAAGAGGAGCCAGAACAGCAATTGCCGGTCAAACAGAATCATCGAAGGACGAGAAATGCAAATGTTATCTCGGATGACGAAGATGGAGATGAAGAAGTTAACGAACAGCCATCGCCGCTCCAACCTCAGACCAAATCTCCTGTACAGCTACATACAGAATCGCCCATGGCTCCAAATTCTGTTCTTCGATCCGCTACAAAGACCTTTATTCCCGGATTGACAGTCGCCGGTCCAGCCGGGCTTGGTTTGACACAGATATTCGCTGGCACTATGGATGAGAGTCAATTCTATCCCTTCGAAGCTTCTCCGACAGCTCAAAACGATAATGATCCAGATTCTTTGGCATTTCTGAGACAAATTCCTGCACCAGAGCTGCCACCATTTGTTCCTACCATGGCAGAAGATACTCAAGATGCGCACATGAACAGCCCATCTCAACTCAGTCATATTCCCGAGTCGCAACCAATGAACTCTGAGACTCAAGGAATCGAGCTCAACTTTTCCCAGTCGCAGATTCATGGTTTCGACAGTCTTGTTCAGGACACACAGCAGTCTCAACTTCCTGAAGCTACGCAAGATGTTGGCTTCCAGCACATGACCCCTATCAGAGGACGATTTGTTGATGTACCTCCATCCACCGTGGAAACTGTCATGCTTGATCCTACAGCAGTTCCCGAAACGACGGAAGAGACTCCAATTGTGAAGAAGAAGGGCAAACTTCGTCGAAGAGCTCAAGTAGCGTCATTCTCAGATGACGACGCTGCTGACCCAACCGAGCTGAACGGCGAGGAGGATGAATTTGATATCACGTCAAATGCCTTCGATGTCATGCGAAAAGCTTCCAAGAAGAAGATCGTGGTTGACGAGTTTGACAAAAAGAAGAGCAAAGCAAAGGAAATGGTCAACGAACAGGCTGAAGAATCTGAGGATGAGTACGCGGGTTTGGGAGGTGCTAGTGATGACGAGAGTGGCGAAGAGGACGCCTACGTGAAGGAGATCATCGATGATGAGGGTGGGAAAGATGTGGATGAGAGCAAGCTAGCTGCATTCTTTGCGTATGCTCACCATTCAAACCTCCATATGTTTTTCTAACACATGCGTACAGTGATCGCGAACGAGCAAGTGATGAGAAGCAAGTGGAGAAACTCTACAAGGATATCACGAAGGGTATGCTGAGACGCAAACGGGGAGCAGACTATGACCTCTCGGACTCCGACGATGGTGGTGAAGCTAGACAACGTATGAAGCGCAAAGAATTTGCCAAAATGCGTAAAGCTCTCTTGGCAGATGAACGAATCGGCAAGATGGCTGAGAACCCTAAGAGCCAAGCCTTCTTGCACACTATCGGAGACCGTGGTAGCGAGGATGAAATGGATTTCCTGGACGACTTTGTGGAACAGGAGGAAACGACTGACTCTCAATCTCAAGGGGAGGGATCGCAACAAATTATTCCTGATAGCCAACCCAGCGCCATGGGGCCTCCAAAGCGGAAACGATTTGACGATGGTACAGAATCCGAGAGCAGGCCTCCTCCAAATCTTCGCCGAACGAAGCCAGCAAAGAAGCCGTCAAATCTTTCTGAGATCAGAGAATCTCTATCAAGCCTGATTGAGGAGCCAAATGCAGTTATCTCACAGGCCGACTCGGGCTCTGAGACAGAAGAGGAGTTAGAAATCGAAGGAGAAGATGACTTAGGTCCACGAAAGGAAAATGACAAAGAGAATCGGGATCCATTTGCTCTTCGGAGAAAGAACGTCGCAATCATTGACCGAATTTCACTCAAACGAGCCTCGTCCAACACGGTGTCCATTAGCACCCGTCTCGCATTTGCGGCATCTTCAACTACGCCTGGATTCAAAGTTCCACCATTGTTGAGGCGTGCAACCACAAATAGCAGCATAGCATCCTCGACTAGCTCAAGTGTGAGCGGCGGTATGTCCGCCACGGAGCGAATGGCCGGTGGATCAGGAGGTAGTGAAGGCGTGAAGAGGGGAGGGGGAAAGAACAGTGGGGTGCATTACTTTGCTAGGGAGAGTGAGAGGAGGGCTGCTGTCGTGAAGACGGAGAAGAGACGAGAGCAGAAGTTGGTTAAGGGGGCGCAGGTGAGGAGGAAAGTGGTTGGTGGATTATTTGGGGGTGGGAAGTTTGAATGAGCTGTTCTTGTCTCGCTCGGTGTTAGGGAGTCAACGGCCATTGTTTGCATAGAGCTTCTGTGGGAGTCTTGAATGAATGGATCTGAATCATTGAATTCTCTCCCTCAGTTGACCGTCTCCCAAGTTCCCGCTTTCTCACTCAATACTTCACACTTTGACTGTGAGTTCGTCTTGGCATTCTGTTATCAGATCAGATCCCCAGATTTAGAAGCGAGAAAGGGTTCTAACAGCTGTTCTTTATTATCCGGACCCTGTATTTAGGGTCGTCATCGCGCAGCCAAACGCCGGGGTGGCTGACAGGGGCTGCAAGCGCCACCGCCTGTCAACCTGAAGCGAGAATCAGGTTCCGCGCTTCAACTCTCTCAAACAAGTGATCGATTGGACCGCAGCAAAGATCGCCCATACACGTTCTGGAGAGAGTGTGGCTTCCGAGGCAGGAAAATATGGAAGGCATCTCGGGAGTGGCCGAGGGCATGATTTTTGGGGACAGGGGAAGGAACAGGTTATGGGGGGGAGGGGTGATACAAACTGTGCAAGTCGCCTGTTGGAACAGTTTGTTCTTATTCACTTACATTCATACTCAATTATTCATGGCTGAGAACAGTCTTCTCTGAATAATACATTGCAAGTAATTTTCACTATATACTTAGTCGCTTCAAATTCCCAACCGTCGAGAACACCAAGTTGGTGTCCATCAACAGCAGTCATGGCGCGCTCCAACACCCTCCCAATAAGTCGCCCTCAACCACAAGACAAGAGCAATGGCTACCACAAAGCTCCTGCAAGGAGCGCAACCACGATCTCCAAACCCTCACCCCCAAATCACCACGTGCACCTACCTCACCTCCCCTTCACCCACAGCAACCACCCAACCTCCCAACGCACTCCCTCCCCTTCCACTCGCCCGGGAGCACTCAACCGCCAAAACAGCGTACAAACCCGCTACATGAACATGCTCCTCGCGCTCGACACAATCCCGCGCCTGCACAACATACTAGCATCATTCTTCACTTGGATCCTCCTTGCCGGCTTTGTGATTTTCCCTGGAACTTTCACCTCCATCCAATCCCTTGACACCAACTCTGAAGTCTCCGCCTCCCACACCGCAACCGAGATCCTGCACACAGTAAAGCACATCGATCTGCTCGTCATCGCAGGCATCTGCTGCGGAATCGGAGCCGGAGGCATGGTCTGGCTTTGGTGGCGATGGCGCGAGAACTTCGTTGTATGAATCCCGGCGCTCCTTATATCCTTCATCCTTTTACTCGTTTTATTT
>Ga0302325_10027558_pt1 | contig 11774 bp, 10 predicted proteins | sample Palsa_T0_2_FD_201948 | JGI IMG/M metagenome (GOLD analysis project Ga0302325, IMG submission 201948) | Peat permafrost microbial communities from Stordalen Mire near Abisko, Sweden - Palsa_T0_2 | ecosystem: Environmental > Terrestrial > Soil > Palsa > Peat permafrost | place: Sweden: Abisko... | reverse complement strand
GCACTCTGGACCTCTATCTGACGGAGCATCCCCGCAGGCTGGTGATACCGGCTAGCCGAAAGAACGCCAGAGGACCAGAATGATGGCTCGCCCGGTCCGCGGCATGAGAGCGGGCGGTCCTGCTGATACGGATGTTTAGCGTGACTTATCCAGGTCCGGTTCCAGGATCTCCCTCAGTTTCGGTGCCAGCCGCGCGTATTCAGGCGGATTGCCCTGCTTCAGTTCAGCCAGCTCGGAGATCGCGCGGACGATGCCCTGCGCTTTGATTTTCCCGACATCATCCCTCAGACCGGCGAACCGCTGGACCGCCCGGTCATCGGGAACTCCGCCCGGCCACCGCTCGATCAGTTCGCTGAGCACGTCGATGATGCGGCCGATCTGGCGACCGTAGCTGTACTGGGAGACGATCTCGCGCTCGGTCTCCGGCGAGCTGGAATTCTCCTCCGTGACGTTAACGCTGCCCGCGAATAGCCAGCCGGGAAGAATCGGCTGGCTGAGCGCCTGCGGAGCCAGCGAAGGAAGCCCGGTGGTCCGCGCGTACGCCTGACGCAACAGCTCAGACCACCACGTCAGCCAGTCCGCCGGGTCCTGCAGTCCGGTCACAAGGCGTCTCCTCCGCGGGTTCTCACAGCCACAAGGTCCGGCCGGTGTGCCTCGCGGACCGAGGTCACTCACCCCCAGAGGCCGCAATGACAGCGAACACTCCCGGCTAGCCTGATACCAGAACAGAGAGGTGACAGCCGCGTCCTGATACACCGGCACCGAGGGCGAAACAGCCCGCGCTGCCATTGCAACAGCGGGTACGTCGTGCTCGCGCTGATCGCCGGACGGATCAGCGGCGTTGCTCTCGACCAGCTCGTCGCCGAACGGGTGTGCGAGCCGCCGGGGATGGCTGACACCGGGTTCTTGCGTTCTGACGAGCTCCCGGCCGGGACCGCGCGACCAGGAGATACGGCGTCTCTGACTCCGCTACGTTGCCTGTTGGGTAGAAAATGGGGTAGAAATTTGCCGCTGCCTGGAATCCGTGAAGGCTGGTGCAGCGTAGTCCCGTTCTGTGCACCCTGAGGCCACAGGCCGGTTGGCCCGGCGCTCGGCCTAGGTACGCCGTGATCGTGGGTCATCTCAGGCGGCGGTGCGACCGCTCTCAAGCCGCTCAGCGATCCAGACCTTGATGATGGACTGGCGGGTGACCCCCAGCCGGCGCGCCTCCCGGTCAAGCGATTCGATCATCCATGACGGGAAGTCGACGTTTACCCGGCGCTGCTCCAGTGCGGGACGGCGGATCGCAGCGACGTCCAGATCACCTGTCACGTCTTCACCGTCGTCAAACTTCTGATCGAACTCCTCAGCCCTCATACAGTGCCACCTCCTCCTTCCGGGACCGGCGCGCAGAGATGATCCTGACCCGCTGCTCGAGGTAGGTCACCACCACCGACCAGTGGTTACCATCGATCTGGCCGATCACGAGCCATCGTGGCTCATCTGTTGTCCGGGCCGGGATGTCTACCCGCATGACGTCCTGCCAGATCGCCTGAACTGCGCCGAAGTCAATCCCGTGCTTCTCCAGGTTCGAAGCGCTCTTGGCCGGCTCAAACTCGAATTCCATCCCATCTGGCTCCTTCCCGGTATAATAACTATACCGTATCGGAATATCAAGGTGAGGGTGGCATCGACATGCCGCCCGGGCAGAGTCTCTCGGCCGCCCCCGCCGTCCTCGCCATGCCCATCGATGACCTAACGCCCGTGGCTCGCCGCGAATACACCGCTGTCTGCGAGGCGAAGGCGCCGCGGCCGGAACCGAAGACAGACCCTGTCCGCGGCATGAGCACGTATTTCCGGATGCCTGTCGCAATAGCCTTGACCGGTGATTACCGCCGGGATTGACCTTGCCGCGCAGCCAGAGCGGACTGCAGTCGCGACTATGAAATGGACGGCTGGTCGTGCGGTCATCGAGGATGTTGTCTGCCGCGCCGACGACGAAGACGTGCTCCTGGTGGTGGAACGGGCCAGTAAGACCGGGATTGACTGCCCGTTCGGCTGGCCTGCTGCAATCGCTGATACTTCGTGCGTGGACTTTCCAGGTGACCCAGGGCTCGTGGCTGTGGCGCTCCGGTTCGGAGTTGCGCCAAACGCCTTGCTAGGGCACGGCGGCGAGGCGTGGGTGTACGCCATCGATGATGACCGGGTGCTGAGAATACTGCACGACGGAGGTCGCAAGGCCGACGTGCTGCGTCGCATGGCGCTCGTCGAGGAACTGGCCCTTTCGCAGCCGGTATACCGGCTCCCGGAGGTTCTCGATCGAGGCGTATCTCGACACCTCCGCGTCGCTCGGCGACCTTCATCTTCCTGCTCATGCCGGATTCGGCGACCTCATCGCAGACGACCCGATCGTCGCTCCTGCCTGGCGCACGTACCTAGAGGAGCGTGCGGCCAGGAATCTCGCGAGGTCGACGCCCGAGCTCCGGCAAGTCGACCCTGCCGGCATTGCCGGCGGACTCCCCGACGCATCCACCACCTCGTTCGTCCACCTGGACGCGTTCGCAGGCAACTTTCTCACTGACGGCGTCCGCATCACCGCGGTGATCGACATCGGGGCTTCGAGCCTGGCCGGCGACCGGCGACTCGACCCGATTGCATCGGCGGTCTATCTGTCGGATCCCCACGTCACGCCCACGGCGACCGCGCACGATGTAGACGTCGCCCTGGCGTGGTTGCGCACGAACAGGCTTGCCGAGTGGCTGGAGCCCGGCCGTCGGTGGCTCGCCGCATACTGGTCATTCGAAACTGACGACCCGAAGGCCATTGCTTGGTGCAGCGATGTTCTTCTCCCCTCGCAGCCAATTATCTGAGCAACCTACGCAGGTCCCCTATCACTGACTGACGGGTTTATGCGCGCCCCGGCGACCTCAACGGAGAGCGTGCCCCTGACCGCCGGGCGTCGGCACACACAATGACCGACTCAGCTCACCCTCCGGGGCACGCATACTCGGCGCGGCCGCAGTAAGGAAATCAAAGCTGAATTGATGATCGTCGCCATCGTCAGCGAAATACGCCGCGGCACACAAGTATGCAGGCCTGCAACGCTCGCTATTCGGCATGTGGGTGCGACCTCGTAGCCGCGAGTCGGGAATCGAATCTGCATGACCAGCCTTAAAGCTGTTGGCAATTTGGGTAGAACAATGCGGCGCCAACTGGTCCCTGGCGCCTGTGAAACTCAATTCGAAGATCATCCTTTAGCAGGGAAGATACCGGTATCGATACCATGCCGGCCAGTAGCCGTCATCAGACCGTAGTCAGATGAACAGTAAATCGAAAAATCATCGATGAAGTCGGGACTTTCGCGGAGCGGGCGACGGGAATCGAACCCGCATGACCAGCTTGGAAGGCTGGAGCTCTACCATTGAGCTACGCCCGCGCAGCCGCACCAAGACGCGGCCGTCACCCGGACAGCGTACCGTCTCCGGCCCGCCTCGAGGTCAACGAATTCAGGTGCGGTCCGCTCAGCCGCTAGCTCCCCGCGAGCGATGCCCGCACCGAGAAGATCAGCAGCGCTTTCCACCTCGTCAGCGTAACCGCCCGCCGCCAGCCGCGAGTCTTCCCAGGTCCGCAGCTATACAGATGCGCGGGCGCCGCCCCAGGTGGCCACGGGCAGGATTGATCGCCGTCGCAAGTGGCATAGTGACGGTTACCGACCAACGACAGGAGGGGCGCAGCAGATGGCCGCCACCGGGCAAGCAAGCGCACAGATAGGGGTCACCGGACTCGGGGTAATGGGCCGGAACCTGGCCCGCAACTTCGCCCGCCACGGCTACACCGTCGCCCTGCATAACCGAACGGCCTCTCGTACCACCGACATGGTCAGGCAGTTCGGCGAGGAGGGCGAGTTCGTCCCGGCCCAGAGCGCCGAGGAGTTCGTGCAAGCCCTCGAGCGTCCTCGCCGCCTGGTCATCATGGTCAACGCGGGTGCGGCCACCGACGCCGTGATCGACGAGTTCGCCCCGCTGCTCGAAGACGGCGACATGATCATCGACGGCGGCAACGCGCACTTCAAGGACACCCGCCGCCGCGAGGCCAAGCTCAAGGAGCACGGCCTGCACTTCGTCGGCATGGGCGTCTCCGGCGGCGAGGAGGGCGCGCTCAACGGCCCCTCGATCATGCCCGGCGGCTCGAGGGAGTCTTACCAGTCTCTCGGCCCGATGCTGGAGAACATCAGCGCGCACGTCGACGGAACTCCGTGCTGCACGCACATCGGCCCGGACGGCGCCGGCCACTTCGTCAAGATGGTCCACAACGGCATCGAGTACGCCGACATGCAGCTCATCGCCGAAGCGTACGACCTGCTCAGGCACGCCGTCGGCTTCGAGCCCGCGCAGATCGCCGAAGTCTTCAAGCGATGGAACACCGGCCGGCTCGACTCTTACCTGATCGAGATCACCGCCGAGGTGCTGGCCCACCAGGACGCCGCTACCGGCAAGCCGTTCGTCGACATCGTGCTCGACCAGGCCGAGCAGAAGGGCACCGGCCGCTGGACCGTGCAGGACGCCCTCGACCTGGGCGTTCCGGTCAGCGGCATCGCCGAGGCGGTCTTCGCCCGGTCGCTGTCCGGCCACGCGGACCTGCGCCAGGCCGCTCGCCACCTGCCCGGCCCCAAGGAGCCGGCGCGTACCGAGGGCCAGCGCCAGCCCGCTGAGTTCGCCGACCAGGTCGAGCAGGCTCTCTACGCCTCCAAGCTGGTGTCCTACGCGCAGGGCTGGAACATGATGGATGCCGGCAGCCGCGAGTACGACTGGGACATCGACCTGGGCCAGATCGCGGTGATCTGGCGCGGCGGCTGCATCATCAGGGCCGCCTTCCTTGACCGGATCCGGGCCGCGTATGAGAACAACGCGGAGTTGCCGACGCTGCTGGTCGACGACGAGTTCGGCAAGGAGATCGCCGCCGCGCAGGACGCCTGGCGCAACGTGGTCGCGACCGCGGCCCGGCTCGGCATCCCCGCTCCCGGCTTCTCCGCCGCCCTGGCCTACTCCGACGCGCTGCGCGCCGAGCGGCTGCCGGCCGCCCTCATCCAGAGCCTGCGCGACTACTTCGGCGCGCACACCTACCGCCGCACCGACCGCGAAGGAAGCTTCCATACCCTGTGGGCCCAGGACCGCTCAGAGGAATCCCGCTAACCCTTCAGGCCACGAAGAGGCAGAAAGGATGTCCGGCCGGGTCTAGGCAGACCCGCACGTCGTCCTGCGGCTGGAACTCCGCGAGCGTGGCACCCTGCGCGACCGCGTGCGCGACGCCCTCCGCCAGGTCGTCGACCTTTATTTCCAGGTGCATCATCATTTGCGCCTCGCCCGGCCCGGCCGGCCAGACCGGGCGCACGTAATGTTCCTCGGTCTGGAAGTTCAGCGTCGTGCCGCCGCCGGGCGGCCGGAGTATTACCCACCCCGGCTCCTCCGTGCCGGTCGTCCAGCCGAGCAGCCGCCGGTAGAAGTCCGCGAGCGCGTTGGCGTCGGGCGCGTCGATGTTCGTCCCGGTGAGCGTCAGATGCGGCGTTTCCATGCCCATAGGTCTACCAGGATCAGCCCCGCCTTCTCAGCTCCCATCCGCTCGGGCTGGCCCCTTGGTGAAGGTCAGCAGCACGTTCGTTGTGGTGAGCTTGGCCTTGCCGCCCGCGTGGGTGAGCACCTCGGACTTCACCGGCCCGGTGCCCGGTGCGAGCCAGGTCTTCACGTCCACGCTGGTGGTGTAGCTGCCCACCTGCGTAGTGATGGTCATGTTCACCACGGTGGCCTGGTACGAACCCGCGGGAACCGTCACGGCCGCCGTCCCGGCGCCCTGGACGGTGACGTTCGCGTTCTGGTACTCACTCGCGCCCGCCTGGCTGACCCGGATGCGAACCACCGAGCGGTAAGCCTGGCCGGACGCGAGGCCCGCCGCGTCGGGCCAGGTCACGCCGCCGCCCGTCACCGATACGCCGTTGGCGTCGGTCACCGGGTAGCCGACCTTGCCGCTGGGATAGAACAGGTAAACCGGCCGAGCGGTGAGCACCGATCCGCCGACATCGACGGTCTCGGACATCGTGACCTGATATCCGGCCGCCGCCGGCCCGGCCGACACGATCTTGTCCGTCGTCAGGCCCTGCTTCCCGTTGACGCTGGCGGCGGTCTGGTACACCCAGGTGTCGCCCACGGTGACGGGGAAGGGAATCGAGCTAGGCGCCGCAAATGAGTTCGCGGTCGCGCCCGCGCCCGAACCTGAGCTCGTACCCTGAGCCGCGCCAGAAGCCGAGGCGGCGGCACGGGCCGAGGCGCTGGCCGCCTGGCCCACCCCCATGCTGACCTGCGGGGTGCCGACGGTCCCTGACGCGCTGCACCCGGCCAGGACCATAACGGCCGCGCCCGCGAGAACCGTCCTGGCCGGTAGGTGCTTGCTCATGTCGCTGCCTCGCTCTGTGAAGTCGCACCTGCGCCGGGCTTGAACCGGGTTAATCGCATCGCTGGCCGCCGACCGGTCCCAGCAATCCCTCGATCGGGCCGCACGGCAAAAGCGTAGAGCCCGAAGTCCCGAAAAGCCGTGAATGCCCGCAATACGCCCCCGCCGGCGTGGCGAACCGGCGTGGCCATGTCCTCAGCCCTTCGTGAAGGACAGCAGCTCCTCGGTCGAGGTCAGCGCGATGTTGCCGGTGGCGTGCAGCGACACCTTGGTCTTCACCGGTCCGGTGCCCGGCGCCGCCCAGGTCTGAACCTCCTCGGTCGAGCTCTCGCCTCCCACCTTCACGGATATGGTCATCGTCACCAGGGTGGCCTGGTACGTGCCGGCCGGCACCGTGACCGTGCTCGTGCCCTGACCCTGGACCGTGACGTTCGCGTTCTGATCCTGGACCGGGCCGCTCTGGTTGACCTTGATGCGCAGCACCGAGTGGAAGACCTTGCCCGACGCGAGTTCGGCGGTCGTAGGCCAGAGCACGCCGCTGCCCTGCACGGTCACCTCCCCGCCGGCCACCGGGTAGGCGATTTTCCCGTCCGAGTAGAAGATCGTGTCGTCGTCACTGGTGGTCTTGACCCCGTGCAGATCGGTCGTCTCGGACATCGTGACCCGTTGGCCGCCCGGCACCGGGACCACGGACAGCACCTTGGTCGTCTGGAGGCCGTTTTCTCCGCTAACGCTGGCTGTGGTCTGGTACACCCAGGTGTTCCCGACCGCGATGGGGTACAGGGGCGTGCCGGTCACGGACGAGCTCGAGGTCGTGGCCGGGGTCGCACTCGGGCTGGAGCTCGCGCTCGACGCCATGGCCGACGCCGTGGTGCCCGAAGCAACGCCCGAACTGCTCGCCGACGCGCCGCACCCGGCCAGGGCGACCACGGCCGTGCCCGCGAGGACCGCACGCGCGGACCGGAACTTGCTCATCTAGACGCCCCGCTCTGTGAAGTTGCACCCCGAAGGCCCATCGGCCCGGACAGCACTGAACCAGGGTAGGGGCCACCGGGTCCGCCCGCCGCACGAACACCGTGGTCCATCCGAACCGCTACACTCAGCTCACATACGGGCTGTAGCGCAGCTTGGCTAGCGCGCCGCGTTTGGGTCGCGGAGGCCGCCGGTTCGAATCCGGCCAGCCCGACCAAGACGTGGTGCGCGCCGCGGAACGGCGCGCCCGGCCACGTCCTGCGAGCTACGGGTGGGCGGCCAGGCGTTCACCGCTGCCCAGCACCCCGAGCAGCGCCCGAACGGCCTCGGTGACCGGCTTCAGCGTTACATCGTCTGGCAACTCCGGAACCGACCCCAATCCTGTCCCCCCCTCGGCCGCCTCGCTCACCGTTCGCAGCGCGGCCGACAACATGGCGACTCCGGACGACGGCACGCGAGTACCGTGGCTGACCGCGAGCGCGGTCGAGGTCACCGCATCCATGACCTGTTCCAGGGCGACCACGGCCGGCCACCAGGCGGTGGCCCGGCGGCTGATGGCAGGCGGCTCGGCCATCGTGCGCTGAAACTCCGTGCGCAGGTCCGCCAGGGCATGGTAGGTCGACCGTCGCATTCGCGAGCGAGCCGGAGGCCGCGTGACCTCGGAACCGGCACCGGGATCGGCGCCGTCGTCAGCCTCCGGTGCGCGCAGCGCCTCCTCCATGTACTCGCGCACATCGCCCACGGTCTGCGCGAACTGCCGCGGCAGGTGCGCGTACCAGCTCATCGGCCAGGGCGCGAACCCGACAAGCAACACGATCGCGCAGCCGATCAGCGTGTCCATCAGCCGCTCCTCGGCGAGCCGCCAGCCGGCCGGGGCGAGCAGGTCGATGAGCACCACTACCAGCGGGGTCAAGAACGTGGCGAACAGGCCGTAGTTCCTGCTCCGCCCGTAGGGCAGCAGCGCGGCCAGCACCGCCAGCGGGATCAGCAGCCAGGTGCCGTGGATCAGGATGAGCAGCACCGCGCCGGCGACCGCCCCGACGATGGTCCCGATGCCGCGCTGCAGGGCGCGGGCGAACACCGAACCGTAGTCCGGCTTGAGCACGATGGCCACGGTCAGCGGCACCCAGTAGGACCGCTGCAGCGGCAGCACCTCGGTCACCAGCCCGGCCACGCCCATGCAGATCATCAGCCGGAGCGTGAAGATCCGGCTGAGCCTGCCGCCGCCGAACTCGTCGATCAGCCGGTCCGCCAGCCCGTGCAGCCGGCGGCCAGTCAGCCCGCTCAGCCTGCGGCCCGCTCCCTGCACCGCTCCGGCGTGCAGCCGGTCGCGCAACCCGCTGCGGGCGCGGTCCTCCGGTGACCAGTCCCGCGACAGCGCCCGCGCCGCCCCGGCCATGGCGTCACGCAGCGTGAGCATCGCCGGGTTACCGTCCCAGGGGGCCGGGATCACCGGCGCCGGCGTCCCGTCCCTGATCGAGTCCGCCAGCCTGGCCACGGTGTCGATGACCAGTGGCGGCGGCCGGGTCCCGGCGACGCCGAGCGCGACCACCGCCTCGGCCATCAGGTGGCTCGCGTTCAGCACCGCGATCAGGCCCGTGGTCCGCCGGTTCCGGCCGGTGGCGGTGGACCTGGCGGTGAGCAGTTCGTCGTAGGCCGTGTTGAGCGCGGTGGTCAACTGCTGCCGCCGGGCGGTGAAACCGCTGGTACCCACCGCACCCAGCTGCCCGGCCAGCGCATTGTAGACGGCCGCCACGTCGCGCTGTTCCTTGCCGTGCGGCGAGAGCAGCCACCCGGGCAGGATCAGCAGGAGCGCCCAGCCGACCCCGACCAGGAACTCGGCGGCCGTGTGCCAGACCGGTCGCAGCGCGCCGATGGGCCCGGCGCCGAGCGCGGTGTAGACGAGAAGCTGCAGCCCGGTGCTCGACCCGATGTCGCTGACGGCGCTGAGCACGCCGGACACGCCCGCGACCACGACCAGGGCCAGCACGGCGATCCACCCGTGACCGTGGGTAACCGATCCGATCGCCAGGCCGGCCGCGCCGCCGAACACCGCGGCCGAGCCGACCCGCTTGACCCGGGTCAGGTACGGGCCGCCGGTGTCGGCCATCGTGCCGAGCAGGCCGCCGGTGGCGGGCAGCACGCCAAGCGTGGCCTTGCCGACCGCCAGCGCCGCCGACAGCGGCACGCAGATCGCGAGCAGCGCCCGGATCATGTCCGGCCACGGCATCTTCGCCGGCCGCGGCCGCACCACCTCGGCCAGCCAGTCCGGTACCAGCATCGCCCGCATCGCCGCGGCTCGGGCCCTGATCCGGGCCGGGCTCCCAGCCCCGGTCATCGTCCGCTCCGCATCTGCCTATCTTCTACGGAACGGGCGTCAATGACAGCCCTTTGCCACGCGTTACGTGGCCAGCAGGACGAACGCCTACCTGACCCGGCTGCCCGCGGAGCGACGCCGGGCCGGAGGTTCGTGCCGCACCACGGACCGGGTCCGCATCAGGAACTCGGCGTAGGTGGCCGGCGCCTGGTCCGTCTCATATTGGCCGTAGCGCAGCATCAACGCGGCGGCCTGTCGATTAGCGAAATGCAGCTCGCGGACCGTGTAGAAAATCCGGCGGGTGAGTCGTACGCACCAGGACGCCCGTCGGCGGGGGGCTGAAGAAGAAGGGTAAGCGTCCATGCCTCCAGAATGCCAGCCGGGCGGCACCGATCCAATGGCAGTACAGCCGCCTTTAGCTGACATCCTGCCAATCTTTCTGGCATACTGCGGTTCATGACGGTCAGTGACCCCGTTCCAGCCGCACCGCTGGGTCCTCATGCTGCGTAACGTGGCCGTGGTGCTGGTCAACGGCTTCCTCCCGTTCGAATTCGGCACCATCTGCGAGGTCTTCGGCGTCGACCGGACCGATGACGGGCTGCCGTCCTACGACTTCGCCGTGGTCGCGGGAGAGCCACCCCCGGTGCGCGCGACCCTCGACTTCACCATCTCAACTGCTTGCGGCCTGGAGCGTCTGGCGGAGGCGGACCTGATCGCCCTGCCGGCGGTCGGTGACGACCGGCTCGGCCTGCACGCCGGCCTGGCGCTCACTCCGACGGCCGGGTCCCCGGGGTTTCCCGAAGCCCTGCTCGAGGCGCTGCGCCGGGCGGTGAGCCGCGGCGCGAAGGTGCTGAGCGTGTGCAGCGGGGCCTTCATCCTGGGCGAGGCCGGCCTGCTTGATGGCCGCCGCTGCACCACGCACTGGCGGCACGCGGCCGAACTGGCCCGCCGGTACCCGGAGGCGAAGGTCGATCCGGACGTCCTCTACGTCGACGACGATCCGGTGATCACCAGCGCGGGCACCGCGGCCGGCATCGACGCCTGCCTGTACCTGGTCAGGAAGGAGCAGGGATCCCGGGTCGCCAACGGCATCGCCCGGCGCATGGTGGTGCCGCCGCACCGGGACGGCGGCCAGGCCCAGTACGTCGTGCAGCCGGTCGCCCCCTTCTGCGATGGAAGCCTTCGTGACCTGCTGGAATGGCTGCGCGGCCACCTCGATCAGACCCTCACGGTGCGGCAGCTGGCGGCCCGCGCGAACATGTCGGAGCGGACCTTCGCTCGCCGCTTCGTCCAGGACACGGGCACGACGCCGCAGCGCTGGCTCACCGGGCAGCGCATCTTGCTGGCTCAGCAGCTGCTCGAGGAGAGCGAGGAGACCGTCGACGCCATCGCGGACCGGGCCGGCTTCGGCAACGCGACCGCGCTGCGGCACCACTTCCGCGCCTGGTGCGGCACCACCCCGAACGCTTACCGCCGCCTGTTCCGCGGCGACCACGTAGGGCCGGTGCTCACAGATCGATGACCGTCCCCTCGGCGGCCACCATCACGGCGCCATCGGCGCGGAACCGGCCGGCCAGCTGGTCGAGCTCGTGGTCGGTCCGGCCCGGCCTGTGGTGGGCCAGCACCACCTGCCGGACTCCGGCCCGACGGCCCAGTTCGACCGCGTAGTCGGCCGTGGCGTGCCTGAGCATCGCCTCGGCCGTCACCTCCGCGCCGAGCCAGAAGGAGTCGTGCACCAGCGCGTCCGCCCCGGCGGCCAGGGCCAGCGCGGCGGGGTGGTACTCGCCCCAGCCCTGGGGCCCGGGCCCCAGCTCGGTCGGGCTGTGGTCCGGCAGGTAGGCCAGCACCGAGTGCCCGTCGCTGACCCGGTAGCCGAACGTCCGGCCGCCCTTGTGCGGGATCTCGGCCGCCTCCACCGTGAAGCCCTCAGCCTTGAACTCGCCCGCGGCCAGCAGGCCGAACGACCAGCGGCCGCGCAGCTGGGCCGGCCCGATCGGGAAGTGCGGCGGGGACATGCCCCGGGCCAGCACCTCCTCGGCGCTGCCCGCTCCGCCCTGCTCGG
>Ga0302325_10027555_pt1 | contig 11775 bp, 1 predicted proteins | sample Palsa_T0_2_FD_201948 | JGI IMG/M metagenome (GOLD analysis project Ga0302325, IMG submission 201948) | Peat permafrost microbial communities from Stordalen Mire near Abisko, Sweden - Palsa_T0_2 | ecosystem: Environmental > Terrestrial > Soil > Palsa > Peat permafrost | place: Sweden: Abisko... | reverse complement strand
TACTCCTAGTATACTAGTAGTTATTATTTGCCTTGAACCTAGGACTAGGCCCCTATCCCCCATTATTAAGAGGCCTGATTTCTTGAAATTTTACTAAAACTCCCGATTTCTTATGTGCCATTTCGTGACCCTGCTCGCTCTCGCTTCTCTAAGCACAAAACGCACGGTCACTACCCCCCTTAACCCCCCTGTCACCGGCCCCTCGTCTCGCTCGCTTAAAAATATATTCTCAACCTCCCTTCCTTTATCATCTTCACGCATTTTATCAATCAATCAGTTTTACCTTCAGGTGTACACCTATTCCCCTGTGATACCAACACTTACGCTGCTGGCACTTGCAGTACGGGATCGTTGCAATTTGTCGGGAGGCAGGGAGATTTTCTTCTCGGGGCCAAAAAAATGCTCCTGCCCGGCGGCGCTGGGGTACACCAATCTGCACTGTGGACTGGCACTTGTATTCGATTCGAGAAGCTACACGGCAAATTTTTTCTGGAGTTTCGTCGCCGAATGTACTCCCGAAGCCATTGGCTGTACCCCTCAACGTCCCACTCTCGCTAACTGATGCGAACTGCTTCATCAACCCAACGAGACACCAGAGAAAAAAAAGTGTTACAGTAAACTCGCATTAATTCCACTAGCCCTTACCTCCTCTAGATATCGTCACAATGTCGACGCGTACGAATAATGCCCCAAATACTCGCGTGTCGAAGACAAACATCACAAAACATCGAAATGGAATAAAACTTAAAACTCTTACTAATAAACGAGCGCGAAAAATTGCATATATCGAAGGTATTTGAGATTTACCCTAAGTCCTAAGTAGCATTTAACCTATTTCTAGAAGCCTTTATAAGGGAGCACAAGGAATTTATCCGGCTATTGCTAGCTTCTAAGGCCTCTATCTATATCGTTTTAGGTTTTAAGGTAAAGCTTTAGTTAATGTGGACATTAAAGAAACATGCTAACGCCAAGTTCTATTATAAGAGGATTATAGCGCAACAATAAACATTTTTGACTAAAATTTTGTCATCTTTAACCGCAATCTAGTTACTTGCTTCGATTATACTCTTAAAAGCTCCCGATGCTAAATTATATAAAGACTCGAACCCTCTAATAAAGGCTCTCTTTAACTACTAGCTTATTCACATTAAAGCATCTATTATTGTAATAGATATAATATCGCGGAACGAGGTTGCGTTTAAGCTAATACCTGACTCGATCGAATCCTTAATTAAATATTACTAGGATATTTATTGCGCAAACTTGGTAGACGCACATATTAACTAGCTAGAAATTAAGAAGCTATATAAGTAATTTGTTAAGGCTATTAACAAGTTTGTGTATTGCACTTACAAATTTGCTTTAAAAGGACTTGAAGAGGATGGCTCTAAAGAGCTATTAAGTGAGAAGAGTAAAGAAGTTAAGACTAACATCTTTAGCCTCCTCTAGCAAGCTTTACTTTAGAAAATTCTTCCTTTATTACCCTAGAAAATACTTTTACTAAAAATAATTCTTGGCTACTCGGTTAACGCCCTTCCTAATTCTTGTACCTTATAACCTAGTAGCTTAGAAATGGCTCTTTGTAGCTCGGTCGAAGCCTTAAGCTAAGCCTTTCTCGATTCTTTACAACTACTAAGCTTTAAACTTGGTTATAATTATAGATTCCTTTCAAATTAAAAATGTATACTTTTATTATTATATTAATAAACTATATCTTACTTTATTTAGCTTTATTTGCTATTTTATCTTTTAATCACGTTTCTTGTTATCTTTGCTTTTCTTTTATATAAATAATACTAGCAAGATCCTCGTTTATTATTCTAGTTAATAAAACTTTAATAGATTGTTATATTATAGTTGTAAGGGTTGCAATAGCGGCTTCTAATCTCGAGGTCAAAGTTGTAAGCTAAAGTAAGCTGCTCGCCTTTGAAAATTATTTACAAGTCTTAATAATAGCTAAAAGAAATACACCTTTCTTAATTGCATATAACAAGAAGTAAATAACATAATTCTTCTCCCTGAACTTGATTATCCTTGCCTTTATATTTAGCTTGCAGCTATAATTAGCAAAGCAAGTAGCGTTAAACTTGTAAGTGCAATTAATAATATCGTGTTTATTAACCGTAAATAAGAAATATTCTTTAATACTAATCCCCTAATAATGCTTTTTTAAAGCATTTACTTCCGCAGCTGCAACTCTCCTTCTTATTAACTTAATAATTATCTTATCTTCTCTAATATCCTCCTTAGTAAATAACCTTAATTAATAAATTAATAATAATGCAACTTTTATAACTTTAAACTCCGAATAGTTATAACCCGGTTAAGATAAATAATTCGGAAAGAGCTTAATAAGAAAGCTATAAAAATAAATTGTTTTGCGGTGTTTTTAAGGCCGCACTAGTAGTCGCTTGATTTTTCGTTTACGCCTTTATATTGTGGGCTTGCTTGCGACTAAGAGGGTTTATTTAGTAAAGAAGTTAAAGTTTGCTTTATTACTTAAATATAAGTTAGCGCAAAGATCTTTTTTATACTTATTGCAAGGAAGAAAGGGGCTACTAAATGCAAGCTGCCTCCAAATCTCGGTTAATAAGCGAGCCCTTTTCGGACTAAATTACGTAGTAGCGCTTTTAGTATTAAAACGCTAGCTTCTTTAATCATTTTAGCCTATTGCCGGATTATTAGCACGCACTTTATTGCGATAGCTTATAACCGCTATAAGGAGGAAGAATAGCTCGAAGCTTTTAAAGAGAGCAATAATTAAAATACAAAAAACCTTAGCTAATTTTTAGAGGTAATAAGTTTATTATTTTAGCGCAAATAAGGAATTAGCTTAACTACTTAAATTTAGGAATAAGTGTAAGATAAGCAATCCCGGTTCTTGGCTATATAGCGGGTGCAAAAGTGCAATAGCGCAGCGGCGCGGCAGCGAGGGGAATCGTGCATAAAGATGCATTTAATAGCAAATATCCGAAGGTGTTAATTTGTATGCAATAGACGCTATTAGATGCATTATACAAGCTACTTGGGCCACCTAATTACCCGGTCTATTAACTTAGTGCTAAGGGAGTTATAAGAGGAAAGGCTTTTTACAATTCTCCTTTTGCTCCTCTTTCTTTTAAAGTTTACTTTTATAAAGTTTTGCTCTTCCTCCTCTTAAAGTTTACTTTTATAAAGTTTAACTCTTACTTTAAGATGATAATTCGAATAACTTTACCCGGATTTAACGCTTAAATAATTAAACTATTTAGTTTATAGAACAATTACTTTTAATATTATCCTTTAGTTAAAAATAAGAGTTTTATAAAGCATATTTAGCATAGTTTATTTACTATTTCCCTTTAGCTTAATACTTATTAGTGTTATATTCGAATACTTAATATTAAGCTTTATAACTCTTTTAACAAAATTGTAGTTTTATATTAATAATTAATATTATTATCTTCTTAACATGCCTTTTATCGTTAAAAGCACAATTGGCCGCTCTTTAAATATACTTAACATTTTTAGGCTTTAAGGGTATAAACTACAAATAGCTATATATGCTATTATAAGTAATAAAGGGTATTATTATAATCTTAGTTAATTTAATTATAAGCATTAATTTGTTTAATACTTTTACATATAGCTTCTTTGCTAACTCCTCTGCACAAAACTCCTCCGAGCGCTAAAAACTTTAAAACTATAAAAGTTGTTAACTTGTGGATTGTAATTTTATATTATTTTACTTTTCTTTGCTTTTACTCTTTATGCATTTGCAAAATAGCGTTATTTGACATAAACGGGACCGAATAGATTACGTTATCAATTTTCGAGCACGACATAAGTACTATTAAGCATATATAAAAGTAAGAGGATGCATAGAGGAACTTATATTATAAATTATATTTAAACTAATTCGAGAAATGCTTAAGAATAAAGAATTATAAGTCCTTTTTAGCTTAAAATTTCCACCTTTAAAGCTTTGTCTTAAATTTAAAGAATTATATAAAAGGCAATACAAATTAAGATAACTTAAACAATTACCTTTTAATAAACTAACTTGCTGCCCCGGGGGTATTTTGCTTTGCCCTCTTGCTAGATCTTAAATTATTAGTATTGCCTTTTCGTTTCTTGCTTAATACTTTATCGCTTGATGTCTTTATAAGTGTCTCTTAAGGTTTATTACCCTTTATATTACTTCCTCTTATCTTCTTTATCTTTTTCATTTTATTAGCTAACAAGAATCTTTTACTTAGCCCTTTAAGTCTCTTTATAGCGTGATTGGGCTTGCTTTTATATAAGTACAGTTTTCTTCCTTTTAATGTCAAATAAAGGGCCTCTTTTAATTGTTGTCTTATTATATAGCGTTTTAGAATTTAGTAGAATTGTTTAAAGTTAATATATATTAGCTTAAGTAGTTGTAAGTGTTGCTAGCTAGATATAAATATAAGAGGCGTATAAGGTAAAAGCTCTTATTTCTTATATTATTTGAAATTAAATGCGTTTTCGCCTTAGCTAAAGGCAGCTGCTATAGCTACTATTGCAGCTGCTTATAGTGTGAATTTGGGCGGGTATTAGAGTATTAAGTTAAGGTAATTTTAAGTAAGTTATAATAGTAGTAATCGCATGCGTTAAGTATAATTAGTAAATATAAACTTGTAGCAAAGTGCTTGCAAGTATATTATTAGTTGTATTAGCTTAAGAGATTTGTATTTCTAAGCTCTTATAAGCGTGTGAGGCAATAAAAGAGAAGTAATTAATTAAGTTCGATAAGTGGCAAGTATTAAGAATTAAAGAGCAAATATAAGCGAGGCGATAAATTAATAAATATATATCCTCTTAGTAATAGCACAAAAATGTAAAGCAAGTACTAAGCTAAAGTAAGTAATTCGGGTATTCGAGGTTACTATTTAAGCTATTTTCCTCCTTATAAGACAATTGCTACTCGAGATTAGTAATAATTTCAAAAACGCCAATCCTCCCGAGGGATAAAATGCATAATATAAAAATAGCGGGAGGAGTATACAAGTATTAGTCCGCGAGTAATGTGCTAAGAACAAGCATCTTTTAATATATTAGCTAGCTTTATTAGTCTTATTTAATGCTTAAGGTTATAAAAGCAATATTTAAAATAATAGATTTAAAGCTAGATAATAATTAAATAAGATACGGGTAATAAAGAAATAGTAAGATAAATGTAATAAATAAAAAATAAGTAAGCATCGGGTAAAGAATAAGTAATAAAAGTAGCGTGAAAAATGTATAGTATAGTAGTTAATTTGTAAGTAAAGGGTAATAAAGGGGTAATTAAGCAGTAATAAAAAGTTAAGGAACTAAGTTTATATAACGGGATTAAATTAGTAATAAAGGGCTAATCTTCCTAAATAAGCACTTACTTATATAAACTCCCGGCTTATAAAGATACTTGGCCGGAATTAAGGGGTAATTGAGATATCTCTTATTTCTTGACTACTAAGACTATAATTATGCTCTCTCTTGTTATATAATTAGTTATCGATACTAGTAAAGTATCTTTAAGTAAAATGTCCCTTAATATTAATTAATTAGTAGTTAGAGGAGGGTAAAGTAGCGTCTTATTAGTCTATTTAATTTAATTTTATTATATTTTCCTTTGCAAAGTGATGCTATATAAATCGGGGAATAATCTTAGCTATTTAAACACAAGAGATAATTCACGTAATCGTTTCTTAATAAGATAGACAAATTACTATAAACTAGACGGAAAATATTATATAAGAATATTACTAGAAAAAAACAAGGCAATATATATACGCTTGCTTTAAATTATTTGCAATTAATCGATTTCGCGTACCAAGTTCCTCTTACTTTTCCTTTACTCTTTTTGTGCGCCTTTTATAAGGTGCTTGCGTCCTTGCGCCCGGCTTTAGTTAAGTTTTAATAAGCCAATTTAAATCGACTGCTTTTACTAGTTTCGAGAAATGCTTATATTAGTTTTGTTATTAGTGCTTTTTATCTTTGTAAACTATATTATAAGAGCTAAGGCTATTATCCTTACTTGGCAGCACTAGTATAAATAGATCCTTACTTAGTAATACTAGCACAAATAGATCCTTGCTTAATAGTATTAGCACAAATAAGTCTCCGAAATTAATATAGCTTTAATTATAATACTCTTAGTTATTAATATATTGCTTTTAGTGTTTTCTATTTAGCAAGAGAAAGAAATTGCTTAACAAATTCTTCTTTTATTAGCTAATAAAGGTTTAATCCTTTATTAAGTAAGTTGCTTAATTCTTTTAAGGAGCTATGCTAATTAGCGGGTTAAATTTTTAGTAAATATATGCGTTAATGTTTTTAGTTAGCGAAAAGTTTTGCAACAAGCACTAGGACCTAATAATAATTTATATAGTTGTTGTAGTTATAGTGTTTATATTCTCTTTAATATTACCTTATATGCTAAAGGAAGTTAATAAGGAACTTTATCTCGCAAGTCTTATATTCTTTATAGTAGAATATTATATGCTATTTAGTTTTTATCGGTATAGCTATTATAGCTTATATAAGACACTAATCTAGCGTTAAGGAGAAGACAAAATTCTTAGCGCAATTGCCTTTATTACTACTATCCCCTTTACTATTTGCTATAAGATAAACGTGATCGACTTCGAGCTATCTTTGTAAGTAAATTAACTTTAGCTATTTATAAATGCTCTTTAACTAAATATGCAAATAAAGTATATAGCTGCTAAGATATGGCTTTTATAATAAGTCTTGTTAAAGTATTTACGAAAGTTTAACTTCAAAAAAGCAGTTTAGTTTTGTTTTATAACTAATGTAAACTCGGAGATACTAAGGTTTATAATATATAAATCACTTAAAGGGCTAGTCAAATTTCAATTTTTAGCAATTAATAAAGACTCGAAAACTTAAAGCTTTGTAACAGATAAAATACTATATATAAAATCGGAAGTCATATTACTATTACTAGTCCATCTCTCTAGTGCTATAATATATAAAGTAAGAATTTACTTAAAGAACTTGCAAGTAAAGGACTACTATAGCGCGACGCTAGAGTATAACCCTTAAGCGAGACCGACGCTACAAGCTAAGGAGCTTAGAGCTAGCTAGTAATGACACTAATAGTAAGGGGCAATATTTATTTATATAAGTGCACATCTTACTATTTTAGGGTTCGAGTAATGTTTATAACTTTCTCCCTAACTTTTTAAGGCTACTCGATTATTAAAGTTTAAGTCGTTTCCTATCAAATAAACGTCTTATTTTCTTATTATTAAAGATCTTAAACACTAATTCGTTTATTAAATTTTAGCGCTATAACTCCGATAAACTTAACTTTACTATAATCTAGCTATAGCTAACGTGTTATGCACGATTTACAAGCTACGTGTATTTACTATAAGAATACAAGCTTTAATGCTAGTATAATTGCTCGGCCCCTTAAAAATAACTTTTGTTAATCCTTCTTTACTTTACCTCTTCTTACGTCTATTTTGTTGCACTTCCTTATTTAATAGGATATACTTTTCCTATAAAGGACAAGTGCATAAAAGCCGAAGCTATACACTAATAAACTTTCTTGCCTTTTATAAACTTTTTTGTTATATATTATAAGGGCTAGTTTAGAAAAGCGATTTTGCGAGGCTTATTATATAATAAAGCTACGTTAGAGCTATACTTGTGCCCCTAGCTCTTAGTATAGCCCTAGCGGCCGCTTAATTTCTATAATAAGGCTACTTTGCGCATTAACTTGCGCTCTTATTTATACTTGTTTACTTTTAGCACTCGCCTTTAGCTCTCGTCTTTCCTTGACCTTATCCTAAATTGTCGAACATTTACAAACTTTAGATAGACGATTTAAATAACTTTTTAATTTAGCTCGACATTTAAGCTTATAAATTTTAAGGGCCTTAGTTTTTATAATTCTTAAAGCTCCCCCCCGAAATTCGAGAAAAGATTTGGAAATTCTCTTTCCTTAATGCCCGCTTAATTCGAGTATATCTTATCGTGCTAAAAGATAGCTATTTGCTTTTACTTGTCTATTGTAATAAACTTTAAAGGGTCCTTCTTAAATTTTCTTATAAGGATAATAATCTTATAATAGCATTATAGACTTTTAGAGAATCTTGCATAATAGCTTTATCGGTTTATTAGAGTTTTGTTAAAGATAAGAGAATAATATACTTTTGTCCCGATTATAATACTCTCTTATTCGCAAGACTTAAAGCTATATTTTCGATGCTTTTATCTACTAGAGGGAGGCTACAATTACTCACAAGAATATTAGATTATAAAGCGAGTTAATTAACGGCTTAATTTATAGATTTGTTTATTATTATTAAATAGTCTTTAATTCTCGAAAATATTACTTTGCTACTATTGCTAGGATTTGGGTTAATACTATCGAAGTTCTTAAGGCAAGCATTGACGAGTTATAAAGTCAAGTTTAATATGCGAGATGCTTTTCTCGAGCGCTATAAGCTAACACTTTATTATTATAAAGGGGTAAGGAGATAAAAGAGGAGTAAGAAGGTATATAGTATTTAGCAATAAAGGACTTGACTTTTATTATAATACTACTAGCCTTTATATTAGCGAGGTACCCCGAAATATATTAAATTTAGACCTCCTTATACTATAATGCTAATGTTTTAAATGCTTAAAGAAGATTAAGTCCTTAAAGCTTATATCGATTCTTTAAATCTTAGTTATAGCTTAATTTAGCTTAAAGTCTATAGCGCCCCGTAGCCGCTAGCTACTAGCTTAGTATAATAAACTAGCCTCTTCTCCCTTAGCATATATATTATAAGTCTCGAAGTGTAATATTGTAATTATTTTTTACATAACGCTTAAACTCGCTTATAGTCCCGAGAACTAGTTTAGTAGCCTTATATACCGGATAGCGACAAGCGACTATCGGTCCCGGCTCTTTGCGCAAGTAGCTCTCGACGTGGTTTATTATCTTTATAAGCCGGGAGAAGGTCTTTTTCTTGTTTTTGCTAGTACAAAAAAAGATATATTAAGTCTTTTTATAAATAAGGGGAAAGGGCTTTAAGTTTAAGGATAATTTACTCGAAGAATATTTTAAAGATAAAGCTTTACTAGCAAACTAGTAATTAAAGTAATTGCTAAAGCTCTTATAACTCGAGACCGAATAAGGTTTAAGCTTTAGCGTTTCTCGCTAAGAATAAAGCGCTACTATTAGATTAATTGCGAGGATCCGGCGTCGGACGATGTCTTTTAAACTTAAGTTTGTAAAAAAGTGGCAAAGGACTTCTTATAGCCAAGTTTATTTAAGGAGTTAGTAATAGATAACAAGTGCTATATACTCGGCAGTCTTAACCTTATTTAATTGCCTTTATAGTTCTTTATTATAAATATGATAAAAATACTATTGCCGAAATACTTTCTTAATATTATCCTCTTACTTTTTAGTTGCATTATTAATCTTTCGACCGAGTATTTCTTGCACTTTTTTATATTTGTCGCCCGGTATAAGAATTTATACCGGCTTTGTAACTCGACGTAAAGGGCCTTTTGCTCTTCTTTTTATTTAACAATCCTCGAGTTACAAGAGAGAGCATCTTTAATATGCTAAAGGACGTCCTTTAAAGCGCGTAGATTGCATGTAATGCTTATATATGTAAAAGCACGTGTAAGCTTATCGACAAATAGTTGTTTTATTATTACTGCTTAAATATTAAATTAAACCCGGGTATTAAGATATGCCCCGGTAAAAATTGCCGAGTTTTGCTTGTATCTTATAATTTAGTTACAAACGGCAGCTATAGTAGCCTTTAATAAAGCTTATAAGAAGAGAAAAGAGTAAAAGGGGGAAGATGCACTTACTATTTACTACGTTCCTTATACCTCGGCATACATAATAGCTAGTTAGCTTTTGCTTTAAACTAGCCTCTTATCCGAGACGATTTAAGTAATATATAAGGGTCGAGTAGTAAAGGGCTTTATATTTTAAAGTTCGGAACTTGTTAGCGGTTTGCATAGCTTATCGAAAGATTAGGACCTTTAGCTTTAATAGCTTTTAATGCACTTTAATTGCCTTTATAAGGTCTTTTAGGTTTGTGGTAAAGAAAAGTTCTACGCTTGTAAGGTAGTCGTTTACTTAAATCGCGTCGTCTCGGAGCGCGATAGCTAAGATATAAGCAATCGGATAAAGGATAAGGAGCTCTTCCTTGCAAAAGAAATAGGTTATATTATGCGTTGCGGTTAGCAGGGTTAGTAAGAAGGGGAAAGCCCGCCTTATAGCTTGGGTTTCTTGTTAGCGCCTTTGTAGTATTTGAGGTTAATCTTTATTATAACTAGGTTATGCTCTTTAAGCGTAGGATTTTGCATAATTTAAAGTTAGATATCTTTATAATAAAGTGCCTTATAGCGTCTTTTAGTGCTAAGAGATTCTCTAATATCGTTATAGTAATTAGCGTCGTTAATATTGTCTTAAGGTTTAGCTTAGTTATAGTCGAGGTTTTCGGGGTAATATATTAGATTTAACTCTTTATCGTCTAAGTTATCGAGGTCCGAGGTAAGCTCTTCCTTATTAAGGTTAAGGATCTCGGGATCCTCTTATAAGTACTTATAAGGAGCGTTATGCTTTATTGCATTTATAAGCTTTGCTAGCTATGCCCTTATAAAGATGGACAAAAGGAGGAAAGTTGCAAGCGTATAGCGCTAGTCCTTTATTAAGAATACGCAAGTATCTTTAGCTTAAAGGTGGATAAGCAAGAGTAAGAGGTCGTCTGACCCTAGTACGGGCTTATCCTTAAGTATAAGGTCTAGCTCGAATTCTTTTTTTAAGACGAGGATATATTATGCTAAACGTTAGCATCTCTTATCTTCTTATTTATTTTAGCGTGAGGAATATACCCGGGAGACATCTAATTTGTGGCCCTTTTAGTAGTCCTTATTGCTAAATATAAAGCTATTAATCCGTTTATAAAGCATTTAAAATTGCTTTTAGTACTAGTAAAGCGACTATGTCTTGAATACTTGACAATTCTTATAAATAAAGCAAAGAAATGTTATTATAGTCCCTTTATAATACATTTGCACTACTTCCTTCTATTCTCCTAGTTTTGCGTATTTGTAATACTTATAAAGTATTAGCTTTAATTGGGGTCTTCTTAGCTCTTACTAGTATATATTACTAGAATTTATTTGTGATACTATTAATATTCTCTTTAGTAGTTTTTGCATCTTTTTGCTATAAAGGGCGTGCTATGTTAAGCTTTAAACTAAGGATATTAAGTCCTTTTAGAGTGTGCTTTTCCTTTTGCTCTTATGCTATAAGCTTATTGCACTACTTGACATATCTAGTGAGATTTGCTATAAGGTTATATAGTTGCTACTAAGTAGTGTTAACTTTTATACTTATAGCCTTAGCTTAACTTTAAAGAGATAGTAAGGGACGTCGACAGAAGAAGAGCAATAGAGGGTAATTGGACTTTGCGAGCTAAGATTTGCTTTATTGAAATCGGAGAGTAACAAATAAGGCCTGCTTTGCTTATGCGAGAAAAGGAAATTAAGGAAAGCGGCGGCTATAGCGATAGGGATAAGGCCCTCTATATTTGGCTACCCCTCTATATTTGGCTGCCCTCTATATTTGGCTGCCCCTAATAATGCTCGCTTAATTTAGCTGCCCCCTAATGATGCTCGCTTAATTTTGGTGTTCCGACCCCCCAAAAACAGCGATATAACTATCCCGGATCCGGGGATCAAAACACTACTACCTTAACTTTAAAAGTAATCTCAGTCGTGGTGTTTGCTATCCCGGGTTTA
>Ga0302325_10027554_pt1 | contig 11775 bp, 6 predicted proteins | sample Palsa_T0_2_FD_201948 | JGI IMG/M metagenome (GOLD analysis project Ga0302325, IMG submission 201948) | Peat permafrost microbial communities from Stordalen Mire near Abisko, Sweden - Palsa_T0_2 | ecosystem: Environmental > Terrestrial > Soil > Palsa > Peat permafrost | place: Sweden: Abisko... | reverse complement strand
AGGGTGATGGTGATGGTCCAGACAATCTCGCCCTTGCTCACGTGGAAGTGGTTGGCGAGAACATCCACCAGGAAGACAAGCACGAAAAAGTCGAACGCGTCGAGGATCCATCCCAGGATTCCAGAGGAGACGGCGAATCCCCATCGCGGGGATACGGGTTCGTGATTGATCGCTATGCTGGTTGCGCCCGAGCCTGGCCGGGAGTTGCTCATCCATTTCATCTAGAGTCTCGCTAAGGTTAGACCGCCATCCAGAACCAGAACCGCGCCGGTTGCGTAGGGAAGTTCCCCGCGCGCCAACACACTGACGGCGGCACCCACGTCCTCAGGGGTTCCCCATCGCTTCTCAAGCAGAATACCGTTTTCGATCAAAGCATCGTATTTACTCTTCACCCCGGCGGTCATGTCGGTTTCGATAATGCCCGGACGCACTTCGTAGACGGCGATGCCGTATTCCGCCAGGCGCACCGCCCACAGCTTGGTCGCCATGGCGATACCGGCCTTGGAGATGCAATAGTCGCCGCGGTTCACGCTGGCAACTGTGGCGGAGACAGAACTGATGTTGATGATGGCCCGCTGCGCTTTGGGTTGTCGAATCATCCAGGCGGCTGCGCTCTGGGTAAGGAAATAAGGACCGCGGAGATTAGTCGCGATTACTTCCTCGAAGCTTTCTTCGCCGGCTTCGAGCAGATCGGCGCGCACGCGGGGCGCGATACCGGCGTTGTTGACCAATACATCCAGCCTGCCCAATTGGGCTTCCACGGCTTTCAAGAGTGCCTGGCGGTCTGCTGCCGAAGCCACATCCGCCTGCACGTAGATGGAATGAGGGCTGTGTTCCCTTAACTGCTGCAGCACGGGTTGCACTTGCGCGCCCTCACGTCTGCCGGTGATGGCCAGGGTGAAGCCGGCCTCCGCCAGCTTGCAGGCGATGCCCAAACCGATGCCGCGGGCGCCTCCGGTGACCAGCGCCACCTTATCGTCAGCCCTCATGCCCCGGCTCCGAAGAAAGTGTAGTAACCGGAGTTTGCGATTCTATTGATCAACAGGCAAAGCTCCAGCAGGTGGTAGTCTCCCCACATGCTGGATTCGCCGTAGGGGATCTTCGCGCTGGATGGGACGTAGTCCCACCCATTGGGACGATGATAAATGCTGTGCAACAGCAGACCTTCGTGATTCGTTGATAAAGAGAGATAAGGCTCCTGCAGCAGTCGCGCGGCGATAGTCAGGCCAGCCTGGGTGTAGGCTTCGCCGTTCGCGCCAAGGATGTGTCCGAGGCGGATCAATCCCTGGGCGGCGATGGCGCTCGCTGAGGCATCGACCGGTTCGTAGTCGTTGTATGGATCCGCTGGTCTGGATTGCCAGTCTGCCAGCTGGTGCAACTGGGGCGCGCCGGTGTCCCAGTAGCAGATGCCATCGCGGGCGCTCGCCTGCTGGATGTAGAAGTCGCAGCAGGCCCTCGCCGCTTTCTCGAGTGGGGCGAATGTTTTGGGGTCGAACTCCAGCAACTCGGCAAAGCCAAGCATTCCCCAGGCGAGACCTCGGGTCCAGGTTGTAAAAGGTGAATAGCCCTGCTGCGACGATGGGCAGCGGAAGACTCCGCTGGCTGGGTTGAAGATCGCTTCGTGGACGGTTCGACCGCGCAGTTCAGGGGTATCGTAGTGATCGCGTCCGTCGCCATAATAGATGTTGTAGCGCGCCGTGGTTTTGGCGTGGGTCAGGGCGCGGTCCAGCAGGTTGATGCGCTGGTCCTGTTCCACCTGCAGGGAGTGCCCCAGCTTATGGGCCATGCAGCAGATACGCAGGGTGCGGATGGTGTCGATAAAAAGGGAGTGGCTACCGTTGAAAGAATAGATGTAGCCGAGACCATCCTGCAGGCTGGTCCAACGCGCGGCTTGCACGGCTCCGCTGACCTTGAGGGCCAGCTCGTAGAAGTGCAGCTCCCATTCGTTCGACGGGATGCGGCCGTCAAGCATGAGGCGGCGCAGGTTTCCATACGTGGAGAGGTTGTTGAAACCGTGATCGTGTACGCCGGTGTGGGTAAGATGCTCCGCCATATCGCGGATGACGTGGCGTTGCGCCAGTCGCAGGAGGTCTTGCTCGCCGGTTAACTCGAAGCCGAGCAGGGCGTTACCGTATTGGAATCCTTGCGTCCACTGGGTCCAGCTGCGCGCGCTGTAGCGGCCGGCGACGGTGATGACGGGGGCTCCATCGCTCGAGTTCCAGCGGCGCTCGAGGTTTAGAGTTTTTTGCGTTGCCAACTGCAGAGCTTGCTGAATTGCCGGCAGTAGATCGCCGGCTTTTAACGTTTGATTGGGTTGCAACCGATCTCCCTTGGGTGGATTAGACCAGTGTAGTGAAGCGTTCTACCATTTGGTGCAGAACTTCGTCTGGATCACGATCCCAGATTATGCGATTGAATATCTCCACTTCGATCGGCCCGTCGTAACCGGCTTGATCTGCCGCCAACCGCAGGAGGCGATTATCGATCACCCCGTCGCCCATCATGCCGCGGCCGAGCAGCAGGTCCGGCAAGGGGACTAACCAGTCGTTTACGTGGAAGCCGTAGATTCTGCCCCGGCACTGAGCGATCATGGGGAGCACTTGCGGGTCCCACCAGATGTGGAAGACATCGAGGACCAGGCCTACTTCCCGGGGGCTAAAGGCGGATGCCAGTTCGAGCGCCTGGGCAATGGTGACCAGCACTGAACGCTCTGCTGCGTACATTGGATGGAGGGGTTCCAGGCCTAGCTTTACTCCTCGCTCTCGCGCGTACGGAACCAGGGCGGCGACTCCGTCTGCCACCATTTTTCTTGCCGCGTCCAGGCCTACTTCGGCTCCGCCTCCCACCACCAGCACCAGGGAATCAGCTCCCAGTGCGGCGGCCTCATCGACTGCACGGTAGTTGTCTTCGAGGTTTTTTTCCCGGCCCGCATGGATCGGGCTGGGGAACATGCCCCCTCGGCATACGCTGGATACGTGGAGGCCTGCGTCCTTGACCGCGCGCACGCAGGAGGCGAGGCCCGCCTCCTCTATTTTGTGTCGCCAGAGAGCGATGGAGGGGATGCCGTGGCGTACGCAGCCCTCGACCGCTTGGCTTACGGTCCAATTGGCAACGGTGATTTGGTTTAAGGAGAGCCTGGTTATCTCTGCCATTCGTGGACCAAGAGAGGCCAAGTCAATGTTTTACCTCAGCCGCTCGCTGATCCACAAACTTCCCACCCACATCTCGCGCGATAAGCGTGCGAGATGTGGGTGACCCCTATTACTTCGCCTCAGTTGGCCACTTCCACTCACGGATCTCCTTTTGGTCGATTCCGTTTTCGTGGGCGTAGTTGACTGCGTTGATGATTTGCCCCTTCAGCCACTCCACTGTGTGGGCACCCTTTTCCTGCAAGCCGGGCACGCGCTCGATCACATCGATCGCCAGGTTGAAGCGATCCACGTTGTTCAGGATGGCCAGCTCCAGAGGAGTGTTGATATTGCCTTTCTCTTTGTATCCACGCACATGAAAGTTGGCGTGGTTGGTGCGCCGGTAGGTCAGCTTGTGGATCAGTGACGCGTAGGCGTGGAAGTTGAAGATCACCGGCTTGGTCCTGGTGAATAGGCCGTCGAACTCACGATCGGACATGCCGTGTGGATGCTCGTGCTCGGGCATCAAGCGGAAAAGATCGACCACGTTGACGAACCGTACTTTCAAATGAGGGCAACGCTCGCGCAGGATGGCTACCGCCGCCAGCCCTTCGGACGTCGGAATGTCACCGGCACACGCAATCACCGCATCCGGTTCCTCGCCGGCGTCGGTGCTGGCCCAATCCCAGATGCCAATGCCCTTGGTGCAGTGCTGGATCGCGGCTTCCATGGTGAGGTACTGCAGATGCGGCGCCTTGTCAGCCACGATCACGTTCACGTAGTCGACACTGCGCAGGCAATGGTCAGTTACGCTCAGCAGACAATTGGCATCCGGCGGAAGGTAAATGCGCGTCACTTCGGGACTCTTGTTGGTCACCACATCGAGGAAACCAGGATCCTGATGGGTGAAGCCGTTGTGGTCCTGCCGCCAGACCAGCGAGGTGATCAGCAGGTTGATGGAGGAAACGGGAGCCCGCCACCGGGTCTCCAGCTTGCTCTTCTCCAGCCACTTGGCATGCTGGTTGAACATGGAGTCGATGATGTGGACGAAGGCCTCATAGGAGGAGAAGAAGCCGTGACGCCCGGTGAGCACATAACCTTCGAACCAGCCTTCGAGCGTGTGCTCGCTCAGCATCTCCATGACCCGGCCGTCGGTGGACAGGAAGCCGCCGTCGGAATCCTCGGGCAGCATCTCTTCCAACCACGTCTTACCGCTGGCTTGGTAGATTGCGTCGAGTTTGTTGGAAGCCGTTTCATCCGGCCCAAAGACGCGGAAGCTGGTCATGTTGCGGCGCATCACCTCGCGCAGGAAATGCGCCGTCACATCGGTCGACGAAACCTCGATTTGTCCGTGCGCCTCCACCTTGACCGCATAGTCGCGAAAATCCGGCAGGTCGAGCGGCTTGCGCAACAAGCCGCCGTTGGCATGCGGATTGGCGGTAATGCGCCGCGTACCCACCGGCGCCATCTCGCGTAGTTCCCCAATCAATTTACCGGACTCGTCGAACAATTCCTCCGGCTTGTAGCTGCGCAGCCAAGCTTCGAGCTTGGCCAGGTTCTCCGGGTTGGTCTTGGGATCGAGAATGGGAATCTGGTGCGCCCGCCAAAAGCCTTCGACCTTATGTCCATCGACCGTCTTGGGGCCTGTCCAACCCTTCGGCGTGCGCAGAATGATCATCGGCCACTTCGGCCGCTCCACCGTCTGCCCCGACGGCGCATTGCGCGCCTTCTCCTGGATGGCGCGGATGTCGAGGACGCAGCTTTCCAGGACCTCGGCCATCTTCTGGTGCATTAGCTCCGGGTCGTCGCCTTCAACCACGTGCGGGGTCCATCCCAGGCCGCGCATCAACAGGTCCAGCTCTTCAGGGGGGATGCGGGCCAGGATGGTCGGATTGGCAATCTTGTAACCGTTCAAGTGCAGAATCGGCAGAACAGCCCCGTCGCGCACCGGGTTGAGGAATTTGTTGGAATGCCAACTGGTGGCCAAGGGGCCCGTCTCCGATTCTCCGTCGCCCACCGCTACCGTCACGATCAGATCGGGATTGTCGAACGCTGCGCCGAAGGCGTGCGAGATGCTGTAGCCCAGCTCGCCGCCCTCATGAATGGATCCGGGAGTCTCTGGAGTGCAATGGCTGCCGATGCCTCCGGGGAAAGAGAATTGCTTGAGAAACCTCTGCAGTCCGTTCACATCCTGGCTCTTCTCCGGGTAAACCTCCGAATAGACCCCTTCGAGATAGCAGTTGGAAAGGGTGGCCGGCGCTCCATGGCCGGGGCCGGAGATGTAGATTACGTCCAGATCGTATTTCTTGATCAGCCGGTTCATGTGAACCCAGATGAAGCTCTGCCCCGGGTCCGACCCCCAATGGCCAAGGAGGCGATTCTTGATGTGCTCCGGCTTCAACGGCTCGCGCAAGAGGGGATTGGAGCACAGATACAACATGCCGGCGGACAGGTAGTTGCAAGCGCTCCAGTAGGCATTCATTTTCCTGAGCTCATCGGCAGTCAGCGTGCTTGGAGCCGCCACGGGAAGGGTTTCAACGTTGCTCATAGTTTCTCCTTGTTTTGATCCATCTGGCCTACGTGCACCGCAATCATTCGATCTTCCTGGGCGGTAACCACCCAGACTGCTACTTGGGAATCCGGCGCGCTCACCCTGCGCAAATTGTCGCCCTTGGCTTCATTGGCGGCTGTATCGAGCGTCACTCCACAGCTTTCAAGGCCGCTTAGAATTTCGGCGCGCGACCGCACATCGTGTTCTCCAATGCCGCCGGTGAAGACCAGCGCATCCAGGCCGCCCAGCAGCCAACTGTAGGCGCCGATGGCTTTGCGCACACTCCGGGTGAAGACTTCCAGCGCCAACTTGGCATCCGCGCTTCCGTCTGCGGCGGCCTTGCGCACGGCGCGCATATCGTTTGGTAATTGAGAGAGCGCTACCATCCCGGCCTGGTGATTGAGCAGCGTCTCGACCGAGTTCATAGCCGCATCGCGGTCACCCTGCGCTTGCCGCAGCAGGTACAGGATGAGTCCGGGATCGAGATCCCCCGGCCTTGTACCCATCACCACCCCACCTTCCGGGGTCAGGCCCATGGTGTTCTCGAGGGAGCGGCCGTCCTCGAGCGCGGTGACGCTGCATCCGCTGCCCAAGTGGGCAACCACCATGCGCCGGGGCAATTTCGTCCTCTCCCGATCGCAGGCGGCCCGCATGTCGTCCACTACGGCTTCGCAGGAAAGTCCGTGGAAGCCATAGCGCCGCACCCCGCGGCGGCGATATTCGAGGGGAATGGCGTAGGTTGAAGCCGCGGGCGGCATCGTCTGGTGGAAGATCGTGTCAAAGCAGGCATAGTGCCTCGCCTGCGGGAAGCGTCCCATCATGTCGCGGATCAGGCTGATCGCCTCCGGGTCGTGCAGGGGGGCGAACACCACGGCCTGTTCCAGATCTCGCAATACCTCATCGGTAATTCTTTGATGCCGGTCGAGCAGGGGCCCGGGATGTACCACGCGGTAGCCCACGGCGTCGATGGTTGGCATCCCCGGCCCGCACACCGCGTCTTGCAGCAGCTTCATTGGTTCTGGATTGGATGCACCCAAATGGCCCAGTTCGTGCCCTTGAGCGTCTTTGAAGGTAAAGTCGAGCTTGGCTCCCCCCATCCCGCTGATTTCCCCGGCGAACAAAGGCCGGGGGAGGCCGGCGCCGGCGCCGGTGTCGAAAATGGAGAACTTGATAGACGAGGAACCGCTGTTGATTACAAGTATGTGCACTCCACCTTCCCTGATACCAAACTACACCCGCTATATAGGTAGCAGATGAATTTGGGTGGTTTTGCTTAGAGCGAGGGGGCGGGCGGAAAGTCGCGCGGTTGTAACCCACTCAAGCCAAAACCGGGCTTGACCCCGAATTTCCTGCACGCAGCACCGGACACAGCCGCGAGTGCGCCTTTCTTTACGGAAAGGCGCGTGAACTTCCCGGAACCCAGCAAGCTCCACAGGAAATCGGGGAAATGGGGCCACCCCGGCCTAATCTGCTGGTTTAGGGTGACCCCGCGGTTCCGTCCAACCGCTTTGTTCTTGACGATCGTATGAAAGCGCTTGTATAAGGGCTGACGGTGGGCGAAAAGCGCTCAGCTACTAGGCTGGCGCAAAAGTAGAAGATAAACGTTCCCCAGTATGACTTTTAGGAGGCAGTACATAATGTTCAACAGGCTGTTGGGTCTTGTCGCGTCTTTTGTCTTTGGTTTTTCTTGCGTCGCCTCGGGGCAAGTCACTACCGGGACCATTCTTGGAACAGTTCACGATTCAACCGGTGCTATCGTCGCAGGCGCCAACGTCACCATAACGGATACCGGCAAAGGCACGGTGTCTATCTACAAGTCCGACGATAACGGCGAATATAACGCCCCCTTTCTGATTCCCGGAACCTACAATGTCGCGGCCGAGAAGCCCGGCTTCAAACAAGACGTGTCCAACAACGTCGTGCTCGACGTCGACCAACATGCGCGCATCGACTTTGTCATGCAGGTAGGCCAGGTAAGTGAAACGGTGGAAGTGGCTTCTGCTGCTCCCCTGGTGCGGCTGGACAGCGCCGAGCTGGGCGAAGTAGTAGCCAAGACCCAGGTGCAGGATCTACCTCTCAACGGGCGAAATTTCGCCCAGTTGGTGTACCTGGTTCCTGGGGTGACTCCCGGGCAAGCGAGTGAAAACCTCTCCGGCTCAAGCTCCTTTAATCCCCGCGCGGCGTCGAATTTCAATGCGCTTGGGAGCCAAGCCAACGCCAATGCCTGGGTCGTGGACGGGATCGACGACAACGAGTGGACGTTCAATACGGTCATGATCCAGCCTTCGGTAGAATCGATCGCCGAGTTCAAGGTGTTGACCGGAACGTATTCGGCAGAGTTTGGCCGGGGCGCTGGCATCGTTTCTGTCTCCACCCGCTCGGGCTCCAACGCGCTGCACGGCGAAGTTTTCGATTATCTGCGCAACAGCTATATGGACGCGCGCAATTACTTCAATCCGGCCCCTCAGCTGCAACCGGCGTACCGGCGCAATCAATTCGGCGCCGCGGTGGGCGGAAAGATCATCAAGGACAAACTGTTTTTCTTCGCCGACTACTACGGACAACGGTCGCTGAAGGGGATTGTGAACCTTAACAGCGTGCCCACAGCGGCCGAGCGAATCGGTGACTTCAGCAATTACCGTAATGCAGCAGGCGCGCTTATCCCGGTGTATGACCCCTACACCACCACCGTCGTGAACGGGGTGGCCACCCGCAGGCAGGCTTCTTATAACGGCGTGCTCAACGTTCTGCCGCCCAGCGAGCTCTCCCAGGTTGGCTTGAATGTTGCCAGCATTTATCCCTTACCGCAGAACCCGAATCTGAGCTTCAACAATTACACCTCCTCGGCGGACCAGATCATTGACGATAACGGCGGCAACGGGCGGCTCGATTATCACATCGGCGATAGAGATTCGGCGTTCGCGCGCTTCAGCTATGAAAAGTTCGTCCAGGCCGCACCTAACCCGCTGGTTGGCGGCCAGGGGACCTGCTGCCTGCCCACTCCACCCTCGGCTGCGTCCACGTTTTCCCTGGGGCCGTATGTCGCAGGTATTCAAGACACGACGTTAATTGCGCAGGGCTTCGCTTTCAACGAGTCGCATGTATTCAGCGCCGCCTTGGTGAATGAGTTTCGCACTGGGTACTCGCGTACCAATCCGTTTACCTTCCAGTCCGACTATGGCAAGGATTCGTCGACTTCGCTTGGCATTCAAGGTTTGAACGTAACCCAGTATGCGACTGGTTTGCCCAACATCACCATCGGTAGTTCATGCGGTTCGGAGTTCACTTGCTTGCAGGGCGGCACTGCCTTTTTGCCTGCCCACCCAGTGCAGACCAACATCCAGGTAGAGGACGTTATCTCGTGGACTCGGGGCCGGCATCAGTTGAAATTCGGCGGACGCTACATCAAGCAAATGGCTTCTCCGTTTACCAACACGACCACCCGGGGAGGGTTCACCTTCAATGACAACTTCACCAATAACCCCACGAACACCACCGGTACTGGTTCCGGCCTGGCTGGCTTGTTGTTTGGCTTCCCCAATAGCGGCAGCAGGAACTATCTACAGCAGACTTACTTCGTGACCGATGGCGAATGGGCCGGCTATGCCGAGGATGATTGGAAGGCAACGCCCCGATTCACCGTGAACGCCGGCGTGCGCTATGAGGTCTACACTCCGGAGGTGGAGCGGCACAATAGGCTGGCCAATTTCAACTACTCGACGCTGACCTTCATCTATGCGGGGCAGAATGGGGTGAGCCGTCAGGCTGGGATGCAAACCCGCTGGGGCGACGTTGGGCCACGCATCGGCTTTTCCTATGATGCCAACGGCAAGGGCACGCTGGTATGGCGCGGCGGCTACGGCATCAACTATTTCCCGCTGCCTTATTCGGCGTCCGATGAACTGGGCCAGAATCCGCCGTTTACCGTCTCGCAGACCTTTTCCACAAATACCAATTTGGCTGCCTCGGCCTATGCGACCCCATGCACTGCGGCGAACGTGGGAAGCAACTGCACCGTCGCCATCAACAATCCATTCCCGCAGGGCGTAGTCACCATCGGGCCGCCAACGACCACCACGACCGCGCTTCTCAACGCTGCGGCGCCGGCGGTCATCGGCCACCAGCTTGCCAATTACACGCCTTCCACGCAGACTTATAGCCTTAGCTTGGAACGCCAGGTTTCTTCCAGCGGATTGTTCGAACTGGCTTATGCAGGTAGCCACAGCATTCACCTGGTGATCGCTTATAACCCCAACGAGGTCGAACCGGGAACTCCTGGAGTGAATGCTGCCTCCTCGCAAGCCGCCCGCCGTCTGATTCAACCGCTGAATAACCTCTCCACCTGGGTGCAGGAAAGCGAGATCAATTCTTCTAACTACAATGCTCTGCAGGCGAAATTCACCAAGAGATACTCCCATGGATGGACCCAACTGCTTAGCTATACCTGGAGTAAGTCTCTGGACTACGGCGGGTCTGCCGCCAGCGGCGGTGGCAGTTCGGGTAATCCCCAAACGGTGACCTGCTTCAAATGCGGATATGGGGCTTCGGGATTCGACCAGAAGCATCGGTTTGTCAGCAGCACGACCTATGAGTTGCCGTTCGGCCGAGGCAAGGCTTTCGTGCAGAGTGGGCCGGCGTCGTGGATCATCGGTGGGTGGGAAGTCGACGGCATCGTAACCCTGGCGACGGGCAACCCGTTTACCGTAACCCTCAACAGCGGCGTGAATTTCGGCGCGCCAAGCTGGCCTAATCGAATTGGCCAGGGTACTCTGCCCAACCCGAAACCAACTGCGTGGTTTAATACCGCCGCGTTTGTTGCGCCGCCGTTCAACACCTACGGTAATTCCGCACGCAGCGTTCTGTACGGGCCGGGGGAGGGAAATGCCGACCTGTCGTTGCAGCGCACCATCCACATCCACGAGGCGATGAGTCTGGCTCTTCGGGGGGATGCTTTTAATGCGCTCAATCATCCGAACTTCCTGAATCCCAACTCGGCCATCGGCTCCAGCCAAGCGGGTGTCATTTCAGGTACCAACATCGATAACCGCGACATGCAGGTTTCGGCCAAATTCGTCTTCTAGCTGACCGCTAGTCGATTGCTTCCATTGCAGGCTACTTGCGTATGCAAGTAGCCTGCTTTATTTGCTGTGGGGTCCACAACCGGGACTTGCAGGGGTCGCTTAAGTTAACCTTCTGAAGTTCTTGAAAGTTCAACCACCGCTGCATCGAACGAAGCCGGCCAAGCCATCGGCCTGGCTGGTTTAGATCACCACTCGCCGAAAGGGACACACGATGAATCGCTTCACCCGAAGATCAATGTTGAAAAGCGCGGCTGCCGCTCTGCCTGCTGCTGGAATCTTCGCACTCCCCAGCCTGGCGCGCGCGATACAAGAGAACAGCACGCCGCAACAGAGGCCCAAGGTCAAAATTACTGACATTCGCACCGCGCAGGTGAAGGTGCACGGGCCGCAGACCCACGTGCGGGTTTATACCGATTCCGGTCTCTATGGCCAGGGAGAATCGACGGATGCCGCAGTGGGAACTGCTTCGTTGGTGCAAAGCTTTCGCTACCTCCTGATCGGCCAGGATCCGCTCAACGTGGATGCGCTTTGGGAGAAGATCCGGGTGTCCGGCATCTTCGCCGGCGCCCAGGGTGGGCAGTACGTCACGGCGCTGACCGGGGTGGAGATCGCGCTGTGGGATCTTGCGGGAAAGATTTTGGGTCTGCCGGTGTATCAGCTTCTGGGGGGCAAATTTCGCGATAAGGTGCGCATGTATTGCGACTCCGATATGGAGAACCCCATTGGTGCGGAATCGGACCGCAAGCTGCCTTGGATCAAAGAGCAAGGGTTCACGGCGATGAAGATCGATCTGGACGATGCTGCCGATCCGGCGCGGTTCGACAAGGTGAACTGGACGGCTAGCAACGGCGAGATCGACCGCATGGTGAGTTGGGTGAAGCACGTGCGGGAGTCGATCCCCAAGGATATGGACTTGGCGTGCGACATGCACGGGCGCTATGACGCTACCACAGGTAAGCGGGTCGCGGTGGCGCTCGAACCTTACCGGCTGCTTTGGCTGGAAGAACCGGTGCCG
>Ga0302325_10027552_pt1 | contig 11775 bp, 11 predicted proteins | sample Palsa_T0_2_FD_201948 | JGI IMG/M metagenome (GOLD analysis project Ga0302325, IMG submission 201948) | Peat permafrost microbial communities from Stordalen Mire near Abisko, Sweden - Palsa_T0_2 | ecosystem: Environmental > Terrestrial > Soil > Palsa > Peat permafrost | place: Sweden: Abisko... | reverse complement strand
CGACGCGGGTGACCCCAACCCGCTCTACTCGAGTGGCACCTACTACGCCTTTACGACAGGCACCGCGCTGGGGAACCACATCCAGGCGCTGACGTCGAGCAACCCCTCCACCGGATGGCAGCCCTACACAGGCGGTTCGGGCTCCAGCGCGCTGCCGAACCCTCCCTCCTGGGAGACCCCCGACACCCAGACGTCGCCGGGCGTGTTCTTCTACGGCGGGCATTGGGTGATGTTCTACGACGCTTCGCAGAGCCCCCATCCCGCGGACTCCGGATTCAGCTGCATCTCGGTGGCGACGGCGTCGACGTTGAGCCCGCCCGTCTTCACCGACAGCTCCACTGGTCCGCTCTACTGCGGCACACCCGGCGTCGGAGTGCTCGACCCGAGCCCCTTCGTCGATCCGGCCACCGGGCAGGCCTATTTGGTTTGGAAGTCGAATGACGGCGGTGGGTCCGCTGCGGCATCGCAGATCTTTACCGCTCAACTGAACGCGAGCGGGACGAGCATTGTCGGGTCTGCCACCGTGCTGTTGACGGTCGACCAGCCACAGCTGCCGTGGGAAACCACAACCGACGACCCGCAGATGATCTCGGCCTACGGCTCGTACGACCTTCTCTTCTCGGGCGGAAACTTCACCTCGACGAGCTACAACGAGGCCATGGCCACGTGCTCGGGGCCCCTCGGTCCGTGTGCCCAGCCGGCCGCGCCGTTCTTGACGACGTATGGCACGGCCTACGGGCCCGGGGGTGGTTCGCTCTTCCAGGACGCCGGTGGAAACTGGTGGCTCGGCTACGCGGCATGGTCAGCCCCGTGCACCAACTACGGGGGGAGCTGCAATGCGGTGCGGTACATGTACACCGCGCCGATCGACCTCAGCAATGGGCTCGTCGTCCCGTGCACCGCACCGACGAGCACCCCGTTTGGCTATCGCTTTGTCGCCACTGACGGAGGGGTCTTCACCTATGGCAACCAGCCCTTCTGCGGATCGACTGGTGGCATCCACATCAATCAGCCCGTTGTGGGAATCGCCAGTACACCCGATGCGGGCGGCTACTGGACTGTGGCGCGCGATGGCGGGATCTTCTCCTTCGGCGACGCCAAGTTCTTTGGTTCGACGGGCGGGATTCATCTCAACGCCCCGATCGTGGGCATGGCCGCCACCCCCGATGGAGCCGGCTACTGGCTGGTGGCCACTGACGGAGGCATCTTCTCCTACGGCGACGCGCAGTTCTACGGCTCGACCGGCTCGATCCACCTGAACCAGCCCATCGTCGGCATGGCCTCGACGCCCGACGGGAAGGGCTACTGGCTGGTCGCATCCGACGGAGGCATCTTCTCCTACGGTGACGCCAAGTTCTTCGGCTCCACCGGCGGCACGCACCTGAACGCCCCGATCGTCGGGATGGCGACGGCGAGCGACGGCGCCGGTTACTGGCTCGTGGCGACAGACGGCGGCATCTTCTCCTACGGCGACACGACGTTCTTCGGCTCGACCGGTGGCATCCACTTGAACAAGCCCGTCGTGGGGATGGCCGCCTCCCCGGACGGTGCGGGTTACTGGCTGGTCGCGTCCGACGGAGGCATCTTCTCCTACGGCGATGCGCCGTTCTACGGTTCGACCGGTTCTCTGCATCTCAACGCTCCCATCGTGGCGATGAGCGGTCCCTGACCGACCCTTTGGACGGGGCCTGACCGGACCGCAAAAGGCGAACGGCGCACCAGGAACCTCGACGCGTCGTCGCCCCCCAAGAGCGCGCCGGAACGCGCCGGACCGTTGCGGGTCCGCCGCGTCCAAATCTCTCGACGGTGTCGGGCACGGTATCCCCGCAACGCCCTCTACCAGGGGCTTTCGCGTCCAGGTGGACCCCGAAACGGGCGGCGGAGCCGCGCCCCGGATCCACCTAAAGAACCCCCGTGGTGCGGTCGACAAAAGAAGGGCGGCTACACCGGGGTGGCGTGTGTCGCTGGGGGTCGCGGCCGCGTCGAGCAGCGCGTGAAGGGATCGTGGGCATGGTCACGGAAGAGGAATGGCACGGAGAGATGGCGAAGGCCAAGCGCCTCCGCTTCATCAGCCCCCTGGCGGGACTGGTCGTGCTCGGCTTGCTCACCGTCCCGGCCGTGGCGATCGGCCGATCCTTCGGGTCCGGCGCCACCGCATACGCGGTGACGGCCGGCGTCCTCATGGCCCTCCTCCTCCCCCTGATCTACCTGCTGGTCATCATCAGCGACCGTCAGCAGCGCAAGACCGACGACAAGGTCCGTGCGCTCACCCACGAGCTCAGCGAGGCGATCGACGTCGCCGACCGCGAAGGGGTCACCCGGGAGCTCCAGGGGCAACGCCAGCGCTTCGAGAGCCGCCTGGCCAATGCGCTGGACATGGCCGAGGGCGAGCCCGAGGTCATCGACGTCATTGAGCGGTCGTTCGCGGCCGTCGTGCCCGACGCGCCGGTCGAGCTCCTGCTGGCCGACAACAGTCACGCCCATCTGCTGCGCATGGCAGGCGTCGGGCCCGACGGCGAGCCACCCGCCTGCAGTGTCGATTCCCCGGACCGCTGCCCCGCGGCCCGGCGGGCCCAGGTCCAGGTCTTCGCGGACAGCGACCATCTCGATGCGTGTCCCAAGCTCCGCAACCGGCCGCAGGGTCGCGTGTCCGCCCTGTGCGTGCCGGTTTCGATCATGGGGCGGACGGTGGGCGTGATCCACGCCACCGACAAACCCGACGTGGTGGTGGGAGACTCCCAGGTTCATGACCTGACCACGCTGGCCAAGCTGGCCGGGGCACGGATCGGCTTGCTCCGGGTCATGGCGGAGACCCAGTTGCAGGCGTCGACCGACACCCTCACAGGTCTCCTCAACCGACGCTCCTTCTCCGAGAAGGTGGCCTCCGTGCCGCACAATCTGCACCCGGTGGCGGTCGCCATGGCCGACCTCGACCACTTCAAGAACCTGAACGACACGTACGGGCACGAGACCGGTGACCGGGCGCTGCGGCTGTTCGCCCGTGTCCTGCGCGACTCGCTCCGGGCACACGACTTGATCTCCCGCTACGGGGGCGAGGAATTCGCCATCGCCTTCCCCGACTGCTCCTCGGTCGACGCCACCCGCGCCCTCACTACCGTGGCGGCCCAGCTCGACGCCGCCATCACCGTCGGCGGCCTGCCCAAGTTCACCTCGAGCTTCGGGATCACGGAGATCGAGCCGGGCGAGGAGCTGGCCGCCGCCCTGCGCCGGGCGGATGACGCGCTCTTGGTGGCCAAGCGCTCGGGTCGCGATCAGATCGTCCTGCACGATCCCGGAACGAAGTCGAACGCGCTCCAGAGCAACGGATCCGCGACCCACCAGGTCGAGGAGCTGGCCCGCGCCGAGCGCATCTGAGTCGTCGGACACGACGGCTCCGAGTTCCTCCCGACCGGCGCACGCCGCGGCGCACCAGGCCGGGCCCTAGTGTCGGCGTGCCGTGCCCGTGCCCCCGCTCCTCCGTCACGCCTCCGACGTCACCCCGGAGTGGTTGACCAACGTCCTCCGGCAGACCGGCGCGCTGGCCGAGAGCGCAGCGGTGCGCTCCTTCGACATGGCTCCGATCGGCACGGGGCAGATGGCGGACACGACGCGTTTCACGTTGACCCTCGACGAGCCCGGAGCCGGCCCGGGCCAGGTGGTGGGCAAGTTCGCCTCGGCTGACGACCAGAGCCGCGGGACCGGCCTGGCGTTGCGGGCCTACGAAATAGAGGTCCGCTTCTACCGCGAGGTCGTGGCCCGCATCGGCGCTCGCGTGCCGGCGGTCTACCTGGCGGAAGTGGAGCCCGAGACGGGCTGGTTCACGCTGCTGATGGAGGACATCGCCGGTGCGGCCCAGGGCGACCAGATCGCGGCGTGCAGCCCTGACATCGCGGCGGCCGTGCTCGACGAAATGGCCGGTCTGCACGCACCGTGCTGGGAGGATCCCGGGCTGGAGGGCCTGGAGTGGCTCAACCGGGCCACGCCGGAGTCCGACGGCTTTCTCGTCGCCCTGCTGCCGTCGCTCCTCCCCGGCTTCCTGGAGCGCTACGCCGACACGCTCGCCCCGGAGCACCAGCAGGTGTGCCGCCTCTTCGTCGAGCATCTGCCGGCCTATCTGCGATTGCGGGCCGGACCCCGCACCGTCAGCCACGGCGACTTCCGTCTCGACAACCTCCTGTTCCAGCCGCATGACCCGAGGCCCGTGGTCGTCGACTGGCAGACCGCGGGCTGGGCCGGCGCCTCCGTCGACGTCGCCTACTTCATCGGCGGCTGCCTCAACACCGAGGACCGCCGTGCCCACGAGCAGGACCTGCTGGCGCACTACCACGACGCCCTCGCCCGACGTGGCGTGCGCGACTACCCGCTCGAGCGGCTGCGGGCCGACACCCGGCGCGACACGTTTGCCGGCATTTTGATGGCCATCGTCGCCTCCATGGTCGTGCAGCGGACAGAACGGGGCGACCTCATGTTCCTCACCAGCGCCAGCCGCCACGCGCAGCATGCGCTCGATGCGGACGCCACCGCCTTGCTCCTCGCGGAATGACCGAGCTCCTGGTGCTGTGCACCGGCAACGCGGCGCGGTCGGTCATGGCCGGCTTCATGCTCGACGCCCTGCGCGACGGGCGCCCCGGTGAGCCGCTGCACGTCGTGACGGCAGGGACGCACACCATCGACGGCCAGCCGATGGGCTTGCGCACGCGGACCGCGCTGTCACGCCTCCCGGAGCTCGAGGGGGCGGATTTCCGCCGGCACCGGAGCCGCCAGGTGCAGGGCGTCGACCTCGTGCACGCCGAGCTGGTGGTCGTGATGGAAGCCGACCACGTCCGCTTCGTGCGGCGCCAGTTTCCTGATGCCGCCGCCAAGACGGGCACCATCCGTTACCTGTGCCACCACTTGGCCGCATCACCGCCCGCGCTGGGCGAGCGCGTGGCGGCGCTCCGTCTCGACACCGTCGAGCTCGACGACGCCGGGGACGTTCTCGACCCGGCGGGGCACGAGGCGGACGTCTATGCCGCGTGCGTCGACGAGCTGTGGGAGTTGTGCCGGACGCTCGTCACCGTGTTGTGACGTCCGGCTCGACCTGATTCAGTCGGCGTGGACCGAGCGCAGCCCCGCCCAGGCGAGGTCCGCCACGCGGCCCGCCAACTTCTGCGCCTCCTCGTCGACCTCGGCCTCGGAATCGGGACGCTGGGCCATGAAGCGACGGCTGACGCCTTCGGCCATGCCCACGATGCCGTAGGCGAGAAGGCGGCGATGGTCGTCGTCCAACCCCGCATCAATGAGGGGGTCGATCGCTTCGGCGATGGCGTCTTCCACGGTGCGCAGGGCGCGGCCCAGCTCGAGGTCGTCGGCATGGTCCCGGCCGTAGAGCAGCCGGAACTCCGCCTCGCGGCTGACGACGAGGCGGAAGTAGGCCGCAAAACCCAGCTCGACCTGTTGGCGCGGGCCCTCGGCCCGCATGACGGCGCGCCCGATGGCCACCAGCATCTCCTGGGCGATGGAGTCGACCAGTTCGAGGTAGAGCGCCCGCTTGGAGGAGAAATGCTGGTAGAGCAGCGGCTTCGTGACGCCGGCGGCCTCGGCGATGTCGTCCATGGTCGTGGCGCGGTACCCCCGTTGGGCGAAGAGCTCCAGGGCCACGGCGAAGAGCTGGCCGCGCCGCTGTTCCGCTGTGAGCCGCCCGGAGGAAGCCTGTATCGCGCCTGACATCGAGTCGAGGTTACCGAACGGTCAGAGACCGGGGACGCGCCGCAGCACCTCGGATAAGCGCCCCGGCAGGTCGGCCAGGTTGAAGTGCTCCGCCGCCACTCGCTGATTGTGTGCGATGAGGCGCGCGTCCGGCAGGCCCAGCCAACGGGCCAGGGGCGCGGGGTCGGCGGCATCGAACCAGCGGAAGCCGAAGCCCTCCAGTTCCTTCGCCACCGGGTACGGGCCGATGGCCAGCGGACGCCGGTAGGTCGCCGACTCCACCGACGGGTTGCCGAAGCCCTCCCAGAGCGAAGGGAGCGCGACGGCGTCGCACGCGGCGTAGGCGTCGGCGATGGAGCAGCCGCCCGGGGTCGCGCCGAGGACGACGGGGCAGCGGGCGAGGGCGACCAAGCGCGCCAGTTCGGGCCCGTACCCGTCCTCGGCCGGCCCGAGGAGCCAGTAGGTGGCGTCGAGTGCCTCGGCGAGAGCGATGGCTTCCCCGATGTTCTTGCGCGCCAGTGCGCGCGTCGGTTGCAGCAGCAAAGGTGTGTCATCGGGGACGCCGAGGGCGCCCCGCACGGCCGCGCGCTCGCCCGGAGGCGGATCCGGGTCGAAGGCGTTGTAGATCGTCGTGGCCGCGATCCCGTGGGTCGCCAGCTCGGCGCGGCTCAGTTCGTTGATGGTCACGTGCGCCCAAGCGGCATCGTCCGGTGGCGGCGGGAGGTGGGCCAGGTGCGGACGCTGCCACGGCAGGTCGTGGTGATGCAGCAACGTCGGACGTCCGGCGCAGGCCGCCGCCACCACGGCCGCCGCTTCCGGGTTCAGGGGGAGCGAGCACAGGTTCTCGACGATGACCAGATCGGCGTCGGCGATGGCGCCGTCCACTTCGGCGCGCGTGGGGGGTTCCGGCGCGTCCATGGCCAAGCCCGGGAGGACGGAATCCACGGGCCCCGCGCCGGCGACGCTTCGTACCGCCCAGCCGAGGAGACCCAGCGCACCGGCCCATTTCGCCGCCTCGACGGCGACCCCGTCCTCACCGCCGAGCCGGAAGGAGATCATGCACGCCGTCGCCACGGACGAACTGTATGCGTGCCGAAGAGCGCATTGGTCGGTCGACTAGCGTTGCCGCGATGGCAAAACGTGCACTGATTACGGGCGTGACGGGCCAGGACGGCTCGTACCTGGCCGAGCTTCTGCTTGAGCAGGGCTACACGGTGATCGGCATGGTGCGACGGTCCAGCACGCTGAACTTCGAGCGCATCGCGCACATTCAGGACCGGATCGACCTCGTGGCGGGCGACCTTCTCGACGAGGTGTCGCTGATCAACATCCTGCGCGACCACCGTCCGAACGAGGTGTACAACCTGGCCGCGCAGTCCTTCGTGCAGACCAGCTTCACCCAGCCGGTGCTGACGGGCGAGACGACCGCATTGGGAGTGACGCGGGTGCTCGACGCCATCCGCCTGGTCGATCCCGAGATCCGCTTCTACCAGGCCAGCTCGTCGGAGATGTTCGGCAAGGTGCAGGAGGTGCCCCAGCGCGAGTCCACACCGCTCTACCCGCGCAGCCCCTACGGCGTGGCGAAGGTCTATGGGCATTGGCTCACGGTCAACTACCGCGAGAGCTATGGGTTGCACGCCTCGTCGGGTATTTTGTTCAACCACGAGTCCCCGCGGCGCGGCCTCGAATTCGTCACTCGCAAGGTGACGCACGGGGTGGCGCGGATCGCCCACAAGCTCGACGACAAGCTGGCCCTGGGGAACCTCGAAGCCCAGAGGGACTGGGGCTACGCCGCCGACTACGTCCGGGCGATGTGGCTGATGGTGCAGCAGGACACGCCGGACGACTACGTCGTGTCGACCGGCGAGACCCATGCCGTGCGCGAGCTCTGCCGCCTCGCCTTCGAGGCCGCCGGGTTGGATTGGGAGCAGCACGTCGTCATCGACGACAAGTTCCGGCGCCCCGCCGAGGTCGACCTGCTGGTGGGAGATCCCGGCAAGGCACACTCGGTGCTCGGATGGCGCCCCGAGGTCGAGTTTCCCGAGCTGGTCACCATGATGGTGGAGGCCGACATGGACCTGGTCCGCAAGAGCCTCCGGTAACTGGGGGTTGCCGCGCTCCTTGTAATGCCCGTACCAGCCGAGATCTCAGCCGATCCGGCCGGTGTCCTCGTCGCCTTCGGTGCCGGGATCCTGTCGTTCGTCTCCCCCTGTGTGCTGCCCCTCGTGCCGGGCTACGTCTCCATGGTCTCGGGCCTTTCGGCCGCCGAATTGGAGTCCGGGGGCGAGGGTGCGACGCCGTCGGCCGCCTTGCGCCCGGTCCTGCGGGGCATCGGGCTCTTCGTGGCCGGCTTCACGGTGGTCTTCGTCGCGCTGGGTGCGGCCGCTTCGAGCATCGGCCGCCTGCTCGATGCGCACGAGATCACGCTCACCCACGTGAGCGGTGCCGTGATCATCCTCCTCGGCGCCATCATGCTGCTCGGCGCGTTGCCGTCGCGCGTCTGGGCCCACGCCGGCTCCGGCACCCTCAGCGTGGTGACACGGATGACCGGCGAGCACCGCTTCGACGTGCGGCCCTCCCGCCTCGGGCTGTGGGCCGCGCCGGTCATGGGCATGGCCTTCGCGTTCGCCTGGACGCCGTGCATCGGACCGGTCCTCGGCGTCGTGCTGAAATTGGCCGCCGACAACGGCACCCTGCCCGGTGGCGTCCTCCTCCTGTTCGCCTACTCGCTGGGCCTGGCCGTGCCCTTCGTGCTCGTCGGGCTCGCCTTCGGGCGGCTCACCGCCATGCTGGCCAAAGCCCGGCGCTGGTTGTGGGTCGTCGAGATCGTGGCCGGCGTCGTCCTCGTCGCCTTCGGCGTGCTCCTCCTGACGGACAACATCAGCTGGGTCTCCTCACAGCTCTCCAACTTCCTCAACGACGTCGGCCTGAGCCGGCTCAGCACGAGTTGACGGCGGGCGGCCCAGCGCCCGACCCGTCACGGACCAGGGCGCACCTCGCGGCCGACGTGCTGTGCGACCGCATCGCGTCGCTCCGCGCCGGCGCGCCGGCGCCCGTCCTGGTCGCGCTCGACGGGCGTTCCGCCGTGGGCAAGTCAACCTTGGCGCAGCAGATCGCGACGCGGACCGCTGCCCTCGTCATCGACGGAGACGACTTCTACCGCGGTGGTGGTGACGCGTTCTGGCAGGCGCGCAACCCGGCCGAGAAGGTCGACCTCGCCATCGACTGGCGCCGCCAGCGTGTGCTCCTGACGAAGCTGCGACGGGGCGAGCCGGCGTGGTGGCAGCCCTACGACTGGGAGGTCGACGACGGGCGGCTGGCCGCAGAGGTCAACGTCGGTCCCGCGGCCGTCGTCATCCTCGATGGTGCCTACAGCGCACGGCGGGAGCTGGCCGACTTGTTCGCGCTGCGGGCGCTCCTTGACGTGCCGCGCCAGGAGCGGCGCGAACGTCTCCTCCGGCGTGAGGGGGAGTGCTACCGCGCCCAGTGGGAGGCCCGCTGGAGTGAGGCGGAGGATCTCTATTTCGAGCAGCTGATGCCGCCGGAGTCGTTCGACCTCGTGCTCGACGGCAGCTGACCGTCAGTCCCGCTCGGCCAGGACCGCCGCGAAGGTCCGGGCGAAGGTGTGCGCGTCGCCCGGCCAGCGCGCCGACACGTAGGACCCGTCGCGCACGACGAAGGCGGGGCGCTGGTCCTCCGCGGAGTCGCGGGCGCGTCCGCTGGTCTTGCGCCGCCAGTCCGGCGAGCCCTTCTCGACGTCGGCGAAGTCGGCCGGATCGGCCAGCGCCCGCGTCACTTCCTGCTGCACCGACATGTACCCCCAAGGCTGCCCGCGCTCCTCGGTGTAGGTCCGGTAGTAGTTGGTGTCCCAGAACCGCGTGAAGCGGGCGATGCCCCACGCTTTGCGCTCCAGCGCCCAGGTCAATGAAGTCGTCCGCCGGCCGTAGAGCACCGAGCACTCCGTGACCGGATCCACGGCCCGCGCCGCCACCAGCACGCCGTGGCAGATTGCCCCGACCGGCTTCTCGGCACGAAATGCGTCGATGGCCATCTGCTGCACCTCGGGGCTTTCGAGATACGGACGCATCCCTCGGGCCCGGTGCCCGCCGGGCAGCACGAGCGCGTCGTAGGCGCTGCGCCGTGCCGCGCCCCAGTGCAGCGGTGCTGCGAAGGCGGCATCCTCGAGCAACGCGGCGTAGGCGGTGCGGGCGGCCGCGTCGGCCCGCAGGACGCGGCCGACCGCGGTGAGGCGCCGCAGGCCCGGGACGAAGCCCCAGGGGTCGAGGCCCTGGCCCGTGCGCATCAGGTCGTCGGCCCGGCCCGGCTGCCCCGACGGCGTTGCGAAGAGGACGTCGTGCCCCGCCGCCGCCAGCTCCTGCCAGGTGACCGCCACCTCGGTCGGGTCGAAATCAGCCGCCGGCAGCGGCATCAGGACGGTCACCATCAGCGCCACGACACTACCGACGAGCACCCTGCGCACCAGGGGCGTTGTCCGGGACCCCGGCGCCATCGCCCCTGCGGGCCTGATCGGGCTGAATGCCGGCTGAGAGGACCGACCGCCCCCAGACCCCGAGACCCGTCCAGCCCGGGAACCGATCTGCCGCCTGACCCCCGCTTGGAACCTTGGTACCCACCCCCCTAGCATGGTGAGGCTCGCCATGGCCCCTGTCGTTCACTTTCGTGCCGCGGTCGCACTCGCCGGCCGCTTCCCAGCCCTTGCCGGGGTCGATCTGTCTCTCGACCAGGGCGAGGTGGTCGTGGTGGTCGGCGCCAACGGTGCCGGCAAGACCAGCCTGCTGCGTGCCTGCGCCGGACTGCTCCCCGTGACCTCGGGCGAAGCCAGCGTCCTTGGCGTCGATCTGACCACCGACCACACCTCGGTGCGCCGCTACGTCGGGCTTCTGGGGCATGCCGCCCCCCTCTACGACGAGCTCAGCGCGGCGGAGAACGTCCAGTTCGCCGTGCGCGCCCTCGGACTGCCCGTCCGAGATGCCGACGCGGCGCTCGAGCGTCTCGGCCTGACCGGCCGTCTGCGGACGACGCCGGCCGGCCGGCTGTCCGCCGGCCAACGCCGCCGGGTCGCGCTCGCCGCGCTGGTGGCCCGCCGCCCTGCGCTCTGGCTCCTGGACGAGCCGCACGCCGGGCTCGATGCCTCTTCGCGCGTGCTGCTCGGACAGCTGATCGGCGACGCCGTGGCGGACGGGGCGAGCGTGTTGTTGTCGTCGCACGAGCCCGAACTCTCCGTCCCCCTGGCCGACCGCGTCGTGTCCATGGGCGGCGGGCGAGTGAGCGGTGAGGAGCCGGGAGGGCGGCGCGTCACCCTCACTGCGGTACCCACCGCGGGGCCGGCTGCGTCGGTACGCGCCCCGGGGGCCAGTCATGTGGCATGACGCCGTGCTGGTGGCGGGCAAGGACCTGCGGATCGAGGCGCGCTCGCGTGTGGGGCTGTGGCAGGTGGTCCCCTTCGCCGTTCTCGTCCTCGTGCTCCTCGCGTTTGCCATCGGTCCGGACCAGGCGTCGTTGCGCCACGCCGCCCCCGGGATCTTCTGGGTGGCGCTGCTCTTCTCGACCGTGCTGGCGATTCAGCGCAGCGTCGCCGTCGAGTCGGGCGAGGGCACCCGCGACGGCTTGCGCCTCTCGGGCATCGACCCGGCCGGCATCTTCCTCGGCAAGGCGGCGGCGGTCGGGCTCCAGCTCCTGGCCCTCCAGGTCATTTTGTGGGCGGGCGTGACCTTCCTCTTCGACGTGCAGGTGCACGTGGTGTGGCTGGCGGTGGTGGCCAGCCTGCTGGCCACCGTCGGTCTGGCCTGTGCCGGCGTGCTCTACGGCGCGCTGTCGGCCGGCCTGCGTGTGCGCGACACGCTGCTCCCTCTCCTGGTGCTGCCGGTGCTCGCCCCCATTCTGCTGGCGGGTTCCAAAGCGTGGGAGGCCGCGCTGAGCGGCAACGCCTCGTCGGGGACGCAATGGCTCAAAATCCTGGCTCCGTTCGCATTGATCTACCTCGTCGTCGGGGTCGTCTTCTACGGGCCCCTCCAGGAGACAGCATGACCGAGCACGTGATCGTGCCCCGCCGGCCGCGCTGGCTCG
>Ga0302325_10027551_pt1 | contig 11776 bp, 8 predicted proteins | sample Palsa_T0_2_FD_201948 | JGI IMG/M metagenome (GOLD analysis project Ga0302325, IMG submission 201948) | Peat permafrost microbial communities from Stordalen Mire near Abisko, Sweden - Palsa_T0_2 | ecosystem: Environmental > Terrestrial > Soil > Palsa > Peat permafrost | place: Sweden: Abisko... | reverse complement strand
AGACTTCTCTCTCCTCCCGATGCACTTACCTCACAAGTGGCCCATGCAAGCTGCTAAGTTCTAAGTAGGTAGTTCCGCTGCGCCTAACCCCAAAGCGGGCAGTCTTAGCGTGGAACCCACACGACCCGCAATGATGGGCTGCAAACATCGACCGTCGACCCCAAGGCCGCTGCACTCCTCGGAGCCGTGCAAAGATTTGATGAGATAGATCCAAGGGAAACTTGAATGTGCCGCCCAGTAGTCCCTCTGCTCCGATGCCCATATTCGCTTGGACGGAAGCCTTGTTTTATAATACTTCTGTTATCATCCGCCTTCTCTTCTTAACCAAACATTAATATGAACTTCGAGCTTTGCGCAACCAGACCGATGTCGATGTGAGGCTGCGATTCCTCCCTCCTACCGCCTCATCATTTGAGAGCAACAGCTTGTCAAAAAGCACGCTTCCGCTGCTCTATTCTCGCAGCCCCCGAGCCACGACGATACCCCGTCTACCCGCACAGCCTTGTCTCACCTTTCGGCAGCTCTGATTTCGGTGTCTGTGGCCGTCCACGTACGAGCCAGCTCTTGTTCACCCACTTGCCTCCAAAACTGATCTCTAAAAGTCTGGTCCGGTCCTCATGAACTCGATGTGGATGTCTGCTCGTTCACTCACCTAAGCCATGCGCCGACCTCCAGACAAGGATGGACAGCCGGCTCTGTCCGAGAGAGATGTTGATTCATCGAATGCCACACTCAACACTCTCTTTGGAGGGGCCCGGCAGAAATCTTGGATGGTGGGTGCTGGAGCTCCTGTGCGCCCAACGCCGCGGACGAATGTATCGAGAACAGCATTGCCATCTGCTGCAATGGCTCAGAAGTGAGACTGAAGGGACCTGAAGGTAGCGAAGAGGCACAGCTGACAGCTTTCTACTAGGACGGCCGCGCCTGTTCTGCCATCACCAACACCAAGCGACGAACCGAGCCCAATAATCTCGAATAATTCTATCAACGGGGCGCGCAATGAGAACCGGAGCGCTTTACGCAATGACGAAAACCAACGAATCTCCACAGCAAACCCCAGTCCTACACGAAATCAACATACCTCCACAAGCGAGGCTGACCTTCAAATTCGGAGAGCGCCCCAAGTCACAGAGACACAAACGCGATCTTTCCAATCCTCGAGACCGCAGACCCAGCCTGGACGGCCAACAACAATCTCGACCCAGATGGGTGGCTCTCAACCCTCCACAACGTTGAATGAGCTCCCGCCACTTCCATTATCTGTGTTGCTTCCATCAGATCAGGAAAATCGAGTCAAAGGACAAGAAGTTCAGTGGCCGTCTTTGCAGGACCAAACCACACGCCAACAGCAGGTCCAAAGCCCTCTTCGGCTGAATTCACGAGGGCAACTACCAAGTCCTACCCACACGAGTACTTCATCCCCGAGGACAAACCCCGATTTACCGCTCCCGTCTACCATGATGCCAAATCAAAATCAAGCATATCCAAGTCCTGGAACATTTCACGCAAGTGCCTCAAACAAGCGCCAGCGTACCCAAGTTGCTGTCATGCCGTCGTTAAAGCCCCGAGTGGCTATGATCGAAGCGCATATTGATTCGGTTGGGGGCCGAATGAATTTGAACGCGGGGCTCGAGAAACCTCGCTTTCAATTGCTAACAGAAGCCTGCAATAGCGAAGATGCATTCTATGTTGCCCTTCATCAAGTCTTTTGTGTTTGGGACTTCGACCAAAATGAAGTTGCAAGTATTCCAGGATTTCCTGACCCCAACGTTCTTCATCTAGCATTCAAAGTCCTTGGACAGCTAATTCGAGATAATGAGCAACTGGCCCCCAACCACAAGAAGTGGTTTGCTGGATTTCCCAGCCCTCTAAACCATCTAATGAGAACATCTGAGCCCTACCGGAATGTAATGACCGATGTCGGTATATTCTTGGGCCAGTTGGCCGCTCAATGGGTTCCTCTCTCTATGGAGTGCAACAAAAGAGGATATCCACCTCTAGTGGACGAACTCGTCAATCGAATGGGCCTGCTATCGCCTATTCTACAAGGCGTAGTGTTTACGGCCACACGACGAACCATGGGAATTAGTGACGGCGAGGCTGGAACGAGGGCCGAAACCCTCTTTAGAAGAGATCAGCGAGATCATCAGTTGCTGGCCGCTCGATATAATACCAATCGGCCACCTACTGCAAAAGAAGTCAACGAGCGAAACAACCAACTCGCAAACGAGTATGTGGTTATTCACAACCAAGTAGTGCAGCAACGGCGGGTGTCTGGGTCAGCCTATGGAAGCCCTTTAGTGCAGGTTCCAACACCTACGCCAGTAGTTCCCAGCAATGCACACCTTCAGCAAAGTGCGCAAACAGCACCCGCATCGACTTGGCAGCAACATCCCCAGCATCAAAATTCTTGGAACCAGAATGTGCCTAGTCCCGATCCAGCAGGAAATTGGCAAGTCAACAATCAGCAGGCTCAGATGATGGGGAGAACAACAGCTGGCTCACCAAATCCTTCAATCGTTGCAGGGCGACCCCCAAGTGTAGGCGCTCATCGAGTATACCCGAACACACCGAGTCCAACACTTCTGCAAGGTCTCTCTATGCAGTCACCCGTCCAGCAAAATTTCCAGGTTCCTCCTGCAGGGAGAAGCAACAGTGGTCAAGTGCAGGTTTCACAGAATGGCGTAACTTATTCTGGACCTACTGGAACTTTCGCTCAAAATGGCGTACAGCAGCATGTTGACCCAACGATACAACAACGGAGTCAGATAATCATGCAGCAGCAGCAGCAACAGCAACAACAACAGCAGCAGGCAGGTGCACAGTATCAAGGACCACCTCAGCATAGCTTGGCCGCATACCAACAGGCTTATTTGTCAAGTCACGGCCAATGGCAACAAGGTCCTCCTCAGCTACAGCAACAACAGCAGCAGCAGCATTCTTTCGCGCAGCAACACCAGCTCCATCAAATTCAACAACAGCAAAACGTCCTTAGCCAACAAGTCCTTAGCCAACAAGTTTTGAACATGAATCGAACCGCCCAATTGCGGCGAAGCAGCAACGGAGCAATCGACTCGCAGCAACGAGTTCATTCTAGCAACAATAGCGTTAGTAGTAGTGGACGTCGGACTCCTGGTGTGAATCCTTTGTCAGGTCCCTCGCCGCGTCCGAGCCCTGCATCTGCACCAGTCTCTCGAAGACCACAACCCGTCTTCATCGATCAGATACAGCATGACATTCAGGCATACAATCAAAGACACCCCCTCGATAGACCTCTTGTACCTCCCTTGGGATATGTACACCCCCAGCAGCCAGTGAACCCGGAGATGACTGCTCTCCATCAAGCACATATCCGAAGCCCGCTCTTGATTCCTGCAGACTCCCCACCCGCCAATGCCAGCAAAGACGACCCAGCTTTCCGATACTATCAGTCTGTCCGAGGATTTGCTCTTAACCCAACCAGAATCTCCGCAAATACACCTTTGTCAAACTTTGCCTTCAGAGTTTCAGAAGCTGACTTCCAACTAATTCCTAAAGACGGTCCGCCTAGCAGTACTCAACTGGCGATGCGACATGTCAGACGCGGAACACTCCAGTATCGATTGCGCTGTGTTCAAATGAAGAAGTCCGAGGTTGTATGCTCTACAACTGACTGGGTAGTTGGTGACACAGTCTGGCCAGAGAGTGCCTGCTTGGATATCAACAAGATTCCATTAGAGATAAGGCGAAAGAATCATCATGGAAAGGATCTCCCAATCGATATCACAGCATTCGTGCGTGCTTCGGGCCCCAACTCAGTAAACCGAATCACCTTATCGATTACCCGAGGTCGGACCAAAATGAAGGATTTCAGTTACTTTCTAGCCGTTGAAGTTGTTGAAATACTTCAGCACGGCCAAATTCTCGACATGTGTCGCCAGAATCGACTTCCCGCACAGCAAACCTTGGATAAAATTAAGAAGAGTCTTGCATCATCACAGAATGACGACGACGAAATAGCCATGGTGTCGAGCGATATCTCTGTCGATCTTTCGGATCCTTTCACCGCTCGCATTTTTGAGACACCCGTCCGTGGCAGCAACTGTCTGCATCGCGAGTGCTTTGACCTCGAGACCTTCCTCATTACGCGAAATAGCAAGCCTAAACGTCCCCAGCAGCCATCCATGGTTGATGTTTGGAAATGTCCCTTGTGTGGCAGGGATGCCCGTCCGTATAGCCTCCTGATTGACGACTTCCTTGCTTCAGTGCGAGCACAACTCGCAGAGGAGGACAATTTGGACGTGAAAGCTATTTGGATTGATGCAGATGGAAACTGGCGCCCAAAAGAAATACCAAGATCATCAGTGAAGCGATCTCACCCTGACGATAGCGATGATTCGAGCGACGATGACGTTACTCGAAAACAGAGGGCTCCATCAGCGGGAAATCAGACCAAGGGTGTCAAGAAGGTGGTAGAAGTCATCGATTTGGATGACGATTGATCTAGCTCCAGGAAATCTTAGCTTTTTATTGTCAACTTTTGGTTTGCAGGATTGCGTTGCATTGCAACACTAAACGGCGTCAAGGGGCCAGGGTGGCCGTTTGCATATATTACAAAAGGCGTCTTCTGCTCCGGCTGAGCTTTATGGGAAGGAATTGGCGTCAATATGACCAGGGAAATGGGCGTCTCATCCATGGCTTGCTAAGATTCTGGCGTTACATTGCTCCGTACCGCGGTTTGCGAGGAGCTAAATCTCTGGGTTTACGAGGAAGGTAGCAAATACCCTGGGAAGCTTGCTTTGGGCAGGCGAGCACAAATGTATTGTTTAGCTATTTATGACTTCATTAGACATTCTGAAGCTATTTGCTGAACTGTGATCTCGAGTCGGTAGATCTTTTCAATGTCAATGCAACCTTGGAACAAGGAGGTCAACAAGTGGGCATCCCCTGGGAAGACAGGCATGACTGCGAGTACTTGGTACTTCCAAGGCAGCTTCCACTTCCTTTTCTCAACTTTTCAACCAGTGTATTATCACAATTTACAATGTTGTTGATTGCTGGAAGCTGTGGGTGACCAAATTAGGCTCTATTGTTCCTACAGAAAGGCAAAACATGCAGCATCTATTTACATTATCTATTTCCTCTTGCGCCGGCTGGCGCGTCTGTCCGTCTCCGCTTCAGTAGATTGCCCAACGCATCTCGTACCTCAGGATCTGCTCTGATAGTATTCTGGACCAACCATTCCTTGACCTTCCCCTTTACCTCCATCAAGGCTTCGTTATCACCAACAAAGGGACTCATTTCCATGCCCATTAATCTTGTAGCCTCCACGTCGGCTGCTTTTGCCGTAGCTTCTAAACGGTCTAATTGTTGCTTTAATACAATTTCCGGGTTCGCATTCGCAGGTATCGCCGATGGTGGTTGCAGGAGCGGCCCGATCTGAGAAAATGCGATATAAAGTGTAACACTGAGTTTTCGTGCCAGTTGGATGAGTTGGAAGGGTAGGTATGGCGGGTGGCGCGTAAAAATTGTGAGTAGGGGATTGATAAGCTTCGTAGCAATGTGAGGAAAGTATGGACGTGAAATGGCGTGCAGTTCAAAAACGCAAAGGACGATAAGCGTGAGCCAGCGCCAGTATTTGCCCCATTCGAGATATCCAAGCAGACCGAGGATATACATAAATATTGCTGCTGCGCCGTAATATGGGAGGGTCGACTGAAGGCCGTGGACTATGAAGTCCCGGACGCTAGAACAACGTTGCCACTCGAGGATACCTGGCCCAAAGCGCTCATAGGCGAATCTTCTGGCGGGGTTGAGAAGTGTGTCTTGTGCTTGTTTAAGGTGGACGAAGTAGGCCTCGGAGGAGGGGGATGTAGAGGAGAGTTTGTCGGGGTGGTAGATAGCTGCTAAGCGTCGGAAACGCGATTTTATCTCCCTCTCTGTGGCAGTATGTGCAATTCCTAGATCTTGGTAGAAATCGCTCGCCCTCCGAATGTCCCAGTCCGCTTCGTAGATCGTATACAAAAGGTACGCGGAAACCACGATGATGTGGATGCGTTGTCTGTGGAGGATGAAGCGCGGAGTGCCAGGCTGAGGTTTGGGATCACCGGCGCGGATAGTGATGCCATAATAAATATTTTGAACCCATCCTGTCACGAGCTGTAAAGATGTCAGTGAAAGTTCCCTCTTGTTGCCTCCCGATTCGGGAAAGTAAAATCACTCACGTTTGGGAGAAAGGTCCATCCCGCAAGGGACAGGAGGTTATTCGACATGATTCCCGTTTTGAGCCTGTCCAAGCAAGTGCTCAAGGGATCTCATGAAGAGGATTAAAAGGGTGTAAGAAGAAGAAAGAAGGTTCGTGGTGGGGCGCGTGGGCGAGTTTTTGGTTGAAGTCGCAAGGCTTAGCTGTCCAGATCTTTGGCGGAGATGACAGGGGTGTTGGCCGCTAGTGTCCGCTAGCGTCTCCTCAGCCTTTCGAGGCGCGAAAAAAGTCAACCTTAAATTTCATCAAACAACACTTTACGGCAACCTGGTCCCAGACATGTCAATTGAGAAGGCATCGGACGGTTCACCATCCAAAATGGGCTCTGAAAAGCACAAATCGAAATCGGACAAGAAGCATAAATCTACACATGGCGAGAAGAAGCGGAAAAGGGATCACGGAGAAGACGGACACAAGTCGAAGTCGAAGAAACACAAGTCGGACAAGGCAGCGACTCAAGCCTCAGCTCTGGATGTGACAGCTCCAGCCTCGCCGTTTCACGTCCAAACCGCGTCATTATATCTCCCACTAGCACCTGTCTCTCAGACATACCCACTTGAAGGACTTTGCGCCGAACACATATCTCCTCTCATCCTCACTTATTACCCGCCCTTCAATGGAGTAGTGCTTTCATACAGCGATCCACGGTTATCCGAAAAGCCATTCAAGGACGATGGAGAGTCGGTACTTTTGCAGAATATCGACGAATATGCGGTTAGTTGGGCTTGGCTTACGGCTGAATTTCTGCTCTTCAAGCCGGAGAAAGATGCGCTGTTAGAAGGTTACGTAAATCTTCAGAATCCGGGCCATTTGGGAATAGTTTGCTGGAATCTGTTCAATGCCAGTATTGAATCGAAGAGATTGCCCTCTGATTGGAAGTGGAAGGACGTGAGCGAGCTGAGAAATGAAGAAGATGTGGAAGCGGGAGAGACGTACGCGGAGGAAGGACCTGGATTCTGGGTTGATGGAGAAGGGAGGAGGGTGGAGGGCATAGTCAAATTCAGGGTTAGGGAGATTGAATCGAGTCATGACAGGGAGAGGGGATTCTTAAGCATTGAGGGGACAATGTTAAGTGAAGCGGACGAAGATGAATTGGTTCAAAGTGAGCGAGAAGGAGCACGAAGTACAAGGGACAGTGCTGGAAGACTCCTCGGCGGATCAAGAGCCTTGGGAGCAACGAGTCTGGGGGTTGCAGTGGAGGCGGATATGATGACCATCGATCCAGATGCCAAGAAGGAGAGGCGCAGGTATTGAAAGCGAAGAATTTAAACGTTTTAACAGCGGCTAGGAGCTGGTCCTTTTCGACCTTCTTTTCACTTTTGACGATATGTCCAAACTCACACATATGAGAGGTGAATGACTCCAAAATTATGCCGGTACTGTCCTTGATTCTAAAATCTTTCGGCACCTTCAACTACTTCAACCAACTCCTGGCCAACGCAAGAACAACACCGTTCCATCCTTTGAATGCACAGTAACCATGGCTGTGCTCATCAAGCTTCAAAACGAGAAGGCAGGAGTCAACAACGACGCTGCCGTCCCATCAGGAGAGGAGATTCTGAAGGAGATTCTCAACCAATGGTCCATTCCCTACGCACTGCCCACCGGCCCCAATCAAAAGCCTGCTGATGAGCCTGCTGGTGAGCCTGTCGTCATGGGATACTCGATCCCTAGCCTTGAAGGCTCTGTTGAAATGATTCCATATGGCAATGGCTTTGTCACTGGCCTCATCAGAGCATATCATCAGGGCCTTCATTTTCGGCTCGCACCCGAAGACGTCTGGCTTTCAATACTGTCTCAACTCAGAGTATGTATTTTCAAGCTTATCCCCTGCAAACAACGCACTCAATTCAGAAGTTATCAAACCCGCGTTGCCAAGATCTACTGACTATTTTCCAGGCCTATGCATACCGTCACCCTGGTTCCATTCCTGGATTTTCCTCGTCACTGGATCTCAATCTCGATCTCTCTATCAATCTCGACTCTGACCTTGAGACTATCGAGTCCACGCTTCTAGACGAGAAGTTATCCGGATTGGCCAACATAGTTGTGAACGATGATGATCTTAGAGAGTGGTTTACCCCGAATTTCAGCACGACGACTACTACTGACAAAGCAGTCGCCTCTATTGTCATGATCGGCGGACTTCGAAAGTATACGGAGCCTGATCACGACATTCGCCAACAAGCTGGCCTCTCCTCAATCAATTTGTTGGGAGAAAAGTCTGACTGGGAAGAGATCCTGCGCCGAGTAGAGGGACGAATTCGTACCTTTGGCGAAGAGGCAATACAATGGTGCAAAATTCTTGTTCCGGTCATACAAGGCATGATCTCATCGTTCAATTCTCCCAACCTGGTTCAGACCAAAGAATTCTGGCACAAGGCATGTCACTTCGACGGCACTGACCTGAGAAACGACAAGGAAACCATGACTGGATGGATCACGACGTTTTGTTTCTGGTCAGACTCAGGATACTGTCTTCATCCGAGCTTAATTCAGGAGAGCACTCTCTACCGTCCTCGCCGTCGAATTTCTTTCGATGAATTCGGCTACGGAGATGAACCGCAAATATTTTGGGAAGATGATAAAGATGACTGGTAGGTAATGCAGGGAATTATATGTCCAGCTCTTTTGTAGCCTTGGGGGTTCTTGGGACACAATATTCCGGGAGCCATGATGTACTTCTCAAAAAGTGTTACTGACATGTCGTTCTTCAGGTACGCGACCAAGCTCACTGACCGCAAGGAAATCTTTATCGGAGGTGAAAAGTGTCATCGTATCTTTCCCAAGAATATCCCGAACGGAACGGCCACGGCTATGGCATATGTGCGAGATTATTACAATCGAATGATTTATTCCGTCACCATAGTTGCGGGCTCTGTGGGAGCGACTCCTACCGAAGTAGGCTATTTCAGTGATGAGACTGTTTTGCAGCCTAGCTCCGGCTGGTTCCTGCTTCAAGATGAAATTAAGGCTATGCCACCACCGCAGCAGCTTCCGACTTTAATCGAGGATGGTCATGAAGTGTTCTTGTTGGATTAGATGGTGCAACAAATAAAGCGCCTAGGCTTTAACGAAGATGATGTCCCTATGAAGTTGGGTCAATGAAGCTACGATATGGCTTGTATCATGCTTCTCTAGCCATCTCATTTCGAGGATTCTTCTATTCTTGAGCACTGGGAAAATCATGAAGCGGGTCTAAGGGTTTTCAGTTGTTGTCCGCGAGATGGCAAATAAAACATCATCAAGTGGCGGGAGCATTCAACATACCTTGGACTAACGAGGCCTCTCAGACGAGATTTTCAAGCATCCAATGCTAGTAGATGCATATGAAGGGGTATCTTTTGTCACCTCTATCTCTGTTCTTCTGTGATCCAAGTTGTAGATGCACACCCGGCCCCTCCCCTACCCCTTAAATCTTCGATTAGCGAAGTGGAGCATCGTCACGTGAAATGAGCTTCAGATTTCGACATCGTTTCTCTCCGAGTTTTGGCCTCCCACAACAACATCGTCAAGAGTTTAATTATCCTTCAAGCACAATCATATTTGATCTTAAATCTCAAATCCGATGGTATGCTCTTGAGCTTGTAGAGTCTTTTGAAAACCTGCTAAACTGGATCCGTAGGTTCATGCAGATGCCTCCAATTTCGCCTCCAATGTCACCAAGGAGGAGGCTTACAAGCAAGTCCTAGAGCAAGCAGAAGCTTTATTTGAGGGTCAAAGAAACTGGGTAAGGTTTTGTCTATCTTGCATACACAATCATGAGTCTAACGCTCGCCAGGTTTGGTAAGATAACAAAAGTCACTTGCAACGAAGTCACCTGATGTATGGTCAAGTAACCTAGCAAACACGGCTTCGTTACTTTGGCACGCATATAAGTCGCTTCCCGCGCCCTCTTCAGAAGTGAACTGGTCTGGTAAGTTATCCCTGTCTTGTCCCTTTCTTTCGAGAGTACCGGGTCATGATTCAAGCATTTGTTCACATCGGCAGGTTTCTACGTCCTCGACCCTTCCACTCCCAACCAACTGATACTCGGTCCTTTCAACGGCAAAGTAGCCTGTCAAACGATCAAATTTGGGAAGGGTGTCTGTGGCGCTGCAGCAGAGAAGATGGAAACCCAGTTGGTTCCCGACGTGGATGCGTTTCCAGGCCACATTGCGTGTGATGGCGATTCTAAGAGCGAGATCGTGGTACCTATCTTGGTGAACGGAAGGGTGGTGGCGATTATTGACATCGATTGTGCGGAGATTGGAGGTTTTGATGAGGTTGACAAGAGGGCATTAGAAGATTTGGCTTCATTGTTAGCAAGGGCGTGTAATTGGTGAAGGAGAGCAATAGGATAGCAATAGACCTCAAAATGCCAAAGTACTATTCTTTCGCTAGTGGTCTCTGAATTGTTTGCTACCTTGTAGGGATAAATTTTTAAGCCCCATTGTTTCGGCATCCCTTGAATGCCATAATTCCATCTTTTGGCCATTTTCCATGACAGTCATGGACGCTTGTCCCTCCTTCCCGAGTAATGCGGTACACATTTGGGAGGCACGTGGACACCGCTAATAGTCCAGTTGCATGCGAGCATTAGGTACTTCATGAAAAGGCTTGCCGGCTCAAAAAGCAGCCTCAGCATAATTTCCACAATCTGTACAATAGGTTTCCTCGCTTCAAAATGCCGCCAAACACCATTCCTTTCCATGAAAAGTCATCCCTCGTAGGCGGTCCGCCATCTGATATTCCACGCTCCCAATGCAGCAAAACAAACGGTCACATTAGCCATCCCAGCGGGTCGGATCCTCTTCAAAATTCCGGTGCCCATACACCCGAAATCTCAGCCATAATGTACACCTTGTGAGAGAAATATCACCGTGCACTGCTTCCTTCGGGTAAGATCCTGCTCAAACTCCTTAATACCTCTTGCATCGGCAGATCTCGGGTTCCAATTTCTTCTTTCTCCCTTCGATCTCTATCTTCCAGTCGGACCGCGCTCAGAGCCAATATCTTATCAGCAACCCTCCCTACAGTTTCTTGATATTGCTCCAATTTATGAACCCCGTCCGCGAATTGGTCAACCTGAAATTCCAAACCCGACTGCAATGCTTTTAATCGATCGGTTGCTTGATTTCTCAGATCTAGCGCAGATTTCGAAGAAATTTCCGCAAGTATGGCTGCTTGTTCTGGATCAAGAAGAGAAGCGTCAATTTGCGAAGGGCTGAGTTCTCGGGTGTTTTCTGGAAACAACGGAGGAAGTGCCGGAGGTGATTTCGCTAGGACTTTCCATTGATCCCGCTCTTCTCGAAGTCTGCAAGTCTGGTCAGCGCCAATTCAAACGGATAGGGAATTTCACATACAATTTAAGTCTAACTTCCAGTCCAACAAGATTCTCCTCCAACTCAACATTTCGGGGGTTGGGTTTTTTAATAACCTTTGTTGGGGGCAGAGCTGATTCTTCTCGATTGAACCAGTCTGAGAAATCCGATTTATTCGCGAAGTCCTTCAGTAATGATTCTTTGATCATTCGCGCTGCGAATATTAGCTTGG
>Ga0302325_10027550_pt1 | contig 11776 bp, 6 predicted proteins | sample Palsa_T0_2_FD_201948 | JGI IMG/M metagenome (GOLD analysis project Ga0302325, IMG submission 201948) | Peat permafrost microbial communities from Stordalen Mire near Abisko, Sweden - Palsa_T0_2 | ecosystem: Environmental > Terrestrial > Soil > Palsa > Peat permafrost | place: Sweden: Abisko... | reverse complement strand
TCCCCAGTGATGGTCACCACGATCGGTACGGGCAACCGCGCCATCTCGCGCAAGTTCAGCGCAATCGCTTCCGCCTGGCCGCGCTCTTCCGCTCCCACTCCGGGATAAGCTCCCGGCGTATCGATGAAGCAAAATATCGGGCACTTGAATTTCGCAGCCATGCGCATCGCGCGCAGCGCTTTCCGGTATCCTTCGGGCTTGGCCTGACCAAAATTACGCGCCACTCGCGCTTTGGTGTCTCTTCCCTTCTGCTGGCCGACGATCATCGCCGACCGCCCTCCGAATCGCGCCATGCCGCAAACGATGGCCGGATCGTCTGCAAATAGTCGGTCGCCATGAATTTCAGAGAAGTCTTCAAACAGCATGCGCACGTAATCGAGGGTATACGGCCGCTGTGGATGGCGAGCCAGCATTAATCGCTGCCACGCTCCCAGATGCGAATAGAATTCCTGTTTTAATTCGGCTACTTCGTGGCGAATGCGCGCGATGTCCGCCAGCGTCGAGTCCGTTTCTGGACCCAGGCTGCGCAGCTCTTCCACCTCGCGTTCCAGCGCATCGATTTCCTTCTGCCGTTTCTTTTCCTTCGCGTCCACTCGATTCCTTTTGCTGCACGTTGCTCCGACTGCTTAGCTCCCGGTTCGGCCCCGGTTCAGTTCTCTGCTATTGCAGCGCCACGGCTTCTGCCCCGCAGATTTCCCGCACTTGCGCCAGCAATTCCCCGTCGGCGTTCACCCCGCTCTGCGATTCCAGTACCGCCTCGGTGCCGTCCTGGGTAATTAGATCGAAGGTCACCCGGCAGCGCCCCGGACGATTGGAAAACAAAGTGTGCAAACGGTCAAGCGTGCCGCTGTCCACCACGCCGAGATCTACGCGGACCCGCAGCAGTTGCGGGCGACGTTCCGCCACTTGGTGGAGCGCTCGCGCTTCGGCCACCATCACCCGGATGCCTGCTTCCTCCACCGCGACCTTTCCCTTCACCAACAGCGGTGTAGCTGGCTTGAGCACCGCCTCGAGTCGTCCAAACGCCTCCGGAAACACCAGCGCCTCGATCGCCCCGGTGCGATCCTGCAGCGAGACGATCGCCCAGCGCGCGCCGCGCCTGGATCGCATCGCCCGCGACTGCACGATGATTCCGCCCACCACCACTTCCTGGTTATTCTTCCACACTTCAAATGAGCCGATATCCACGGCGTTCAGTTCCTTCAGCCGGCCCGCGAATTTATCCAGGGGGTGCCCCGAGATGTAAAAGCCCAGCGTGCCGTACTCGCCCGCCAGTTGCTGTTCTTCAGTCCAATCGTCGGCTTCCGGCAGCGCCCGATCTTCCCAGTCCACGGACGACGGGCTCGATCCCGCCAGGAACAGACCGTGCTGCCCTACCGCCTTGCGGTGCGCGGCACGCTGCCCGTAAGCCATGGCGTCATCAATCGCGGCAAAATGCCGCGCGCGCGACGCCCCAAAACAATCCAGCGCTCCGGCCTTGATCAAGCTCTCCAGCACGCGCTTATTCAGGGAGCGGGTATCAATCGCCTCGCAAAAATCGTAGAAATTCTTAAACGTGCCGCGGGATTCCCGCGCGTCGCAAATCGCCTTGGCGGTATTTTCCCCAACGTTCTTGATCGCCGCCAGTCCGAACCTCACATCCGAGCCCACCGGCGTGAAATATAACCCGCTCTGATGGACGTCCGGCGGCAGCACGCGAATCGACATCCCCCGCGCCTCATTGATGTACTTCACCACTTTTTCCGCGTTCCCGGTTTCCGCGGTGAGCATCGCGGCGATGAACTCCACCGGGAAATGAGTCTTCAAGTAGGCCGTCTGATAGGCCAGCCAGGCGTATGCGCAGGAATGCGATTTATTGAACCCATAGCCGGCGAACTCCGCCATCAGGTCGAAAATCTTCTCCGCCTTCTTGGCCGGCACTTTCCGCCCCGAGCATCCCACCAGGAATTTCTCGCGCTGCGCGGCCATCTCCTCGTGCTTCTTCTTGCCCATGGCGCGTCGCAGGATGTCCGCGTCGCCCAGCGAAAAGCCCGCCAGGCGATTGGCGATCTGCATTACCTGTTCTTGGTAGAGAATTACGCCGTAGGTCTCCGAGAGCAGTTCTTCGAGTTCCGGCAAATCGTAGGCGACTTTCTTCTTCCCGTGTTTGCGCGAGATAAAGTCGTCAATCATCCCGCCCTGAATCGGCCCCGGGCGATAGAGAGCATTTAACGCGGTCAGGTCTTCCAGGCGCGTAGGTTGGTAGCGTCGCAGGATGTCGCGCATCCCGTGGGATTCAAACTGGAATATTCCGGTGGTATCGCCGCGGGAAAACAGCGCAAACGTCGGCGCGTCATCCAAAGCGATCGCATCGATATCGAAACCCGCATCCTCGGGCCGGTTGGCGTGAATCATTTTAACTGCGTCGTCCAGCACCGTGAGCGTAGTCAGGCCCAGAAAATCCATCTTGAGCAGACCGATACGCTCGAGCGCATTCATGTCGTACTGCGTGGTGATTTCATCCCGGCTGGTCTTATACAGTGGGACGATTTCGGTAAGCGGCCGCGGCGATATCACCACGCCCGCCGCGTGCGTCGAAGCGTGCCGCGCGAGGCCTTCCAGACGCAACGCCACGTCAATCAGCCCTTTCACCGCCGGATCCTTGTCGCGCAGCTCCGCCAGCTGCGGAGTCTGCTCCAGCGCCTCTTCCAGCGTAATGTTCAGCGTCGCCGGAATCATCTTGGCCAGCTTGTCCACATCCCCGTAGGGCATGTCCAGCGCGCGACCCGAATCCTTCAATGCCGCCTTCGCGGCCATTGTTCCAAACGTGATGATCTGGGCAACGCTGCCCTCGCCGTATTTCTGGCGCACGTACTCGATCACCTCGCCGCGGCGGCGCATGCAGAAATCGATATCGATATCGGGCAGCGAAATTCGTTCCGGATTCAGAAAGCGCTCGAACAGCAAATCGTACTGCAGCGGATCCACGTCGGTAATCCGCAGCGCATAGCTCACCAGGCTCCCCGCCGCCGAACCTCTGCCCGGGCCCACCGGAACACCCTGGGCCCGCGCATAATGAATAAAATCCCAGACGATCAGGAAGTAGCCCGGAAACCGCATCTTCTGGATCATCGCGATTTCATCGGTCAGCCGCTGCTCGTAAGTCGTAATCGGATACCGCAGCTTCCCTTCCTTCGCCAGCCGCTCCAGCTGCGGCCGCCGCCATTCGAACCCTTCCCGCGCCACTTTTTCGAAATAGCTGTCCGCCGAATGCCCCTCCGGAACATGGAACTCCGGAAATGGATTGCTCACCCGCTCGATCTTGACGTTGCAGCGCTCGGCGATCGCCAGCGTGCGCGTCAGCGATTGCGGCAGCTCCGCGAATACCACCGCCATCTCTTCCGCAGTCTTAAAATAAAATTGATCGGTGGCAAAACGCATGCGCTGCTCGTCGCTCATCGTTTTGCCGGTCTGAATGCACATCAGCACTTCTTGCGCATGCGCGTCGGACTTGGTGAGGTAGTGCGCATCATTCGTGGCCACCAGCGGAATCCCGGTTTCCCGCGAGAGCGTCACCATCCCGCGGTTCACCTTAATATCCTGTTCCAATCCCTGATCCTGCACTTCCAGAAAGAAATTCCCTTTGCCGAAAATGTCCTGAAGCCGATAAGCCGACGCTCGCGCCTTATCGATGCTGTCGTTCATGATTCCTTCCGCCACTTCCCCACGCAGGCACGCGGAAAGCGCGATCAGTCCCTTGCTGTGCTTGGCCAGCAGCTCGTGGTCCACCCGCGGCTTGTAGTAGAAGCCATCCAGGAATCCCGCGGACACCAGCTTGATCAGATTGTGATAGCCCTCGGCGTTTTCGCACAACAGCACCAGGTGGTTCGACCGTTCCGCATCCGCTCCCCTCGTTTTGTGATTGCCGGGAGCCACGTACATCTCGCAGCCGATGATCGGCTTCACGCCGCGGGTGGTGGCTTCATGGAAGAAATTCGCCGCGGCAAACAGGTTGCCGTGGTCGGTCACCGCTACCGCGGGCATGCCCCGCCGCGCCGCTTCGGTCGCAAGCTCGCTAACCTCGCAAGCTCCGTCCAGCAGCGAGTAGTCTGTATGCAGATGCAGATGTACGAAATTTTCGGAAGCCATTCGCGTTTATTCTATAACATCGTCGCGGAAAAGTTCTTGCCCTGCACTCTTCCGCACTTCATTCGCCCAAGCCGTAAGTGAAAAACACGTGAATCGCACTCATGCGATTCCACGCGCTAGTGTCCCTTGCGCGCGGCCTTTCCCGTTTTCGCCGGAGGCGGCATCGGCTTGTGGTGTGACTGGCTTTTTCCAAACGGACTCGTCGACGACCGGCTCGGCTTGCCAGGCGGCCGCTGCCCTCCGCCAGACCCAAACGAACCGCCCTGCGCCGGCCGGTGCTTGGCGTGCTCCTTCAAATCCGCCGCGGTGGCCCCCACCGTTTTCGCTTTGCCCTTCTTCTCCACCTTCACTTCATCCTTAATACCCGCCAACTGCCGCAGCAGCTTGGTGCGGTCCAGGGGCAAACGTCCGCGTCCGCGCAACTGCGCTTCGAAAAGGCTTTCCAGGATTTTGTCGAATTTCGGCCCGCGCGGTATTCCCAGCGCGTCCAGCTCCCCAATCGGCAGGGCCTGCCGCAAGGGCCGCCAGCGCTGCTGGTAGTTGCGAATCTGGTTCAGTGCCTTGGGATTCGGATATTCCACCTGAATGAACGCCAGCAAGTCCGGCCGCAACTGCGCCAAATACGTATACGCATCTTTCGGAGACTTCATCTTCGGCGACTTCAGGATCTTCACGGCCTTCTCAGCTTCCGGAATCAAGTGCGCGATGGCTTCCGATTCGTCCGCGCGCAATTCGAGGTGCCGCAACGCCGCCGCCGCCTCACGGTCCTTCAACCGCCCCAGCAGGAAATGCGTTACCGGCGCGGATAATCGCGCCCGCACCCCCGAAGCCAGCATCGATTCGCGCACGTGCGCCAGCTTGGTTAGCCGCTCGTAATCCGGCCTGCGCTTGGCCAACTGCGGATGGATCCCCGCCAACAAGTTATGCGTCTCCCACTGCCGCAGCGTCGCCACCGGGTTGTCTTCCCGGCCCAGATGATGCACTTCCCAACCCACCGCCGCGCCATCCAGATTTTCGTGCAGGTTGCGCGCGATCGCCAACTCGAACCATTCGCTGGTTCGTGACTCCATCTTGAATCCCATCCGCGCCGCGTAACGCAAGATGCGCATCAGCCGCACCGGCTGGTTGGTGAACGCGTGTATCGATAGCGCCCGCACTTCACGTCGTTCCAGGTCAGCCAGCCCATTGGTGGGATCCAGCAGCAACCCCCGGGAATTCGGATTCAGCGAGATCGCTATGGCATTTACGGAAAAATCGCGCCGCCGCAGGTCCTCCATCACCGTCGACCACCGGATCTCCGGCTTCGCTCCCGGCCGGTCGTAGAAATCGTCGCGCGCCGCGGATATAGAACCGTCCACGTCGCCGCCGAAGATCATCTCGGCGTGCCGCAACCGCTCGTCTTCGTATATCGAACGCGCCCCGCCCTTCTCCAGTTCGCGCACGATCTTGAACGGGTTCCCTTCCACCGTGAAATCCAGGTCGCGAATGGGCATCCCGGAAATCAGGTCGCGGATCGCGCCTCCGGTGAGATACACGTTCGCAGATTGCGCTCGCGCCAACTCCTGGACGCGCTCGAGGACTGCCCGCTGTTCGGGAGAGAGCCGGCTTTCCAGCAGGTACATGTAATCAGGCATAAAAGTTGAATCCTCCTAAATCCGTGAACGCCGAATATCGCGCTGCAAGTCGCCCGCGCGCCCGCGCGCCCGCGCGGTTCCCATACGATCCCAGCCATCACCCGCGAGCCGCTACGCCCGAGGATGATGCGCTTTATGAACTTGCCTCAACCGCTCCTCCACCACGTGGGTGTAAATCTGCGTGGTGGATATATCCGCATGGCCCAGCATCATCTGCACCGAACGCAAATCCGCCCCGCGGTCCAGCAAATGCGTCGCAAAACTATGCCGCAGCGTGTGCGGCTTCAGCGGGCGCCGCAATCCCGCCCGCCGTCCGTAGCCCGAAAGCAGTTGCCACACTGCCACGCGATTCAGCGGCCTGGCCCGCTGGCTCAGGAAAATGTGATTGCAAGTCTTACCTTTCAAGAATTGCGGCCGCGCCTCGTCCATGTATCGCTGCACCGCGGCCAGCGCCGACCGCCCCACCGGAACCAGGCGCTCCTTATTTCCCTTGCCCACGCAGCGCAATCGCCCCGACTGCATTTGGATATGGCCCACGCACAGTCCGCACAACTCCGATACGCGAATTCCCGTCGAGTACATCAGGTCGATCAGCGCGCGATCGCGAATCCCTTCTTTCGTGGTTTGGTCCGGAACTTCCAGCAGCCGCTCCACTTCTTTCACGCTCAGGAATACCGGCAGCGCCTGGCGGATCTTTGGAGCCTCGATCGTCGACGCTGGATCTTCCGTCACGATTTCTTCCATCATCAGGAAGCGGAAAAACTGCCGGATGCTCACCAGGTAGCGGGCTACCGAACGCGCGTCCAGCTTGCGTTCGTACAGCGTGATCAGAAATTCTACGATGTCGTTCCGCTCGATCTCAGCGATCGGGATCTTTTGCTTCTCGACGTAAGCGCCGAACTGCTCCAAATCGCGGCGATACGACGATATCGTGCTCGTCGAAAGACTGCGCTCGATGCGCGCGTAGTTCAAGTACGAACGAATCAAATTCTCAATCAACACTTGCCCCGCAAACCGCAGCCCGTTTTCAAAACGCGGTCGCCGCTTCTGCCGGCCGCAACAACATGGCCGCCTCACTCAATTCTTCACAGCCAAAGATCCACGCCAATCCCAGGTACACGCCGATCGCCCCCAGGATCATTGCCGCCAGCGCCCCGGCCTGCCAGACCACCGGCCCCAGCGATTCGAAATGAACCAGCCGCACCGCGAACACGCAGCCCGCGGCCATCACCGCCGAGCAGATCGCAATCCTGCCGACCGATCTCGCGATCGCGCGCGCCCCCACCGTTCCAAACCGAGCGCGAAAAATGGCCAGCAAAACCGAAAAATTCATGTACGCGGCAATCGACGTCGCCAGCGCGGGCCCGCCGTTGGAAAGCGAAGCCGAAAACAGCGCGATGAAAATCAGGTTCAGTACGATATTCAGCGCCAGCGCGTACACCCCCACCCGCACCGGCGTCGCCGTATCCTTGAGCGAATAGAACAATGGCGTCACCAGCTTGATTCCCGCGAATCCCGGAAGGCCCATCGAGTAATACAGCAGAGCGCGCGAAGTGAGCGCCGTCGACTGCGCCGAAAATTTTCCATGCTGGAACAGCACCTGCACGATCGGCTCGCGCAACAATATTAATCCCGCCGCCGCCGGAATCGTCACGAACAACACCATCCGCAGCGCGAATCCAAACGTTTTTCGCATGTCCGCGATCTTACCCGCCACCGCTTGCCTCGATAGCATCGGAAGGATCGCCGTAGACACCGCAATCGCAAAACAGCCCAGCGTCAACTCCATCACCCGGTCCGCTACATACAGCGAGGTCACGCTGCCCGCCGGCAGACGCCGCGACGTAGCAAATACCGTGTTCAGGAAAAAATTAATCTGATAGACGCCGATTCCCAGAAATCCCGGGATCATCAGCCGCCCCACCGTACGCACTCCGGGGTCGCTAAAAGAGACTTGTGGCCGAAACCGCATCCCCCGGACGTACGCCGCCCGCAGCAGTACCGCCAACTGCGCCGAGCCGCCCACCAACACTCCAATCGCCAACGCCACCGCCGGGCTGCGGTACTGAACCGGGGCCCAACGCATAATTGGGTGGTAAACCACACCCAGCGAAAATACGATCATGGACACGTTGAAAAGTATCGGACTCGCCGCAGGCAGTCCAAAAACGTGCAGGCTATTCAAAATCGCCGCCGCCAGCGCCGCCAGGCTGACCATGAAAATATAGGGCAAAATAATCCGGTTCAGGTACACCGCCAAATCCCAGTTCGTTGCCGACCCTCCCAGAATCGTCAGCGCCCCGATCACTTGCCGCGAAAATAGCGCTCCCAGCGCCGTAATAGCTCCAGCCACTATGGCGGTCACCCAGAACACCCGTTCCGCGAATCGCCACGCCTCGGGGTTGGGTCCTTCGCGCAGGTAGCCGGTAAAGACGGGGATAAACGAAGCCGACAGGGACCCCTCACCCACCAGCCGCCGCAAGGTATTAGGTATCCGAAAAGCCAGGATGAAACAGTCCGCCGCGAAGGAGGTGCCTAACAGAAGGGTGATACGCTGGTCCCGCAAGTACCCGCAAATACGGCTGATAACGGTAGCTACGGTAATTATGGAGGCGGACCTGAGAATCTGCCGTTTTTCGGTCAATCCGCGCCTGCCCCGAGCTAACCCTTTCAGCAACAACAACTTGACACCGATTTAACCAGAGAATAACATAACCCCTGTAGCTTCGCAAGCGCCATCCTTGGAATGACCTCGGAATGACCTCTAACCCGAAGAATCGGACGCCAGCATCCACCCACAAAAAGGTGATCGTAGCCCTTTTGGACGGCACCACCATCCGCGGCTACCTCCCAGCCTCGGGTCTGGGCTTGGCCACTTCGCTCGATGTCCTCACCCCGGACGGCGAGCACCGCGCCTTGGAATTGGAAAAGGTCCGCTGCGTCTATTTCGTCCGCGAATTCTCCGAAAAGTACGAGCCCGAACGCAAGACTTTCCTCAGCCGCCCAAAGCTCGAAGGCTTGTGGCTCCGCGTCCGCTTCCCGGATGGCGAGGCATACGAAGGCATCATCGCCAACGATCTCCGTGACCTCCTGGAAAACGGCGTGCAACTCACGCCGCCAGACCTCCACGGTAACGCCTTGCGAATATTCATCCCTCGCACGTCCTGCTCGGAGGTGAAAGTGATGGGAGTGGTGGGGCTAGCTCGGAAAACCGGCCGCGGAGCCCCCGCTCCCGCGGGACAGTCCAAGCTTTTCGACGAATAGCCTCCGATCTGTCGACGGTTCCACGCCCTTATCTTCTTCGGGTGCCCCACTCTTTGCGTTCTTTGCAAAGGGTGAGCGCGTAGAACTCTCCAGCGTAACGTCACGCCACGGCCGAACCGCACCATTCCCCAGAAGTTTGTTGTAGAGTGATTCGACGGCATCGCGCGCCGAAACGAATTGCGCGTTTTGTCCCCAAGAGGCCTCGATGAAACTTTTCGAATTAGCAGACCGCCTTAATTGCAGACTCGAGGGCGACGGCGAGCTGGAAATCACCGGTGTCGCGGGGATCAAAGAAGCCGCCCCGGGCCATCTGACTTTCCTCTCCAACACCCGCTATTCCGCCGCTCTAAAGACCACTCGTGCCTCAGCGGTCCTGGTCTCCGCCGGAGTCGCCACAACCCCGGTAGCCGCCCTGCGCTCCGCAGATCCCTATCTGGATTTTTCGCGCGCCATCGACCTTTTTCACCAATCGCCCAGCTACGAGCCCGAAGTTCATCCCACCGCCGTAATTTCCGCCACCGCGCATATCGGCGTAGGCGCTCACATCGGCCCATATTGTTTCATCGACGACGACGTGGTCATCGGCCCGCACTCCGTCCTGCACAGCTTCGTCACCATTTATCGTGGCGCGCGCATCGGCGAACGCTTCTTCGCCCACTCCCATTCCTGCGTCCGCGAAAACTGCCAACTCGGCGATCGGGTGATTTTGCAAAACGGCGCGGTGATTGGTGGCGACGGCTTCGGCTATGCTCGCGAAGCCGACGGAAGCTGGCGCAAGACCCAGCAAGCGGGCATCACCGTGCTCGAAAATGACGTCGAGGTCCAGGCCAATAGCGCCGTCGATCGCGCCACCATCGGCGAGACGCGCATCGGCCGCGGCACCAAAATCGATGACCTGGTGCTAATCGGCCACGCCTCCCAAGTAGGCGAAGATACACTCCTCTGCGGCCAGGTAGGTTTGGCCGGATCCACCCACATAGGCAACCGCTGTATCCTGGCCGGTCAGGTAGGCGCCGGCGGTCACTTAACCGTAGGCGACGGCGCAGTCTTCGCCGCACAGTCCGGTATCCCCAACGATATGCCCGGCAACGCCGTATATTCCGGCACCCCCGCCCAGGAAATGAGCAAGTGGCTAAAGGTAATTACCGTGTTCACCCACCTGGCCGAAGTGAACAAAAACGTGCGCGAACTCCAGTCCCAAGTAGCCCAACTCCAAAAGTCCGCCCAAAAATAAAATGAGCAGTACAGCATGAAGTCTCGCCGCTGAAATTGAAGTTGAATCCCTAGTTGAATCGGAGTCGAAGAGGAAGTCCAAGGTTGAATTCGAAGTCGAAGGTGGGTGCCCAACACGTCGAATTTACGTGTAGAGGTGTTGACTTACGGTTTTACGCCCTTGTCTTTTTCGGGTGGGCGTGGGGACCTCGAACACCTGCATTTAGTACTCGACTCCCGAACACACACCGGAACCCGACTCAAACCCGTAAGCCCGCACATCACCTTCCCCCCGGGCCCCGAATAAAATACCGCTCTTTGTCCACCCCAGCCGGCACCGCCACATCGAAAAACCCAACCATCATTTCGTCGTAAGTCTGATCGCCCCACCGTACCGCCGCACTCGCATCCGGATTATGCGAATTGCCCTTAGAATTGTCGAACCAAGCCACCGCCTGCAGCACCGTCCCCGCCTTCAACACCCGCGGCTCCGCCAGACGATAGCTTAACTGCCAATAAAAATCGTAGTTCACCCGAAGCAGCGTCTCGGCCGTGCCGCCGTTCGCCGTAAGAATGTTGTACTCAAACCGCTTCCCGCGAAGATGCATGTGCGGAAAGAAACTAAGCAGCACCGCATCGTTCGGCAGTGATCCATGCACCTCCACCCGAAAGTCAGGCGCCCCCGGCGGAATCACGAACTTGTCATTGGTCAACTGCAGCGTCAGCACCCGCTGTGGCGGAGTCTTCTTCGCGAAAACAAGTCCGATACTCGACCGATCGGAAGTGGAATGCCCGTGCGCCATATAATGCATTTGGAAAACGATATCGGACCCCGCAGGCACGAATTTCGCCATGCCGTCCGCCCAGTTGTCTGGGGAGCTGCCCGGCGCGTACACCAGAAGGATATCCGCGGTGGTGAAATGAGTATCGTTGCGGTCCTGCGAATCGGCCATATCCGCCCCGGTGAACGGCGCTCCGACCGGAGCGTGCTGCAACCAATGCGAGCCCGGCGGCCGGACGTAAACCACCGCGTGATGCACGTTCTCCCGGCTGCTGGGACGGACCTCGCAAAATTGCACCCACTTACCCTCGGTGAAATGCGTAGGCACGATCTCGTAGGTGTATTCGACGTCACCTTGGGCCGGGATCGTTACCGCCTTCGGCATTTGCAATACGATGTCCGGCTGCGGGATCGCCCAGCCCCGCGTCCACTGGCGCGCCGGTGGCGACTCGTGCGGATCGCCAGCCGGTGCATTCGCATCCGCCCAGGAAACAAGCGTAGCGATCTCCTTCGGAACCAGCGAAGGATCGTTGGAAAAATGCCCCACGCCGGGTTCCGCAAACCACGGCGGCATCTTTTTCTGGCTGACCGAAGCGGCCATCGCCTTGGCGAAGGGGCGTGCCTGCTCGTAGCTGACCAGCGGCATCATTCCGATTTCACCGGCCCGATGGCAACTCTGGCAATGGTTCTGCAGGATCGGTAGTACGTCGCGGTAAAACGTAGGCGCGGCGCCGGACTCAGGAGACGCCTTCTGTTG
>Ga0302325_10027549_pt1 | contig 11776 bp, 11 predicted proteins | sample Palsa_T0_2_FD_201948 | JGI IMG/M metagenome (GOLD analysis project Ga0302325, IMG submission 201948) | Peat permafrost microbial communities from Stordalen Mire near Abisko, Sweden - Palsa_T0_2 | ecosystem: Environmental > Terrestrial > Soil > Palsa > Peat permafrost | place: Sweden: Abisko... | reverse complement strand
CCGCTTGGCGCGCACGCCAACGTGATCAAGCTCATCTCGCTGGCCTACGGCCAGGTGCTCGGCCAGCTCGAGACGCCCGGCGGCTCCTGACCCACCCCCGGCGGCTCCTGACCCACCCCCGGCGGCTCCTGACCCACCCCCGGCGGCTGAGCGCTCCGGCCTCAGCCGGCCGGCCGGATGGCGCCGATGAGGCCGCCGGGCTGGTAGATGCTGTCGATCCGGACGAAGGCGCCGGTGTACGGGGCGTCGACCATCATGCCGTCGCCGATGTAGATCCCGACGTGGTGAATCGTGTCGGGGTCGGAGGTATTGGTGGCGTAGAACAGCAGGTCGCCGCGCTGCAGCTCGTTGAGGGGCACGTGCGGGCCCTCTTCCCACTGGTACCCGGTGTAATGCAGGAGCTGAACGCCCGCCCGCGCCCACGCATCCATGGTCAGGCCCGAGCAGTCGTAGGAGCCAGGTCCGGTCCCGCCCCACTGGTAAGGCTTGCCCAGCTGGCTGAGAGCCCAGTTGGCCGCGATATCGCCCTGGTTGGCCGTAGCGCCAGATCCCCACGCCCAGGGCGGCACCTGAGTCGAGCCCTGGCCGCCCGCGGCGGCGGCAGCGGCGGCGGCCGCCGCGGCCTGCGCGGCCAGGGCGGCCTGCCGGGCCGCCTGCAGGGCCGACTCGTGCGCTTGGGCGCTGGCGAGCTCCGCGGCGAGGGAGTTCCGGCGGTCCTTGGTCGACGCGACGAAAGCGGTCTGCCTGGCCACGGCGGCCCGGATGGCGAGCTTGAGGTCGTTCGCCGCCCGCAGGTCGGCCTGCTGGGCGGTCAGCAGGTCGCGGGCCTGAGTCTGGAATACCTTGGCCACCGCGTCGTTGGCCTGGTTCGCCGCCAGCGTATCCGTTCCTGACTGGGCCAGGACCTGGCCCAGCCCGACCTGGTTCAGGTAGGCCTGGGGCCCGCTGGCATCGCCGAGCATCGCCGTCAACGGGTCGAAGCCGCCGCCGGACTCGAACTCCTCGGCCGCCAGGCCGGCCAGCGCGCTCTGGCTGACGTCCTCTTGCCGCCGGGCCTGGCTGAGCCTGGCCTCGGTCACCTGGTAGGCCGACGCGGCCCGCTGCTCGTCGACCTGGACCTCGTCGTAGCGCTGGGTCAGCACCTCGGCCTGGGTCTGCAGCCTGCCGAGCGTCGTGTCGGCGGCCGACAACTTTCCCTGCTCCGCGCCGAGCGCCGCCTGCTGCTGCCTGACCTGGTTCTCGGCCGCATTGATCTGCGCCTGGGTCGGCCCGCCCTGGTCGCCGTCGAGCTGCCATCGCGACGGTACGGCGGACAGGCTGGCCGCCGCGAGCAGACCGCACCCCAGCAGCAGCCGCAGGCCGAGGTGTCCGCCGGGCCGGCCGGGGCCGGAGAACCGGCGGGGGTCGTTGAACCCGAAGACCCTCCGGCCGGACAGACTCCCGAAGCCCCGTGGAAGACTCAAGCCCGTAGCACCCCCGAAACCGTGTACCGTACGCCCGCAGACGCCGGTGATTACAGAATGTAGTTAGAGTATCCCTTAATGTGATGTTAGTCTCGTCGCTATTGCCGCCCGGGCAGCTCGTAATGTGATCCCGAGCACATCTCACCCCCTGGGATGATCCACACTTATAGGGACGGTTGAAAACTATCGCTGGCCGGCCTGCCTGCCGAGTGGCTGCAGGGCCTGAGCCAGCAAGGAGGATTGGTGGAGGACGCCGAAGTAGTGCTGAGACGGGCACCGCTTTTTAATGGGCTCGACGACGAAAGCGCGCGAACGCTCCGCCGGCAGACGTCAGAGGTCAAGCTTTCCCGCGGCGAGCACCTCTTTCTTGAGGGGCAGGACGGAGATCGCCTGTACGTCGTGCTCGACGGCAAGATCAAGCTCACCCGGGCGGCGGTCGACGGCCGGGAGAACCTGGTGAGCGTCTTGGGGCCCGGCGAGATGTTCGGTGAGCTTTCGCTCTTCGACCCCCGGCCGCGGACGTCGAGCGCGAGTGCCGTTACCGACGCGACGCTTGCGGCGCTCGCCCACGATGCGCTGCGATCCTGGCTGCTTGAGCGGCCGGAGGCCTCTATGCACATGCTGCAGGCCCTGGCCCGGCGGTTGCGGCGGGCCAACGACGTGGCGGCCGACCTGGTCTTCACCGACGTCCCCGGGCGCGTGGCGAAGAACCTGCTCGACCTGGCCGACAGGTTCGGCGAGCAGGAGCGCGACGGCCTGCACGTCCATCACGATCTGACCCAGGAGGAACTGGCGCAGCTGGTCGGGGCATCCCGGGAGACGGTCAACAAGGCCCTGGCCGACTTCGCGGCGCGCGGCTGGCTGCAGATCTCGGCGCGCTCCGTGCTCATCTTGGACACCGAGCGCCTGCGCAAACGCGCCCGCTGACCACAACGCGCCCGCCCACCACAACGCGCCCGCTGGCACCGCAGCGCCAGCGCCGACTAGAGCCCGCCGAGGTAGCCGGATCCGCCATCGGCCGACGGCAGCCGCCGTTCATCCCTTTGTGTGGTTTTTACCGTGTTCACCGGCGGTATTTGTGGTGGATCCGGGCCTGGCGGTGGATCGGGGGGATCGGGGTGCACCAGATCAACCACGGAACCCGAATCCACCACGATAACCGGAGGCGTCTTCGCGTTTTTGCTGCTGGCGTGGCCCCTGTGACCACTGCGGGTGCTGCACAGGTTCGTCCTGCTTGACCAGCGCCGACTAGAGCCCGGCGAGGTAGTCGAGCTGGGCCTGAACCGACCATTCGGCGGCCGGCCAAACGGACCGGTCCACGTCGGTGTAGATCATGGCGACGATCTCGGCCGGGCTCTTAGCCCCGGCCGCCAGGGCCGACCTGACCTGGTCCAGCCGTTCCGCCCGGTGCGCCAGGTAGTAATCCAGGGTGCCGAGCGGGTCGGCGAGCATCGGGCCGTGTCCGGGGAGCAGCAGGCCCACCTGCCGGTCTTCCGCCAGGTCGCGCAGCTGCTCCAGCGTCCGCAGGTAGTCGCCCAGGTTGCCGTCGGTAGCGATGACCGTGGTCCCGCGGCCGAGCACAGTGTCGCCGGTGAACAGCACGTCGTCGGCGGGCAGCAGCAGGCACACCGAGTCCGCGGAGTGGCCGGGGGACGCGACCGCCCGCAGCTCACAGCCGGCCGCGGTGATCACGTCGCCGTCCGCGAGGCCTTCCGGCCCGAGTCGGCGCGCCGGGTCGGCCGCCTGCACCGGAGCTGCGGTCAGCTCGGCGAACCGCGCCGCCCCGCCGGCATGATCCGGGTGCCCGTGGGTAAGCACGATCCTGGCCACTCGCCGGTCGCCCGCGGCCGCCTCGGCGTACACCCGGCGCAGGTGCCCCTCATCGTCAGGCCCGGGGTCGATGACCACGACCGAGGACGAGCCCGGCTCGGCGATCAGCCAGGTATTCGTTCCGTCCAGCGTCAGCGGCGAGGGGTTGGGTGCGAGCAGGCAGGTCGCCCGCGGGGTCCGGAATCCGTCGATGCTCACGGCGCCGGCTCGTCCAGATCGGACGCGCTGAGATCGGACGCGCTGAGATCGGACGCGCTGAGATCGGGGAGGGCCAGCCACGCTTTCGCCCCGTCGACCATCACCTTGGGCAGCCGCATCGTCATCGCCCTGCGCTGGGCCAGGACGGCGGCTACGCTCGGGTGCGCGGTCAGCTCACCGAGGGTCACGGCGGTTGGCGGCAGCAGGGTGATCCGGCCGGCCCGGGCCGACTCGAGCGCGTCGGCCGGCCGCAACCAGGTCCCGGCATCCGACTCACCGTGGTCTGAGCGCCCCTCGTGGTCCGGGTGGCCTTCGTGGCCGGGGCGGCCTTCGTGGTCCGGGTGGCCTGCGTGCTCCGCCCGGTCCGTTTGCTCTGCGGGCGCCGCCAGGGCGGCTGTCTGGCCGGGCGGCAGGGCGGCGGCGAAAAACCAGGTGTCGAAACGGCGGGGCGAGGCCTCGGGGGTGACCCAGCGGGCCCACGGGGTCAGCAGGTCGGCCCGCAGCATCAGGCCCAGGCGGCCAAGGATCTCGCCGAAGGACGTGGCCCCCTCGAGCAGCAAGTGCCGCTCGGCGGCCAGCGCGGCACTGTCGTCCACAAGGGCCGCCGGGGAAGGACCGGCCAGCAGCACGCCCGACTCCTCGAACGTTTCCCTGACCGCCGCGCAGACCAGCGCGCGCGCCCGCTCCCCGGAGGTGCCCAGCCGGCTAGCGACATCGGCCGCCGACGGCCCGGCCCAGCCGATCCGCGGGTCGGCGTCCGGCTCGTCGACGGATCCGCCGGGGAACACGCAGGCGCCCGGCGCGAAATCCAGCGCCCTGGTGCGACGCAGCAGGTACGCCTCGACGCCGGGGCCCTCGCGGAGCAGCATGATGGTCGCGGCGTCCCTGGGCACCGCGGGCGAGAGCCGGCCCGCGGCGATCTCACGCGCGCGCTCGGCGAGCTGGCCCGGCACCACCACACGGGTACCTGTCATCCGGGGCTCGGTCACGAATACTCAGTCACGGCGGCTCGTTCCGGATGGCAGCTCAGCTGCGGATCTGGGCGATCAGCTCGACTTCCACCGGCGCGTTCAGCGGCAGCTCGGCGACGCCGACCGCACTGCGGGCGTGCGTGCCGTCCTCGCCGAACACCTCGATCAGCAGCTCGCTGGCCCCGTTCACCACCTGCGGCTGGCCGCTGAAGCCGGGCGCGCTCGCCACGAAGCCGGTGACCTTCACGATCCGGCTGATCGCGTCGAGGCCGCCCGCCGCGGCCGCGGCCGCGGCGATCGCGTTCAGCGCGCAGGTGCGGGCCAGCCCGGCCGCCTCCGCCGCGCTGACCTCACCGCCCACCTTGCCGATGGCGGGCAGCTTTCCGTCTACCGTCGGCAGCTGCCCGGAGGTATACACCAACCCGCCGGCCAGCACCGCGGGCACATAGGCGGCGACCGGGGCCGCGACCGGCGGCAGCGTCAGCCCGAGCGCGGCCAGCCGCTCGGCCGGGCCGGTCACGGTTTTTCCCTTTTCAGGTAGGCGACCAGCTGCTCGGAGTTGGGGCCTGGTACGACGGCGACCAGCTCCCACCCGTCGTCACCCCAGTTGTCGAGGATCTGCTTGGTCGCGTGCACCAGCAACGGCACCGTCGCGTATTCCCACTTTGGCATGGACCGACCTTACGCCCTGTCCTCCTGGGCCACGCCGGGGGCGGTGACCTCGCTCACCCCAGGGGTAACGGCGTTCGCAACCTCGGGCACCTCCGGCACGTCGGGCACCTCCGGCACCTCGGGCACCGGCGGGATGGACGACTCCTCCAGCTCGGGCACATGCACGTTGGAGATGGCCGCCTCGGCCGCCGCTACCTCCGCGTCGCCGAGGTCGTCGAGCTGGCTGATCGGTTCAGGCTCGGGGGCGGCCGGACCGGGTGCCATCTTCTCGAAGAACCTGAGCAGCTCGACCGGGATCGGCATGACCAGGGTGCTGTTCCGCTCGCCCGCCACCTCGACCACGGTCTGCAGCAGCCGCAGCTGCAGCGCGGCCGGGTCCCGTGACATCACGTTCGCCGCGGCGGCCAGGCGCTTGGACGCCTGGTACTCACCGTCGGCGGTGATGATCCTGGCGCGGCGCTCACGCTCGGCCTCGGCCTGCCGCGACATGGAGCGCTTCATGCCCTCGGGCAGCGAGACGTCCTTGATTTCCACCCGCTCCACCCGGATGCCCCATGGGCCTTCCGTCGGCTCGTCGATGATCCGGCGCAGCTCCCGGTTGACCGTCTCCCGCTCGGCCAGCAGCTGGTCCATCTCGGACTGGCCGATGATCGACCGCAGCGAGGTCTGCGCCTGCTGGGAGATGGCGAACATGTAGTTCTGCACGTTCACGGTGGCCTTGATCGGGTCGACCACCCGGAAGTACACCACCGCGTCCACCCGGACGCTCACGTTGTCCCGGGTAATGCCCTCCTGGGCGGGCACGGCCATGGCTACGATCTGCATGTTGACCTTCGCCATCCGGTCGCCGATCGGCCGGATGATGGTCAGCCCGGGGCCGCGTATCTCGGGCAAGACCCGGCCGAACCGGTAGATGATGCCCTTCTCGTACTGCTGCACCACCTTGAACGTGCGCGAAGCCGCGATTATCCCGAGTATGACCAGGATCACGATGACGGCAACAACTGCGCCCACCGAGATCACCTCTCTTCCTAGACCCCAGCGTAGTGACAAAAGGATCGCACGCTACCTGAGCCAGGCGAACCATGAGGTATTCGGTCGGAGATAGCCTCGCAGGGGAACGAACCGGAGGCAACAACGGCATGACCACGAGGGATACCGACTGGGACGGCGTGCGGCTGCACGTGGTCACCGGCAAGGGCGGCACCGGCAAGACCACGGTGGCCGCGGCCATGGCCCTGGCCCTGGCCTCGGCCGGGCGCAAGGTCCTGCTCATCGAAGTCGAAGGCAGGCAGGGCATCGCCAGGCTCTTCGACTGTCCTCCGCTTCCTTACCAGGAGCGGAAGGTCGCGATCGGGCTGGCCCCGCAGAACGCCCAGGGCGCCGGGCAGGGCGGCGACGTGTACGCGCTCGCCGTGGACCCGGAAGGCGCGCTACTCGACTACCTGGAGATGTTCTACAACCTGCGCCGCACCGGGAAGGCGCTGACCCGGCTCGGCGTGGTGGACTTCGCCACCACCATCGCCCCTGGCCTGTCCGACGTGCTGGTCACCGGCAAGGCCACCGAGGCGGCCCGGCGCCGGGTGGACCGGCGCGACGACAGTCACGTCTACCACGCGGTCGTCATGGACGCGCCGCCCACGGGCCGGATCAGCCGCTTCCTGAACGTCAGCACGGAGGTCTCCGGGCTGGCCAAGATGGGCCCGATAAAAACGCACGCGGACACGGTGGGCCGGGTCATCCGGTCACCGCAGACAGCGGTGCATTTCGTCACGACGCTCGAGGAAATGCCGGTGCAGGAGACCCTGGACGGGATCGCGGAGCTGCGCGAGCTGACCGGCGACGCGATCCGCCCGGGCGGTGTCTTCATCAACATGGCCCGTCCGGCCATGCTCGACCGCGCTGACCTGGCCGCGGCGGCGAGCGGATCTCTCGACGTCACCGAGCTCGCTCTCGGCCTGAAGGCGGCCGGGATCAGCGACAATCACGGGCTGGCGGCCGACCTGGCCACGGAGCTGAGGGAGCACGCGCTGCAGGTGGCGCTGCAGGACCGGGAGCGCGCTGAACTGCAGGCCTCCGGGCGCCCGCGGTATGAGCTGCCGATGATCCCTGAGGGCATCGACCTGGCCAGCCTGTACCAGCTGGCCGCCACGCTCAGGGAACAGGGGGCCGCATGAGGCGAGCGGGGGACACAGGGTGACCATCAAGGCGGTACGGCTGGACATGGACCGGCTCATCGACGACCGGCGGACGAGGATCATCGTGTGCTGCGGTTCCGGCGGCGTCGGCAAGACCACGGCTGCGGCGGCGATCGGCTTGCGCGCCGCCGAACGCGGCAGGCAGGCGTGCGTGCTCACCGTCGACCCGGCCCGGCGGCTGGCTCAGTCGATGGGCCTGACCTCGCTGGACAACACGCCGCGCCAGGTGGACGGGGTGGAGGCGGGCAGCGGCGGCAGCCTGCACGCGATGATGCTCGACATGAAGCGGACATTCGACGAGATCGTGGAGGCGCACGCCGACCCGGACCGGGCCGCGCAGATCCTGGCGAACCCCTTCTACCAGTCGCTGTCCTCGAGCTTCGCCGGAACGCAGGAGTACATGGCCATGGAAAAGCTCGGCCAGCTCAGGCACGCCGACGAGTGGGACCTCATCGTGGTCGACACCCCGCCGAGCCGTTCCGCCCTCGATTTCCTCGACGCGCCGCAGCGGCTCGGCCGGTTCCTCGACGGCAGGCTGATCCGGCTGCTGACCGTCCCGGCTAAGGCCGGCATGTCCTACATGAAGGTGCTGAACGCCGGATTCGCCATGATGACGGGGGCGCTGACCAAGATCCTCGGGGCGCAGGTGCTCAAGGACGCGCAGACGTTCGTCACCGCGTTCGACACCATGTTCGGCGGCTTCCGCGAGCGCGCCGAGGCAACGTACCGCCTGCTGCAGACCCCGGGCACCGCTTTCCTCGTGGTGGCCGCGCCGGAACCTGACGCGCTGCGCGAGGCGTCCTACTTCGTCGAGCGCCTCGACGCCGAGCGCATGCCACTGGCCGGGCTCATCCTCAACCGGGTGCATACCTCCCCGGCCAGCCGGCTGAGCGCCGCACGGAGCCTGGCCGCCGCCGAGACCCTGGAAACACAGGACGGCCCGAACGGCAAGGGCGCGACAGGTCCGCGCTACGCCATTGCCGCGGCGGCGTTGCGAATGCACGCGGAGCGGATGCACCTCAGCAAACGGGAACGGCGGCTGGCCGAGCATTTCACCTCGGCGCACCCCGCGATTCCCATCGTCCAAGTCGACGCGCAGCCCGAAGATGTCCACGACCTCGACGGTTTGCGCGTGATCGGGACAATATTGTCCCGGCAGGGCTCGTAAGCCCTGCCGGGACACGTAGCAGATCCCCTTTGATCAATTACGCTTGCTGACCTGCGGCTTGGCTGCGTTGCTGCCGCTTGGCTGCGCCGCTGGATGGCGACCTGGCTGAGCTACGGTGCTCAGCTGGCCACGAGCTCGTCGATGGACTGCCGCTCGTACTCGTCGCGGGCCCGCTCAAGCAGCTCACGCCACGACGTCACGTCGGGCCGCCGGCGCAGCAGTGCGCGACGCTCCCGCTCGGTCATCCCGCCCCAGACACCGAACTCGATCCCGTTGTCGAGCGCATCCGCAAGGCACTCAGTGCGCACCGGGCAGCCCCGGCAGATCAGCTTGGCGCGATTCTGCGCTGCGCCCTGGACGAACAGCTCGTCAGGGTCGGTTCCCTTGCATGCGGCGCGTGTGGTCCAGTCAGTGATCCACATGTGCCCACTCCTCTTGATCGTCCAGCACGAACACTTAGACGGTCGTCTCGATGGGGTTGCGATCCCGGGGTCAGTGCGTGCGGCCGCACTACCACGGTTATCTGTTCGTGATCCAGCAACTTACGGAAGTCCGGCCCTAATGCCAAGACCCCGGCATGGTCATTTACTAAATAGTTCTCACGGGCTATATGAAATCCCGTAAATAGCTACTCTCCGGATGCAACCATGCTCTTACCGTTACTTTTGAGGCTCCAGTGGCATGTGGTGATGACTTCGTACCCGAAACCCGGTTTACCCATTATTAGCCCAACCAATGCAGATTAAGGTAGGTCCGCGACCTGTATGTCCGGTACAAGCGCGAGCTAGTGGCAATCGCGGCGTACCCTAAGTCGCGTGCAGCGCGGTGAGATCTTTACCCGGACGAGCGTACTCGGACGCCTCGTCACCTTCGCAGCGATCGGCGGGGTCCTGGCCGCGGCCATGGTGCTCCCGGTCGTAGCCGCGACCGGGGTCCTGGTCAGGAACGAGGCGGATAAGTTCACCACCTTGTCGCTGACCGCCCAGGGACTCCCCCAGCGGTCAGAGATCCTGGACTCCGACGGGCACCTGCTCGCGTACGTGTACGGCGTCGACGTGCCCTACAGCGGCGTCAAGGGGGGCGTGGTCCAGTACTTCGGCTGGGACCGGCAGCCGGTGACCTACCAGCAGATCTCGCCGAACATGGTCAACGCGCTCGTGGCCATCGAGGACTCCAGGTACTGGCAGCACGGCGCGATCGACCTGCGCGGCACCATCCGGGCGGCGGTGAATGACCTGCAGCACAAGCCGGTCCAGGGCGGTTCCACGATTGCCCAGCAGTACGTCAAGAACGTCCTGCTGCTCCAGGCCGAGGTGGCGGAGAACTCCGGGGCCGAGCAGTCGGCGGACGCCGACACGCTGAACCGCAAGCTGAACGAGCTGCGGATGGCGGTGGCCGCTGAGCACCAGCAGTCCAAGCAGGAAATCCTGGACGGATACCTGAACAACGCCTACTACGGCTACAACGCCTACGGGATCGAGACCGCCGCCGAGACCTACTTCGGCACGACCGCGTCGAAGCTGACCGTGACCCAGGCCGCTACGCTGGCCGGCATCGTGGAGAACCCGACGCAGTACGACCCGATCCTGCATCCCGGGGTGTCCCTCGAGCGGCGCAACACCGTGCTGGCCCGGATGGCCTCGACCGACAACGGGCTCACCGCGGCGCAGTCCCAGGTCGACGAGGCCAAGCCGCTCGGGCTGAAAGTGGCGGAGCCGCAGAGCGGCTGCGAGGCCAGCTCGGTCGGCACGGCCGGCTTTTTCTGCCAGTACGTGGAGGAGGTCTTCCTGCACGACTCGGCCTACGGCCAGACGCCGATGGCCCGGGCCAAGCTGCTCTCCACCGGCGGCCTGCGGATCTACACGACGCTGAACGAGCGGGACCAGGAGGCCGCCAACAAGGCGGTGAACTACGTCGTGCCGGCCAGCAGCAGCTCCTACAACCCGGGTCACAACGCGGACGCCGAGGCCATGGTGAAGCCGGGCACCGGCCAGATCGAGGCGATCGCCGAGGACAGGCCGTACGGGACGAGTCACGGCCAGACCGAGATCGACTACGCGGTGAACACCGAATACGGTGGCAGCGCCGGGGTCCAGACCGGCTCGTCGTCGAAGCTGTTCACGCTCATCACCGCGCTGAACCAGGGCACGCCGTTCGGCTTCACCATGCACGTGCCCGGGAGCACTACCGTCACCGGCTACAGCAACTGCCAGGGCGCCCCGGCCGGCTACTATAACGGCATCCCGGGCGCGTACAACGTGACGAACGCCGAGGGCCCGCAGAGCGCCTCCACGCAGTCCCTTTACACTGCGACCACCAATTCGGTCAACGTGTTCTACGCCGAGCTGGAGAAGAAGGTCGGCCTGTGCAGCGTCGTCCACACCGCCGTCAACCTGGGACTGACCAGAGCCGACGGGACATCGCTGCTCAGCCAGGACGGCGGACAGGATTCCGCGGATAACATCCCGTCCTTCACCCTGGGCTCGGTCAACGTCTCGCCGCTGTCCATGGCGGCCGCCTACGCCACCGTCGCGTCCCGGGGCATGTACTGCTCGCCGGTCGCCATCAACAAGATCGTTACCGGCACCGGAAGCACCATGGCGGTGCCGTCGGCCGGCTGCCGCCGGGCGCTGTCCTCCGATGTCGCGGACGCCGTGAACTACATCCTGCAGGGCGTCCTGACCTCGGGCACCGCGGACAACATCGGCGGTCTGGCCGGGCGCGAGGCGGCCGGCAAGACCGGTACCTCCAACGTGGCCAACAATGACGGCACCCCGTATGCCGCCTTCGCGGGCTATACGCCGAACCTGGTGGGTTACATCTCGGTGTTCAACCCGGTCTCCCCGACCGGCGACACCATGGGCGGGCAGGCTAGCTGCTACCGGCTGGAAAGCGGCAGCCAGAGCTGCCCGGGTGAGATGTTCGGGGCGGATGCCCCCGGGTCCACCTGGCACATGTCGTTCGATCACGCCGACCTCGGCCCGGTCACCGACTTCGTGCCCGTCGCAGCCGACAGCCCGTTCAACAGCCTCGGCAACGGCCAGGTCGTCGTCCAGCCCAAGGCGCCGAAAAAGGGCAAGGGCGGCGGCGGTAAGGGAGGCGGCGGCGGCACCGGCACCGGCGGCGGAGGAGGCACCGGGACCGGCGGAGGCGGAGGCAAAGGCGGCGGGCCGCCCCCCGTCACCTAGGGATTCAGCTGGCGGACAGGTTCAGCTCGCGGACAGACGACGGCGGACTTCGGCGGCGACACGCGCCCCGTCGGCCCGGCCCGCGACC
>Ga0302325_10027548_pt1 | contig 11777 bp, 8 predicted proteins | sample Palsa_T0_2_FD_201948 | JGI IMG/M metagenome (GOLD analysis project Ga0302325, IMG submission 201948) | Peat permafrost microbial communities from Stordalen Mire near Abisko, Sweden - Palsa_T0_2 | ecosystem: Environmental > Terrestrial > Soil > Palsa > Peat permafrost | place: Sweden: Abisko... | reverse complement strand
ATCTGGCCATCATTTCCTATGATTTCCTCTGCTTAATTAGCTAGCCTCACCGCTTGTTGTTCTGAGGATGGTACCCTGCTAAAGCTAACCGGATTCCGGATACTGTAATTGACTTTCAAAGTTTATCTGTCCGTACAAATCCCGGGTAGACATCGATAAGCCAGGAGTTTTGCATATTAGCACTCAGATGAATACCAACAACAAGCACTCTTCTTTTATCACCCAAACATGTTAGATTAGCTGGAATACTTGCCAAGGTATGATTAAGAGTATTAGTTGCTGAGCAGTTTGTATGGGGCTGGGCCCCCTCTACACTTTTTACCTACACCTGCCTACACCTGCCATGCGGTGAAGCGGCAGAGCATGCAATATTATTATTGCGGCGAGAGACTCGCGGAGGAGTGCAGTGCAGTGTGCAGTGAAAGGAAGTTTTCTAAATGATGGACGTGCTATGTACGTTCGCGGACTTGTTTCTCCATTTTCCCATAATGCCGAGGGGACAAAAACTATTATATACCCTGCTCTGTTATCTGATACTATTATCTGCCCTTGTGGAGCCTTTTGGCATGCCGCATTAATCCAGCCAATTAATCAACCCCAATTTATGCGACCGTTTAGCACCCACAACACTGCGTACACCACTGTAACTTACTTCTGTTTTAGCGCCTTTTAAACACTCTCTATTTATGAACTTTATAGTTAGGGTTAGATTAGGGTTAGCCGGGGGTCCGGGGGCGATGAGAGCCCCCCGTTGTGTATATCTTAGAATAATTAAGTCTTGAGAAGTCAGGTAGACTTGAGGATGTACCTATACTCTAGTGACGCGAAGTACGGGGTGTTAGCGCTATAATCGTGCGCTGGAGGCCCTGTGCCTACAGCGCACGATTATAGCGTACTTTAATCAACCTTTACCATACCGTGGTCCACCTACACCTGAGCGAGAAGCACTCTGGGAGGATCTTTGGCACAGTAAGTATAAAGCTCAAATTTATGCCAAATTTAGTGTTGAAGACGCTGACATGTCTAATTAGAGGAGGGATCGAAGTCCCGGCCGACAAGCTCGAGCGAATGAACAAGACTAAGACTGGTTTGAGCTATAAGCATGTTCCTCAAGATGTCGGCACTGGTTATGTGGCTCAGGTGGAAGTGCTCCATCAATTGCACTGCGTCGTAAGAACTTGACTTTCCTCTCGATGCATGGAGGTCTAACAAAAGATAGGGTATGCTTCGTAAATGGTCATATAAGGAGTTCTGGACAGATCAAGGACTACCACTTCCTGGAGTTCTCGCAGGAGACAATCCAGCTCTGACTAGATTGCACCTAGGTATGCGGCTCTGAGGTGGAGTGGTTTAACGTAAGTTTAAACACTGACAACTTTTTTGTACAGACCATTGTATTGAAGTACTACGGCTCAATATCATGTGTGAGTTCACTTCAGGTGCCTTAAGATAGTCTAGTAGCTAATATAAATTTTAGGTACTAGTGATACAACGCCCATCCTAATTGAATTAGACCCTGCGGTAAGATTTTATTTTTTTCTCTTCTTGATATTGTCACGAAGCTAATTTCTTTTACTAGGCGCCATTTGGTGAACGAGCTGATTTTCGAACAAATCACAAGTGTCGAAACTTCTGGGCTATTCACAAATGGGTAAAAGATCACACAGCTATCCCGTAGTATTTAGTCTATAAATTTTCGTAGCTTATAAAATCTGGCTGTTCTTGGTATAGAACCGCTCATGAATACATCTATATATGATTCAATAGCATCCATCAACATGTTCATTTGATTGTGTAGTAAAGCCTCGCTATCAATTGATTCAACCCTCAACCTTAATCCGCTATTTTGACATTATTTCCACATTAATCAATCAAACAGTCAAATCACCCAACGTCGTCTAACGTCCATGACCTCCAGAACCTACATGAGCTCCAGAACCTACATGACCTCCAGAACTGGCATGACCTCCCGGGCTTCCCGAACCTGCAGCACTTCCACGTCTCTCCGAGCCTCCATTCGCGCTCTCACCCTTACCCCCACCTTCCTCCTGCTCTCTCGCGTTTCTCTCCTTCTCCGCTGCCTCCATAGCCTTCTTCCCCACCTTCCCCACCTTCTCCTCTACCTTCATCATAACCTTCTCCCTCGCTTTCCTATCCTTCTCCCTTGCCTTCCTATCCTTCGCCCTCAAATATTTGTTCGGTTTTTCATCCTCCAACTTAGCCAGGTGTTCACTTGCGCCTTGATGAGCTTCCGCTGCGCTCTTGCCTTCCTTCTTCAGCGCTTCTTCTTTGTCGTTGAAGGCTCGCATGCGCTTCATGGATATCTCTTTGTCGTCTGGCATGATGTGGCTTTGATTACTTGCTTAGGGTTGGAAGTCTCTAGGGTTTAGAATTATGTAGAGGTGTAGATGTGTTTGCCTGGATGGGTTTGTAGCTGTATTTGTTTTGAGGAGGTGTTCGTACTCGGAGTTGAAGGTGTGGTAAGAAGAATGAGAGAAAGTTCTCGAAACGTTTCTGATATGGATAGACAGAGATCTTGTTTGCTTGAAAATAAGCCTCTGTGTTGGCAAATTGAAAGGTGGCGAGGAGGATGATGGAAAGTCGCAGAAATCGCTCCCCTTTATGTATGGCCACAAACAAAGAAAGGCGCTCCATTGTGTAGTAAATGAATGTAATTCATGGACCCAGCTCAATGATTCAATGTAGCCGAAGTATTCACGAGAATTCCAAGGAAATAGGATTCCATTCACGCAAGTCTTTTGGCTGTTCATTAAAGTCTCGCGCTATGTGTACCCCGTTCAACCATTCCCCTGCCCTGAAGCAAGTGAGTAAAGCCTTCTATTATTTCAAGTCTATCGACTCTATTGCTGATCGAATCTCGCCAAAACACATCCACCATACCTTCAATTCTTCGCTCGCCTACTTTCAAAATTCATAGTTTCCAGCCTAGCCTTAACCAACAAACCTTCTCCTATCCCTCCTCTTTCATCATTGCAACCTTCTCCCCTTGCTAGTTTCCACATCGTCCTATTTACTCCATGTTCTTCAGCTACACGCCACTGAGACTTCCCCAATTGAACTCTCTTCCCCTCCTTCGTTCTTCTTCTATCAAGCATCACCTTTCCACTCTCTTGCAGTCCCCCCACTCCATCTCCCCGTCTTTCACCATCTGCAAGACCTAAGAGCACCCCTCCTACCTTTCCAAAATAGTAATCTCTCCAGGTGAGATATTAATATCCCTTTGCCTCGCACTAACTCAGCTATCCCCAAGATCTCGTTTCCATTGACAAGGTTAAGCATGTATCTACCCACGTACCAGGATCTCAAGCCGAGGAAAGGGAAGCAATTCTCACAGAAAGAAGTTTTAATTATTTACCTTTGCTCTAGATTCTCGAATATAATCTTAACTTTGAGCCGAAATAAGATTACCAAGCTTTTAGCGTAAATAATCAGTATTATGGTTTCATGTACTGAATGGATCACAGTCTGAAGGATATTCTCGAACTTTTAGTTCAAGTTACAAGTAACATTCATGGCTTCTTTGGTTCTTCTTGTCATTATGGGAGTGAATCTGAACGGTGGCTTCTTCAAATCAAGCGAGACCTTGAAGCAGGCTTAGGATTCACGCTTTACTCGTACCTGGCTGTAAATTCCAGGATTCACTTACTTCCACACTTCACACCATTGAAAACAGTAGCCCACTAGGCCAGGCTCGAATCCACACTTCACACTTCCAAGTCCTCACCAACAACTAATTGTCACAAATCACAGTCACACAAACAAATCACCGCACAATCGAGACGAAGATCTCTGGTAACATGAAGCCATAACCTCATTTATCCATTCATCCCACGTGTCTTATCATGTGATGTTTCTTTTGCTTTTACCCATTCGTCCATTGATCCATCCATCCATTTCCATGCATTCATGCAAGACCACCAGCTAGCCAGCCAGCAGTCTCATCCATCCATGCAGCCACGCTTTCGCTCTGTTTCTCAACACATCTCCAGCTCAGTCGGACTTCTTAACCGCAGAATCGCACAGCAATATACTTGTTACAGAAACCAAACCCAGCCCGCCAATCACTCTCCTCTATATTAAAAAAAAACACAAGTCTTCCACCAATTCGTCCGTTCATTGGCTTGCTGATTATCAACCTCGAGACAAGCAATGCAGAAAGCAAAGACGCCGCAGGAAACAGAGGGTGCCAAATAGAGCATCGTTTCTGGACATTAAGCATTTTCGATCCCTCCAACCCGTTTTTTGAGTTAGCCGTCTTTTCGTCGATCCAAATGAAATACCACAAAAGCAAATGCAACCGAATCTGCATCGCTTTTTTGTCGATGAATGCCGAAAGGGAAGTATCATGCAAACGCTCCCAAATCTATGGAGATGCACAAATTAGAGAATCGTGAAAACGCTTCATGCAGCAGTTTAAAAAAAGGAACCGTCGCTATGCAAGAAGAAAACAAGAACCACGACGGGTCCACAAATGTACAAAATAAGTTGGGTCGTAAGGTATAACCCGGGATTAAACAACGGTCATCATATGCATCCGTTGACCTAAGGTTCGTGTGGGAGAGGCGTCAATTGAACCACTGAGAGTCGAGTTATTGCTGTGACTACGAGGTAGATGTTTGGGGGAATGTACCATCGGCTCAGTTGGTGTAAAGACCCGAGTGAAAGCTGGACTAGACTCGCGCTTCGGACTGACTTCTGGACTTTGTGAGCCATCGGCCTTCCGGACGAGATCAGCAAGGGTTCGACTCAGTTGACTGGCTCGATGGACAAGATCTTTGAGGCTGGTCGTATCGAATGGCATCTTGTTTGATGGTTGACTGGGCATGTTCTGGAGAAGTGGATCTGAGGATGCCCTATGCTGATGCATCGTTTCCATTACGGATCGAGCAACATCCGATGAGCTTTTCATGCTTGAGTGACGAGGTGAGGTCGAAGGGGGTCGTAAATGCTCCCGCGTTGGTGGGGGGTTCAAGCCTCCTGCTCCAAATATGTCGTCGTCTGGCGAGAAGACTGAACGTCGTCGAACGGTATTGCCATCGTAGATGAAACCTGTAGGTTGGCCGTGGCGATTTAGTAATTCGAAGGGAATGTCGACTTTTGATAAATCCTCCCCTTCGGGGCCGCGCTCGTGATACTTATCATCCTCAATCTCTTGCTCGAAGATGATCGATGACGGCGAATGAGGCGGTGATAAGGTTGGATCTTCTTCATCGGGCACTGCAAGAGCAATTATTCCTTCTGCCTCCTTCCACAGCGTTGCTGAAGGCCCATTCAGCAAGCCCTTCTCTTTGGCCAGAAGTCTTAGCCGCTTCAAGTCTTCTACTAAGAGGCAGACCTCTCGAATCTGACCGACGTGCCCGACCACATGCTCCTGACTAGCTTGTATAGCCGGGGGAATCAACATGCCGCTCCGCTCCAAATTTCTGTCTCCCTCATCTCCTTCAGTTGCCTCATTGAACTCGAAATCTCCATCCCAATCCTCGCTCACACCCTTGCCACCCAAGCCCCAAGTACCAAATTTAGGCGTTAGTTTTGAAGGGTCACGCTGACCAGCGACATCCGGGACAACAGGCACACTCTGACTTCGAATGTGTAACGCAGTCGGCCCTCTCCTTCCGATTGTGCGTCCACCTCGTCCGTCTGCAATCTGCTTCACATGTGCTGTCTTAGGACGAGGAGAATTGCCCATAGAATCTAATTTTTCCGCAGAGGATGGCTCTGACCAGTCAAAAATATGGCTTCGCGGTCTCTCAATATGGGGAGCAGAGTTTCCATTGGTTGATCCAGAATGCGTCACATCTGCAAGAGCTGCACGGAAGCTTGGGCTCACCTTGCGAGAGCTTAGAGAGCTTGAAGGAGGTGACAGATTGCCGATTTCCATGTTCTCATCATCTCTCGTCCAATCTTCATCTTCCTCTTCGTCATCCAATGACAGTCGGCCAAAGTCCTTCGTAGCGAGAGAAAAGCTTGGGGGTGAAGATGGGACAGCATCATCGATCTCCATAGTACCTGTTCGGACTGGAGTGTGGAGTGACCGTTCCTGCGAAGATCGTGATCGGGCACCTTTGACAGGTGTAGACATGTCCTCGTCTTCCTCCACAATTCTATTATTTCCTTCCTGGAAGGTTCCATTGTTCAACATTTCGTGAATCGATAGCCGCTTGCTCTTTGGATGTCCGTTGAGGCTTGGTGGAGATTCGTCGAACATTTGATCCAGGGGGGCGTTGTGAGATCGAATGCTGCCCGTTGCTCCCGACCTCAGTGAATCAAAGACCGTCTCACTCTGAAAATCCATATCATCTTCATCACCTGATGCGAATCCCTTCGCATCATTGTCATATCCAACAAGTGTAGAAGCCCGGTCTCCAACTTCTGAAGTACGAGGTGCTTTATTGTTATGGGACGAAAAGAAAATTGTTGAGACAGGCGAGGCATGCCCTGTCGAGGAAACAGACGTGGATGTTGTTTGACTATGCATAAGCGGCGTGGTGGGACTTCGGCGGGGTGCAGAAGACGAGGAAGAAGACAAGCCAAGTCTGGCTAAATCAATGTTGAAACTCGACAACCGAGACAGCGGAGGTAACGGCGAGGAGGTATTCCGGGTCCGCGCCTGAAAACTCGTAGAAAATGGGTCGTTAGGCGAAGGGTCGTCAATGGGTGATATCGGTTGTCTCTGGAAGACAGTCGGGTCCGTGATAAGTCTATGTCGAAGATTGGAAGGTCCATGTGCTGATGCTATGTTACGTCCAGGCAAGTTCGGAGCTGGGGCGGACGAATAGCGTTTCCCTCCACTTCTTCCCTCTGTGTTTCGTTTGTTACCCCTCAAGCTCCCTGCTCGTGATATCCATGAAGTTGGTGAGCTGAAGGTCATGGATAAAGACCTCCGCGCACGCTTTTGAGGCCCCTCTGCAGCTTCCGTAGTTGGGATGACTGTTTCGTTGATGATCTCAATGTCATCCTCAATCATGTCGTCCGACCCAAAGCTGTCGTCGTAGTAGTACTGTTCAGAATTCTTCTTCGACACCAATATCATTGCTGGTTTCACCAAGGTAGGTTTCACGCTCTCGTCTGGGATAACCCGTCGGACCCGTCGGGATGTGGAAGGAAAATTTTGTACCCCTCCGTCACTCAACCTCCCAGACATCCTTTCCTTTGTTAATTTGGTGGGCCGAGAGTCGAAGTAGAGACGCCAAGCATGCCGTGACTCGGGTGTAGCGGGGCCAAATTTATTCGCATTTATTGGTGGGATCGGGGGTATCTGATTGGAAGGAGTGTACTGCATGGAGTCCTTTGGACCTATTGAGTCGTCTCTAAACTGTTGCTGCAGAGTGACTGAACGTTGATGACTTGTAGCAGGTCGACGAAGAGTAGGTATTTGTGACTTTGATGTACTCATTGACGATGGTCCACTGACTGCCCGACCTGAAGTTGTTCTCTTCACCAGTTTGTTGGGAGGTAATTGTGCAGGACTGCTGGCTGGATTGGAAAGTATTGGAGCCGCCGATCCATGAGAAAGGTTTATGGACGGTGAATCTGGTCCGACACTTGATCTTGGACTATTGTTGTATGAATTGGGTATTGTAGATAGCCGCCGGATCCATGACCCTCTCGACGAAACGGACTCTCTCCGAGTTCCCTCTTCGGCAAACTCACGCGGCACCGAACCTTCCTCGTGCCTAATCACCGAAGCCCTTCGAGTACTGGTATTATGTGGATTTTCGACTCTTGTCCCGGAGGGCCGAGTGTCGGGTGTGGGAGCTTGTGGGGAGGAGGAATTGATTGGGGGTTGAGAAATCCTGTTATCAGGAGTGATCACAGTCGAACTCGTGCCTGGCCGCGAAATCGGAGATGATAAGCCTTGATTGTGAACAACGACTTCCGCAAAGTCTCCCGCTTTTCTCTTTCTCGAGGAGGGCCGTGGCGTGGAGGATCGTTCAGGTTTGGCAAATGCCAGCCCGGCCGCGGCCACACCAACCGTACTCGAGGCGACGAGCTGCAATAGTCAGTATTTGAGGACTTGGGAAATTCGAATTGGTGAAAGTGATGAAAGGTGCAATGATTGACATGATTGAGGTGCAAGCCACTCAGAATTTCTACAAAGAGAATTCGAGACCCTTAATTTAAACTGGGGAGCACTCACACTAGGAATGGTCTTCATCGTGAAGGGATTCCTCTCGCACACCGGCCCGCTGCAGAGGAGAGCACCAAGAAGATAGTCGTGAAGGGGAGGAAACTCATGAGCATCGTAGAGGACGGTCCATGCCAACTAATCTCGGGGACAGGAGGAGAAGGAATGGGGATGTTGTTGCCCTGAGCAAGTAAACACTGGGTCTCGTTTCGGGCCCGCAATGGACTCGCGCGAGCACGGCCTGGCAGCTGAGTCAGGTAAGGAACGAGTGTGCAAGCTTCTCCTAGGGACCGAAGGCGTATTAGAGAGGAGGAAGGCCGGCGTCGAGTTTAGTGAAGTGGTGATCTGGAGAGAATGGGCGCGGCGAGGGAGAGCTGGCGGAAGCAGAGCAGAGTTGCGTAGAGAGCCGTGGCCGTGTTGCTTGCTTGTGCTCGCCTGCTACAACAAAATTCCAGGCTCGCTCCGAAACGAAACCCAGCTAGACACAGCCTAATGTTTTAGCGAGCGCCGACCCTACCTACACCCAGAAATCCACGCCGCCCAGCACCGCGTCTAAATCACTAACAAGTTTAACAACTACCAGTCACACGCCTATGGATGATCCATGAACCAGCTGGGCCGCTGGGCGAAAAGAGGCAAGTAGCCAAGTCGTCCGGTCCGTCCAAGGTACCAACTGATAATCAATTGTCAAGTCCTCATTTCACGCTCCTATTGGACTACGCCTCTGCTTCGATTAGGTGAGACCGGCAGGAGAGAGAGGGGCAGCGGGCTGTTCTTTCTGTCTACAAGTACGATTACGTGCTGATGCCAGACATTCCATGTGCAGCTTCAGGGCTCGAAGCTGCTTTCAGAAGTATTTACCAGTGGGGCACGACGGTCCCGGGATGTAGCTGACAGAGGCTCGACAAGGGCACGGTACGTACGGCATGGTACCTCCGTCTGGGAGGCTGTACTTTCACCAAATTCGACCTTTGTGAAACGATGCCGGCTATATACTTCTCAGGTTCTCGGGATCGGCTTGGGCAGGACATGGTCTCCCTTCAGGGAACGAGATTCAAGTACTCAATACGGCACCATGTCTGACAGCTCAGCAACAATCTCCCGGGATATCGGAGCGGGAATACTGTAGAGTCCGAGAGTGACAGCTAACAGTGTTCAATGTTCTATTTTCCTTCTTTCTGGGCACGCGAATGAATGCCTTGTGTTACTGATTAGATCCTCCAGCAAAACAGTGCTCCCTTTCGGCCATGATGATCAAATAATAGGCCAGACACAGAGCATTGCGTTCTGCTTCCTGTATGGTTCCGGGCATAGTCAGTTGGCCATATATCCTGCCAAGCTCTTGCTATCCCCGGCATCTTCACCATGCTTGCCATTTGTTTCAGTGGAAGCGCAAGAAGGCGTGATTGATCGGAGACCGCTGCAGGATTGCTTGCTGGATACTGTTTCAGATGCCAACCCCGCCACTGAGTGGGCCATTTCCAATCAGGCGGAGTTTGCAGGTCGTATACAATGCAATAATAACAACAGCACATATATCTGATTAAAACAACTTCTGTGAGAGGTCCACAGTCCGGTATCATCTGCAGAGTGCTTAATATCAAGGCCTCAAGACAGCACGATGGCTATTACTCTTCCTGTTATTTCTAGAACTGTACAGTGTCATGCAGCAATCGTCTGATGAAGACTTACGTAGTTGTAACTCTAAATTGTCATGAATGCTAAAACATGCAGCTCTCCAGCAGGCTTGGCCTCCATGATACCTGCTTAAAGCTCACGCCACTCTCCTCTTTCCAGCCGCAGACCCACTATTCTCACGCTCCGAGTGCTCAAGGTAGACTAAGTTTAGAACCGCCTCAGACGACCCCTCTTTGTTCTTGTAGGCCATTTCAGGGAAGGCTAAACCCGTACTCAAAGCTGAAGTTTATCAATCTTTGACACAGAGCTTTCTCTTGGACATTTAGTTGAATACCGATCGGCGTCTTCAAGAAGGATATTGCCGTCACCGGCGTCAATTGACAGCCGCAGAAACAATCCGTATTGTAAATTAAGAAGCAGGTCCCCTTCCCGTCATTGTTGTAACTTGTAAGATCACGCCGAGTCGCGTGTTTTCCAGAATCCAATCATATTGCATGTCGGCGGGCTGCACAGTTCCGTTGCTTCGTTCCCTGTCCTTGACCTGCATATCTATACATGACAACGCTCGCTATATCTGACCACATGTCGTAAGTGGAATGTGGGATTCCATAACTTATATGTACCTTTTCAGCTTCCCCTTACAACTAGGGCACAAAGTTGAGGAGGCGATCATTTTAGCTTCTGAATCAAGGCGTTTGCTCCTCCCCATAACCTTAGCTTCTGTAGCCACCCAGATCTCAACGGCGGGAACGCTTTGACGTGATATCCCCCCTCTGAATTGTACAATGATTGGGAAGAAATCTCCGCTCCAGCTTGAGTGTCTCAACATCGGATAGACACACAAGCAGAATATAACCCGAGGTGTGATGTGACGTAAGTTTCCCAGTGAAACATTTCTAAGCCTACCAGTCTGGCACCGGCCCACCAGTTTGTGAACAGGTAAAACAAAGCTGTAAGAGAAGGAGCTTCGGCATGTGTTTGTACGCAGCTGCCAAGACCCCGCCCAATACTACAGCACGCGGACACTCCGCAAATACTAGACTCGCGAGGACCAAGATAAAGTTTTGACTTTCCACATATCCGGTAGCAATGGCCGAGACTTTGACAACACATCAATTTTCCATGCAGCACATCCGAGAATTGGATGTTTCCAGCCAGCAAGCAGCAGCCAGCAATCTCCCGTATGGGCCAAAAGAGGGTGTAGAGGAGTCCCCAATAACAGGTTTTGGGAAGGCCGACCCCATAGGCCGCACTTGCGCGCCATTGAATGATCGTTGGCAGGGATGAACCATGAGATTTACCTTGCAGATGCGTCTATAATCCGATCCGTGGGCTGGAGAACTGATATCGGCAGGGAAGAGCGTGGTGGTGAAGCGGGGGAACGAGCATGATTCGCGCTTCACGCTTCAAAAGGGGACGCGACCGCGACGCGTTCAAGCGAGGGCGTCTCATCCAATCGTGCTGAGCGACCTTTGCCGAGGCCAGGAAATGAGTTTCATGCTTCAGTACTTCAAAGCAGCTTCCAGCAGACGCTTCTGAATGCAACTCCAAGACAACAACTGAGCAATTGCAGTTTTCTGGTCGTTGGAAATCCTGTTCTTCCCATGGGCCCCTTTTCCGTGCAGCAGCTGAATATCAACCCTGAGATATAACCAGCATCTTCTGGCGCCCCACGTTGCAATTCAGAATTGAAATTTAATTTCTCCCCACTCTCCCAGGGGGGCCAGAGTTGGAAAAGCAACCCTTCCCGCGGTGTTCCCAGCAGCGTCATCAATCACACCAATGGGCCGAGCACACAAAGACCAATCAGCCCTATTTATTTACGAGCCCCACGAGGCGGCCAATGACTCAATCTCCAGGGTTTGTTACGAATCGCTTCTTCGGGACGACGGTATATTTAGAACGAGCGCAAATGCAGGCTGAGATTGCGTGCAGGAGACGGGACCTTAGCCCGTGATGGATTATTAAGGAACTCACCTGTCACTTGTCA
>Ga0302325_10027547_pt1 | contig 11777 bp, 9 predicted proteins | sample Palsa_T0_2_FD_201948 | JGI IMG/M metagenome (GOLD analysis project Ga0302325, IMG submission 201948) | Peat permafrost microbial communities from Stordalen Mire near Abisko, Sweden - Palsa_T0_2 | ecosystem: Environmental > Terrestrial > Soil > Palsa > Peat permafrost | place: Sweden: Abisko... | reverse complement strand
AACAGGTAATGAGCTCGCAAACCAAATGCCGATGGTTGCAAGCAAAGCCCACCGCTGCGGGAAGTACCGCCGCGCAAGTTCAAATGAGATCAGTAACGACAGGAAGCCGTAGAGCGCCGTTGCGAAGGCCATCGTATCGAGATAGGGCCATGAAAAGCCGTCGGCGGGGATATGCGCGCCGAGCCGGTCGGCCAGAAGGACTACTCCGTGCGTGACGATTAGAAATGGTGCCCATAAAATCGATGGGCCGGTGGCAAAGTGATTGTCGAGGTGCCCGGTCGCGGTGTAGCCATCTTGCTTGGGCTTGCCATCCGGACCGATGCGAGCCATTTGAAAACTCTGGTTCGCATGTTGCCAGTCCTTTTCAAAATCGAGGCTGCCTTCGATCAGCGTGGAACGTACGTACGCGTAATATCCCACGCCATCGCCTCGAACCCACGGATTCACCAACGGCAGCGTGATCAGGAAAAGCGCCAAGAGCGCTTTATACGAGCCGCTCAATCGTTTGAATGGATTTTCAAGCGTCATTTAATCTTTGTCCAAGCTGGGGAAATGGCCCGAAGCATCAGACCCTACCGCGGCCACCAAAGGTTCTGGGTTCTGCCTGGCTTAACCCGGCCGTAAGACACTGTCATTCGATTAGGTGCAGTTCCTGGGAACTGCGTTTCGATCGAGCGTGCTAAGCGCACCTTGGTTTAGTTGCGTCAGTAAGGTGGCGCTCACGCCACCGCATTGCATCCGCCCAGAATCTCATCGCGTCTAGACGGAATGCGTGTTCGAAGATACCGAAATCAATTGCAATAACTCATCTGCTACGAACCGGCACTGCTCAGCTGTCATCTCCGGATACATCGGCAGCGACAGAATTCGCGATGCGGCATTTTCAGTGCCAGGGAAATCGCCCTTGCGATAACCGAGGCTGGCACAAGCTTCTTGTAGATGAATCGGAATAGGGTAATGAATTCCCGTACCGATTCCGCGCTCCGACAGCACCTTCTGTACTTCGTCGCGGCAATCCACTTGAATTACGTAAAGGTGAAAGACGTGCGTGCACTTCTGGGCCGTCTTTGGCAGAACGATCGAGGTGCCCGCCAGTAGCGCATTGTACGAAGCGGCGTGTGCGCCGCGCGCCGCGTTCCAACGGTCAAGCAGCGGAAGCTTGATGCGGAGAACTGCGGCTTGAATCGTATCGAGCCGAGAGTTTGTGCCAATCTCCGGATGTTCGTATTTTACTCGTTGGCCATAATTGCGGAATCGGCGAATTTTTTCAGCGGCCGCCGCATCGTTTGTTATAACCATTCCGCCGTCGCCGTATGCGCCGAGATTCTTTGCCGGGTAAAAACTGAATCCCGCGGCATGCCCGAAGGTTCCGGCGGGGCGCCCGTCGTACCGGGCTCCGTGCGCCTGCGCGGCATCCTCGATGACGACGAGCCCGCGCTTCCGCGCAATTTCGAGGATTGGCTGCATGTCAGCCGGCTGTCCATAGAGGTGCACCGGCATAATTGCCTTCGTGTTCGATGTAATCGCCGCTTCGATTGCGGCCGGATCGATATTATAGGTTTCCCGATTGGCGTCCACGAGGATTGGCCGCGCGCCGGTGGCCATGATCGCGAGAACCGTAGCGATAAACGTGTTCGCGGCGGTAATCACTTCGTCGCCAGGACCGACGCCATATGCTCTCAGCGCAAACTCGAGCGCGTCGAGTCCGCTTCCGACAGAAATCGCCTCGCTCGTTCCGATATATTTTGCGAATTCCTCTTCAAACAGGCGAACATCATCGCCAAGAATGTAATCTCCGCGCTCGACCACCCGAATCATCGCCGCCGTAACGTCCGATGCTATCGACTTGTATTGCGCGTGCAAATCGACAAAAGGAATTTTGATTTGCTGGCTCATTTCTTCACGCCTAATCCCAAATAGACGACGGGTCGCAGAATGCTCCACCAACCCGTTATGGGCTTCATTTTTGTGTAGCCCTGCTGGTGAGGCGGATACACCTTGGTCACAGGCACCTCGCAATGCCGGTACCCCAATCTAATGGTTTTGAACAAAAGATAGGGCTCCAATTCATATTTGTTGAGCCATTCCTGGCGCCAGTTCACGCGCTGATCGCGAAGAATCTCAATGCGGAAAGCCCGAAAGCCATTGGTCGTTTCCGTGACGTGCTTCCGCACAAACATCGAGAACAGCATCGGATGAACGAATCGAGTCGCGACCACACGGTATGCCGGAGTATTGCCGTAGCCGCCGCCCGGCAAGAACCGCGAACCTTGAACGAAATCCGCGCGGCCCGCGACGATTGGCTCGAGTAATCGCGAAATCTCATTTGGATCGTCCTTGTCGTTGCCCGCCTGAATCACCAGGACGTCATAGTTGTTCTCGAGCGCGTACTCGAATACCTGCTTCATCGCCGCGCCGATCCCGCGATTCGTCGAATTGCGCAGGTGCACCCAGTCATTTTTGGATACGGATTCGATCGCGCTATCCGTCGAGCCATCATCCATCACGAGTAAATCGTACTGGCGCTCCGCCGGGTGGCGGGAAATCGTGCGCCGAATTTTGTCTCCTTCGTTAAAAGCAAAGATGGCTGCGAGCGTCTTCATTTCAGGGATCGATTTGGCCGCACCACTGGCCGAGGTAATGCCGGAACCGTAGTCCATTCAGGACGGCGGCGCACATCAATCCCATTTACATAGGGTTTCACAATATCAAATGGGCACCCTAGCGAATCTACGTCTGAAATTACACGCGCCGGCGATCCGGCCACGACAGCGCGTGCAGGAACGTCGTGCGTAACGACGCTTCCGGCGCCGACAAGCGCGTTCTCTCCGATAATCACGTGGGGAAGTATGGTGGCTCCGATACCGATTTTTGCGCCCGATTTGATCGTCGGTCCTTGCATGCACTTGGTGCAGAGAGGATGGGGATCGTTCGCAAGCAGAACGCCGGGCGCTAGAAAAACATCATCTTCGATCGTCGTGAATTGCGAGATGTAGACGTTGCAATGAATTTTCACGCGCGAGCCGATCACGCAATCGTAATCGACCGTCGAATTGTTCCAGACGGCGCAATCGTGCCCGATTCGATTGCCTTCCCGGATGATAACGTTGTGCCCTGTCTCAAAGTGATCGCCGATCTCAACCGACGCGTAGATCACACTGCCCGAGCGGATTTGCGCCAAATTACCAATGCGCACGGGAGACTTCTCTGCGGGGCGTCCCGGGGGATAACCGAGAATAACCCCGGGATCAATGGAACAGTCATGTCCGAGCTCTACCGCGACGCAGTTGAGCATTGTGCTACCTCCACCGCTTTTCCGCGCTGCGCCATGGACGCTTCAATCGCCTTCAAGGTGCGTACGACGGCTTCTCCGGTGGCGCCGTCCGATACCGGCTTCCGGTTGTGACGAATCGATTCGATGAAATCGGTGGCCTGATTTCTGAGTGGTTCGCTGTATTCCACTTTCGGGCTGATGATGTCGCCGTCCCGAATCAGCAATTTGAAATCGCCAAAGGATACCGCGTCGGTTTCTCCGACCGCTACGCCCTTCTCAAATATACGAACGCGCTCGAGATCGTTCAGATCGTCGAACACGAGCCGTTGCTGGCTCCCCACGACGACAACACGGCGGACCTTGTTGGGATCGGCCCAGCTCACGTGAATGTTAGCAATCACGTCGTTGCTGTACCCGAGTGTGATGAAGCCGACGTCCTCCCGCGCGTTTCCGAGCGAATGCGAACCCACCGCGCTCGCCCATTGCGGCTCTTGATCGATAAGATAATTGAAAATAGAGATGTCGTGCGGCGCCAAATCCCAGATGGCGTTGACGTCCCCGCGGATCGGGCCCAGATTCGTGCGGGTCGAATGCATGTAATACAACCGGCCGAACGCACGCGACTTTACGCATTCGTGCAGCTTGCGGACGCCAGGATTGTATAGAAACGTGTGAGCTACCATCAACACGCGGCCTGATTTCTCAGCGAGCGCCCGCAACGCGCTGCAATGCGCTATTTCGGTGGCGATCGGCTTTTCGATGAGCACATGCCGGCCGGAGGCTAGCGCCAGCCGCGCCAATTCAAAATGCGTCGAGGCTGGGGTCGAGATGATGACGGCGTCAACGCCAGGTGTTCTTAGAAGTTCTTCAACGCTAGCGCAAACATGAACACCCGGGAGACGCGACGATGCGCGTTGGCGCCTTTCGGCCTGGGAATCGCAAATCGCCGTAACGCCCGAGTCGCCGAATTCGTTGAATACGCGCGCGTAGTTCGGCCCCCAATAGCCGTAACCTATGATTCCGACGCCTACCTTTGAGGACATCTCGACATGCTCCCGAGCATCTAGTTGAAAACACCGTAGCGTACTACGCACCAAATGGCGCGAAAGGCGTCGCGCCAAGTGATTTTCTTTCCCTGCGCGTACGTCCTGCCATTATAAGAAATCGGCACTTCGAAGACGACCCATCTGCCGTGAGACACTTTAGCGGTTACCTCAGGCTCGAATCCGAAACGGTTTTCTTTGAGTTCAAAACTTTGCAAGACTTCTCTCCGGAAAACTTTGTAGCAAGTCCAAACATCAGTCAGGCCAAGATTCGTGAACATATTAGAAATGAGAGTCAGAGTTTTATTTCCGACTAAGTGCCAGAAATAAAGCACGCGGTGAGGTCCGCCGAGAAATCGCGAGCCATAAACAACGTCAGCCATTCCGCGATCGATCGGATCGAGGAGCGCGCCGTAGTCTCGCGGATCGTACTCGAGATCGGCGTCCTGGATCAGGATCAAGTCGCCGCGGGCCTCGTGGACGCCTCGACGCACTGCCGCGCCCTTTCCACGATTGCGGTCCTGAAAAAAAACGCGCAGGTTTCCGGAACAGAGCGGTCCCGCCGTCGTTTGCTGAGGAGATTGCGAGGCGCCTACGAACTGGCCGTCGGTAGAGCTGATTATTTGCTGCAGGACGTCGCGCGTACCGTCAGTAGAATTGTCGTCAACGATGACGATTTCTTTGTCGATATCTACAGCTTGCACACGTCGAATTAATTCGGCGATCGTCGCCTTCTCGTTGAACACAGGGATTACAACCGACACCCTGTTTCTGGACACGCCCTCATTCATGTCACGTCCGTCCCAAGTGATCCATTTGGATAGTCTGATGCCTAGCCCAGAATACCGGAGAAACTAAATTCTGAGAGAGACTCAATTCAAAGAGGGAGGATACCGGTAACGGCTCGAACAGGCTGGGCAGAAGTACAGGAATCCCTGGTGCATCAGACTAGGAATGCTTCGCGTACACCGCCGCCAGCTACAACGAACACGCACTTCCCTGGCAGAGCGCGGAACGATGGTGAAGGATCGGCACTAGAGCCACTCACATCGCGATCGCGCTAGCCGACCGCTCCGTACCTGCCTGTAACTTATGCGCAGCGTCCGGGCTCCGCTTCGCAGTTTGATATGCAATCACACGATCGATAATGGCTGTGAGCGGAACAGAGGGGCGGAAACCAGTCAGGCCTTCCAGCTTTTCAAGCGCCGGCACGCGCCGTGGCATGTCTTCAAATCCCGGTTCGTAAGCTTGGTCGTAGGGAATTAATTCAATGGTGGATTGACTCTTGGCCTGCTCTCTCACTTGGCGAGCAAGTCCCTCAATCGTGATTTCGTGGTTGCTGCCAATATTGACCACTTCTCCGATGGCCGCGCTTGTTCCGACGAGCCGAAGAATCGCTTCCACGGAATCGGAGACATCACAGAAACAACGCGACTGCGTCCCGCTGCCGTAGACGGTAATCGGTGATCCTTCAAGCGCCTGGCGTACAAAGTTGGGGAGAACCATGCCGTAGCGTCCAGTCTGACGCGGCCCGACCGTGTTAAACAGCCGGGCGATCACAACGGGTTGCTTGCGCTCCTTCCAATAGGCGACAGAAAGGAATTCATCGAGCGCCTTTGATGCCGCATAGCTCCACCGACCGATTGATGTAGGACCGAGCACGAGATCGGCGTCCTCGTGAAACGGCACGTGCTCGCTTTTGCCGTAGACTTCCGAAGTGGACGCCGTAAAGACGAGCTTCTTTTTTCTGCATGCGGCTTCAAGAACCAATTGTGTGCCGTTTACGTTCGTTTCGATAGTCCGCACCGGACTTTCGACGATGAGCCGAACGCCAACTGCCGCCGCCAGATGAAACACGACTTCAGATTCATCTACAAGTTCGGCAAGAAGCATCCGATTTTGAATGGAATCGAAGACGCACTGGAAACGCTCGTGGCTCTTGAGGTGCCGGATATTCTCGACGCTGCCTGTCGAAAGGTCATCGAGGACGATCACCTCGTCGCCCCGAGCCAGTAATCGTTCAGCTAGATGCGATCCGATGAATCCAGCTCCTCCGGTTATTAACGCGCGCACGATTGCCTCCTATGATGTTGGGCCTGAACTGCCGCCCGGGAACTTGGACTTTTTGCCGGAATGTTCTTCCCCGTATCCGTATCCGTATGCGTAAGGATAGTAGCGGTAAGAGTAGTAATAATCCGGCGCGCTCGAATCGACTGCATTCAAAACGACGCCGAGCAAGCGACACTTCACAGCGTTCAGAAGATCGCGCGTGCGGGTGAATGCTTCCTTTGGAGTCTCTCCGCTGCGAACAACGAGAAGAACGCCGTCCGTCACCACCGATAGAATCACGGCATCCGTCGCAGCCATAACCGGCGGCGAGTCAATCACAATGAACTTATACTTTTGACGGAGGTATGTGATTGCGTCACGCATCCGGTGCGATGAAAGCAGGTCGGCTGGACTCGGCGGTATCGGGCCCGTCGTGAGCGCCGCCAGGTTGTCGATTTGTGGATGCTGAACGATTATGTCGTCTAACGAAGAGACGCCCGCGAGATACGAGCTGAGGCCGAAATCGCGGCCAACGGTAAGACCGAGCGCGCGGCGGATTCCGGGCTTGCGAAGGTCACCATCGACAATCAGTGTTCGGTCGCCGAGTTGAGCCAGCGTCACGGCTAGATTAAGCGCAGACGTCGTCTTACCTTCACGCGGCAGCGCGCTCGTCACCAGGATGACCTGCGGTGGATGCTCGGCCTGCGAGAGCAGCAGCGACGTTCTCAGTGCGCGAAACGCCTCAGACACTTGTGATTTCGGCTTGACGAAGGAGACCAGCTCGATCCTGCTTCCCTGTCGATTTTCCTCCGCATCGTCGGTAGTCAGCAATTTGTTTGAATTTGATGAGCCGAGCAGGTTGGGAAGAGACGGAACGACCGCGAGCGAAGGGAGACCCGCGAGGCGCTCGACGTCATCGGGCGATTTCACCGTGTTGTCGAGGTACTCCCGCAGAAATGCTAGCCCCACCCCACCTATTAGGCCGACGAGGACTCCAAACAGAATGTTCCTGCTTCTGTTAGGCCGCGCGGGGGTTGTCGGTACGAGAGCCGGATCGACGATGCGAATGTTGCTCGAACGTAAACCTGCGTTGATGCCCGCCTCTTTCAATTTCTGTTGAAGCCCGTCATAGAGCTGCTTGTTAGATTCTGCCTCATGCTCTAGAACGTGATACTCAACCAGCTTCTCGGACATATCATTTGCTTCGTTCTTCTGGTTGTCGAGCGCGGCCGTCAGAAGGTCAACCCGCTCGCGGGAAGTTTTGTAATCGGTCTCAATGGATGCCTCGATATTGTGCTTAGCGCGCGCGACCGAATCGTCGAGTTCCTTCTTCTGGCGCTCAAGCCGCTGTACTTTTGGATAGTTCGGACCGAATTGCGCCGAAGTGTCGGCATATTGTTCATCCAGTTCAGATTGGCGCTTCAGCAATTCGGTCAGATACTGATTGCTACGAACGTCGGGGAGCTGGTCAACGTCGCCCGACTTAGCGATCTGAAAGAGAGCTTGTTTTTGTACCAAATCGGCTTGCGCTTCCGTGAGATCCTTGTTGATATCCGAAAGTTTCTGGGTGGTAATATTTTGGTTTTGGTCGATGGTCCAGATTTGATTTTCGCGCTCGTAGGCGATCTTCGCAGCTTCGGATTTCTCCACCTTGATGCGCAGTTCCTCGAGCTCACCCGAAAGCCAGTTCGAAGCCTGCGTCGTCGCATCGTATCGGCTCCGGAAATTTGACTCGATGAAGTTTTGGAGATGACCGTTTACGATCTGTGCCGCCAACTGCGGATCTTGCGCTTCAAAACGAACTTCGATTAGCCGACTATCTTTAACGCGTTGAATAAACAAAGCGCCGAGAAAGGCGCCGAGGATGGAGGGCCGCTGAGAGGTAACCCCAGCATGAGGAACGATGAAAGTATTCGGCTTGCCGCCGAACTCTGGGTACCTCCCAAGATCCAATGATTTGATAGTTTGGAGCGCCAACGTCTCGCTCTGTAGGATCTTGGTTTGCGTCTCAATGTAGTTATCGGTGTCAACGTATTCATCATAGGAATTTGCTTCCTGAAAAGGCCGGATGCTTTGTTCTTCGCGGTCCACCTCCACCCGAGCCGCAGCAACATACACGGGCTTCATTTTAAACGTCGCGATAGTGACGACCGTGATGACTGTGAGCATGAAGCTGAGCACTAACCATTGGTGCTTCCTCAGAATAATTATGTAATCGAGCAGATGCGGTTCTTTCGGCATCTGGTCCCAGCTGGCCACAGGAGCAGCCGAGATCACCGAAAGGGATTCCAGTCCCTTTCGGTCCCGCATGACTAGTCTGCTAGCGTCTTCCATTGTTCTCCCGATTCAATGAATGCATATAAGTTCTGATCAGCGATAGGAATCTGATTCTATGGGACGTGGTAAACCGCAATCAATGTACCTACCGTCAGAGCCGCCCCACCGGCCTTATAAAGAGCCTTCTTGCCGGTGCTGTCGGGCACGAACAACATATCGCCCGTCTGCATGGGCACGTCGTCTACTTTGCGCGCCAGAATTTTATTCACCGGTACGGGAATTTCTCGCTTGACGCCGGTTCCGGGATCCTGCCGCATTATAATTGCGCTGTTTGCCTTTGCAGTTCCCGTCAGTCCGTGCGCCATACTGAGCGCTTTCAAGACGGTGATTTGATCACCGCGGCTTTCTAGAGCGAACCCTCCGGGGCCCTGCACGGCGCCAATTACATACACGATGCCCGATCGGGGTACATTTACGACATCGCCGCCATAAACCGGCACATTGAAAGTCGGATCACCCGAGACCAAGAGGTCGTGCAGTCGAATTTTCTCCGTTGCGCTATCAGGTGCCGGCGGATCCTGCCCGCCGCCCTTCGGTTGTGGGGTTGCCTCTCCGACTGGCGCCGCGTTCAGTCCTTCGTGTGTGACGAACACATAGCTGCCGGCATCGTCGGTAATTCCCCCGGCATCCGCCAGAACTTCGAGAAGTGTGGTCGATCTAACGATCTGTACCACCATAGGCTTTGTGACTGCGCCAACGACGGATACGGGCTGGCTATTCTGCTCTTTCACGAATACCGACACCTGCGGGTGTGAAACGAGCCCGTTTTCAATCAGCAGGTTTTCCAATTTGGCTTCGAGTTCAAACGTGGTCAGGCCGGCCGCGTGCACCCTTCCTGGAATCAGAGGAAGCGATATGTCGCCGGTCTCGCTTACGCGCACTTCGCGAGTCAATTCGGGAACATCGAAGACGTCAATGTGGACAAGGTCACCGGAACCAACGGGGATTTCCGAGGTCCGAGCGGTCTTCGACTGCGCAAGCTGAAATATTTTTTCGTTGGTCTGCTTCGAAGTCTGCGGTTGATCTTGGCAATAACCTGCCGGTACTCCCCACGGAAGGATGAGGAAAACCAGGACCAATTTCGACTTCAAGCAGCCCGTAAAATCACGGACTGTGTTGCTCATTTGGATGATGCCCCAAAGACACTATGCACTGGCGGATGGATGAATGTCAACGACTGAATTTGTGGTCCAAGACCTTTGTTTTCTGCCGTTTACGGGGTCTGTCGGCAGCGGCGGAGAGGCCAATAAACCGGCCTGAATTATGAACAATAATGCGTTAGAAGGGATGTGAAGATTGAAATCCACGAAGCTGTGAAAAAGCATTCCAGCACACGCGACGAGCGCAGCAATGTGATACGCGAACGAGAAATGACCTTGAGTCGTTTGCAGGGCGCGTATTGACGCTTGAAGTAACAACCAAAGAAAAGCAATGCCGCAAATCGCGCCGGGCAGGCCGAGTTCCGCGAGAAGCTCCGCGTAATCGTTGTGAGCATGATCGACTAATTTTCCGTCGTAGTCTGTGTCGTACTGGGGAAACTCGACGACAAGAGTGCCGAGTCCCGTCCCGGTGATCGGATGTGCGAGGAACACGCGCAGCGTCCCTTTCGTCATCGTCCACCGTCGACCGACTGAAACTTCACTCGAGGCTTTCGTGCTGAATCGCTCAAGAACCCTTCCGACGCCCAACCATGCAACGAGCGAGGCGACTACGAGAACAAAGCTAATCGCCGGTCCGAGACGCATTTTCCCGGATTGCCGGCTCACATAAATAATGGCAAGTAAGGCCAACTCGAACCCGAACGTGATCACCCCGCCTCTCGATGCGGCCAGAAAAATCGCTCCGATCGGCACCAATGTGAACAATCCCACGAGCGGCACCAGATCGCGACGCACGCCGCGAAACGCGAGGAAGGAAAATCCCACCGGCACCAGTAGTTCCATCAGGCCGGCGAAATGATTTCGATTGACGTAAGGCCCGAATGGTTCTCCACCGATGCGCAGTTCGCGAAAACCATATATTTTTCCGCCGCCGGTGAATTGCTGAGCGATCCCTTCGAGCGCCACGCAGAAGGCCAAGAGAATGAGAAACCAAGTGAGAATTCGCAGACCATTGCGATCTCGAAAAACTTGAGTCGCGACGAAATAAATGAGGAAGCACGCGCCGAAGCGCAGAAGCGACGTCCAAGTGAGAAATGGATAGACAGTGATGCGAAACAAGAGCTGCAGGCTCCCCCAGCTGAAGAAGCCGAGAATTGGCCAATTCAAATCGTTCCAATAAACTTCTGCGTCGGTCGAGCTCGTGGTGAAAAGCCCCCAGGCCAGAAATAAAAGGGCCGCTCCAATATCGAAAGTCGATTCAGACCAGATCTCCACAACACCGTGGGCAGCGACGGCAAAGACAATCAGGAAACAAACAGCAATTTGTAAGACCCTCATTGGATTCCCTGGCGGGGCGCTGATATCGCGGGGGCCGCCGCGATTGTAGCCGAAGTTCGCGTGGTTGAGCCGGCCGCTGAGGCGGGAACGAGTGACACGTCATCAATCCACGCAGTTCCACCCAGTTTGTTATCGAATAGCCGGCTGGGTATTCGGTGGACTTCGATTTGAAGGATCTGCGTGTCCGGACCGGCAGTGACATTTCCTTCCAATTCGGTCCAGTCGTGCGTTCCGGTCAAGTCGTCCGTGTGGAGATAGATCTGATCTGGATAGCGCGGATCGTATACGTAAAATCGCACGCCGCTTTCCGTTGTAATGTTTTCGGTGCGGATGAATCCATCCAAATGGTACGTCCGGGCAGGATCGACGGCCACGAATTGCAGAGGTTGCCGGAGATCTATATTCATGCCCCCGCCGAAATCGAGTCGCAGCGATCGTTGGCCGCCGTGACGGATGCTCGTGTCATAGTCGACGGTCATGCCCCAGCCTGACGGCAATCGCCAATCGAAACCGCCGTTCAGGATGTCATGTTCGAAACCGCCGTTCAGAACCACGGAGCCATTCGCAGGCATGTCGTGCGGCAATCCGCACGCAGCGAGGGCCTCAAGCCACATTCGCTCTCCATCGGCGCCGTGA
>Ga0302325_10027544_pt1 | contig 11777 bp, 7 predicted proteins | sample Palsa_T0_2_FD_201948 | JGI IMG/M metagenome (GOLD analysis project Ga0302325, IMG submission 201948) | Peat permafrost microbial communities from Stordalen Mire near Abisko, Sweden - Palsa_T0_2 | ecosystem: Environmental > Terrestrial > Soil > Palsa > Peat permafrost | place: Sweden: Abisko... | reverse complement strand
ACCAGGCCCGCGGCCCGCGGCCCGCCCCGGCCCAGTCGACCAGGACCATGCCGCCGGGGGTCGCGACGACGTTCGCGAGCACGAAGTCGGGGTGGGTGAGCGCCTCCGGCAGCCCGTCGGCGGCGTCGAGCGCGTCGACCTGCGCCTGCAGCCGCTGATAGGCCTCGCGCTCTTCGTCGGGGACGAGGTGGGCGATGCCCGCGAGCAGCCCCGCGGCCGCGGCCGCCCCGGCCGACGGCGCGCCGTCGGCCAGGTGATGCCAGGCACCGCCGGGCCGGGCGACCGGGCCGAGGCCGGGCGGCAGCGCGTGCAGCCGGCCGAGCAGTGCCCCCAGCCGGCCGAGGCCGCCCGCCCCGCGGATCGCCTCCCGCCGTTCCCGGCGGGGCACCGGGCCGGCCCACTCGGTCACCAGCACGGCCCGGCCGTCCAGGGTCGAGACCGGCTCGTCGGCCGCGCAGCGCTCGGCCGGGAACTCGCGGGCGGCCACGTACCGGAGGATCGCGGCGTCGCCCGCCACCGCCTCGGCCGGGCGCCGGGCGGGGAACCAGCGGGCCACCCAGTCCGGGCCGTCGGCCCGGCCGACCCGCCACACGCCCACGTCGAGGTCGGTCATCGCGGTCACGTCGATCCCGTACCGCGCCTCCAGATGCAGCCGCAGCCGCTCGCCGGTCTGGCTCGGCATCGGCGACCCGAAGCGGATGAGGTTGCCGTCCGGATCGACGTGCGAGCCCTCGCGGAGCTCATACGGGGTGTCGCCGACCCGCCGGGTCAGCCCGCCGACGCCGGGGCGGGTCCACTCGTCGTAGAGCGCGTCGGCGTCCGCGACGTAGAGGTAGGCGGTGCCGACGTGCTCATGGTCGCGGCCTTCGTCGCCGCCGAGCTCGTGCTCGTGCCCGGTGTCCAGGGACAGGTGCAGGCTCACCCGGTCCCGATCGGCGAAACCGTAGCCGTCGCCCTCGGTGTAGGGCTGCACGTCGAAGCCGAGCGATGCGTAGTGCGCCAGGGCGCGTCGCAGGTCGCGAACCGGGAAGACCGGGCTGAAGCTGCGCAGCCTGGTCCGGGCGGTGGCGGGTTCGTCCATATGACCAGCATCCCATTCTTGTTGCTGGCGACCGGCTTACCAGCCGACCGCGACGATCATGTACTGAGGGTTGGCGACCGAGAGGTCGGACGACTGGCTCGCGTCGTCGTCGTAGGGGAATCCGTACTGCTTGCCGTTGATGGCGTTCTCATGCCAGAACTCGGCGTAGTAGTTGGCCGGGCCGGCCTGGTAGAACGTGGCCGGGTTCGACTGCTCGGAGGCCGGCAGCTGCGCGACGTGGCGGTTGAGGGCGGCGCAGAGCGGGGGGTTGGCCGACAGCGTGCCGCCGCAGCCGAAGACGTCGGCGGTGGTGTCCGCTGCCGCGCCGTTGGCGGCCGCGTAGGCGGTGAAGTAAGTGGCGTACTTTCCGCCCGGCTGGAACGCGGGGTCGTTGCCGGGAGAAGGGATGCCGTAGGGGGCGTCGATGGTGGCGAGCCCCTTGAACTGGCTGGGGACGAAGGCCTCGAAGCGCGCGAAGGTGGCGGCGCGGGTCTCCTTGAAGGTGGCGTAGTCCTCGCCGATCTCCTGGGTCTGGCCGCTGTCGCTGTGGGCGAGGAGGGCCAGCTTGAGGCCGAACCGGTCAACCCGGGTGGTGTCGACGTTCATGGAGGTCGAGCCGACGGTGAACTCGATGAAGTCGAAGTACTTGCTGTTGGGTGACCCGAGATAGAAGTACATGCGGCCGGATGAGTTGGCGGGCAGGTCGATGTACTGCTGCTGGGCGATCGACTTCTCGGTGCCGTCGAAGCTCCAGTAGACCTCGCTGTTCGGGTAGCGCCCGTTGGTCTGGTTGATGATCTTGACCTCGAGGGCCTGCTTGGCCTTGGGGATCGCGGCGGTGCTGCCCCAGAAGGACGCGGGCGGCGCGCCGGTCGCTGAGGGGCCGGCGGTGTTGGCGTTGGCGTTGGCGTTGGCGGTGCTTGGCGCTGCTGTCGGCTGGGTGGCGGCGGGTGCGGTCGTCGCGGCGGTCGCGGTCGTCGCGGTCGGGCTGGACCAGCGCTGGGCGGCCGCGTCGGCGCAGGTGGCGATGTCGAGCCGGGCGGCCGCGCTGCCCGCCGGGTCGGTCAGGCACAGCCCGGATCTCGGATTGACGAGCTCGCCGTCGCTCTCGCGCGTCCACAGCTGGGCGGCGGTGCCGTTGCAGGGGTACCAGTCGACGTCGGTGCCGCTGGCGGTGGCGCCCCCGGCGACGTCCAGGCAGCCGCCCTCGGCCCGCAGCGTGCGATCGGAGTAGGCCGACCACCGCTGACCGGAGCTGCCGTTGCAGGCGCTGGCGTCGATCGGGTTGCCCTCGGTGTTGAGCCCGTTCTGATTGGCCAGGCAGCGCCCGTCGATGCCGGTGACTCGGCCGGTCTCGACCGGCTTGGCGGCCGGCGTTGAGTTGCCAGCCTTCTCGTAGACGGCGACGTAGCTGACGCTCATCGACGCGCCGGACGAGGTCGCGGCGGTCGGCGTCGTGCAGTTGCACTTCCCGTCGGGGTAGTTGCCGCCCATCGCCAGGTCGAAGATGATGAAGAAGCCGTGGTCGATCGCCTCATGCCAGGCGGTGGCGCCGACCCCGGCCTCGGTGATCGTGTCGGTCACCCGGCCGTCCATCAGGAACTGCAGGTACTCGGCGTTCGTGTTGGCGCGGTTCACGATCACCGAGTAGGTGTGGTAGCCGGACTCGCACCGCGTGCCACGGCAGGCGATCAGCGGGTGGCCGTCGCTGCCCGCCGCGTCGTGCAGGGTCTGCGAGGCCTCGTTCAGCCCGTTGACGTCCTCCATCATGTCGAGCTCACCCGACTGGGGCCAGCCGCCGCCGGTCCGCATGGGCGATCCGAGCGCCCAGAATGCGGGCCAGTAGCCGAGGCCGTCGGCCGGGTCGGGCTGCTCGATCGACGCGGTCAGCTCCAGCTCGCCGCCGGCCGGCGCCTCGAAGTCGTCCCGGGCGGACTCGATCCTGGCCGACGTCCAGCTGCCGTCGGCCCGGGTCGCCTTCAGTACCAGATGCCCGCGGCCGTCCAGGTAGACGTTCCTGGTCGAGCTGGTGGTGTGCTCGATCTCGCCGGTGCCGTAGCCGGTGCCGAGGTCGTAGAACCAGTTGGCCGCGGCCGGCCCGGAGCCGGGCGGGCCGGCGAAGCCGTCCTTGAAGACGGTCGCCCAGCCGGCCGGGGCGGGCGGCACCGCGGTCCCGGTCGCCGCCGCGGTCGCGGTCGCGGTGGCTCCGGTGGTCTTAGTGGTTCCGGTGGTCTTTGCGCCTCCGGTGGTGGCGGTGGCTTGACCGGTTCGGGCTGCCAGCGCCGAGAGGCCAGCCGGCGCTCTGGCGGCGACCACCGTCGTGATCGCGACGTAGGCCAGACCCCCGGCCACCACGGTGGCCGCGATCAGGATCGACAGCAGCCTGACCGGCCGGCCGATTCTCGCCGCACTCTTCCTCGAGCTGCGCCTCAGATGGCTCATGAACTGGAGACCCCGCCCGGAGCTGCCAGATAACAGAAATTTCAGGGCATCTTAGAAATTCGTCGAACCCTTCTAGGGGGCATCCCGCGCAACGCTGGACGGGTGAGTGGTCAGATACGCGTCAGCGAGGAAGCGGGCCAGCTGACCGGCTTCCTCATCGCGACTCTCAACTCGGCCCGGCCGGTATGCGGAGGGGCGCGCGGCGGCGCTCATCGCGTGCCTTGGACGATCTAGCTCGGGTCCGGGCGGCGCAGCGTCAGCGACTGGAACCAGTTGCCGCCGACCGCGTCGACGGAGTGGAAGTCCACCACGTCGAAACGAGCGTCGACGACGAAGCCGAGCAGTTGCTCGTCGGTGCGCCAGGAGAAGAAGCGCGGCGGTACGTGCCAGTCGCCGTCGAGCGGGCCTTCCGCGCTCTCGTCGTCGTCGCGCGCCCCGTACACGCCGACGAAGAAGATCCCGCCGGGGCGCAGGACCGTCCGGACGGCCGCCAGGACCGCGAGCAGGTCCCGGTTGGGCACGTGCAGCAGGCAGTTCATCGCGAACACGGCGTCAAACGACCCGGCTGGGAAGTCCAGGTGCAGGAAGTCCATGACGTGAGCCTCGATGCCCTTCGCCCGGCAGCGCTCGACCATCGCGGCCGACAGGTCGGCCGCGACGACGGCGAAGCCCTGCTGCTGGAAGTGCGAACTGTCCTGCCCGGTGCCCGCGCCGATCTCGAGCAGCCGCGTTCCCGGCGTCAGCCGCTCCACGAACGCCTGCCGCTCGGCCAGCTTCCACGGCTCCTTGCTCAGCCCGTCGCGCCGGGCCGCGCCCCCGTCGTACGCTTCCCGCAACGGGCCGAGCACGTCGTCATAGCGGATGGTCATACCGGTCATTATCGGCTCGCTGGTTATGGACGCGCCGGGAACTCGCCGACGTTTGCTAACGGGTGGAGGAGGTGCCCGGCGGCATAGGTGATCAGCATCGACAGTCCGCCGATGCAGGCCGTGCGGACCATCGGAACCAGCGGGTGAACCTGCGCGATCCGCGCCGCGACCCATCCCGTCACCGCCAGCGCCGCCAGCACGATCGCGAACGTCACCGGCGCCCTCGACGGCCCCGGGATCAGCACGATGGCCAGCCACGGCAGCACCGCCCCGGCCGCGAAGGCGATGCTCACCGCGACCGCGTCCCGGAGCGGCGCGATGCGGGAGGCGGTGGTGATCCCGTACTCCGCCTCGGCGTGGGCGGCCAGCGCGTCGTGCGCGGTCAGCTCGGCGGCGACCTGCCTGGCCAGCCCGGGCGAAAGGCCGCGGGACACGTAGAGCCCGGCCAGCTCGTCCAGCTCCGCGTCGGGTGCGGTCTCCAGCAGCACGCGCTCGGCGGCCAGCTGCGCCAGCTGCCGGTCATGCTCGGCCCGGAGCTTGGAGTACTCGACGGTGCCCATGGCCAGCGTCCCCGCCACCAGCCCGGCGAACCCGGCGAAGAACAGCACGCTGGAGCTGACGCCGGCCCCGGCGAACCCCTCGCAGATCCCGGCCGACGTCAGGATGCCGTCGCTCGCCTCCGGGATGTGCGGACGTACCCACCCGAAGACGCTGCTGGCCACCATCAGCCCACTCGCCCCCCGACGCTGCCGATGACGGGGACGCGTTTACCGTCCGGCAATGACCCCGCTGCCTGGTCGTCGCCTTCTGTTTACCCAGATCCGGGCGGATGAGACCGACGTGGTTGGGCAGCGGCGACGCTCGCGTCACTGCCAGCACGGGCATCCGGATGCTCAGACTGGGTAATGGTTGGGGCCTTGGGTGTAGGTGCGGCCGCGCGGTGTCGTCCACTGGTGCCAGCCGGGTTGGGGCTGGGTGACGCTCCAGCCCGACGATTGCTTGACCCGGTGGCATTTGCGGCTTCTTGCGCCGGCGTTGCAGGCGCAGGTGCGGCCGCCCTGGTCGTAGGGGACCGCGTGCTCGAAGTCGCTGTCCCTCGCGTGGCGGGAGCAGGGCGGGAATGTGCAGGTACGGTCGCGGATCTGGACCAGGTGGCGAAGGGCGGCGTTGGGCTTGTACGCGTGCGACTCATTGCGGTGGTCACAGTCGTACGTCGGGACCGGCGCGAGATTCAGGGTGTATTCCAGGCCGGTGGGCAGGGTCAGCGCCCAAGGGCCGCACCAGTCCGGGTCGCCAGGCGGCCCCGCGCCGCGGCGGTCGAGCGCCCAGCCGCTCGACGGGGGTCGGGGCGGCCCGGTGTCCGGTTGCGCGCGTAGTCGCGTCAGGCGGGCTTCGGTGATGGTGAGGTTGATCCGGGCCGGGAGCGCGACCAGCGGCGGGGCCGGGCCGCCGGGCGGTGCCGGGCCGCCCGGCGGCCGGGCGAGACGGCCGGATCTGACACAGCCATGGCCGATCGCGATGCCGTCCGGGTCGGTGACCGTGACGCAGATGACGGTGTGCGGGCTGAGGGCAGCGGTGGCGGCCAGGGCGCGGCACAGGGCCGGGTCGAGGGTGCCCAGGTTGTGTCCCTCGCCGGGCCGCTCGGCCTGGCCGAGGAGGGTCGCGAGCGGGAAGACCAGGTCGGTCAGCGTCGGCGGCGGACCGCCGGGCGGCTTGAGGAACGGCGAGCCGGGTGGCGGCGGGGTCCCTCCCGGGCCGTCGCCGCCGGGTCCGCCGTCGCCGTCCGAGCCGTCGTCGTCCGGCTCGTCGTCGGGGTAGCCATTGTCATCAGGGAAGTCGCCGCCGTCGGGCATCCCGCTGTCGTCGGCGGGCACGCAGCGGCCGTCGCACTCGTCGCACGGGCAGTCCGACCCGCCTACACCGCAATCGCCGTCGTCAGCAGGGGCGTCACCGTCAGGGGCGTCACCGGAACCCGTCTCAGGGGCGGCGCCTGGACCGGTCCCGGGCGCCGCGTCGGAACCGAGATGACCGCAGGCGATCCGGTCATCGGCGGAGATGCCGTTGAGGATGTCCAGATAGGCCGCCGCCCGCAGCCGGTCGAGCCGCTCCTTGGGGAACGCGCCGCAGTCCTGGTACAGGCGGGCGCGGGCGTCGAGATTGGCGTAGGCGGCCAGCGCCTCATCGACCGGCAGGTCACGGCCCGACAGGCCGGCCGCGCCGGACCCCTCGCGGAACACCGTCACCCGCGACCGGTGCTTCTCGGCCGACTTGCGCCGCCGCTCCGCCAGCTCCGGATCGACCGCCGCCGCGATCGCGGTCGCGATCCGCTCCACCTGCGTGTAGGTTTTGCGCGGCGGGGCCGTCAGCTCGGGAAGCAGGAGCTCTTCCGCCCGGGCGCAGTTCTCGTCTGACAGCTCCCCGAAGACCTCGGTGATCATCCGGGCCCGGGGCAGGTCCAGCGTCCCGTCCTTGAGCAGGAGCTCGACGCCGGGCAGGCGGGCGCCCAGCTCCCACGCCGCCTGGGTCGTCTTGGCCGCCGACGGGACGGAGACGGCCAGCGCGAGGGCGATCTCGTGGACCAGGGAGTCGTCCCATTCATCAGGCAGGTTCCCGTGCCGCGGGCGGCCCAGGAAGGACAGGTCGTCGTCGCGGATCAGCGCCCGGATCATCCCCAGCAGGCCCGCGCCCGCCCACGACTGCAGCGCCGCCATCGCCCGCAGCAGGCCGATCAGCTCCTCGCCGGTCGCGACCGGGCACCGCCAGTCCGGCCCCGCCGCCCGCGCCAGGGCGACGGCCAGCTCCGGGCCCGGCGGGCGCTTATCCCACACACCACCCTTGGCGAACCCCGACAGCAGCTCCTCGCGCTCCTTCGCCGCCCCGAGCGTGCCCTCCAACGACTCCCACGGGCCGAAAACACTCTCATCTTCGCCGACAGTCTCGGCATCGGCGGAGCCCGCATCGTCGGGACCAGCGGAATCTGGTCCCGACCCCGGGTCGGAGGGCCCGTCGCGTTCCGGTTCGTCGCTTGACTCTCGTTCCATCAGGGTCCTCCTTTCTATTGCTACTAAAACATATGATCGAATAATATCCCGATATCAGCATCAATGACGCCGCGAAAGGCTTACCGGGAGGCCACACTTATCTAACCCCCGAACGGCGGCTTCGAGGGACCGCGTTCCTCGCTAGGCCCATGTCATGCCACGATGAGGGCCATGCGGACGCAGCGGTTCCACGCCCTTGTCGCAGACGGCCCTGGCGGTCGCGCAATTGTGGTGGTGCCGTTTGACCCGGACGAGCTGTGGGGCGCCAAGGCCGTGCACCATGTGAACGGCACGGTCGACAGCACCCGCGTCCGGGTGACGCTCTCGCCCGGCGGCGCCGGATGGGCCTTCACCCTGAGCCCGTCGCGGGTGCTGGGTCTGGGCGTCACGCCCGGCGACGAAGTAAGCGTCGAGCTAACGCCCGAAGGCCCGCAGCGGGCCGATCTGGCTGAGGACGTCACGGCCGCCCTCGCCGCCAACCCGGCCGCCGGCGCCTTCTTCGACACGCTGGCGCAGTTCTACCGCAAGGCCTATCTCCGGTGGATCGACGCGACTACCCGTCGACCGGAGCTACGGGCAGCCCGCATCGCCGAGGTCGTCGACCTGCTCGCGGCCGGAGTCAAAGAGCGACCGCGTTAGCCGGCCGGGAGAGCGGGGGGCGGCGTCGTGCCCGGGCCAAGCTGCGCCTTGAGCGCGGCTAGCTCGTTGTCGACGTCATGTGACGAGGTGACCTCGTCGAGCTCCTTCTGGATGTCATCGCCGCCGCCGCCGACGTCCTCGAGGACGCCAGACTGGAGCAGCTCGTCCAGCGCGCCGGCTCGCGCCTGCATGGTGGAGATCTTGTCCTGGGCGCGTTCGAGGGCGGCCCCGGAGTCGCTGATGCTGGTCGAAATGCCCGCCGCGTCCTCGTTGACCGAGTTCATCGCGCTGGCGGCCGTGTACTGCGCCTTGAGGACTTCCTTCTGCGAGCGGAAGTTGTTCACCCGCTTCTGCAGCTCGGCCAGCCCGTGCTCCAGCTTCTCCTGCTCCTCGGCGAGCTGCTGGCGCTGCGGTTCCAGATTGTCGATCTGGCCCTGGGCCGCGCCCTTCCTCGACAGCGCCTCGCGGGCCAGGTCCTCCCGGCCCTGCGCGAGGGCGGTCTTGGCCTGATCGTTGAGGTGGTCGATCGAGTGCTGGAGCTGAGTCTCCTGCAGCTCGATCTGCTTGCGCGAGGCCGCGATGTCGACCAGGGCCCGGCGGATCCGCGTGATCTGCTCGAGCATCTGGCTGTACGAGTAGTCCAGCATCTCGTCGGGCTTCTCGGCGGCGTCAAGCGCCTTGTCCGCCTTGGCGGCAACTATGTCGTGCGCCCGCTGAAAAAGGCTCATATCGGCCCGCTCTCTATCGGTTGCGCTCACTAAGCCGGACAGTACCACCCGTGGCTCGGCCGACTCTATAACCAGGGCCGTTACCACTCATAGGCTGCGCAGAGACGCCTGAGACCTGCGGCCAAGGCTCGGCTGGCAACCTCGTCAACCATGACCTTCCTTGAGCAGCCGTGGCAGGCGCGAGCCGACCACCCCGGCCCCGCGACCCGGCTCCGCTGGCACCGGACCGCCGATACCGGGGAGCTCGACGAGAGCACGCCGCGCTGGTACCGGCCGGCCTTCCTCGTCCTGCTGGCGGCGGTGGCGGTCCTGTACCTGTGGGACCTGAGCGCCTCCGGGTACGCGAACTCGTTCTACGCGGCGGCGGTGCAGGCCGGCACCGAGAACTGGAAGGCGTGGTTCTTCGGCTCGCTCGACTCGTCGAACTTCATCACCGTCGACAAGCCGCCGGCGTCGCTGTGGGTGATGGTGCTGTCCGGCCGGATCTTCGGCTTCAACAGCTGGTCGCTGCTGGTGCCGCAGGCACTAGAAGGCGTGGCGGCGGCCGGGCTGCTGTGCGCCACCGTGCGCCGGGCGGTCCGGCGGAACGCGGGCGGCCGGGCCGGGGCGGCGGCGGGCCTGATCGCGGGAGCGGCGATGGCGCTGACCCCGGCCGCGGTCCTCATCTTCCGGTTCGACAACCCTGACGCGTTCATGGTGCTGCTGGTCGTGGTGGCCGCCTACTGCGTCACCCGGGCGCTTGAGCACGGGCGAACCTGGTGGCTGGTGGGCGCGGGGGTGGCGTTCGGGTTCGGGTTCCTGACCAAGAGCGGCGAGGCGGTGCTCAACGTGCCCGCGTTCGGACTGGCCTACCTGATCGCGGCGCCGGTGTCGCTGCCGCGGCGGGTCCTGCAACTGCTCGCGGCCGCTCTCGCGATCGTGGTCTCGGCCGGGTGGTGGATAGCGGCGGTGCTGCTGACGCCCGCGGCCGACCGGCCGTACATCGGCGGGTCGACCGACAACAACCCGCTCGAGCTCGCCTTCGGCTACAACGGGTTCGGGCGGCTGTTCGGCGGGGACGGCAACATGGCCGGCGGCGGCGGGGCGGCCGGCAGCAGCTTCGGCGGGACGGCCGGGGTGCAGCGCCTGTTCAGCGGGGAGTTCGGGCTCGAGATCTCCTGGCTGCTGCCCGCGGCGGTGGTGCTGCTGGCGGGCGCGGTCTGGGTGACCTGGCGGGGGCCGCGGACGGACTCGGCCCGGGCCTCGCTCATCATCTTCGGCGGCTGGCTGCTGTCCACCGGGATCACGTTCGCCTACATGCAGGGCACCATTCACCCCTACTACACGGTCGCGCTCGCGCCCGCGATCGGGGCGCTGGTCGGCATCGGCTCGGTGCTGCTGTGGCGGCACCGCGCGGTCGCCCCCCGCGCCGCCTACGGGGTACTCGCGCTGACCGTGGTGGTCACCTTCGGCTGGGGGTTCGAGCTGCTGCGCACGGACTCCTCATTCCAGCCGTCGGTGCGGTACCTGGCGGTGGCAGCAGCCGTCGCGGCGGTGGCGCTGCTGGTGGTCGCCGCAGTACGGACGCGCGTCGGACGCCGGTTGATCGTGGCGACCGGCGTGCTGACCGCGCTGGCGGTGGCTGTCCCGACTGCCGCCTGGGCGGTGGGGACCGCTGCCACGCCGCACTCCGGGTCGATCCCCACCGCTGTATCCGGGAGCGGAAGCGCGGGGTTCGGCACCGGAACCGGCGGCGGCTTCGGCGGCGGCGGCGGCGCTCCGGGCAGCGGCGGCTTCGGCGGCAGCGGCAGCGGTTTCGGCGGGGCTGGCCGGACCGGGAGCAGCGCGACCGGAACCGGCGCAGCGGGCGGGGCCGGAACGCTGCCCGGCGATGCCGAAGCGGCTGGCGGCATGGGGACGACGCGCGGCGGCGCGCCCGGGCTGGGGACGGGCGAGGCGAGCCCCGGCGGCATCGGCGACTCGGGAACGCGCGGCAGCTCAGGCCCGCCGAGCGGGGTCAGCGGCGAACTCGGCTCTGACCGGGGCAGCCGGCCGTCGGGGACCTCCCGCGGCGGCGCCGGCGGCGGCTTCGGCGGCGGAAGCCCTAGCGGCGCGGGTACCTCGTCCGCGCTCGACAAGGCGCTGGAGAAGACCACCACCCGCTGGGCGGCGGCCGTCGAGGGATCGAGCAGCGCGGCCGGCCTGGAGCTCGCGAGCGGCGGCAAGGCGGTGATGGCGATGGGCGGGTTCACCGGGTCCGACCCGGCGCCGACCCTGGCCGACTTCGAGCAGTGGGCCAGGGCAGGCGACATCACCTATTACATCGCCGGCGGCGGCATGGGCGGCGGCCCCGGCGGCCAGGGCTCATCCAGCCAGATCACCGCTTGGGTCGAAGCGCACTACAAGTCGGCCACCATCGGCGGCGAGACCGTGTACCTGCTCCTGCAGCCCAAATCGTGACGTCGGCCGCCTCGATCATTTCTGTGGCGGCGCAGGGACCGAGCCCCCGTGCGGTCCCTGCGCCGGATTACGGAAGCTCGCTTGCTACATGATCGACCGCGATGAGATCTGCCGGGACCACTCGTCTGCACTCCAGACAGCGATGAGACGGCCAAGAGGAGCAGCTCATGCGCACGGTGATAGCACAGATCTACGACTACTCGCTCGACGGCATCATCCCTGAGGAAGGCACCGGGCGGGGCTGAGCCGACCCCGTTCCGTTCAAGATCAAAATCCTTGTCTCGAACGGACCGGGGCGACTCTGGCGGCTACACGGCTCCGCTTTAGGCGGTGACGTCGCTGCGGAGGAAGACGAGCATCGACGCCGCGATCGCGGCCATGACGTAGACCGCGCCGAGGAGCAGCCCGTGCGCGTAGCCGACGCCCTCGTTTCCGGCCGAGGCGACCGCCACCAACGAGGCACCGGGCATCCACTGCTGCACGCTCGGCACGATGCGAACGATGATGTTCTCGACCGCGATGAGCCAGGCGAAGCCGA
>Ga0302325_10027543_pt1 | contig 11777 bp, 9 predicted proteins | sample Palsa_T0_2_FD_201948 | JGI IMG/M metagenome (GOLD analysis project Ga0302325, IMG submission 201948) | Peat permafrost microbial communities from Stordalen Mire near Abisko, Sweden - Palsa_T0_2 | ecosystem: Environmental > Terrestrial > Soil > Palsa > Peat permafrost | place: Sweden: Abisko... | reverse complement strand
GCCGACCGACCGGCCGCGCCCGGCGGTACCTGGCTTTGCGGGTAGTGTAGCCGTCGCTCTCACAGAGGATCTGACGGCAGGTCTGCGAGGACTGAGCCAGCGCCATGGTGTCACGCTGTTCATGACGTTGGTGGCAGGATGGTCTGCCTTGCTCGGCAGGCTCAGCGGGCAAAGCGACGTGGTGATCGGCGCGCCTGTCCAAAACCGCCCGCGCGGCGAGCTCGACATGCTCGCTCTGCGCGTGCGCTTGGAAGGCAATCCGACCGTCGGCGAACTGCTCGCCCGGATCAAGGCCAGCACCGTGGAGGCTTACGCCCATCAGGACATTCTCTTTGCGCAGGTGGTCGAAGCGCTCCAGCTCCCGCGTGAGCTCAATCACCACCCGATCTTCCAAGTCATGCTCGCGCTGGACAAAGGGCCGGAAGATCGGGCGCCGCGCGTTCTGGGTCGCAAGACCAGTGATGCGGAAGCACCGCAGAGCACCTTGCTGTTCGATCTGACTCTCTCGCTCACCGATGCCGGGGATAGGATCGAGGGAGCACTCGAGTACGCCAGCGACTTATTCGACCTCTCTAGTATAGAACGCATGGCAGGGCACTTGAGGATCTTGCTCGAGTGCATGGTGGCTGACGATCAGCAGCGCATCAGCGATCTGAATCTGCTCTCCCTTGCAGAGCGTCAGCAACTGCTCGTGGGCTGGAACGCGACCGCAGCAGAGTTCCCGACCGGTACGTTGCCTGTGATGCTGGCCGCCCAGGTGAGGCGCACGCCGCTCGCAGAAGCGGTTGTGGACGGCACGCGCGTCCTAAGCTACGCCGAGCTAGATCGCGCTGCGGACAGCTTGGCTGCTGCCCTGCAGCGGCTGGGTGTCGGAGCCGGGACGGTCGTCGGCGTAGCGCGGTACCGCTCGCTTGAAACGGTCGTAGCAGCCTGGGGTATTCTCAAGGCCGGCGGGGTCTATCTACCGCTTGATCCCGCCTTCCCAGCACATCGCCTGGCCTACATGCTGCGCGATGCTGGGGCGCGTCTGGTCATCACCGACCAGAGCCTCGCATCCCGTCTTCCCAATGAGATTGCGCAGTGGCGGCTGGAGCAAACCCCTCCTTCGGGCATACCGGTCACAGCACACATTACCCCCGAGCACCTCGCCTACATCGTTTATACCTCCGGTTCGACCGGCGAGCCCAAGGGCGTGGCGGTCAGCCATCGAAGTGCCGTCAACCTCGCTTTCGCCCGTACCCACGGGCACGACCCGATCGGCCCGGGCGATCGGGTCCTCGCCGCGATCTCGGTGGGCTTCGACGTGTCCATCGGCCAGCTGCTGCTGCCCCTACTGTCCGGCGCCTGCGTGGTCATCGCGCCGGAACTGCGCACGCTTTCGGCCGACGCCTTCTGGGACCTGCTGGTCAACCATCGCGTGAGTCATGTCAACTCCGTGCCCTCCTTCTTCGACAGCGTGCTCGATGCTGCTGCCCAGCGGCCGGGTCTGCATCTCAAGCGCCTGATGCTGGGCGGCGAAGCGCTCTCGGGCGCGCTGTGCCGGCGCCTGCGCGCCGCTCTGCCCGACACCGAGCTCATCAACATGTACGGCCCGACCGAGGCTTGCATCGATGCGACTGCCTACCCGGTACCGGATGCGATCGATGAGAGCCTGGCAGTCATGCCGATCGGACGGCCACTGGCGAACTACCGAGCCTATGTCCTCAATGCCCGGCTATATCCGCAGCCCGTCGGCGTGGTCGGAGAGCTGTTCCTAGGCGGTGCGGGCCTTGCGCGCGGCTACGTGGGACGACCGGAATTGACTGCTGAGCGCTTCGTAGCCGATCCGTTTGGGGCGCCAGGAGAGCGTCTGTATCGCACGGGAGATCGCGCGCTCTGGCGCGCGGACGGCATCCTGGTGTTTCTGGGTCGCGGCGACGAACAACTCAAGATCCGCGGCTTTCGCGTCGAGCCCGGGGAGATCGAGGCCGCCCTGCGCACTCATCCGAACGTCGCGCAGGCCGCCGTCGTGCTACGCAACGATCCCCCGGCGCCGGCGATGCTGGTCGCCTATGTCGTCCATCGCGGCCCCCGCCTTGCGATCTCGCAGTTGCGCGAGCATCTCGCCGCGCGCCTGCCCGATCACATGATTCCCACCGCTATCGTGTCGCTCGACGCGCTACCGCTGAACACTAACGGCAAGCTGGACCGCAAGGCGCTCCCGGCGCCGGATCAGAGCTCGCTGGCCATGCAACAGTACGAGGCGCCGGTGGGTGAGTTGGAAGGCGCGATCGCGAGCATCTGGCAGGGGCTGCTAGGCCTACCGCGTGTTGGTCGTCACGACAATTTCTTCGATCTCGGTGGCGATTCGCAGCTGGTCTTACGGTTTTTAGCGACCCTCAAAGCGCAATTCGATCGACCGATCGCAGTAGCCTGGGTGTTTCAGGCGCCGACACCGGCACAGCTTGCGACTTTGATGAGCCAGCGCCGCACCGAGCACGCCTGGAAACATCTGGTTGCACTGAACGACGGCGGCAATCGCCGGCCACTGTTCTGCCTGAACGGCTTCGACGGGGATGCGCACGACTATCTCAACATTGCGCGATATCTCGATCCATCGGTACCGCTGTATGGGCTGGAGGTCAGCTCGGAAGCCGTTGATGAAAAATTCCATGAGGCGCTCGACACGCGCATGGATTCGTATCTGCGCGAGATGCGCCTCGTTCAGCCGAGCGGTCCCTATAGACTTTGTGGCTTCTCCTTCGGTGGCTCGGAGGCCTTCGATCTCGCAAGGCGGCTCGAGGATGAAGGTGAAGAGGTGTTGCTGCTCCTGCTGGATGCGTATCGCCCGTCAAATGCGCTGATCATGATGAGTTGGTTTCCCCGCATGGTAGGAATGGTGCGCTCGCATCAGGTGTTCGCCATCGCCATGCGGAAGATCAAAAACCTGTTCACGTTCCAGGTGCATCACTGGGTGACCGGAAGGGACAAAGATCTCAGGCATGCTCTGCATCGCCGCGCCATCAAGCGCAAATACGAGCCATTCTCCGGCCGGGTCATTCTGTTCAAGAGCACTGGTCTCGAAGAGTGGCCCTTCCAGCTGAAGCTCGACGGCTGTAACGGATGGCGCAAATCCGTCAAGGGAGCCTTCGAGCTCATCCAGTTGGACGTCGGGCATGCGGCCATGATGCGAGAGCCCACCGTGATGGCCGTGGTGAGCCACCTCAACGCGATTCTATGTGACTGACCCGGTCCTCATGAATTCCGCCACCCCCCCATCTTCGTTTCCGGTCCTGCCGCCGCAGTTGATTCCGCCAATGTTGTCGGTGCGCGCTCAGACCGGAGTGCCGATGTTAGCCGCCTTGGCCGACTATGCGCTGCGTGCCGCAACGTTAGGGCATTTGGAGGCAGCCGCAGCGTTGCAAACCTTGTGCGAGCAATTGCCGGCCCGCGACCTGGCGGCCGCCGCCAAGCCGGTCCCCGCGATGGCCGCGGTCGCCAATGTGGTTGTCGCGGACGATGTCGCGCATGATCAGTATTTTAACGTGTGCCGCGTATCGGGATCCGAAGGCACGGACTTCCTGCGCAGCATCCTCATGGCCGCACGGCTGTTTCACGCCGACATGGCGTCGGTCTATGGTCCGCTCGACGCGCAGCGCTTTGCTGCAGTCGGCTCGGGATTTGCCGCGCTGCTCGGCGCGATCGCCGGTATTCGCGTCGCCCCCGTCGAGCACACCGCGACAGGGGCCTGCGCCGTGCCGACTGCAGTCGATCCGATGCGCCGCTGGGTGCTGGGCCACCAGGTCTTCGCGACGTTGACGCAGGGCATCATCTTCGCGCTGCAGGATTTCGAGATTGCAGTTCGTGCGCCGGACCCGGCGCGCGCGCGCGAGGCGCTCAAGCTCGCGGCCGATCTGCTGATGGCGTCTGCGAGCGCTTTTCGCTTCACAGGCGACTTCGCGCCATCGGCCTACCGCGATCTGGTTCGGCCGAGCATGATGCCGCCGCGGGCTGGTGAGGGCTTCAGCGGCCTGCTGTCGATCGATCACCGGCAGCTCGTGGCCATGCTGGTGCGCACGCGACCGCTGATGACCGAGGCCGTCGTGCGCTTCGCCCCGGAACATCAGCGATTGACGATGGCTCTGAATCACGTCTACGACGACCACAAATTCGTTTGCGCCCAGTTCGATGGCGCCAAGAAGCCGAGTCTGCGCTGCCCGAGAAGCAGCCCATTGCCCGGCGTCGAACAGCTCGACCGTTACCAGCGCGCCCGAGTCGGCCTGCTCTACCCCAACGTGGGCATGGATACGATCATCGTCGAGTGACTGTGCGCCGCGAGCTGCCTGATGATCTCATGCAACGCATCTTGCGCTAAAGTCATCCCGTCTTCACCGCTAGGATCCCATCGCCATTGGGCTGTGCGGCAAAACCGGTATGGCGTAATCGACTCGCGACCTCGTTGGCCACATCACGTCCGCTGCTGAGCTTGTTGGGCGTGCCTGTGTAATGAAACAGCTTGCCCCGGCGCCTGAGAACCCGGGCGAGCTGGTCGTAAAACGACTGGGAGTAGAGTTCGCCGGCGATGCCGAACCGTGGCGGGTCGTGCAGAATCGCATCGACCGACTCGCTCGGCAGGCTCACAATTTGCTCGGCGATATCTCCTGCGGTCAACGTCAACGCGGCGCGGCTCTCGACCGACCCGCGATGGTCAGGCGACCAGGGATTGAGGCTGCGCAGCCAAAGCACGTCGGGATTGCTCTCGTAAGAATACACGTGGGCGGCCTGGCCGCGTAGACACCAGGCGGCGAAGTAGCCGAGGCCGCCGCAGGTGTCCAGAATCACTTTGCCGCGCGGAGCAATCAAGCCGACTTTGCGCTCGGCGTCTGCATAGGGGGAAACACGGGCCGTGGGGAGCATTTTTATGCCATCGATTTCAAACGTCGGTGGTCCCCATTCAGTGGGCACGAGCTTGATCAGCGACCTGGTGAAACGCGCGACCGGTTCAAAGCCGGCACCGGCCCAGTGGTAGATCGTTCTGTCCTTGCAGGTCGGAATAAATGGGAACTTGCGACCGTCCCAGTGCCAGCTGTCCGCGCACAGTTCGACCGTGGTGGTGGAGCGATCGAGATCCAGTGAGCAAGTCATCGAGCTCGCGCCGGCCTCGCGAGCTGCGAGCAAGGCATCGTGTACGCGCATGATCAAGAGCGGTCCGATAGGCTCGCTCACAGCGAATCGATCTCCTGCTCGCTCAAAACCCGCCACTGGCCTTTCGGCAGTTTTCCGAGCAGCAGCGGACCAACCGCGACGCGCACGATGCGCAGCACGGTGATATCGAACGCGGCCAGCAATCGTCGGATGTGGCGATTGCGGCCCTCATCGAGCACGACTTCCAGCCAGGCGTTCTTGTGTCCGGTGCGCAGACAGCACACGGATTTGGCGCTCAGGCGTTCACCGTCGAGCAGCACACCCTCCTGGAGTTGCCGCAGCAATTCTGCCGACGGCAGGCGGTCGATCTGGGCGTGGTAGGTCTTATCGTGCCCGGATTTGGGGTCGGTGATCCGGGCCGCCCACGCGGCGTCGTTGCTGAACAGCAGCAGGCCTTCACTGGCCTTGTCGAGCCGTCCGACCGGCGCCAGCCAGGGCAATCCCGCACTGGCGAGACAGGCATACACCGTATCGCGGCCCTGCTCGTCCCGGGTTGTGGTGACCAGGCCGCGCGGCTTGTTCAGCATCAGCACCAGTCGCGCTGCGGGCCCCTGCCGTTGGCCTTCGATGTCGATCCGGTCGATGCCCTGCCGGACGGGAAACTCGGCGTCTCGTACCACGCGCTCATTCACCCGCACACGCCCGTCGCGTACCCATTGGGCCGCCTGGCTGCGTGATCCCAGGCCGAGCTTGGAGATGACCCGTGCGACGCCATGGCGTGGCGTGACTGTGGCGCGAGACTGTGGCTTGGTCGGCATGGGTAAAGTTCGCCTCGAGCGAACGGCCCGCGGTGGCTGCGAGGATCGAGGTCCAACTCGCCGGGAACCGGACGATTATAACCGCGGCGCGCTAGAATCCATGTATGTCGAGCGTGCTTCTGCCTGTCGATGCCTGGGACAATTTCTACGTCATCATCGGATCCTCCGCGGCCGGCCTGACGGGGCTCACCTTTGTCGTCATCGCACTGGCAGCTGATGCGATGACGCTGCAAATGTGGGGCCTGCGCACCTTTGTCACGCCGGTCGTGATGCATTTTGGGTCGGCCTTGTGGCTGTCCGCACTGCTGTGCATTCCGGGACAGACCGCCGGCAGTCTTTCGGCCTGCATGATCGCCAGCGGCGCGATCCTAGGTGCCTATGGCGGCGCAACCACCTATCGCATGTACCGCGGTCGGAAAGATTATCGGCCGGCGATCGAGGACTGGATCTGGAACGCCACGCTGCCGCTGCTGTGCTATCTGGCGCTGATAGCGGCCGGCGTGTGCGCGCTCCGGCAACCCTCGACGGCGCTCTATATCATTGGCGCCAGCGCGTTGGCCCTGTTGTTCATCGGCATCCACAACGTTTGGGATCTTGCGGTGTGGATCACCGTGGAACGTCCGGGTGTCCAGGAGCAGCAGAAGAACGCCGCGAGCGGAGCCGCGAGCGCATCAAGCACTTCGAACTCCGCGAGTCCAAAGTCGGCCGCTGCGGTCGGCGACGTCGTCAACGACGCCCACGACTGAGCGCGAACCAGCGCGTCGCGCCGGACCCAGGCTATAGCGCCAGTTCCCAGGTTTCGCCCACCAGATCATGACCGAAACTGCGGTGCGACTGTTCCGATGTCTTTACGAAGCCGGCCTGGATGTACAGGTGCCGCGCCGCCGACAGGCTGTGCTGCGTCCAGAGTTTCACCCGCCGATAGCCGGCTGCACGCGCAAACGCGATACACAGGGTAATGAGGTCGCGGCCCAGACCCGCGCCGCGCGCCTCCGGCTCCACCAGCAGCAATCGCAGCCTGGCGGTGTGGCGGCCTGCGGCCACGATAAACACGCAACCGAGCCTTTGGCCGGCGCGTTCGGCGATCCAGCAGCGTTCGCGGCTGGGATCAAGCTTTTGCAGGAATTCCGCCGCGATGCGGGCTACCAGCCCCTCGAATTGCTCATCCCACCCGAACTGCGCCGAATAGAGCTCGCCATGGCGCGCGACGACCCAGCCCATGTCGCCGGTCCTGTGGCTGCGAAATCGGATCGGCAGCTGCTGCCGTTGCTGCGGCGAGGACGGAGCAGCGAAGCTCGTCTGAATCGAGCGCATGGCATCAAGCACGGCCTGCCGCCGCTTGGGATCCAGCGCCGAGAGCATCTGCCCCATCTGCCGCTGTGAGCGCCGCTCGAGCGGCGCAAACGCCTTGCGCCCCTGCGCCGTGAGCGCCAGGTGCCAGCGCCTGGCGTCGCTGGCGGACGCCGCGCGCTGAAGCAGACCAGCGCGCTCGAAGCGCTTGAGGAGACGGCTCAAGTAGCCACGATCGAGATCCAGATCGGCGGCCAGTTCTGCGGCGGCGACACCGCGGCGGTGGGCCAGCTCGTACATGACCCGTACTTCAGTCAGCGAGTAGGGGCTGTCCAGCAAGCCGTCGCGCAGCACGCCGATGCGGCGCGTGTAGTCGCGGTTGAAGGCACGGACCAGGTCGATCTCGGCGGGTGATGCGCTCATGACAACCGTCTGCTGGCGAGCGATGTCGCCAGTGTCAGCAATGTAGTTGACTTAGTCAACTATCTGCGCACCGTCGCCTGCGCCACCCGGCCGCTAGGCGGCGCTGCGCCGGGCTTCCAGATCGTAGGTGCCGGCGGCGGTGATCTCGACCGCAGCGAATTCCCCAACCTTCAACCGGCCGCCGCCGCGAATGCGCACCACGCCATCGATTTCCGGCGCATCGCCCGCGCTGCGGGCGATGGCGACGCCGTCCTCGATCGTATCGATCAGCACGCGGCACTTCTGACCGACACGGGCCGCGAGACGCGCGCTGCTGATCTGTCCCGCCTTGTGCATGAAGCGCTGATAGCGCTCCTCCTTGAGTTCATCGGGCACGGCTGGCGCGATCGCGTTGGCGGCGGCGCCCTCGACCGGCGAGTACTTGAAGCAGCCGACGCGATCGAGCCCGGCGGCGTCGAGCCAGGTCAGCAGCTCCTCGAACTCGGCCGCGGTTTCGCCGGGAAAGCCGACGATGAAGGTGCTGCGCAGCGTCAGGTCCGGGCGCTGGGCGCGCCAGGATTCGATCCGGCGCAGCGTGTCTTCAGCATGCGCCGGGCGGCGCATGCGCTTGAGCACCGCGGGACTGGCGTGCTGGAACGGGATGTCCAGATACGGCAGAACGCCGTGGTCGTGCAGCAGCGGAATGACGGCATCGACGTGAGGGTATGGATAGACGTAATGCAGCCGTGCCCAGACACCGAGCGTGCCGAGTGCGCGCACCAGATCGAGGAAACGGCTCTCATAGGCCTCGCCGCCCCAGTTCACGCCGCGATAGCGCAGGTCGCTGCCGTAGGCACTCGTGTCCTGCGAGATGACCAGCAGTTCCCTGACACCGGCGTGCACCAGGGCTTCGGCTTCGCGCATGACGTCATCGAGCGGGCGGCTCACCAGCCGGCCGCGCAGCGACGGAATGATGCAGAAGCTGCAGCGATTGTTGCAGCCCTCGGAGATCTTGAGGTACGCGTAATGGCGTGGCGTGAGCCGGATGCCTTGCGCGGGCACCAAATCCACGAACGGGTCGTGCGGCTGCGGCAGATGCTCATTGACGGCGGCGATGACGCGCTCGTAAGCGTGCGGGCCCGTGACACCCAGGACTTTGGGGTGACGATCGAGGATGCGCTGCGGATTGGCGCCGAGACAGCCGGTCACGAGCACGCGGCCGTTCTTCTGTATCGCCTCCCCGATCGCCTGCAACGACTCATCGATGGCCGCGTCGATGAAGCCGCAGGTATTGACCACCACCAGATCCGCGTCGTCGTAGCCGGCAGCAATCGCATAGCCACGGGTCTTGAGCTCGGTGATCAGCCGTTCGGAGTCGACCAGGGCCTTCGGGCAGCCGAGGCTGACGAAGCCGACGGCAGGCGCGCGGCCACGCACCGTGGATTTTGCTTGCGGTGTAGACATGGAAATCTGGGTGGCAGGCCTGGTCTTACAAGCCTGTCGTGGCGCCATCCGGCCGGTACAATGTGGGCTCCTATAGTACATGAGCGGCACCCCCGTATCGATGCATGGCTTTCGACCGTGACTATTACCAGCGGTTCTACTTCAATCGGCGCACTGCTGTGACCTCCAGAGCCGAGATGCACGCCCGCGCGCGTCTGATCGCCGGCTGCGTGGATTATGTCGGCCTGCCGGTCGCGAAGATCCTGGATGCCGGCTGTGGTGTGGGTTTGCTGCGTGCCCCCCTGCTGCATGGCCTGAAGCGAGCCAGCTACACGGGACTGGAGTTCAGCGACTATCTGTGCCAGCGCTACGGCTGGCGGCAGGGCTCAATAGAAACCTTCCGTACCCGCGAGCGCTTCGACCTGGTGATCTGCTACGACGTGCTGCAATACCTCTCGGCCGCGGCGGCGCGACGGGCGATCGCCAATCTTGCCCGCCTATGTCGCGGTGCGCTGTATTTCGGTGCGCTTACGCGCGAGGACTGGCGCGACAACTGCGATCGAACACGCACGCACCGTATCCCCGGGCTGCGCGCCGGCAGCTGGTACCGGCGCGAGCTGTCTTCGGCATTCCGGCCGCTCGGTTGCGGCATGTGGCTCAAGCGCGATCTGCCTCTGACCCTGTGGAACCTGGACGTCGCGGCTTGAGTGCGCCCGAGTCGAGCATGCGCGAGTTGGTCGCGTTCGCAGGTCCGGTGCAATGCGAGCGCGCCCACGGCGCCATCAACCTGGTGCTGCGCGGGCTCGCTCGCGCCACGGCGGGGCGGCGCAGTACCGTGTCGGAAGTGCTGTTCAGCGGCGCGAGCACCGTGGCGCTGCCGGCTGATCTGCGCGACGCCAGGGTGATCGCGCTCGCCGGCGCAGCTGACAGCGCGCCGCGGCACTTTCGTATCGAGAGCCCGGAGCTGCGGCTGGAACTGCAGGCACGCAGTGCGCAGTTGCATCAGGATGCCGCGATGGCGTTCTTTGGCGCGGTTCCGCCGCCGCGCGTGCCGCTGCGCCTGCGCCTGGGCTGGTGGCTGTTGCTGACGGTACTGCGCATCCCGGGAATGGCCGCCCTTGTCAGGAAAATCCGGGGATCAGCATGACGGCGCGCATACCGGTGACCGTGCTCACGGGCTTTCTCGGCGCCGGCAAGACCACCCTGGTCAATCGCATCCTGTCCGAGAATCACGGCAAACGTATCGCCGTGATCGAAAACGAATTCGGCGAAGTCGGCGTCGACCACGAACTGGTCATCGGTGCGGACGAGGAGATCTTCGAGACCAGCAATGGCTGTATCTGCTGCACCGTACGCGGGGATCTGATCCGGATTCTGAGCCAGCTGCGCAAACGGCGCGATCGCTTCGATTCGATCCTGATCGAGACCACCGGACTGGCCGATCCGGGGCCCGTGGCGCAGACTTTTTTTATCGATGAAGAATTGAAGGAGCACTTTTCGCTCGACGCGATCGTGACGCTGGTGGATGCCAGGCACATCGAGGAGGAGTTGGAGGACAGCCCGATCGCGGTCGAGCAGATTGCCTTTGCCGATGTCATCCTGCTCAACAAGATCGACCTGGTGGATGCGGCCGCGCTCGAGCGCATCGAGCGGCGCGTGCGCGGCATCAGCGCCACGGCCGCCGTTATTCACAGCCGCAACGCCGACGTGCCGCTCGAGCGCGTGCTGAGCCTTGGGGCCTTCGACCTCGAACGAGCGCTCGCACTCGACAATGCGTTTCTGGAACCGGCGCGTCCGTTCGAATGGGCCAGTCTCTACTCGCTGTCCCGGGGGCGCCATGCGCTGCACACCGGCTCGCACGCACACGATAACGACCACGGTCACGGTCACGACCACCACGATCGCGAGCAGGTGCTCTTACAGGTTGATCTGGTGATGTTGCCGGCCATGGACGCGACCGCCGGCGCCATCGATGCCTTGCTCGAGAGTGCGACCGCGCTGTTCGAGAGCGAGCCGCAGGAGGCACTCCCTGGCGCCGTCCTCGGCCCGCAGCGGCGTTACCGGCTCAGACTTGAGGCTGGCGTACAGTTCCAGCTCGACGCCGGCGCGCCCGGTTCCTGGGTGCTGTTCACCGAGCATGCGCCGGTCGAATTCGGACTGCATCTGCACGCTGCCACGCCGTTACAGCAGCGCGAGTTCGGTTCGCATCATCACGATCTCGCCGTCGGCTCCATCGGACTCACGGATACGCGCGCGCTCGATGCCAACAAGGTCAACGACTGGCTCTCGTACCTGTTGCAGAGCCGCGGCGCGGACATCCTGCGCATGAAGGGCGTACTCAATCTCCGGGGCGAGAGCCGCCGCTACGTATTTCACGGTGTGCACATGGTGTTCGACGGCCGACTCGAGCGGGCGTGGAGCCCCGATGCGCCGCGCCGCAGCCGGCTGGTGTTCATCGGCCGCAATCTCGATCGCCAGGAGCTCGAGGCCGGCTTCGAATCCTGCGTCGCATGAGCGTCGCGCCGGGACGCCTGCGGCCACGCGAGCGCATCGAACTCGGCGATTACCCGCTCGATGCGGCCTGGTCCGCCGACGGCAGGAGCCTGGTCGTGGCGGGCGGTGAGGGTGGCGTGCTGCTGCTGTCGGCCACGGCGGGCGAGCTGCCTCGGCCCATCGGCCGCCACGAAGGCGGCGTGCTGG
>Ga0302325_10027542_pt1 | contig 11778 bp, 9 predicted proteins | sample Palsa_T0_2_FD_201948 | JGI IMG/M metagenome (GOLD analysis project Ga0302325, IMG submission 201948) | Peat permafrost microbial communities from Stordalen Mire near Abisko, Sweden - Palsa_T0_2 | ecosystem: Environmental > Terrestrial > Soil > Palsa > Peat permafrost | place: Sweden: Abisko... | reverse complement strand
CGCACCTCTCGGCAAGCCGTAGGCCCTACCGGGCGACGACGCTCGAGCTGCATCGAGAGCTCCTGGCCCGCTCGATCGACTGCCGTGCGCCTGCCGGGGGATCGGGGCCTCTGCCCCGACCTCGAGCGGCGCCGGCCCAAGCTCGCGGCGCTCGCTGTCGCGACGGCGCCGAGCCCGCCGAACTGCTGCTCGGGCGCTTCGAGATCGGCGTACGCGCGCGCGAGAAGCCGGCGACGATCCGGCAGCGCTGGGCTCGCGCGGCGCGACCAGCATGCGCCAGGAGACACGCGATACGCACCGCTGGGAGTCGCTCCGAAGCGAGCAGCCGACCTCTCTCCCGTGGATCGGGCTCGGGCTTGACCGGCTCCGCGACGCGCTGGTCGCGCTTCGGGGCGCGCGAGCGCGCAGCGTGATCGCGCGCCGCCGGCCTCAGCGGTGAAGGCGACGGAGGAGCGCGATGCTCTCGGCGACCAGGCGGTCGACCTCGCCCCGCTCGACGTTCGTGTTGCTGATGCCGTAGGCGAAGCGGTAGCGGTCCTGGTCGAGAATGGCGCGGAGCGGGACCTCTTCGACGATGTCCATGTCCTCGCTCTCGGGCAGGTATCCGACGTAGTCGTTGGCGTAGGAGGTGGTCAGCGTCGTCCGGAACGGGCTGGCGTCCTTGATCCGCACCCCGGCGTGGTTGAAGAGCTCGAACGGGTTCGTCACGATCGCGGTGTCGCCCACCGCGATCCCCACGATCTCGGCGCGAACGGGGAGCTCTGCCCGCTCGAGCATGTCGAGGTACATCTCGATCGCGCCCCGCTGGTAGCCGCGGGGGAACATCTGGGCCGAGGTCATCGTGTGGACCTCGGGCCCCCACGTCTCGGGCCATTCGGGCGCGGCCGGTGCGCTCAATTCGGCGAGGAGCGCGCGGAGCTCATCGGCGTTGTAGCCGTGACGGCGCCGGCGGAGGTCCAGCCAGCTCGACGCGGCGCGAACACGGGCCGCGGCGAAGGTCTCGATCGCCGGGTAGAGCGCGAGCGCCTCGGCGGCGATCCCCCTCCCCAGGCTGTCGCGCGTCTCGTAGCCGTGCGGTGAGGCCTCGCGGTTGCCAAACCACCAGTCAAACGGCGCGACGTCGCCGGCGCAGCCCTGGAGGAAGATGCACTCGACGCCCGGGATTGCCGTCTCGAAGCTCTCGCGGAGCGGCCCGATGTACTCGGCATCCCAGTTCATCGAGACGCCGCCGACCGTGATCGGGTGGATGGCCATGCTCACGATCGCTGCGAGCGGCCGTCCGTCTGCGCGGTCGAGGCGCACGAGGCTCAGCGAGTCGTCGACCGGGCGCTCGCTAACGACCCGGTTGCCCGAGAGACCCGTGGCACGCCCGACCGCCGACCCGACTCGCGCCGGGGCGAGGTCGCGCCAGGCCGCGTACACCGCGCCGGCGAGGAGGTCGCCGAGGACGGCGCCGTACCGCTCGAAGGCGGGGACGTCGGGCAGGCCGCCGATGGTCGAGCCGCGCGAGAGGCTCGGAGCGCTGTGATTGTGGCTCGCGTGGACCGAGACCGCGTCGGCCGGGATCCCGGTGAGGCGCCCTACCCGCTCCCGCACCGCGGCCGCAAGTTCGGCGCCGACGAACACGAGGTCGGTGGCGAGGATCGCCGCGCTGCGGCCCCCGTCGGAGAGGACGAGCGCCTGCGCGATAAGCGGCTCCTCCGCTCCCCGGGCAAGCGCGGCTCGTGCTGCCCAACAGCCGAGCGGGAGCCCGAGCGGCGGGGTGATGTCGACGCGTGCGACGCCGGCGGCGAGCGTCATCTGCTCTCTGGACGTGCGCGGGATCTGCTGCGCGGCACCCTCACCGGAGCGCTGCAGGCCTCACGTGAGCTCCCTGAGCTCGATCTCGCGCCCGATGACGGCGAGGTTGTCGCCCTGCTCGGTGGTGGCGATCGCGCGCAGGCTGCAGACGACGCCGGCGTTGCCGGCGCGGACGGGCGTGGGTGTGCGGTCGGGCCGCTCGATGAAGTGGATCTGGCCGACGGGTCCGCCCGCCTCGACGCCGTCTCCGACCTCCACGAAGCTCTCCCAGAGGCCGCTGTCGGGCGCGAGCAGGTAGTTCTCGAGCTCGGTCGCGCGCAGGATCCTCGCCGGCGGGAGTCCGAGGCTCGCGCGGGAGGCCACCTCGCCCGGGAGGACGCGGAGGTGGCGCAGGACGTTCGCGAGGCCGCTGCGGGCGATGCGGTGGGTCTGCGCGGTGACATGGCCACCACCCCCTAGTTCGGTCGAGACGACTGTCTTTCCCTGGCGCTCGGCCTCGCCGACCAGGAGGCCGCTGCCGGCGATGTCGATGTAGACGAAGTGCAGCTCGGTGTTCCATGCGAGCATCGCTTCGACCATCCTGCGACGCTGCTCTGAGTCCTCGACCCAGTGCATCTCGGACCAGGGGGGGCAGATTGCGGTGCGCCCGCCGCTGTGCATGTCGACGACGATGTCGGCGCGGGGGAAGACGAAGCGGCTGATGTAGTCGGCGAGCTGCTCGTCGGGTGAGCCGTCGGGGCGTCCCGGGAACGAGCGGTTGAGGTTCGCCCCGGATGGCCAGAGGCGTGTGGACGCGCGCGAGGCCTCCGGCGAGGCGCAGGGCACGACGATCAGTGTTCCGAGGACGTCCTCGGGTTCGGTCTCGCGCGCGAGGTTTAGCGCTGCGACCTGGCCCTCCGGCTCGTCGCCGTGAACGCCTCCGACGACGACCGCGGTCGGTCCCTCGCCGCCCCGAATCGAGACGACCGGGACGAAGAGGTGCGACCAGCCGCTCGTGTTGGTCGAGCGGGGCAGCTCCAGACGGCCGACGTGCTTGCCCGGAGCATCGAAATCGAGGTCGCAGAGCACCGGGGTGGGGGCCGCAGCCATCCAGTTCGCGATTGTAGACAATTTGGTCTATAGTCGGACCCGCGGCGGGACGACCGCATCCGAGCGCTCGCGGGCGACGTCCCCGCAGGTCGCTGGGCCGGCCTTGGGGGAGGGGTTTCTTGAGGATCACTGATGTTGAGGCGGTTGTCCTTCGACAGCCGGTGCTGGACGATGGCATCGCGGATGGGAGCCAGGACGATCTCGTCGTGCTGGTGCACACCGACGCGGGCATCACCGGCATCGGCGAGGTCGACTCGGCGCCGGAGGCCGTGCGCGCGATCATCAATGCACCGGGGTCTCATGCGGTTGCGACCAGCTTGCGGCGCCTGCTCGTCGGAGAGGACCCGCTCGATGTCGAGCGTCTGTGGCAGCGGATGTACCGCGGCCTGATCTACATCGGGCGGCGCGGGATCGCGCTGCACGCGATCAGCGGCATCGATATCGCGCTGTGGGACATCAAGGGGAAGGCGCTCGGGAGGCCCGTCTGCGAGCTGATCGGGACGCCGAGGCGTGACCGGGTGCGCGCCTACGCCTCGATGCTGATGCCCGACACGACCGTGGAGGTTCGCGAGCGCGTCGCCGCTTTGGTCGGGCGCGGGTTCACCGCGGTGAAGCTCGGTTGGGGGCCGCTGGGCGGGGATCCCCGCCACGACCTCGAGCTTGCCCGGGCCGCATGTGAAAGCGCGGGTGAGGGCGTGGTCGTGCTGATCGACGCCGGCCTCGGCTACGGGAGGGATGTGGCGCGGGCGATCGAGGTGGCTCGGGGGCTCGAGGAGCTCGGTGTGTTCTGGCTCGAGGAGCCGTTCGAGCCCGACGAGTACGAGGCCTACGCCGAGCTGGCCGACGCGGTCGAGATCCGGGTGGCGGCTGGGGAGCAGGACACGACCGTCTGGGGGTTTCGCGAGCTGATCGAGCGTGGCCATGTGGATGTGGTGCAGCCGGACGTGACCCGCTGCGGGGGGATCACCGAGCTGCTGCGGATCGCCGAGCTCGCACGCAGCCACGGCGTGGAGACTGTCCCGCACGCCTGGAAGAGCGGCATCATCAAGGCGGCCTCGCTGCACGTCAACGCGGTTCTCCCGGACGCGCTCTTCCAGGAATACTGTGTGGCGGAGACGCCGATCAACACGTCGTTGACGCGTGAGCGGCTGCCGCTCGAGGCCGACGGCTCCGTCCGGGTACCGAGCGGTCCCGGGCTCGGGGTCGAGCTCGATCCTGACGTGCTCGATCGATACCGGGTCGACGACTAGCGATGAGGAGGCGAGGTTGATGGCCATAACAGAGGACCACACCGGCCAGGCGGAGGAGCTCGCCCGGCGTGCCGCACGGGTGATCCCGGGAGGTGTCAACAGCGGCCAGCGCCGCGTTCCGGGCCTCGAGGGACTCGTCGTGACCGGCACGAGCGGCGCCCGGTTCAGTGACGCCGAGGGAAGGACGTTCACCGACTACCACGCTGCCTTCGGGCCGCCGCTTCTCGGTCACAACGATCCCGACGTCGACGCTGCAGTGGCGTCGATGGCGCGCTCGGTCGGGCTGATGGGGGTCGGTGTGACCGCCGTCGAGATCGAGCTCGCCGAGCGCCTGTGCGCGCTCGTGCCCTCGCTGGAACGCGTGCTTCTGACGGAGACCGGAAGCGAGGCAACCTTCCACGCTCTGCGGCTTGCGCGCGCGGCCACCGGACGGCGTCACATCATCAAGTTCCAGGGCTGCTACCACGGCTGGCACGACTCGGTCGCGCTCAACGTGATCTCGCCCGCCGAGCGGATGGGGCAGAAGGATCCACTCTCGGCGGGTGTGCTCCCTGAGGTCATCGACGCGACGATCGTCTGCCGCTTCAACGACGCAGACGAGGTCGAGCGCGCGCTTCGCGAACACGACGTCGCAGCGATCATCCTCGAGCCGATCCCGCACAACATCGGGGCGGTGCTGCCGCGTCCGGGCTTCCTCGAGCGCCTGCGCGAGCTCGCGAACGCGCACGGGACCGTCCTCGTCTTCGACGAGGTGATCACCGGCTTCCGGCACGCACTCGGCGGCTACCAGTCGATCTCGGGCGTGACCCCCGACCTCACGACGCTCGGCAAGGCGATGGGGAACGGGTGGCCGATCTCGGCGCTCGGCGGCAAGGCCGAGCTGATGGAGCTCTTCAGCACGACGCCCGGACGTCCGGCGTTCTTCGCCGGCACCTTCAACGGCCATCCTCCGACCGCCGCCGCCGCCCTCGCGACGATCGACAAGCTCGAGCGCGAGCCGGTTCACGAGCACGTCTTCCGCCTCGGCGAGCGCGCCCGCAGCGGACTGCAGGAACTCTACGGACGTCTCGGCGTTCCGGCGTGCGTGAGCGGCTTCGGCTCGGTCTTCGTGAGCTACTTCCTCGATGGACCGGTCAGCTGCTACGACGACCTGCTCGCAAACGACGTCGACCTCTTCGTCGCCTATCGCCGTGAGCTCATGCGCCACGGCATCTTCGAGCTGCCCTTGAACCTGAAGCGCAGCCACTTCTCCTACGCCCACACCGACGAGGACGTCGACCAGCTCCTCGAGGCAACCGAGACTGCGGTGAGCGCCGTCCTCGACCGGCGCGCGTGAGCCACCCGGTCAGCTGCACGCTTGACCTGGACGCCCCCGGTCGCCAGGTCGGCCGGCTCGAACTCGCGAAGTCGACGAACACCGCGGGCTGGGGGCGCGAGTTCATCCCGATCGCGATCGTCGCGCGAGGGGAGGGCCCGACCGTGCTCGTCCTGGGTGGGAACCACGGCGACGAGTACGAGGGGCAGGTGGCGGGGCTGAAGCTCCTGCGGGAGCTTGGGCCCGAGCAGGTCAGCGGCCGGGTGATCGTCATTCCGTGCCTCTCGCGCGCAGCCTCGAAGGCCTCGACGCGTCTGTGGCCATCGGGGGCGAACTTCAACCGCTCGTTCCCGGGCTCGTCCGAGGGGTCTCCGAGCGAGCAGCTCGCGCACTTCCTCAGCACGGTGCTGATCCCGATGTCGGATGTCGTGATCGACATGCACAGCGGCGGCACCACGAGCCGCTTCCTGCCCTGCTCCCACATGCACGTCGTCGACGACCTCGTTCAGCGTCGCGCGATGCTCGAGGGGATGCTCGCCTGGTGCAGCGACTACCACTTCCTCTACATCGACGTCGCCGGCCACGGCCTGCTTCCGGTCGAGGCAGAGCACCAGGGCAAGCTCGTGATCACGACCGAGCTCGGCGGTGGCGGCTCGGTTTCCGCGGCGGTGCACCGGCTGGCCGAGCGTGGTCTGCGAAACGTGCTGCGGCACGTGGGAGCGCTCGAGGGTGAGGTGGAGACGCGAGCCTCGATGGGTCTCGCTGATGCGGTCGTCATCGACGGGCGCGATCCCGACAACTACGTGCTCGCGCCGGTATCCGGAATCTTCGAGACGCTCGTCGATCCCGGCGACCCCGTCGAGAAGGGCCAGCTCGTCGGGAGGATCCACTCCCTTGAGCTCCCCGAGCAGTTCCCGGCCGCGATCCTCGCGCCGCGAGACGGGCTCGTCGCGGTGGTGCGGGCGCTCTCGGTGACCGAGCAGGGTGACAGCGTCGTCGTCTGCGGCCAGGTGATCGAGCGGGACGCCCTGCTCGAGTGAGTCGACTGGCCAGGGCGGGCGGTCGAACGTTCACGAGCGTTCGCAAGCACCGGAACACAGGCTCTCCTTCGGCGGCCAGGCGGTCTCCTTCAGCGGCACCTGGATGCAGCAGATCGCCGCCCTCAGGCTCGTCGTCCGCCTGACGCACTCACCCGTCGCGGAGCGGTCGTCGCCTTCGCGGGCGCCGACGTTGCGTTCGCGATCAACGGGGCGAGTTTCCTCACGATCATCGTCTCGCTTCGGGCATCGTCTCGCTTCGGACATCGTCTCGCTTCGGGCGATGGATCCCTCGCGCTTCGTTGCGGCCCACCGGGACGTCGGCACGACGACGCTGCGCGGCGTCACGGACGGGCTGCGCCGCCTCGCCGCGGGCGGCGGTCGCGTTCGGGATCGTCTTCCTCCCCGCGACCTTCTCGTTCAACTTCGGGGCGCCGCTCGGCAGGCTGTGTACCGGCTGGATCGTCTCGGGCCATCGCACCCGGCTCGCGTTCGCCGTCGCGGGCGCCATCGCGCTGCTCGCCTGTGCACTCGGCACCGCCACGCTGCGGCGGTGGGCCGGCCGGCCCGTGGGTCGGTGGGTCGGTGTCGCGCGAGGCGCGGAGCACCGCCTCGGCGGCTGCCCAGTCGCGCGTCGCGCCCCGCGCGTGCCTTTCTCCCTCGAGAGCCGCTCGCGCCTAGCGGGGGGCCGCTCGGGTCATCTGGCCTCGGCGCTCAGTGAGCGGTGAGCGCCACCGCGGCGATCGCCCCGGCAGCGTGCTGGATGTCGCCGTCGTCGATCAGACGGTGGGTGACCAGGCGCACGCGTCGCCCATCGAGGCTCAGCGCGAGGACGCCGCGCTCGGCGAGCAGGACGAGAGCCCTCTTCGCCGGGTGCGCGGGGAGGATGTTGACGATGTTCGTCTCGACCCGTTCGGGTTCGAGCCTGACCCCCTGCTCCCGCAGGAGACGCGCCAGCTCGCGGGCGCGCCGGTGGTCCTCGGCCAGCCGCTCGACCATCGTGTCGAGCGCGACCAGGCCGGCGGCTGCCGCAATCCCCGCCTTGTGCACCGTGCCGCCGCCGAGGCGCTTCAGCTCGATCCGGGCGCGCGCGATCAGGGTCTCGCTTCCGGCGAGCAGCGCCCCGAAGGGCGCGCAGAGTCCCTTGTTGAGGCTCAGTGAAACCGTGTCGAGCGGCGCCGCGAGCGCGCCGAGCGGCACGCCGAGGGCGACTGCCGCATTCGGCAGTCGCGCACCGTCGAGGTGCACGCGGGCCCCGCACGCGTGCGCTGCGGCGGCGAGCGCCGAGGTCTCGGGACCGTCGAGCACGGTGCCGCCGGCGCGCGTATGGGTGTTCTCGAGGCAGAGGAGCGTCCCCCCGCTGCGCTCGAGGACGTTGGCCACCGCGTCGAGCCCGAGGTGGCCGGCCTGCGAGGCGAGCGGGACGACCTCGAGCCCCGCGAGAGCCCTGACCCCGTCGGCCTCGCTCGTGAGGATGTGGGCCGAGGCCTCGAGCACGATCGTCTCGCCGCGTGCGGCGAGCGTGAGCAGGGCGGCGATGTTCGCCATCGTGCAGGTCGGGACGAAGGCGGCGCTCTCGTGGCCGAGGAGCTCGGCTCCGCGGCGCTCGAGCAGGGCGACCTGCTCGTCCTCGCCGACGCTTGCCCAGCCGATCCGCGCCGCGCGCATCGCGTCCCACATCTCGTCGGTTGGCGCCGCGCAGATGTCGGAGCGAAGATCGATCACGTGCGCGGCAGGTGCCTCCCGGGTCGCGCGCCGGTGTGCTCGCCGGCCGCAACGACGGCGGTGCCGTTGACGAACACCTCATCGACGCCCCGTGCATAGCGCAGCGGGTCCGCGACGGTCGAGCCGTCGGCGAGCCGGTCGAGATCGAAGACGACGAGGTCCGCGGCGAAGCCCGGCGCGATTCGACCGCGGTCGCGAAGGCGGAAGTGCTCGGCGGGCATGCTCGTCATCTTGCGAATCGTCTCCTCGAGCGGGAGCGTCCCGAGCTCGCGGACGTGGCGCGTGAGGTAGTGGACGTGCCCCGCGAAGCAGACGGGGTGGGCCGAGACGCCGTCGAGCCCCGCGTCGAGCGCGCTCGCGTACCCGTCGACCCCCAGCGAGAAGAGCGGGTGGGAGATCATCTCGGCGAGGTGCTCGTCGGTGAAGAGCTCGCCGATCAAGAGGATGCTCTCGATCGCGGGCCCGGCCGCCGCGAGGATGTCGAAGTAGCACTCCCACTCGCTCTTTCCCAGCAGCGCCGAGATCTGACGGAAGTCCTTCCCCTCAAGGCCCGGGTACTGCGGGCTTGCCTGCAGCCGCACCCGATCCCACTCGCCGCGGTGGATGAAGCGCCAGTAGCGGTCGCACTCGTGGGCGAGCCGTTCCCGCACTGTCGGGTCGCGAAGCCGCGTGCAGGCCTCCTGCCAGCCCTCGGCGAGGATGAAGGGAGGCAGCACGCCGGCCATCTGGCCGAGCCCATCCCGGAAGGGCGTCGTGTCGGCCAGGACGTCGAGCCCCCGCTCGCGCGCGGCCGACATGGTGTCGACCGCCCGCTGCCAGGCGCCCGGCGCCGCGCCGGTGCGGTTGCGAACGTTGAGATGGGAGATCTCGCCGCTCGTCCCGCACTCGCCGATGATGTACAGGAACTCGTCGATCGAGTCCTGTAGGTTCGTGTCACGGTTACGGATATGGCTTGTGTAGTGGCCCCCGTAGCCGCCGACGATCCTGTTCAGGCGGATGATCTCCTCGGTCGGCGCCGCGCGCCCGGGGTTGAACTCGAGACCCGTCGAGAGCCCGAGCGCGCCCGCGTCCATGGCCTCGGCGACGTAGCTCTCCATCGTCTCGAGCTCCGACTCGTTCGCGCGCGGGCCGGAGACGCCGGCGGCGTAGCGGATCGTGTTGTGCCCGACAAACCAGGCGAGGTTCTGGGAGTGGCCGCGATCGGAGAGAAAGGCGAGATGCTCGGCAAACGAGGACCACTCGATCGGACCCTCGTAGGCGAACGTGCGCAGACGCGCCTCCATCACTCCGCGCGAGTGCCCGGAGACCGGCGCGTAGGTCCAGCCGCAGTTTCCGACCACCTCGGTGGTGACGCCCTGGCGGATCGTGCTCTCCGCGCTCGGAACGCTCGGGAGCGTGAAGTCGCTGTGGCTGTGAGGGTCGACGAACCCCGGACAGACGACCCGGCCGTCCGCCTCGACGACGCGATCCGCGAGCGCTCGCTCGAGGGTCCCGACCTCGACGACGCGTCCGCTCTCGACCGCGACGTCGCCGCGGAAGGGCGCCGCGCCACTGCCGTCGACCACGAGGCCGTCGCGGATGAGCAGCTCGAGCAACGATCCGGCTCTACTGCGGCCCGGCGATCGAGGGCAGGGTGCTCCGCTGCGCCGCGACCGCGCCGAGGTCGGTCGCAACGCGCGGGTCGAGCACGTCGCGCAGCCCGTCGCCGAGGAAGTTGAAGCCGAGCACGGTGATCATGATCGCGAGCCCGGGGAAGATCGCCGGCCAGACCGTCTGGGAGATCAGGCCGCGGGCGATCTCGAGCATGCCGCCCCACGAGGCCTGGGGCGGCTGCACCCCGAGCCCGAGGAAGCTCAGCGTCGCCTCGACGAGGATCGCCTGCGAGAAGTAGACCGACGACATCACCGTCAGCGGCGCGAGGATGTTCGGGAAGACGTGCCGTCCCATCACGCGCAGGTCACCGGCCCCGAGCGCACGCGCCGACTCGATGAAGGGCGATCCCTTCACCTCGAGCACGCCGGCGCGGATGACGCGCACGAAGGCGGGCGTGATGATGATCCCGATCGCGACCGTCTCGTGCAGCCGCGTCGGTGAGGTGAGCCCGACGATCAGGAAGGCGAGGATCAGCGGCGGGATCGCGAACATCAGGTCGATGAGGCGCATCAGGACGAGGTCGACGTAGCTGCCGTAGTACCCCGCGGCGAAGCCGATGAGCGTCCCGAGGACGAGGGCGATCGCGATCGCCACCGCCCCGACCCAGAGCGAGACCTGCGCGCCGTGGATCACACGCGCGAGGTCGTCGCGCCCGAGGTTGTCGGTGCCCATCGGATGCGCCCAGCTCGGGCCGAGCAGCGCTTTGTAGACGGGAGCGTTGGGATTCGTCCGCCACAGGATCGGTCCGAACGCGGCCGTCAGCGCCACGAGGGCGACGATGATCGCCCCGGCGATCCCGATCGGGTTTCGCCAGCGCGCGGGCAGGGAGAGCCGCCGGGTCGGTAGGAGCTTCCGGCCCTGGGCCGCGGCGGCCGTCACGTGGCGAGCGAGATGCGCGGATCGAGGATCCCGTAGAGGACGTCAACGACCGTGTTGATGAGAAGGAAGACGGCAGCGATGATCATCACGACCGACTCGATCGTCGGGTAGTCGCGGAGGTTGATCGCGTTGAGCAGCGTCGAGCCGAGCCCGGGCAGGTCGAAGATGGCCTCGACGACCACCGCGCTCGAGATCAGGTAGCCGATCTCGTAGCCGACGACCGTCGCGACTGGGATGAGCGCGTTTCGCAGCACGTGGCGCACGAGCACGCTTCGGCGTGAAAGTCCCTTGGCCCGGGCGGTGCGGACGTAGTCGAGCTTCATCACCTCGAGCATCGTCGTCCGCAGCATCCGCATCACGAGCGCGAGGGTGAAGACCGACATCGCGATCGCCGGCATGAAGAACTGCTCGAGGTTCGCGATCGGGTGATGGGTGAGGCGGACGTAGGCGAGCGGGGGCACCCAGTGGAAGATCCGCGAGGTGAGGATCAGGAGCAGCGTCGCGAGCCAGAAGTTGGGGATGCTGATGCCGATCAGGCCCGTGAAACGGGCGATGTAGTCGGCAGGCCTGTCCCGCATGACCGCGGAGATCATCCCGAGCGGGATCGCGACCACGAGCGCGAAGAGGATGCCGAGCGCGATCAGCTCGGCCGTGATCGGGATCGCCTGACCGACGGCGATCGAGACGGGCTGCTGGCTGAGCAGCGAACGCCCGAGGTTCCCCCGGAGCATGTCTCCGACCCAGTGGAGGTACTGCGTCGGATAGGAGCCGACGAGGCCGATCTGCTCGGCCGCGCGGTGTTTCAGCGCCGGGCTCGCGTTGGGGTCACCGAAGAACTCGAGGTCGATGATGTTGCCCGGCAGGAGACGGATCATGAAGAAGATCGCGACCGAGACCCCAAAGAGCGTCAGCAGGAGCGAGGCGAGCCGCTGGAGCAGGTAACGCTGCATGGCGAAAGGATGACGCTGGAGCCCCGCGGCGCGGGGCTCCAGCGTCCTTCGGTGATCGTCCTCCCGGCGTCCTGTCCGGT
>Ga0302325_10027541_pt1 | contig 11778 bp, 12 predicted proteins | sample Palsa_T0_2_FD_201948 | JGI IMG/M metagenome (GOLD analysis project Ga0302325, IMG submission 201948) | Peat permafrost microbial communities from Stordalen Mire near Abisko, Sweden - Palsa_T0_2 | ecosystem: Environmental > Terrestrial > Soil > Palsa > Peat permafrost | place: Sweden: Abisko... | reverse complement strand
TTTCGCCAGGATCTGCGCGGCCGCCTGCGACGCGAGCGTCTGGCTGGTCGCTGCAATCCCTTGTTTGGTGATCACCATCGATCGCCCGTAATTTCTTCCCTGCCCGAAAACAGCCGGAATGATCAGGAAAAACGCGGCAAGACGCATAATGCGAGTCAGAATAACAGATCCACCTTGACAATTGGGTTGACATCGGAGCCCGGCGAGGCCTACCCTGACGGTTGTTGTACGTCGCCACTGCCCCGCACGCATTCTGGACATGGTAAACCTCGCCTGTGGGTCTCGGCCTTTGTGGCGCACGCCCCCAGGCGTGCCGCGTCGACCCTCGTGTCGATGCATGTGCGTTGTCCTCCTCCTCGCGACCCTCCTCTCCGCCGCCCCACCCGAGCGTATTGTCTCCACCGCGCCCAGCATCACCGAACTCCTCTACGCCCTGGGCCTCGGCAATCGCGTAGTCGGCGTCACGCGATTCTGCCGCTACCCTCCGGAAGCACAATCGAAGCCGAAGATCGGCGACTACACCTCGCCCAACCTCGAAGCCATCGCCGCTCTGCGCCCCGATCTGGTCATCATTCAAACGAACCCAATCCACTTGGCCGATCAGCTCTCCAGGTTGAAATTGCGAGTTCTCGAAATCGACCAGGAAAACATCGCCGCCATCTACAAATCCATTCACGACGTAGGCGCGGCCACCGGCACCGAACATGCCGCAACCCAGTTGAGCGGCCAAATCCTCGATGGCCTCGGCAAGATTCGCAATCGCATCTCGGCGCTACCCCGCGTCCGCATGATGTTCGTCATCGGCCGATCGCCGAACCGCCTGGACGGCCTGGTAGTCGCCGGCCGCGCGTCTTATCTCAACGAGGTGATCGAAATCGCCGGCGGGGAAAACGTCTTTCGCGACGCCGTGGCCGGCTATCCCGCGGTGTCTCTCGAAGAAGTGATGGCCCGCAATCCCGAAGTGATCGTCGACATGGGCGACATGTCGGATACCGTCGGCGTCACCGAGGGACACAAGCGCGACGTCATCGCGTTGTGGAACCGCATTCCGACTCTGGCCGCCGTGAAGCAGCGCCGCGTCTTCGCCGTGGCGTCGGATATTTTCGTCGTCCCCGGCCCCCGCGTGATCGATGCCGCGAAAGCTTTCGCCGAAATGCTCCATCCTGGACTACGATGAGCTTCCGCGCCAATTCTCTGTCCTTCGCCTACGGCCTCCGCGACGCGTCCTTCGACTTGCCACCCTGCGGGTTCGTCACCATCGCGGGCCCTAACGGGGCGGGGAAGTCGACGCTGCTCGGCATTCTAGCCGGTCTCCGCTATCCCTATTCAGGTGGGTGCCAATACCGCGGCATCGAAATCCGCCGCTGGCGCCGCCGCGACTTCGCTAAACAAGTCGCGTTCCTGCCGCAATCCGTGAAGCTCGAATTCCCCTTCACCGCCGAACAAGTCGTCTTCATGGGCCGAGCCCCCTACGCCGACGGCTGGTTCGAATCGCAACAGGATCACGAAGCCGTCGCTCGCGCCATGACCACCACCGACACACGCGCGTTCGCCACCCGCGACTTCCGTTCGCTCTCCGGAGGCGAGAAGCAACGCGTAATCCTAGCCTCCGCGCTAGCCCAAGAGCCCGAAACCCTGCTTCTTGACGAGCCCACCACTTTCCTTGACCTCAAGCATCAACTGGCGATGTACAAACTCCTGTCCGCGCTAGCCAAAAAAATGCTGATCGTAGCCGTGACGCACGATCTCAACCTGGCCCTGCGCTACTCCAACCACGCCATCGTAATGCAAAACGGCCGCATCGCCGCCCAAGGCCCGCCCGCCGAAGCCTTAGCCCCCGAGATAATCAACCGCGTCTTCGAAGTAAATTCCGAACTCCGCGACGGCTGGCTAATCTATGACGTGTGACCGGTTGCCGTCCACCCCCACCCACACTGCGCGAAAACCGGGACTGACCTCTCTGTCCCAAGGCGCCACTCTCGCCCATGAAGGCACGCTCGAGTTCCACGCCGCGTGGACAGAGTGGTCTGTACCGGCTTTCGCCCCGTGAACAATCCCCCACTGACATGACTCGCCCCCTCTGGATCTCCCTCGCCATCCTCCTGATCGTCGCCCTCGCCGCGCCCCTCATCGGCAGCTCCCACATCGACCTCCGCCGCGCCCTAGCCGGCCTTTCGCCCGATCACGAAATCCTCTTCTACGCCCGGCTCCCACGCGTCCTTCTGGCTCTCCTTGCCGGCGCCGCGCTCTCGCTCACCGGAGTCCTCTTTCAATGCCTCCTGCGCGATCCGCTCGCCGAACCCTACACGCTCGGAATCTCCAGCGGCGGATCGGTAGGCGCGGTGATCGGCATCTGTTTCGGACTGCCCTACATCGGATTGCTCTCGCTGGCCGGCGCGGGCACCGCACTTCTGATCGTCCTCGGCATCGCCTTCGAAGGCCGCCGTCTTTCCTCGTTCACGCTGCTGCTTGCCGGCGTCACCATGAACAGCATCTCACTGGCAATCGTGCTTTTCCTTCACAATCTGGCATCATTCTCGCAATCGTTCGCGATCTCCCGATGGCTGATGGGAGGCCTCGACGCGGTCGAATACTCCACCCTCGCCTGGCTCGCCGCCGCCGTCATCCCCGTCTGCCTTCTGGTCGTCGCCCGTTCGCGACAGTGGAATTTGCTGGCCGTCGGCGAAGAATGGGCGTCCTCCCGAGGCCTCTCGACCACCGCCTACACCGTGCTAGGCTACATCGCGGGATCTTTCTTGACAGGCATCGTCACATCCTTGACCGGCCCCATCGGATTCGTCGGACTGATCGTTCCCCACGCCTTGCGGTTGAAACTCGGTGCCGATCATCGCATGCTGATGCCCTGCTCGTTCCTCTTGGGCGCGGCGTTTTTAGCTGTCTGCGACACTCTCTCCCGAACCGTGATCGCGCCGACCGAAATTCCAGTAGGCGTCGTCACCGCGCTCGCCGGCGGACCGTTCTTCATCTGGCTGCTGCGCTCGAAACGGAGGAGCCTGTGGCTGTAATCCTCATCGGAGGCGGCGCCCGCAGCGGTAAGAGCCGTTTTGCCCTGGAAAAAGCTCTCGCCGTCGAAGGCCGCCGAGCCTTCCTCGCGACCGCCGAAGCCCGCGACCACGAAATGTCCGCCCGCATCGCTCGCCACAAAGCGGAGCGTGGCGAAAACTTCGCCACCATCGAAGAGCCCCTCGAACTGCCACGCATCGTCGCCGAAGCCGGGTTCGACGTGATGGTCGTCGATTGCCTGACCCTCTGGCTATCCAACCTCATTTTCGCCAACAAGAATTGTGATCGCGAATTCGAAAAACTCGTCTCTGCGGCGCAAGCCTCCCGCGCTGCTGTCATCTTCGTCACCAATGAAGTAGGCAGCGGCATCGTCCCCGACAACGCTCTCTCCCGCGACTTCCGCGACCGCGCCGGAATCCTGAATCAACGCATCGCCGCGATCTCCCAGGAAGTCTACTTCATGGTCTTCGGCCAGCCTCTGCGAGTCAAGTGATGCGGACATTCCTCGCCGCAGTCTCGTTCCTCACCATCATCCCTGTGACAGGAAAAACCGTGCCTCCGGGCCGCGCCGCGATCTTCTTCCCCATTGTCGGCGCTATGCTCGGCGCAGCCGGCGCGGGACTCTTCATCACCGCCAGCCCCGCGTTCCCCGCGTCGCTCGCCGCCCTGCTCACCGTGACTTTCTGGACCGTCGTCTCCGGCGTCCTCCATGAAGACGGCCTCGCCGACGTCGCCGACGCCATGCGCGCTGGACGCACCCGAGAAAAAATGCTCGCCATCCTTAAGGACAGCCGCATCGGAACCTATGGCGCCGTAGCCATCGTGCTCAGCCTCGTCGCAAGATGGCAGGCGCTGGAACACATTCCTGCAACCCACATCCTCGCCGTGTGCATCCTCGCGCAATCAGTCCCCAGAGCCGCGATGGTGGCTTTAGCCTGGACTTCCAGACCCTCCGGCGACGGCCTCGGCCTCGCGTTCTCTTCCTCTCTCACCACAACGGGAGCCCTCATCGCCATCGCCCAAGGCCTTGCCGCCTCGATGCTCCTCGGCTGGCGACCCGGCCTTCTAATCCTCGCCGGAGCTTACCTGATCATCCGCGGCGCACGCGCCTATTTCTATAAGCGAATCGGCGGCGTAAACGGCGATTGCCTCGGCGCCACCGAACAACTGCTCGAAATCTTCACCCTCGTCCTCTTCGCCAGCCCGCAAATTTATGCACTTTGAAATTCTTCCCATCGCCGACGTCGCGTTGGAAGCCCGCATCCGCGCCCGCCTCGATTCGCTGACAAAACCACAAGGCAGCCTCGGCCGTCTCGAGGACCTCGCGCTGCAACTGGGTCTGATCCAAGCCACCGAATCCCCGCAAATCGGCCGCAAAGCGATGATGATTTTCTGCGCCGACCACGGCGTGGTGGAAGAAGGCGTCAGCCCTTATCCTTCGGAAGTCACCCGCCAGATGGTAGCGAATTTTCGCTCCGGCGGCGCAGCCATCAACGTGTTGTGCCGCCACGCGAACATCGAACCCGTCATCGTCGATATGGGAGTCGGCCATCCCACCCGCAATTTCACCCGCGAACCCGCCATGACGCGCGCCCAAGCCGAACAAGCCATCGAAACCGGATTCGCCCACGCCGCGCACGCCGAAATTCTCGGCGCAGGTGAAATGGGCATCGGCAACACCACCCCCGCCGCCGCTCTATTCAGCGCCTTCTCCGGCATCGATCCGTCCGAGACCGCCGGCCGAGGCACCGGTCTCGACGATGCGGGCCTCGCACGAAAAATCGAGGTGATACGCCGCGCGCTGACAGTTCATCCATTAACAACCGACCCCATAAAAACCCTCGCCGACCTGGGGGGCTTCGAAATCGCCGCGATTACAGGTCTCATTCTCGGCGCGGCTTCTCGCCGGCGTGTCGTGGTCCTCGACGGATTCATCACCGGCGCAGCCGCCATCGTCGCCCGCGCCATCGCGCCGTCATCGCTCGACTACGTGGTTTTTTCACACTGCTCGGCCGAACGCGGCCATAAAAAAATGCTCGATTTCCTGAACGCCCGTCCGATGCTGAACCTCGAAATGCGCCTCGGCGAAGGCTCCGCCGCCGCCTTAGCCATCGGACTCCTCGAATCCGCCGTCCATCTGTACACCGAAATGGCGACTTTCAACACCGCCGGCGTCTCAAATATTCTGTAGCTATGTGGTGCAGGCTGGCAGCCTGCGGCGGGTTGGCAACCCGCCTGAAGCTTACCTCAGCACCGCCATCAGCGTCCCCGTCAAGCGAAGCACATTGAGCCGCGCTCTTTCCACGGTCTGCTGCGAAACATAAAACGCCAGAAATTTTTCATTCTCCATCGCCCGCAGCGTCTCCACCTGCGCCAAAGGAAGTTTTCCTTCGCCGTACCGAGCCAGGTCGATGCTCAACTGCTCCCGCGTCAGGTCCAGATCGGCCCGCGCCAGCTCCTTCGAACTCTCCGCGCTCTTCACTTCCTGGTACGCCTTCCGCAAATCCGCCGTGACCCGCGACCGCGTCCGCGCCACTTCCACGCGCATCTTCGACACTTCCGTTTCCGCCTGTGACGCGAACGCCTGCGCCGTCCTCCCTACCAGCAAAGGCACCTCGATCGACACGCCAATCTCCGGGTTGTTCCGGTGAAAAACATAATTGGAGGCCGGGAAATTGTACTTCGCAAAAACATTATCCTGCGCAATCACACTCACCTTCGGCATCCGAGCCGCCTTGAACCCCTTCACCTCCAGCGTCTTCACCTGCATATTGGATTCCAGCCGCTTCAGCTCCGGACTATGCTCCAGCGCCTCTTCAATCGACGCCTCTTCCGATACCGGAAGCTCGATCGCCGCCCGTTCCTCGCCGGCAGCCCGCACCCGATCGCCCGCGCCCAACCCCAGCACCTGGGCCAGCGCCGTCTCCGCGTCGATCAGGTTCACCGCCAGCGCCTCGACGTTGTGCTTGGCTCTCTTAACCTGAAAATCCGCTTTCTTCGACTCGATCGGCAACTCACGGTCCTCGGCCACGCGCGCGTCCACCAGTTCCTTCACTCGCGCCAGATTATCCACCTGTTTTTGCGCGGCATCCAGGCTGTGCGCAGCCTGCTCCGCATCCAGAAATAGCTGCGCCACGCGATAAGCCGCCTCTTCCTGACGCCTGGTCACATCAATCGCCGACCCCCGCAATCCCTCCTTGGCCTGCGCGACCTTAAAGCTCTGCGCCCGGTCGAACAGAGCCATGTCCGTGCGCGCCTCGAAAATCGAAGGCGGATTCCCGTCGATGGTCGTCGGATACCCGGGACTCCAAGCCAGTCCGCTTCCGCCAATCACCTTGGGCAGAAACGGATCCCTGGCAATCAAAATCTGATCCCGAGCCTTCTGCTGATCGAGCCGCGCCAGCAGCACATCGGGATTCTGCTCCAGCGCCACCCCCAAAGCCGCCCGCAGCGTCAGAGTCTTAGTCTCGCCCGCCGCCCAAATCGCAGTTAGAAAAAACGCCAGATATCTCATACGACCTCATTATCCGTTGTGGGGCAGGCTGGCAGCCTGCGGCCGATTGGCAATCGGCCTCTTATTCGTACCTTAACGCTTCCGTAGGATTCAACCGCGACGCCCGGCTAGCCGGAAGCATCCCAAAAATCAATCCCACCCCCAGCGACACAGTGAATGCCACCGCAATCGATAAATAAGAAATCGGAATCGCGAACTCATCCGTGAAAAACCGCACGCTCAATGGAACCGCGATTCCAAACAAAATCCCCGCCAGCCCCCCCACCATGCTGATCACCACCGCCTCCGCCAGAAACTGCTCCAGAATGTCCCTCCGCGCCGCCCCCACCGCCATCCGCAGCCCGATCTCGCGCGTCCTCTCCGTCACCGTCACCAGCATGATATTCATAATCCCGATGCCCGAAATCAGCAGGGCCAGCGCCGATACGATAAACAGAACCACGTTCAGCACTCCCGCGATCTGCCGCGCCGTGTCCAGAATCGAGTTCAGATTATTCACGCTATACCGCGCCCCCGGCCGGTGCCTGCTTTCGAGAATCGTCTGCACCATCTTCGTGCATTGCTCGACATCGGATTGATTCCGCACTTGGATGTACAGCGGATCGATCCTCTCCACGCGCGCGAAATATTTCAGCACAGTGATGGGAATCAAAACCGTGTTACTGGTGATCTCCGAATTGCCGAACGTGTCGCCGCCTTCCTTGAACGTTCCGATGATGGTGAACTCCAGCCCATGGAGCTTCACCGTCCGTCCAATCGCCGCCGCCTGGCTCCCAAACAGCCTCTTCGCCAGTTTTTCGATCAACAGCGCCACGTGATCCCTCTGCAACACCTCGCTGGGGTCGAAGAACCGCCCTGCCAGCAACACCACGTTGCGAGCCACAGCGTAATACTGGTCCCCGCCGATAATTGACACATCTTCCTCGCGCCTCTCGACGCGCATCTTGTCGAAGCTGTTCATCACGCCCGTGGCGGCGATAATGCGCGACCCAAGCTGCTGGCGGATCACATCCACATCGGCAATCTTGACGTAATCCGCGTCGGCGATCGAGGCGCTATTGTTGCCCGCTTCGTAATTGGCATAGATCAGGTTCGATCCCACCCGCTGGATCTGTTCCAGAATGTAATCCCGGCTAGTGAGCGAAATGGTCACCACCCAGATCACGCTGGCGTTGCCGATCACCAACCCCAGTGCGGTCAGGAAAGCTCGAAACTTATTCGCACGGAGAGCCGCGATACTGGAGCGGATCGCCTCCAAATGCGAGAAGGACCGCATCAGGCCCCGAGTTTTTTCAGCAGCGCCTCAGCGCGCTCCCTCGGAGGATCCTCGGGCGTCAGAGGCGACTTCAAATACTGCTCCAGCAGCTTCCGCGCCTCATCTAAATCGCGTTTTTCATTGATGTACGCGTTGGCCCGGTCGAACATTACCCTCGGACTGTTGGGAGCCATCCGCGCGGCCTGCTCAAACAGCGCGTCGCTCTCTTTCACCCGCCCGTGATTGGCCAGATACCGCGCCAGCACGAGAATGCGACCCACCTGCCGCGGAGCCAGCTCCGCCGCCCGCCGGAACTGCTGCTCCGCTGTGTCGTATTCTTTCTTCCTGTCGGCGACAATCCCCTGCGCGTAATGTCCCTCTGCCTGATCCTGCTTCAGGATCATCTGCGCCAGTTCTTCGGCCTTGTGAATCCCACCGCCTAAAAATCCCGGCGCTTCCAGGTAATAGTCGAGGAGATCCCCCAGCGCGTCCTTATCGGCCGGATCCAACTCAACCGCCTTTTCGAACATTTGCCGGGTCTTCGACGCCAACCCCGGAGCCGTAAACGGATTCGCGGTTTCGGCGCGCCGCCCATAGGTCCGCCCCAGCCAATGAACCAGCTTGGGATTATTCGGATCCAGCGCCACGGCCTTTTCGAAGGCTTCCGTGGCTTTCTTGTACTCGCCCAACATGAACAGATTCTGCCCCATCAGTTGGAGCGAAGCAGCATCTTTCTGCCCCTCCAACACCGCCAGAGACTGCCTGTATTCAGTCTGCTGGTACAAGTTGTGAGCCCGGGTCCACTCCGGCGAAGCGGCAGACACAAACGCTGCAAACAATAATGTTACGACGCTAATCCTCACGTTAACTCTATTCTACATAGTGAGATGACCGAACGTTAATGACGGTTGCACCAAATCTACTGTGGCTTTTGCCCGGTATGATGAGAGAAAGCCATGAGGACGCTCCCCCTCGCTCTTCTAGCCTTGGCCGCCGCCCACGCCCAATCCCTGTCCGCTCCTTTTTTTAGAAGCGACCCCAGCCGCATCGGCATCCTCCCCATCCTCCGCTCCGACCCTCCGTCCTCACCGCTCCTCCGGCGATTCGCACCCTCGCTGCGCGAACGAACTGTCGCCAACGGACCCGCATTCTTTACCCGCATTTTCTTCGACGCCGGACACCACGCCTACCTCGGCTATGAACTGCTCATCGAACGCAAGCCGGCAGGCGCCTACCTCGTAACTGTAGGAAAGCTGGGCGTCACTCCCATGGACCTCGCCGACAGCCTGTTCGCAAGCTTCCCAATCGATCTCGAATGGGCCATGCTGCCACTTCCCTCCATCCCCGAGCCAGGTCTTCTCCATGACGGCGATACGCTCAGCATCGGTCTTTTCACCGACTCCGTTTCGGGCGACAAACTGATCGACGAGATCCGTATCAACCCACCCCTCCCCGCGTCCCGCTTCGGACCGGCCCAGCTCCCCAGCCGAGTCATTCCCATTCCCACCGTGCCGGGCGACCCCCGCGCCTTCTCCGCCACTGATGCCGAGATGCAAGTCGTTCAATCCCGCCTCAGTTTCAACGGCGCGTTGAAGGGCGTCATCGGGCGCTCCGTCCGCGGCTCTCTCCTCTGGCTCTATCTGCCCGGCCATGGCCGCTATGTTCTGTCGCTAGTCCCGCGCCCGGGTCTCGATTTCCAGCAAGCAGGCGAGGTGCGCGGCGGCGCGATCTCCTTCACGCTCGCAGGAGATTCCATCCGCCTGGAGTCCTTCAGCCCGATCGCGACAGGCGACTCGCCGTATTTGCTTTACGTCCTCCACGATCCACAATGGGAACCGACGTCGGAAAAGCAGAAGAGCGCGCCCAACATCGGCACCGTGGGCGCGGCCGAACTTTCAGCGTTAAACCAAAAATAATCCCCTCCATTACTGTCGGGGTTCCACATCAGATCAATGGAGCCCCGACAGTGATGGAGGGGATACTCTGACGCATCAGCCCCGCCGCCCTGTTAGAATGATCTTTCGAGTTTCTTATCAGGGAGCAACTACAGAAAACCATGGCGGTTACAGGCGCAGGTCTTGAAGGAATTATCGCTGCCGAGTCGCAGATCTGCTACATCGATGGCGATGCGGGCATCCTCAGTTATCGCGGATTCAATATCCACACGTTGGCCGAAAAAGCCACATTTGAAGAGGTCGTCTTTCTCCTTTGGAAAGGCGTTCTGCCTAAGCAGGCCGAACTCGACGAACTGAAAAAGGAACTGGTCGCGCATCGGGAAATTCCCATCGAAGTGACCGCTTTTCTGAAGCAGGTCGGCAAATCGGCGCCCATGGACGTGCTCCGCACAGCCGTGTCCATGCTCAGCCTGTATGATCCCCTCGCCAAGGACATGTCGCCTGAAGCCAACGCGACCAAAGCAGTCAAGCTGATGTCGCAAACCGCGACCATCGTCACCACGTTCGACCGTCTTCGCAACGGCAAGGAAGTCGTTCCCGGCGATCCCGCGCTCGGATTCGCAGCCAATTTTCTCTACACGCTAACCGGCAGCAAACCCGACGAAGTGATGGAGCGAGCTTTCGACGTCGCTCTCACCCTCCACGCCGATCACGAACTGAACGCCTCCACCTTCGCCGCCCGCGTAGTGGCCGCAACGCTTTCCGATATTTACTCCGCCGCAACCGCCGGCATCGCCGCTCTGAAAGGCCCTCTCCACGGCGGCGCGAACGAAGACGTTATTAAGATGCTGCTCGAAGCCGGATCGGCCGCCAAGGCGATTGAACACGTCAAATACCGCCTGGCCAACAAAATAAAAATCCCCGGCTTCGGTCACCGCGTCTACAAAACCACTGACCCGCGCGCGACCCATTTAGCCGAGCTCTCTGAAGAAGTCGGTAAGCGCACTGGCCATATCGATCTCTACGAAACCTCGGCCCAAATCGAAAAATATATCAAGGAAGCGAAAAATCTCAACGCGAACGTCGATTTCTACTCCGCCTCCACCTACTATTCCCTGGGCATCCCCATCGACATCTTCACCCCGATCTTCGCGGTAAGCCGCATGTCCGGCTGGACCGCGCACGTTCTGGAGCAATACCACAACAATCGCCTGATCCGCCCCCGAGCCGACTACACCGGCCTCCCCGTAGGCCAGTCCTGGGTAGAAATCGCCGACCGCTAAGGTTTTCTTTGCGCCTTTGCGTCTTTGCGTGAAATAAATGCACGACCTCTCCTTCTTCCGCACCAATCTCGACTCCATAGCCGCGCGCTTGGCCGACCGTCCGTTCACGCTCGACGTAGCCGCTTTCCGCGCGTTGGACGAACAGCGCCGCGCAGCGTTAACCCAATCCGAACAGCTAAAAGCCCAGCGCAACGCCGAAACCCAGGAAATCGGCAAACTCCGCAAAGCCGGCGAAGACACGTCCGCGCGCCAGTTAGCCGTCCGCGAAATGGCCGAAAAGATCTCCGCGCTGGAGGAGCAAGCCAAATCGCTGGACGACAAATTCCGCGATCTCTTAGCAGGCGTCCCCAATATCCCTCACGAATCCGTCCCCGTCGGAAAATCAGCCGAGGACAACGTGGAAGTGCGCCGCGCCGGCACGCCTCCGCAATTCGACTTCACGCCCAAACCGCACTGGGATCTGGGCCCCGAACTGGGCATTCTGGATTTCGAGCGAGCCTCAAAAATCACCGGCGCGAGATTCGCCGTCTACTGGGGCCTCGGCGCAAAACTCGAACGAGCTCTCATCAATTTCATGCTCGACGTGCATACGCAACAGCATGGCTACACGGAAGTTCTGCCGCCGTTTATGATCAACTCGGCCAGCCTTTACGGTACCGGCCAGTTACCCAAATTCGAAGCGGATCTTTTCAAAATAAAGGACACCGATTATTACCTGGCGCCTACCGCCGAAGTCCCGGTGACCAACCTCTATCGCGACGAAACCATCGACGTTGAAAAAACCATCCAGCTCTGCGCTTACACTCC
>Ga0302325_10027540_pt1 | contig 11778 bp, 6 predicted proteins | sample Palsa_T0_2_FD_201948 | JGI IMG/M metagenome (GOLD analysis project Ga0302325, IMG submission 201948) | Peat permafrost microbial communities from Stordalen Mire near Abisko, Sweden - Palsa_T0_2 | ecosystem: Environmental > Terrestrial > Soil > Palsa > Peat permafrost | place: Sweden: Abisko... | reverse complement strand
AACCAAGCCTCGGCATGAGTGCCGAGGCGGCACGCACGAGTGAGCGCGCCACGTCGGTGCTTGCCACATCGGCGTTTCTCGGCGGTCGACCCGGGTTTGGCTTTTCTCAGCCTCATCGCGGACCCGTAGCCTCCGTCGCGTCCACTTCCTTACGCAGTTTCAAAAACTCTTGCCGCTCACGGGCCGCGTCCTCCTTGCGGCCGGCCTTTGCGTACGCGGTGGCCAACGCAATCCGAACCTGAGGGCTTGCGGGGGCCAGCTTGCGTGCGGTTTCCAACTCCTGGATACCGCGTTCGGCATCCAGGCCGCCCTCGGCGAAGATGCGGCCGAGGACCACGTGCGCCGGAAAGGACTGTGGTTCGAGCTCGGTTGCCTTTTGCGCGTACGTTAGAGCCGACTGGAAATCCTTCCGCTGAATATACTCATTGGCGATGGTCACCATGGCCGGTACGTGCGCGGGTGAAATCTCCAACTCCTTCTTCATCTCCGCGAGCCCGTTGTTGGAATCGGAGAACATGAGAAAACTGCCGTACAAATAGTGGATATTGGGGGTTTCGGGATATTTGTCTACCAGGATTTTGAATTCCGATGCGGCTTCCGTGGTCCGCAGGGCCGAGGCATCGTACATCACGCGGCCGACATCCATGATCAGTTGCCGGTCAGTGGGTACGGATTCGGTAGGAAGCAGCGGTTTGCGCAGCGCGGCGAGGCCCATGGCTTCGATGAATCTGGCGTCGTTCAAATTCCGCTGGGCGAAGAGCGCAAGGAGCTTCATCGCAGCTTCGTATTGCTCGTCCCTGGTCAGCAGCAGCGCCAGGTGAAAATTGGCTTCGTCGGCGATAGCTTGCTCCTGTCCGGCGCGGAGATCCGCGGCGCGGCGAAGATGCGAGAGCGCCTGATCATATTGCTTGGTTTCGAATTCAGCCAGGCCCAGCATCGCCCAGGGAGCGCCCACATTCGGCTGAATCGAAGACAGCCGGCGAAAATCGTCGCGAGCTTCGGCGAATTCATCCCGGCTGTAGTGCAATGTTCCCAGTGCCCACCATCCTTCCTCCCATGCCGGCTTGATGGCGATGCCCTTCTTATAAAGAGCCATCGCGTCGTCAATGCGGTTTTCTTTCCGGGCAGCCTCGGCTTGGGTCTGGATGAGCTGAAGCGATGCTGACACCGGCGCCGGAGGCTTACTATCCGAGGCGCGGGCAGCCGCTGGGAGCGCCAGAAGCAAACAAAACACCAACGACTTGGTTAGCATTTTCATTGGTTTGTCCGGAGCGATCCCCCTTTACCGTCCGCTCCCTTTTCGGTGGCTTGCGCCGCGGGTTGCTGCGCCTGCCGTTCCGCCGTCAGCTTCTGCACGATTTCACGCTCGCGGTTGCCGGCGTCTTTGAGCTTTAGCCTGTAGTAGAGCGTGGAAAGCGAGACATGGGCTTCCAGGAATTTCGGAGACTCGGAAACAATCTGCTCCAGCTCATCGCGCGCCACTTCATCTTTCCCCTGGGCCATCTTCACGAGCGCAATTTGATAGCGAACCGCCAAATCCCCGGGGTGTGAAGCCAGGGCGCGTTTGAAAGCTTTCAAGGCATCGTCGTACTTCTGGTCCTGTTTCAACAGCAGTCCGATGTGGATGTTCGACTGAAAGTCATTGGGGTTGCGCGCCAGCTCCCGCTCGAAGATTTCCCGGCTCTCCTCGGTATGACCATTCGAGAACAGCGCCTGTCCATAATACGAGTTCACTTCCGGCAGGTCCGGATTCATCTCCGCCGCCTTGCGAAACTCCTCCAGGGCGCCGGGAAAATCATGCGCTGCGAACTTGGCTGTTCCGAGAAGCATGTGCTTCTCCGCCGAGTCCGGCCCGGTCATGAGCGGATTGATGACTCGTTGAGCAACTTCAACCTGGCCGTCGCGCGCCAACGCGGTGCCCAGAACGTAATTAACGGCCAAGTCGCTGGTGGATGCCGCGTAAAGCGGCGAGAGCAAATCGATCGCTTTCTTGTTGTCGCCCTGGCGAACGTAAGAATCGGCCAGGAGCAAATCCACTTGCCGGTTGTCTTTGTCCTCGTCGTGGACCTTTTCCAGTTCTCCCACGGCATCGGCGAAATCGTCGGTCTTGTAATAGGCAAGCGCAAGGTTCAGCCGAACCTTGGGGTCGGACTTTTTCAGCAGGGCCAGCTTGTACTCTTCGATGGCTTGCAAATACTTCCCCGTGGCCACCAGCGCCGCGCCAAGGTTGGAACGCACTTCGGGAGCGTCCGGGTAAATATCGAGGAACAGCTCGTAATCGCGGATGGCCTCTTCCAGCTTCCCCTGCTGATGAAACGTCACCGCTTCTTTCAGGAGTTCCTGAGGTGACTGGGTGCCTTGGGTTTGCGCGCGGAGGCCGGTTGCGCCGCAGAGAAGGAAACAAGCCGCCATCCATCGGGCTAGACCAGGCGTCAAACCAAGCAAGTATCCGAAGGGCTTGGCCACGGCTGCGTGTGTTGAGCGCGGTTTGCGCAAAACAACTGCGCTGGCCAGGACGAAGCGATGCATTACTACAACTGTACGGATTTTATCATATATATAAGTGTTGCACGAGACGCACGGAGCAGCGCAAAGTCTTTGAGTGGCAAGGATTTGGAGCACCGAAGCCAGCGCGAACTCGCGAGGCGGAGACCACAGTTGAAGCATCGTGCGAATCTCAGTGAGCATGGCGAAGCTGGTCCAGGGCGGCGTTTAGCTGGGCGTCATCCGGATGGAGCTGGTGGGCGCGTTCGAGAACCGGCAAAGCGGCCCGATCATCGCCTAGCACATAGAGCGTGGCTCCCAAAAGGTTGAGCGTGTCGAAAAAATCCGGCCGCAAGCGAGCGGCATTTTCGAGCGGTTCGCGGGCTTGCGTGTAGCGCTTGAGCCGGAAATAGCTCAAGCCCAGGTTGTGCCATGCGTCAAAGGAGCCGGGATCCAGTTTCACGGCCCGCTCGAGCGGCTCAATGGCCTCCGCGTAATGGGCATGGTCGCCGTAAAGCTGGCCGAGCAGCACCAGCTTCTCCGGGTCGTTCTGGTCGGCCGCGTGCCCACAGGTTTCCGCAATCTGTGTGACGGCTTGCGCATCGAGCGCGGCGTTGCAGGCGCGCATGCGGCCTTCGGTGTCACGCTCGGCGTTTCGATCCTGGTTGTAGAGCGAGTATTCCCGATCGGCGTCGCCTTTACGGCCGGCGCCGGAGTAGAGCCGGGCCAGCCGGTAGTGCACGTGGTAGTCGCCCGCCTGCGTCTTCTCGGCACGTTCGAGCCATTTAATCCCGTTCGTCTGATCTCCCGACTGGGCATAAGCCAAGCCGAGGTAGTAAGCGGCATCAGAAACCTTTGGGTCGTCCGCCAGCGGGAGCAGTTCCACGATTGCGGCCGGCCCGTCGCCTTCCAGTAGCCGCAGACGGCCAAGATAGTACAGCACCTCATGCGACGGGCCGGCGTCCTTCTTGAGCCGCTCAAACTCCCGGCGCGATTCGCCGTTGCGGCCCAAGGCAAAGTAGCAAATTCCGAGCTGGTATCGGGCTGCGGTCAGCCCGGGTTCGATCTCAAGCGCGTGCTCAAACTGAATTGCGGCTTCGTCGAATAACCGCTTCTCGAGGAGCTGATTGCCCTTGCCGAAAAACGCGGCTGCTTCGTTCGCGGAGGCAGCCGGGGCTAGTATTGCCAGCGCGAGGCCGAGGATGGTGGTTAGGTGGAATATCAAGCCGGGCCTACCTCTAAGGTAATCGCCCACAACAGAATACGGCATATGGGGGGGGCGCCCCCCGTGGGCCGGGGGGGACCCCGTGGACCGGCCCGGCTCCCTAAAAATCGGGACCCCCCCCCCTCGGCGGGCGGGGGGGCGGGGGGGGGACCGGGGGGGCCCCCCCACAACGCCTCTATTACGACACATACGACGGAAACGAAAACGGGGTGGCTTTCGCCACCCCGTCTCGGTCTGAAATGGTCAGCCTGCTTTAGAAGAAGAACTTCAAGGCTAGCTGAATGGTGCGGTTGCCGTTGAGGTAGTCGGCATAACCAAAGGTCGAGTTAGTGTTCTTGCCTGAAGAATTCAAGCTCAGCGTCAGGTTTCCATCGCCGCCCGCCGGGTTGAAGCTGGTGAGCGGATGGTTCAGGAAGTTGTACGCCGAGATGCGGAACTGGAGCTTCTTCGTTTCGCCCATCTGGAAGTTCTTGAACATGGACAGATCGGAGTTGAAGAAGGCCGGTCCCTTGATGTACGGCATGATCACGGAGCCGTTGTGTCCCGGGCTGGGCGCAGTAAAGCAATTGCCGTTGATGAACTGGTTTTTCGACAATCCATCACGCGGATCGCACGTCAGAACCGGTTGTATCCCGATGTAGGAAGTGCCGTTCACGAGCTCGGCGCTCAGGGGCTGGCCCGCGACGCTGACGCCATTCGGCAGCGTTGCCCCGGGAAGGAAGGTGCCACTCAGCCCGAAGTCGCTGCTGATGGTCGCCTGGAGCGGGCTGCCGCTCTGAAATTGCGTCAGACCGCTGAGCTGCCAGCCATTGATGGCGCCGGAGAGGAACTTGTTGACGTGGAACTGGTTCCCTTCGTTGTATACGTAAGCGGCGTTGAAAAGATGCGTTCTGTCGTTGGGCAGTACGCCGTAATCGTTCTTGTAGTTGACCTGGTCGGCGACAGCGCCGCCAGTGCCGTTTTCGCCCTCGATGCCTAACGACTTGCTGAACGTGTAGTTCAGCAGCCAGTTGCCTTTACCGCTCTGCTTATTCCAACTCGCTTGCAGAGAATTGTAGTTAGAGTACTCGTAGTGCCCGATCTGGGGCATGGTTCCGTAAGAGGGATACGGGCTGATGGGTGCTTCGTTCGGGCTGGTTGTGATATTACCCGTAGTGCCAAACAGGCCGATGTTGGCGGACGAGAAGAGGGTCCCGTAAGGCAACACATTCAGGCCGCCTACACTCTGGTTGTAGTTGCTCAGATAATTGGCTTTATTGCCGACATAAGCTACTTCGGCCGTGGACGACCAGGGCATACGCTGGGAGATGGTGAAGCTGTAGCTCATGGTGCGCGGCTCCTGGGTGTCGTTCTCTTGCAGGGTCAAGAGACTGCCAGGCAGCACCGCGGCGGGCTGAATGCCCGCGATGTAATTGAAGGTCTGAGGCAACCCGCCCGCAGGGCTCGGCACTGAGTAGGTGAAAGCGCCCGCGGAAACGGCCAGCGCGCCGGCTTGGACGTTCTGCTCATCGTGGTAGCGGTACATACCAAAGCCGCCGCGCAGCACGGTCTTCCCGGTTCCGAAAACGTCATAGGCGAAGCCAAAGCGAGGATCGTAGAAGGCGAAGCGGCCCTTCGTGCCGCTTAACGGAACGGATGAATCGATGCTGTGCCATTCAAACCCGGTGAGCGAAGTGTTGGGGGCGTTGGGATTGTAGGCGGACGGGTTGAAGACTGCCGCACCCTGCGGGGCTTGGTCTACCCATGGACCCAGGTGATCGACACGCAGGCCATAATCCAAAGTGAACCTGCGGCTAATCTTCCACGAATCCATACCGTAGAAGGCGATGTTATTGAAATACATGTGGATAAGTGGATCAAAGTTGCTCTCGGCGTATCCACCGGAGATGATACCCGCCAGCATATCGGCATAGGCATTGCCCGTGGAACCCTGGCCCCAGTTGGCATACTGCAGTTCGCCGTTCACGTAGCTATCGCTCGGCTGCTGGTTCTTGGTCCACTGGTAGTAGAAGCCGAACTTGGCGGTGTGTGTGCCCCAAACCTTGGATAGGTTGTCGGAGAAGTTCGGCAGCCACTTGTCGGCATAGAGCGATCCGGTTTCGAAGCCGCTGGGCTGAATCATGTTGGCAATACCGTCGCTCCAGCCGGTGCTGACCGGAATCTGATTGTTGACGGTATCGTTGAAAATGTGTTTGAAGCCAATTCCGAGAGCGGTTGCCGTGAATTGCGACAAATCCGGGATAGTGAACGGAACGTAGAGGTTCGTGTAGGTGAAGATGGCCTCGTTCGTGAGGGTCGGGCTGAACACCTTAGTTAAATTCACCGAAATCGACTCGGAGCTGTTGTGTTGGGCCAGTGGCGTTGGATACGGCACAGCGGGGTTCGTCCCCCACCAGGCGGTGCTATTGTCGTGGTTCAGATCGTGCTGCGTGTTATAGCTGACAAACACTTTCGTGCTGTCATTGATGCTCCAGTCAATCCGTGGGCGCATTTGCCACAGGTTGTCGGTATGCGTCGTCGAATAGATGTAGTTATACCCGTTGTTGAGCTGCGGGTTCACGTTCGGCTCCGGGTACAGCTTCGCGTACATAGCAACGCCAATCGGACTCATGGCGCTGGCTGGCATGATTCCGTTCGGGCCGATGTAGGCAGTCCCCGTGCCTGGCGTTCCGAGAGCGTACCCCTGAGTGGTTTGGTAGGCGCCCCAATAAGCGCTTAGGCTGGCGGCGCTGAAGTCACCGTTCCGCTCGAAACTGGTGGGAACCACCGAGTTGAAGACGTCATGGCTCAGATCTTGGACCTGTTGATCGTAGTATTCGTAGGCAATGAAGAAGAACAACTTATCGTGATTCTTGTTGTACCGGAGCCCGGGAAGGATCACCGGACCGCCGAAGTTACCGCCAGGATAATAGAAGAAGGTATCGGGCTTGGGCGCCACCTTCAGACCCGTGGCCGGGTTGGTTCCTTCACTGTTATTGAAGGCGTTCGTGGCGTCCAAGATCCCATTGCGGGCGTAGAGGTACGCTTCGCCGTGGAATTTGTTGCCGCCCGACTTCCCGATTGCCGCGATGACCACCGGGCCCTTCGCGTTATCGGCGCCGAAATTGGACGTCAAGATCTTCATTTCCTGCGTCATGTCGACCTGCGTATTCACGGACTGGCCGCAGTTGCAGCCAGGGTCGATGGTACTCGCGCCGTCGGAGGTGATGTCGAGCGCCGCGGTGCGCAACCCATTCGCCGAGAAGCTGCCCACCGGGCCGTTGCCGGTGTTTTGAGTCTGATAGTTCATGCTGGCGCCGTTCGCGGTGCCTGTGTTAGCCATCGCGAAACCGGGCATAATCTTGATGAACTCCGCCGCGTTCTGTCCTTGGATCGAGATATCCTGCAACTGCTTCGTGCCGATAACCATCGATTTCTCGCCGGAATCGACTGGCGTCAGTGCTTCGCTGGTCCCGGTCACCTCGACCGTCTCGGCCGAAGATCCAACCTTCAAAGCAATGTTTGCAAGGTTACGTTTATCGCCAAGATCGAAGTGAACGCCCTTCTGCTGGTATTGCTGGAAGCCCTGAGCCTGTATGGTGACGGTATAATCGCCCACCTGGACCGCGTTGATGGAGAAAAAGCCATCACTATTGCTCACCGTGCGGCGCTCAACGCCGGTCGAGTCGTCCTTCATAATGACGCTAGCGCCAGGGATCACCGCACCGCTGGGATCCAGAACGGTTCCCGTCAGCGATCCATTAGCGTTCTGGCCGAACGCCGAGAGAGAAAAGAAAAGGCCTGCTAAAAGCAGACCTGCGATAAAGGCTGTGCCTCGCGACGGCTTCTTCTGTTGCGGAGCAGTAAATCTTGACATGGACCCCTAAACTCCTTCTTCGTGGAATACGCTTCACAAGAGTGTATTTCTACTTGGACGCTCACGGAAAACCAACACCGAATTCTTTAACCAGGGGTTTCTAGGGGTACACGAGGGATGGGCGCCAAAGTCCCGATATGACTTCGGGAAGGCGAGCCCCACCGTGTTCCTACCACCCATTAGCAACACTAGTGGAAACAGATTATCGACGAACTAGTGGAATGTCAAGAGCTAACGTGGCCCGCAACACCGCTTTTAACCCCAACAGTACCGTTAATGCAAACCCTCCGGCGGTGTGCATTGTCTTTGGCTTGGGCTAGTGACAATTGTTAAAAGCACAGGGCCAGCGGGGTCAGGGCCCCAATTCACCACCTGGCCGCTGAGCGGCCATCGCGAAGTCTTGCCTTATGCCTCCTCCTTGCAAACGGCCCATTTCCAATCAGTTACGGACGCATGACTGCCGCTCGATGGCCCGCTCTGACCTCGAAAAAACGAATTTCGTGCCAACTGCGGCAGCGATACCTCGGGATGTTCCGGGAAGGATCGCGGATGCTACGATGGAGAACCCGGAATCCGTGATACTTGATTTTGAGAAGGCTTAGCCTATGGAAATCATGCTGGGCCTGGTCGTTCTGATTTTCGTCGTCGCCCTGGCGGTCCTTCCGATCGTAGCGATCGTGCGGACCCTCAGGATCACGGAACTGGCGCGGCGAGTGAGCGGCCTGGAAGCAGCCCTGGGTCGCCTGATAGCACAACAATCGCTGGCCCAGACCCAGCCTCTGGCCCAGACCCAGCCTGCCGTGCCGCAGCCGGTCGAGCCGCCTGTGCCCGAGCAGCCGCCAGTTCCGGTTTCGAGCCTTGTCCCGACGCCTCAGCCGCCCGCCCCCGCAAACGAACCCCCGCCAGCGCGGCCCACGCCCGCCGCTACTGAGCCACCTATTATAAGCGCGCCACAGCCCTGGCCGCGATCGCCGCAGCCCGCTCACGAGAGCCTCGAGACCGTCATTGGGCGCAGGTGGCTGGGTTGGGTTGCGATAGCCCTCATTTGTGCTGCAACGCTCTTCTTCCTCAAGTACGCGTTTGAAAACCGCTGGATTGGAGAACTGGGCCGGGTGATTATGGGGATCGTGGCGGGACTGGCCATGGTCTGGGCCGGATACGATCGCCACCGCAAACAATGGCGTTATTTCTCTCAGGTACTCTCCGGCGGCGGCGTCATCGTGCTGTACTTGTCTATCTACGCCGCCTTTGGCTACTATCACCTGATCAGCCAGCCCGCGGCTTTCGTCTTTCTGGCCATCATCATCGCGCAGGCGCACCTGCTGGCGCTGGCGTACAATGCGCGATCGATCGTCCTGGTGGGGATTATCGGCGGGTTTCTGACGCCGGTTCTGCTCAGCTCCGGCCGCGACCAGTATGTGGTCCTTTTCACCTACATATTTATTCTGAATTGCGGGACGTTCGGAGTGATCATCGCCCGAGCCTGGCCATGGATCGCCCCACTTTCCTACATCGGAACCCAAGCCCTCTTCTGGATTTGGTATTCGGAACACTACCATCCCGACAAGCGGGTTGCGGCATTGCTGTTCCAGTTCGCCGTTCTAGCCTTGTTTGTGCTTGCCTGCTTGCTGACTCGATGGCGCGGCCGCCAGACTGGACCCGAGGAGTGGATCCGGCTGGCCGTGACTCCCTTCGTGTTCTACGCCACCTGCTACTACCTCTTGAACGACGACCACCACGATTGGATGGCGGCCCTCGCGCTGGTGCTGGCGGTTGTTTTCGCCGGGCTTGCCCGATGGGACTTGTCGCTCGCAGTGCCGGATCGGCGATTTCTGCTGGTCGCCTTGGGCACCGCCTTGACCTTCGTTACGCTTGCCATCCCCGTCCAGCTTCACTCCAATTGGATCACCGTTGCCTGGGGCGTCGAAGCCGCGGCTCTTCTGTGGGCGAGCTGGGAGACGGCCACGCCTGCTTTGCGGACATTTTCGGCGTGTGTTTTCTTCCTCGCCATTTATCGCTTTCTCATTCTCGACACTCCCGTGTCTCGCGCGCCTTTCACGCCGGTACTGAATCGTTATTTCCTGGGAATGCTGGCGCTGGTGATTTCGCTCGCCGCTGCGGCGTACGTCAGCGGCCGCCGCCGTCCCGTTGACGATTCTTCCCCACGTTGGGCATGGTCGTCGGGTCTCGCCGCTTTCGGCGTGCTTCTGTTTGGCTCGAGCCTCGAAGCCTACACCTACTTCAGCTCCCAGGCCGCGGCCATCGGCAATATCCCGCGGCCCGAGCTTCTCGAAACTGTCAGGAGCCTGCATTGGGCTGGACAGCTCTCGCTTTCTCTGTTGTGGTCCGTGTACGCGCTGCTGTTGACGGCAGCCGGCTTTCGCTATCGCCTGACTCCTCTTCGGACAGTGGGACTCGTCCTGTTCGGCATCACACTTGCCAAGGTCGTGTTTGTTGACATCGCCGAGCTGCGCGCGTTCTACCGGATCGTGGCGCTGCTCGCCCTCGGGCTGGTGCTGCTCGGCGTCGCCTTCGCCTATCAGCGGATTCTCCGCCAGGAGCAAGTCAAATGAAACCAGCGGTTCTCTCCGCATGGTTGGCGGTTGGGTTCGCGCCATTCGCTTGCGCCCAACCCGCCCGCGCTCCTGAATCCTTGACGGCGTGGCGCTACTTCAAAGAGATACCGGTTCCCGTCACACCCCGCCCGCTGCTGAGCATTACGCTGGATCGCGACACCCTCGGCGAGGCGCGCACGGACTTGGCCGATCTGCGGCTCTATGGCGCGCCCGGCCGCGAGATCCCGTATGCGCTGCGAATTCGCCGCCAGATTGATGCGCAGACCATCTCTCACGCGCAAATCTTCAACCGCGCCGTCGAGGGCGGCGCCGGGCTGATCTCCTGCGACCTCGGCGAGCGCCCACCGGAACATAACGAAGTCGAAGTCTCGACATTCGGTGACAACTTCCGGCGCCTCGCGGATGTCGAAGGAAGCTCCGACGGCGAGCACTGGTCGACGCTGGTTTCAGGCGCGATCCTGTTCCGTTTCTCATCCGGAGGCCGCAGCGCCGAGCAGCAGGCCATCAGCTACCCGGCCAGCCGCTTCCGCTACCTGCGTGTTCGCGTGAATCGCGATTTACAGGTGGATCGCGCGGCGCCCGAAATCACTGCCCTCGAGGTTCAACACTCGACCCGCGTGAAAGGCGAAATGGTTGCCTACCCCGGCGCGCTCGAGCGCCCGGATGCCGATCGATTGAATGCCCGGCCGGCGACCGTCTGGCGAATCGACCTGGGAGACCGCGTGCCGCTCGAGCGCTTGAGGATTTTTGTACGCGATCGGGCGTTCTCGCGTCCGTTTCTGCTCGAGGCCGCCGACGATCCGGCTGCGCCCCAGCAGCTTGCTTCCGGAGACTTGACAAGAAGCGAGGAAGCGCCACAGGCAAACCCCGAAATCAACTTCACCGAGCATTTTGCCAGGCGCCTCGAACTGACCATTACCGATGACCGCAACCCGCGGCTCCCGATCGCCGCTGTCACCGCTTTCGGAGCCATGCGCCAGGTCGTCTTTGAAACTGCCGCGGCCGGAACCGGACCACTGCGCCTCTACTACGGCAATCCCCAAGCGGGTGCGCCACACTACGACCTCAACGCGCGCATCCCCTCGGATGGCTCCGCGCGGGCTCTTTTCATCCGCACTGGCAGCCGGCAGGACAATCCGATCTTTCAGCCGCCGTCTAGGCCGCTATCTGAACGCTCGCCCTGGCTGGTCTATCTGGTGCTTGTCATCGCAACCATCTTTCTGGCCGGCATACTTCTGAACATCGCAAAATCCTCCAGGCGCGTTTCTTCAACCGGGTGACCGGAAGCGGCCCTTAACACCTCGGGGTCCGCCACCGGCATTCCTCCATTTGCCGCACTTTCTTTTGCCGCATTCTGGGCCATCGCGATCACGACGGCAAAAAAAAGGAACAGGGCGCCCGACACTCGCCCGCAGTTCATCGAGCCAATGCCCTTTCCCGCGCTCGGGTTTTTCTAGGCCGCAGGTTGGAAATGGCGAACTCGTCGAGCCTTGAGAAAATTGGCAGCGCCAGTGAGGTATTCCAGATGGAGGCGCGGAGCGGATTCGAACCGCTGAATAAAGGTTTTGCAGACCTCTGCCTTACCACTTGGCTACCGCGCCTTGGGAGGTGAACCTTTAGCCATTGTACTACTGCTC
>Ga0302325_10027534_pt1 | contig 11779 bp, 9 predicted proteins | sample Palsa_T0_2_FD_201948 | JGI IMG/M metagenome (GOLD analysis project Ga0302325, IMG submission 201948) | Peat permafrost microbial communities from Stordalen Mire near Abisko, Sweden - Palsa_T0_2 | ecosystem: Environmental > Terrestrial > Soil > Palsa > Peat permafrost | place: Sweden: Abisko... | reverse complement strand
TATCATATGCGGAAAGGGAGCGAAGAGCAAGTGGAAGTCAAAGTGTGAATGAGAATGCGTTGATTGGATATTCAGGGATTTTGGGTAAATTAATGCTATCCACAGGTATGCTCCCAAGTCCCTCAAGTTTATTTCCCCGCTCACATCCCAGCCTGACCCTGCTCAATTGTCTCCGACAAGTTGAAGACTTGAAGTCGAGAAATCAGGAAATATGTATACCCCCACTGTCAGCGAAAGTGTACTATGGATATTTGGAAGTCAGCAGAGTTGTTTGAAGAATAGTGTGAGTGGTCAAACATACTTTTGAATTGCAATAAGCTGCCTGTTGAGGAGTCGGCGAGTTGAGCGAATCTGCAAAAAGAAGTCTCGTGTCAGTATCAAATCGGCACAGCGAAATCAACTGAGTAAGACCACACGATCTTCCCCCGTCCACTCCCAGCATCACGGGTCCGTTCCACATTCACAACAGAGGCAATGTTTCCGAAGAAACAGTATCAGCGTGCAACTGTGGTATCGCCTGGAATAAATTCCAACTACAGCAGGGGTCTGGGGACTTGCTGCCCACGCCGCCATCTCAAGGATGATGTTGATCTTGTGAAACTTTCCACACACACTGTTGCTATCCCCTAAGCCAAAGGAAGGCTCCCCCCGACCAAAGTAGGTAGGTTTACGATCCCAAGTGATTCATGGGAGCCTTGCATGCCTTGACAGTCAACGTATAGAGAGTACCTTACCCTATACTACACGGGACGACCGGATCCCTAGCCGGTCTTTCGCAACAGTGTGTGTTGTGACAGGCTCGCCTGCGCTTCAGGGGGAAGATGTGACGAGAAATTGGTCTTACCAGATAATTGTGTGAACTCTGCTAGTGTGCACGCGATCTGAAGCAGATTGTTCCAAATTACGTGGGTCTTTCTGAAGAATTTCAGTTGAAGCCCAAAGCGGAGGAATCAAGGGGAGCCTTACCTTGAGTTGAGTCAATGTTCGAAATGGAATTGAACTTTGAGCAGGATGGTTGATTGTGTCCGATTTGAGGCAATTTGTTTCAAACTCGGGTGGGACTTTCTAAAAGAGGGCAGTTGAAGTCCAAAGTCAGGGGGGGGGTTCCGTAGCCTTACGTTCAGTCAAAGTTAGAAGCGAAGCCGAGATTCTGAGAGCAAGGCGTTTGGTTGTGTTTAGCTGTTGATGACTGGAAATTGTCAGCGAACGAAACTTGGACTAGATGAGTTGACAAAAGGAGAGGAGTGTGACAACAACACGAGGGGGAGCTAGAAAGGATAATGCACAGAAGGATTATGGGCAATGACAAAATGAAAAGGAAGGATTGAAGGTTGAGGAAGGCAAGAGGAGAATGTACAGAAGAGCCATGGACATTGATAAAATGAAAAGAGGTGGATGAAGGTACATGAAGCTCGGAGAAGGACACAGTGATGAGATGAATGAAGAAAGGATGTCATGAACAACAATGAAGCACATGGATCAATCCCCCACATGAGGTAGAAACTTGAACAAAGATTGATGCTTCACGTGATGAGTGTCGAGATGACGAAAGGGGCTCAGGTCCAAACTATCTTCAACACAAGCCAAGAGCCGAACGACCCAACCTCCTTCCATTTTTGAAATTCAAACTCGCTTCTCAAAGGAAATGAAATCATAGCGTGTTCTGAATGTAAACAAATGCGAACGGGCTACCTTGGGTCAAGCTGCACATTGCAGCGAAAAGAAATCCGCAAAGATTAGAAAAAAGCAATCAAGCTCATCGCAGCTTGCGAATTGCAAAGGGTCATTGGAAAGAGATGGAGTTTTCTTTTGTCAAATCCACTGATTGACTGGAGGACTGCTCGAGTATTTTGCTGTCGCGTCGGTTGCAGTGCCACTTTGCGACGATGAGATTGCATCGACAACGAGCTCGTCGGGATTTCTGTCAACTGGAAAGTGTTGCGATGGTGGGGTCTTGATGGAGAACAACTGCTCTTGACGCGTTGATGCAGTTGCATCGTGGCGTTGATGACTTCTTCCACTGGAAGAGTTTGTTGTCGCGACGGCGACGCGCCACGATCGAAGCAGCGACGACGAGGTTGCGATTGTGCAAAAGAAAGATCGATGAGCATGGTCTACATACCTTTGCGGTGCTCATATCTCTGTGTCATGTTGTGTTGATGTGTTGTTGATGTGTTGTTGATGTGTTGTTGATGTGTTGTTGATGTGTTGTTGATGTGTTGTTGATGTTGCGGTGATGGAAGTGCAAAGTGTAGGTTTTTGAAGATGTAGAAAGGATGGAGAAAAACAGAAAAAGTAGGCGACGGGCTGTTTATATACGTCTTGCGCTTCTGGCACAGAGGCTCGCCGGAGCATAGAGTTTGGCGTAGCGTGTAAACAATCGTAAAAGATGACGATGGTCGTTGTTGGTGTTGTCATCAGAGCTCTAGCGAAAGTCGGTCAAGGCATAGGAGGAGAGCACGAAGAGTTAAGCGTTGCGAGAAGAAAACTGGCACGGCCACAACCATAAATATTCGAGACTCGGATGAAAGAAAGAAGCCAGTTGACAGGTATGCAAACTCGCAAATATTCATTATGTGGTGCTGGTACTGTCGTTCCAGTTGATGTGTTGACCTGGCAGGGGCAGCAACAGCGAAAAGGAGTCGTCAGGTCTGGCAAACCCGACAAGCACGCAAACCCTAGCGTCCCACTAGGTATTAAACGCAAGATAAATCACCTGGTAACACTCTCTTCACGGCTGTCAGCGAGCAGCAAGCCAAAATCTGGTATGGTTAAATGAGCTGACGAGAATAGGGTTTGTTTACTTTCTAAATGGCGACCTTCTCGCAGCCTCCACGACCGAGCGCGACGAATAAAGCTATGAGAGTCGAGTATCGATGTGACCTTAAAGTCCACAATGCATGATAAAGATCGACGAGTTGATTATTTTATTGCGGGGACGGTGTGCTGACTGGTAGGGTTGGGACAGCCGTATTGGAGCCGCATTTTGTATACGCGCCCTATCAGCGCAGTAAACACCAGAGATGAGCAGAGTTTACCACGCTTATCCCCTTCAGTACTGCTGGCAATAGTGGACTGTACTTCCACAGGCTTGAGGGGCTAGAGGGAAATCTAGAATTCAGAGAAGACAGGCTGGGAATACACATCAGAGGATATGGTAGACAAGTAGAAAACTGGCTGAGAAGGGGTTTGTTCTAGGATAAGAACTTGCTAAGAACGCGCCAACAAGTGCTGCGAGACTGCATATTGCGCGCGCAGAGGATAGAAATGGGCAGTGTCGCCAATAGGCAATGGACAATGGATGATCAGGTGAATGCTCATGCAACATACAAATATGAAGGTCGTAATTTGTAATTATTAGGAGTATACGTATCTCATTATCATTGCAGTCCACGTTCAACCAGCCAAATTCCAGCATGGTCGTTTCTCTAAACTCCGATCCCAATGCACCACCGTTTACCGATTACCATATCCACACCGGTGCAGCGCTTTTATCGACACAATTCTAAGAACCCTTATCATACAAGTCCTTGTCCCGATCCACCATTCTGTCTCCGAGTCCTGAAATAGTCATAGGACATCGGGTCCGCGTCCTCTTCATGCTGAGGCAAACCGCCGTATCCTTGTGGGCCACCACCAAGGAAGCCAGGCGCTCTTCTCTCGAGACTCTCTTCTCTGGTTCGGTTTGGACCCATTGCAAGAGGGGTAGCGAGAGGCATATCTGCTGCTCCGTGCACCAGAGCTATCTCGCTATCATTTCTGTTGCCATAAAACGGATGGTGTCCACCAATATCACCTTGCGCATCAGATGAAACATCTAAAACACCCGTGTGATTCCGCCTAGGAGCAGGAGCGTGCATGACAGGAGTTCCAGGCCGTGAATCGGTGCCCCAGGCGCTAGAACTTCCAGGTGTATCTGATCTGATGATATCTTCTGCTTTGCCATAGATACCCCCGCTACCACCGTGCTCATCTCCAAATTCCTGTCGGCCCTTGTAGTATGCAAAATCCAAGCGATTTTCGGGCACCATTTCGAATCCGGGGACGCCTCCTGGTGCTTTTTGTCCTGGGCGGCCCTCTTGCATTGGATTCAATGCAAACGTATCCGAATATCCAGAAACAGATGCTGATTCGCCGGAACCTGGAATGTTGCTGTCCGTAAGGCGACCACCATAAACAGATGCCAAGATATTCTGCGCTCTGGCATGTACCATTGGCGTGATCAATGGTCGATAGAGCGCGGGGTGACCAAACCGAGATGCAAGCCTATCCCGCTTTCCATCGAAAATCTTAGAACGGCTTGCTTCAGGATCTTTCATGCCAGTGCTGGTCATGTAGTAGTGAATCTTATCATCGAAGGTATTCTTACAGTACCACTTGAAGCCGATCATCAAGAATGGCAGCGGGATGACCGCATACGCCTCCATGTGACCACCATCGCCATGAACCCACACTGCGAGAAACACGACCAAGTTGGATAAGATAGCCGCAAAGACCATTCTGTTGAAGAACATGCGCCAGAACATACCACCAGACTCGGTTTTCGTGATGAAGATGTAGAGGAGCAAGTATTTCTTGAGATAAACGTCAAGTGCGAAATAGAGCGCGCAAGCCGGAAGGACCAAGGGTTGAAGTGTTGCGTAGCATAAGGTAACAGTGGTGTAGAACAGGAAGTAGTTGTAATAACTTGCATAGTCGAAGGCAGGCGGGGCCGTCAATTCAATCATCTCACGAGGAGTCGGACTGGAGAACTTTCGAGCACAGAAACTCCATACCAAAGTCCACAATTGTGCCAAATCGACTGCAGCTCCTAAATTTCTCTGAAGCAACCAAGTAATCCAAAAGGGCGAGATTTCGCAAAGCGAGATGAAAAGAGATTTTCCAAAATTCGCACCTTGAATTGCTTTCCAAGCTTCCGTCCCGTTTGATGTTTGTTGGATGACACTGGTGATGAACATCCAGATAGTGCTGAATACTGAGAAAACAATTAAGAAATTGAACACGAAGAAAGTGTACAATTTGCCAGCCACATGGCGCTCCCGACCAGTCTTCGTCCGGTCTCCAGCCCTGATCGCCAAACGACGGAAAATAATAGGCAGCACCAAGTAGACCAGTGAGGTAATAGCGGGAGAAGCAACACCCTGGACGATTGACCACCAGGTTGTATTAGCAGCAAGCGAGTCGTTGAAATTTTTCCAGACAAGACCGAGGTTAGCCAAATTGACCAAGAAGATGGATATCATGGCATTTGGTGCAATCCATAAGAGAGTCAGAAGCGTAACCCAGACATTGTTAATAATCCGCCGTGTCCGCCTCTGCGCCTTGTTTAGAGGCATATTCTTCCAGATAATATCATTTGGCCTTGGAGCTAAAACAATGGTGGTGCCTTGAGGATGCTTCTTTTTTGCCGCAAACGCAATGCTATGGGCCTCACCGATTTGTTCATAGCTTGCAAATCCATACGGCAAGGGATTTCGGTTATCGACCGTCATGCGAATTTCTTTGATTTCTATCTCCAACTCCTTTATGCGCGAAGTGAGGTATTCTATGGCATCCACCTTCTGGCCTTTAGGGTAAGAACCCCAAGACGGATCATCTTTCGACGGCTTGCATTCCGGTCGGCGCGCTGGCAGATTGTTAGGGTCCTTTAGATATTTCGCCAGATGTTTCTCGAGGTCACGGACGGCTTGGTTATGTTGTTCGATGAGCTCTGGCAAGTCCTTGACATTTCGAGCAATGGCAGTCCTTGAGAAAGAAGATGTTGGCACAACTTCATCGATCAGCCTTCCAATACCCTCGTCAGATCGGAAGTCCTTGGGAATATCGTTTATCTACATAGGTTAGCAGGCTCTCCAAGAAAGACTATTTCAAGGAGTCTTACCATCAGTGTTCGCGCATGCAGACTGGCTTTGTACTCCGGGCTGTCATAATACTGTCTTCGGAGCCTGAGGATTGCTTTGTAATTCCACCACAAGAAGCCCGCCACAACCATGTTGAACATCCAAGCGCAAATCGTCATGCCCCAATTGGCAGATCCAAATGTATTGACTGGCGTGACTTTATTGACAGCGTTCGAAGCGGAGAATTTCTGCCCTTGAATCAAATTGACCGGTACCAGGATCCCACATCCCAGCACAGTTATTACCAAAAAGATGTTCCGGCACATCCTCAGCACCCTTAGAAACACTGTCGCATCAAGTCCGATTAGAGCTACTAAGTCTTGCTCCTTTGTCTTCAAAACTGGACCAACCCAAGCCAGCATTCCCTTTCCCATCGGCGGAGGTGCATGTTTATCGTCCGCAATCTTCAATTTCGGTGAGTACACGACGGAGTTGTAGGGTCTTAGGAGGGAGAATCCGAGGGCAAGAAGCAAGGTAAAACCGATCGATGTGCCCAAACTTGCGAAGACGGAAGATTGGGAAAGCTGCTTGAAGATTAGACTTGCAACTGGCAGAAATTAACTTGGGTACTGAACTGACCTGCGATCGAAAGGGGTTTGCCAGGAGATTGAGCAGCTTGTTCGGGCCAGATTCATCTTGCCTCTTGACATGGTCGACGGCCGAGATGAAGAGATCCATGGTAAAAACGAGTGGCTATGAAAGGCCAGAGGCCTGACAAAAAAAGGTGTTTCTTTTTATCGAAGTCGGAAGTCCCTTGAAGAAAAAGGGGTCGTTTCTCGTGGGAGTTAATGAGCCTAATATTGTTGGTTTCTTCGTTCTGGTGGTTGGATTTCGTCGAAACCGGGTTTGTCTTTCCTTGATCTAGATATGGGATTACAGGGGACAAAGAGCCAGCGTGTTAAGGAATGTCACACCCTCTTGAAGAAACCTCAACAAACGCTCCGCCTGTGTGTTCGCAAAAATGTAGATGTAAAGAGAGAAGGAATTGAACAAGAGGAAGGAAGAGGGAAGAGTAAAGACAGGAGATGCGGAGAAAGAGACTTCCTAGGAGAGAGCACCAGCTTTCGCCCAGCATAAAAGCCGTGGCCGTGGGCTGTCGTTTTGCGGGTGGGGTTGCATGACAGCGAGATCGACAAATCGTTCTCCTGATAAAGTTTTTCCACCCGTTTTTGACGACTTTCCAGGATGCCTTACTCATTGGCTGGGCAGGCCTAGGCGAAGACCGAGTGCCTCGTCTGATGAGCCTAGCGCGTTCCTATTCTGGGATATCCCCTTCTGCCCTGCAAAGAACGTTGCATTTGCATGCTGTTGGGAATTTTCTACTGTACAGTATTATACTGCACTGTACAGTAGCAACGGCTGGCTGAAAATCCTTGATGAGTTGAGATGAATGCTCGTATACGCAGTATCTTCAGATCCAGGGCAGTTCGTATCATGTTCGATCAGAACTCTACATGCGACCCGGGGGCATTCGTCGGGCCGAGGCAAGACACCTAGTCTTCCTAATCGGTACATATCTGTCTGTGGCTGTGCAACTATTAACAAGGTCTGGCAGGGCATCGCTGCCAATTGAGCGAACATGACGGCGATGAGAATACGAGTAGAGTAGTTTTTGGTTGGTTACATGACTCAATCTTTGCCCCAGCCGAGAGGTCTGGATTCCTCCCTCCACTTTTCATTTTTTTCCCCTCTGCGTCACTACTTTCAGGCGTATAATGAAGACACCAAGTGACAGCATCTGAGTGCTCCGGGCCAGCTTCCTCGACAACCTCTCGAGCCCATTGGATAGCAACTGCATAGTTGATTAGTTGCAAAGTCTGTTCTTCGCTGGCACCCATAGTTCGCCCTAGCCTGTGATCTTCAATCGCGATTCCAAAACATAGTTCCAAGAGAATAATACCCAGGTTTTGGATGCTGTCTTGGAAGCTGTAGATATTGTCGCTCGTTGCTGTGTTGTTGGTTGATTGTTGAAGAGACTTAGAGAGAGAGCGAGAGATACGGCTGATCAGTGCCGATTTTGGCAAGGTCTTGAAAGCCGTATAAGAAGAGAACATCCTTTTTGCTCTATCTTGATTTGAGCTATGGTGTCGGATGGAGCTGCACATGAGAAGAAGCGAGAATGGGAGCAATTTAGAGACGCTGTCAGCGCATGAAGTCAATAGGAGATGATTTGCTCAGAAGACTTTTCGAGCGCAACATATTTCTGGGGTTCCTTGTTCGCTTTACAGAGAGGTTTCCTCCCCCAAGCCTAGTTCTCTCTTGTCTCTATTTCCTAAAAAAATACGGAAATCGGAATGGAATACGAACAAGACTGGGGCGAATACTCTAGAACTGAGGAGTGGAGAATAGCTGAAGCCAAGAAACAGGAACATGAAGTCAACGCGTACAACGAAGCCCATGAAGAGGCGAGAGAGAAAGGTGTACCTATTCCTAGAAGGTCAATTCCAAAAGTAGAAGAAAGGAAATCTTTACCTTATTGTCTGAGAAATCAATCCCCAACTCCTAGTGGTGGAAGCGGTCGTGATGCGGTGCCGACATTCCTAGCACCCAAGTCCATGTATGAAGAAATACAGGAAGATGAGCGCATTGCACTGGCTGTAATATACGGCGAAGACCTTGGCAGAGCATAGTCAGCCCAAGAGAAATCTTCCTTGAAGCTAGCTAATGGGAATTTCTAGAAGCCAGAGCCATGCTTCGAATTACGCATCAAATCCACCTCCCAGCGGTTGATAGTAACTCTTCGTGTGACTCTACCCTCCACGTACCCAAAAATCGAACTAATTTTAAGTATCACAAACAACGACGATTTACGAGAAAAGGTGCCCGATAAGAGCCAAAAGGTTATTGAGATGAAACCAAAAAAGTTGTTAGCAGAAGAGCAGATTATGATCATGGAAATCGTCAACGACTGCTTAGAACTCTTGAGCGATACGCTGAGACGTCACCAATATGGCACTGGTTGACGAGAGACCATTCTTTCTTCCTGAGTCCGTAGAAACATTAATAGAGCTAAGAAAGCTATAAAAAATAAAAATATAAAAAACCTTCCTGGAATATAGACATTCACCAACAGCTGTCTCTTGAGCGCGAGACTCCGAGTCCTATGTCTCCTTTTCCCGCCCTAGCAGAACGACCTCGTCCAGTGGTCGTTGACCGGGTTTGGCCTGGCAGCAGGGGCTCTCAGGCCGTTCTACCATCTTCATCTCGTCCTGACGATTTGAAGAATGAGGAGGCGGTCCGAGGAATGCACCGCGCAAGTAGGGGAGGGTTTCTTATCCATAGCGGAGAGTCAAGCGGGGCGAAAGCACCAGAGTCAGAAACAGTACCAGGCGGGTCGGGTCGACTTTCTAATACTGTCGAAGATACCATGGGAGCAGAAATCGATTTTCGACGCGGAAGTTGATATAGATAAAATGAGAAGGTAACCTATATCTGATGAGGGTAACCACAAAGTCAGGATGAGGCGGCAGTACTAATCGGATCTTCTGCAAATGTATCAATAAGGTCCCTGGATTGAACTACAAAGTCTAGAATCTATATCACTCATTTAGCATCTATCCAAACAAAGATGCCGCATCTAGACTTCTACCCACCCCCTGATGCTTCAGCAAAAGAGCTAGCTATCCATCATATGCAAAAAGTAAATCAACTCGTACAATAAACTCCACCAAAATGCAAATCCATATGCACCAGCCAATATGCAACGATTGTATCTCTTCCCAATGCTCTCCTTTTTGAGAACCTAAGGAATTTTAACAAGGGAAAAGTAGGGAAGGATTATTCATCCTTCTCCAGCTCGTAGAACAATAAATACACTTCCCTCTGCATAGCAAGTACATCTCCCGTCTTCGCTTCCTTGATTTTCTCATCGCTGATTCTCCACCAGCGGTTGCTGTGCTTTCTCTTCTTCTCTCTCGGCTTTGATTCCTTGGGTGTGCCATTCGTCTCTTTCGGCTCAGCTCGACCATTGGCATCCTCGCTCTCCTCGGTACTAGGTGCTGGTGGAGAGGGGCCCGAGGCTTTGGATCTTGATACTTTGGACAGGTTAGAGCGTGCAGAGCGTGCGAGGGAACGGATACTGCTTGTTTCCGAATCGCGGGGTGCGGAGGTGGGGCCGGAGTTCCTTGGCATCGAGGTAGACCCGGAGGCCATAGGTGAGAGGGCGTGGCCGTTTGTATGTTGGTGGCCATTGGTGTGAGATAGTGATGGCGAGGATGATGATGCGGAGGCGGGAGAAAGCATCTCCGGTGTTGAGGATAGGGTGCTGGAGTCTGCTGATGCTTCGCCTGATCTTTGGGCTGCTTCTACCTGTGGTGTTGATATTTGTGAGGGGTTTGGGGTCGGTGGTTTGCCATATACAGCGGAGGGCTGGAAGGGATTGGGTGTTGAAAAGTGTTGTGGAATGGCTTGGCGTCGGAAGGTCTCGTAGTGCCCTGATTGATGACTGCCCTTGTGACAGACGATACTGGACAGCCTGTACGTTCTTCGGTTTGTTAAGCCTCCCAAGGATAGCTTTTCCTCAAACGTGACTTTAGAAGAGTTCTTAGATGCGGAATTCCCAAGTGAGTCGTGTATCGATCTCGAGAGATGTATAGCTATAATCTTTGGAAATTCGTAGATCTGTACATGCTTGGCGATTCTGCGTTTAGGTGCGAATTTCTTGTCTGGCAACTCCACATCCATAAGCTCTTCTTCTGGGTTTGTCTCGAGGGTGACTTCAATCTTGTCGATTGCTTTTTGAGTGTTTGCTTTGAACTTGTCCGAAGTTGATTTAGACACCTCTTGTTGGAAGGTTTCTAAGGCGTGCTGAAGTCGGCATTTCTCGCATTTGAAGTCCTCGATATATTCCGTCTTGAACATTTGGTCGAACATCGAGCTTAGGCTAGAATTGCGTTCAGGTACACTCAACGTCAAGGAGCAAAATGTCGACTTGGTTGATCTTGGCTTGAAACCACATGTTAAGCACTCTATTTGAGATTCCGAAACGCCTTCTAATGGAAACCCGTCTTCTTTTGGATAGGCATCATCCGGATCGAGTTGTTCTCCATCCTCCAACGCAAGCCGGTTCAGATTTTGTTCCACGGATGTTTGCTCTGTGGGGCTGCTCGTACTCGTGGCATCCGGGCTTGTCCCATTCAGACTGGAAATATTCAAATTTGTGCCGTTCGTGCTTTTCCTCGCATGCTTCCTAGCTCGATGTCCAGCGTGATATTCGTCACATAATCGCTCGGCTACAACCTGTAGGAATTCCTGCGCATCCTGTTGCTGTCGGCTTATTCTCTGTTTGAAGGCCGCCTCTAAACATTGCACGAACGGCGCCGCGGATATGGACTTCTTCTGTATCGGACGTTCGTTCAGTTTGTCCAAGATCTCTTTCAGTCCCCGAGTGACCATCCCCGCCTGAAGACCTTCAATCTTCCATGGTGGCATATTCCTCCGTGCGGGATCCACCACAAGCTCCAAGTATACCTCAGGGCCATCGAGCTTCCTCCTATGGGTCTCGCGAATGAGATACAAGCGCATATCCCCCAGCCCTGCTAGTGCCTGGAGAACCGAGTTTATGAAGCAGTCGTTTGCAGGATTCACGAGCCCAACCACATTCTTCTTCCGCGAGCTGGCGCTTGCTGAGTCGTGATCGTGTGGGAAGGATGGGGCAAAGACGTAGATAGCAACTATGGCTGCCAGGGACGCCCCCACCGCATAGGTTACGGTCTGCCTTTCGGGCATCTCGAGTGTCGCGGAGTTGTAGACAAGGTTGCAGGCGACGGGAGGATTATCGCAACATGTCCATTAGATATTGACGTTATGTGCCGCCGCCAGAGCCCTCCGGTGCTCTTTCGGTCCCTTCTTCCAGCAATGCCGCAGTTCGGGGTCGTCCA
>Ga0302325_10027533_pt1 | contig 11779 bp, 10 predicted proteins | sample Palsa_T0_2_FD_201948 | JGI IMG/M metagenome (GOLD analysis project Ga0302325, IMG submission 201948) | Peat permafrost microbial communities from Stordalen Mire near Abisko, Sweden - Palsa_T0_2 | ecosystem: Environmental > Terrestrial > Soil > Palsa > Peat permafrost | place: Sweden: Abisko... | reverse complement strand
CCGGGCCGGGTTGCTCCTCGTAGCTCCCGATAACCGCCGGCCCCGCCATCGAATCGGCAAGGCGCACACCGAACGTCGACTTTCCCATTCCGGCATCGCCGGTGACCGCGACGAGAGCGCCCGGACCGAGCGTGATGTCGTACGCGGCCACGACGAGGCGCTTCCAGGCGCGCGAAACGAGCGCACGTGCGGTCGTCGTCTCGGTCGCGTCATCAATTCCGGAACGCGGGCGCTCGCCGCGCACAACGACGAGGCCGGCCACGCCGCAGAGCGTGCACCAGTTGATGTATGCGGGGAAAACCCCGCCGCACGCGAGGCACACGAACAAACCGACGACCGAGGACATGTACAGAGTCTAAGGCCGCAGCGCTGACGGCGCCACGAAAAGATAAGCAAAATCCATATGTTACGATATGGGCCGTTGCGTTACGTAGTGTCCCGTTACGTCGTGTTCACGCGTCCAGCGAGTTTGGGTCAAGCCTGAGACCGACACCGGGGTGGCTAGAGTCCGATCCCTATAAGTAAGTTAGTAGGTCCGTCGAGACGGTCTTGTGGGCCGCGTTCGACTCGAGGGAGCAAAAGGCGACTACGACGAACGAGAGCTCGGTCGCCGTCGTCCGACAACGCGAACTCACTCCACGTTCGACACGCGCACCGAAGACGTGGCGCCGCCGAGAAGGTCCCGCACACGCGCGTCGATGCCTGTGACCTCGCGGAGGATCGCGGCGTAGTGCTGGTCGCGTGTGCGCCACCAGCCGTCGTGGTTCGAGCGCTCGCGCGCGAGGCTGTCGCGAAGCTCGCTGATCTTCGTCGCGACGCGCTGAATCGCCGTCATGAAGTCCTGCCCGCGGAGGTACTCGAAGAGAGCGCTCATCTTCGAGGCCTTATCCTCCTCGGACAGATTGAGGCGGTGAATCGCGATGATAGCGTCGCGAATCACGTGCACGATCTGGGCTGCGATGAACGGCTCGACGACGATCACGCCGCGCATGATGCACATGCCGCTCCTGCGCGAGGGCAGCACACGGCTCACGAGCACGCCATATTTCGTGTTGTGCGTTTCCATGGCGCGCTGCGTTTGCCCGACATAGTCGGCCGACCAGGATGAGCGGTTCTTGACCTCGTTCACGATCAATCCGGCCTCGTGTCCGCCATCCATGACGAAGTGGAGGACATCGCCGCCCTTGCCGTGGTGCTCGATGCGGTCGCCTGGGAAGTCGGCGCGGAGCACCGCGACGAGATCCTCTTCGCCTTCCAAGCCGAGGTGCTCACGGTCACGGGCCTCCGCCTTGCGACGGAGGTCGATGACAACCTTCTTGAAATTGTCCTCATCGCGGTGACGCCGCTGCTCGGCGGTCTTGAGCTGCGATTTGAGGTCGTCGACGACCTGGCGCTGCTCGGCTTCGGCGATGCGCTTGGCCTCGCGCTCACGAACGGCCGCTTCACCCTCGGCTTTCGCCTTCGTGACGGCCAGCTGTTGGGTGAGCTTCTTCTCTTGCGCTTCGTTCCGACGCTGCTCGGACTGCATATCCTTCTCGTGCGCACGCGTGATGCGCTCCTGCTCCGCCTTCGACTGTTTCTGGAGGCGCTCGATCTCACGCGCGATGCGTGCCTTGTCCGCCTCCCATTTCGCGCGCTCCGTGGTGACTGCCGCGTTGGCGATCATCTCACGCTCGTCGTCGAGCGCCTCGCGCTCGCGCTTGATCGACACGCGCTCGTCGAGGAACTGCTTCTCGCGGGCGTCGTCGATGCGAAGGATGCGCTCGTACTGTTCGGGGCTGATGATCGTTCCGCACGCCGGGCAGCTGAGGGCCGAGACGCCGGACTTTCCGTTGAGGTGGTTCTGCTTCGTGATGACGTGATTCATGGGGTACCTGATGTTCCTTCTGTGGGCCGCCCACGTAATGTATCCCACTAGTCCACGTTGTCAATGGGGCCTAACGTATCTCATTGGCCCACGTTGCAATTCGGCAGACGGCCTCGTGTGGTCTGGTGTGGTACGCTTGGAAAATGACGGCTCGGATCAAGCGGCGAAAGCCCGCGAGTGAGCGACGCACGGAATTTCTCCGCGTGCGGTTGACGGAGGAGCAGCACCGGCTGATCAAAGCCGCAGCCACCCACACCGGTGTCTCAATCTCGGCGTGGACCGTGATGACGCTCGTTCGCATCGCGCGTGAGCAGACGGAGCGCGCTTAAACACGGAACCGGCGTAGACTTTCGGGATGGCTCCCACATCTACGGTCGTCGCTTCGAACGACGCTTGCCACTGCGCCGTCTGCAATTCGTCCTACTCGCCGAGCAAGCTCGCAGAGTCGTGCCCGCAATATTTTGACTACCCTTATCGCTATTCCGAGGGCGTTCACCGGGTCTGTTTGGCGTGCTGGCTGGGCGTCGGTCCGCTCGATCAAGAGACCGAACGGGCGTCGATTTCGTAACCGCGCCGTTGAAACGGCTTTCCGTCAAGGGATCCTCGAGCCATCCTCTTGGTGAGACGAAGATGCAGAATCCACCCGACGAAAACGACAAGAAGCCGAAACTTGGGTTTGACCATCGGTCGATCAGCAACGGCGGCCGGGCAGAAACGCGCGTGCAGCTCGAGCGCAAGCTCGATGAGGTCGCCAAGATCGCCCGCGAGCGCGACGACGAGCCGGCGGACGACAAATCGGATCCGAGCCATCCGATGCCCCCGATACGCGGGTTTCTGAAACTGCGCGAGGCCGGGATGTCCGCGTCGGTGGCGGCAATGTGTGTCACCGGGCATTTTCGCGTCTACGACGCCGACCCCGCCGTCACGCACGCACGTGTCCAATTCACAGCGCTCGCCGAGACCATTCACTGCCTCAACTGGGAAGACAAGGCTCAGTCCGCGCTCGCAAATTGGGGACAGCTCATCGAGCGCACACACACGATGCGGTTGGACGTCGCGCGATGGCGCACTGACGCGCTTCAGATCAACGCGCAGATCGATGAAGCTATCAAGAACTCGGGCGGAACCCTGCATTCTGAACTACCCGAGTTGCCGGGCGTGATCGCTCATTTTGATGTGCCGATCGACTGGCTCGAGCACCGACTCGCCGCGGCGGCGGTCCACGGACGCGCTACTCGCTCGGTCGACTACTCGTCACACTGAGTGAAGGCTACGCCGGTCGAACGGACGGCAACGGGATCGTACATGCCGAGAGGGCCCCGGCTTTCTCGTTCGAGGAGCGCCTCGAGCTCATCGTGGATGATCCGCATCCCGACGCGGAAAACGGGCGCCGAGAGCGTTACGATCGCGCTGAGAAGGCATACCGAAAATTGCTACTCGAGACTCGGGATCCGAGTCCCGCGGATGTAACTCCCGGCTGATTCCGGTGGGCTTCACACATGGCGACAAGACGCGCCATGAGGAGTCCCACCATGACGACGACCAGCTCGGAACAAAAATATTTCACGATTGCGCAGGCCGCGAGGCGCATTGGCAGTTCGCCGGACGCGCTTCGCCGTCGTTGCGAGCGCGCCGCGACGAAGCTGCTCAACGGCAACATCGTCGCCGAGCTCGGGGGCGGAATTCGCGCTTTCAAATTTGGCCGCACCTGGCTCGTAACTTTTCCCGAGTGACGGCGCGATGCGCCACGCCGGTGTAGACTTCGGACCTTCACGCTCGAAACCCGCCCACGAGGCATCTCATGGGCACGCGTAATTTTCTTGGGGTTCGATCGGTAATGCGGCGCGGTAAGCGCCGACTGCTCCTTGATTTTCGATTTACGTCCACCAACGGAGCCCGCGCGCGGTTTCGGCGGGACGCAAGCGTGCAAAATCACGCCGCTGCCGTCGCCGAGGCCGCGCGCTTGATGAAGCGAGCGGCGGCAACCGGAAAGGTGATCGATGACGCGCCCGTCATCGTGAAACCGAAGCTGATCGCCATCGCGTTCAATGCGTTTTTCGAAGACGGCTTCGAGAAGCATTTCATGCCGGGATTTTCGGAAGCAACGCGTCTGCGCTACCGCGCCCTTCACAAGCAGCGCGTTGGCGCCTTCTTCGGCGCGATGCCGCTCGACACCATCGAGCCGAAGCACCTCCGCGAATTCGCGGCGACGCTGCAGCGCGACGGTGTGCAGCCGAAAGGCGCTGTCAACCTGGTCCGCACGGTTCTTCGTGCCGCTCACGAGCACGGTCTCATCGAGACGGTGCCCGCGATGCCGAAGGGCCTCATCAAAGTGAACAAGAAGTTGCCCGAGGCGCCGAGCGCCGACGAGTTCCGTCGGATGCTCGAAGCGGACGGGTGGCTCGGCGTCGCGATCGCGCTTGCCGGATTCGGCGGCCTTCGCGCTGGAGAAGTTCGCGCGATCGAAGTTCGTGACGTTGTCTTCGAGAGCGAGCACATCGTCGTCCGACACGCGATGTCGGAGGACGCGCTCTCGACGACCAAGAGCGGACACGAACGCATCGTCGAGATGGTGCCCGCGCTTGCCGCGCGTCTTCGCGAGGCCGTCACAGGCAAGCTGCCTCGCGCTCGAATCGTTGTCGATGAGCGCGGGCGAACCCCTCGGCGACAGGAAGTGCTTTACCAGTTCCAGCGCTTCTTGCGGAAGAGCGGCCTCAAGGTGCGCTCGTTCCACAGCTTGCGCCATTTCTTCATTTCGGAAATGGTGCGGATGGGCGCGTCCGTCGAAGCGGTCCGGGAGCTCGCGGGTCACAGCTCGCTTGCCGTCACAGAGCGCTACAGTCACTCATCAAGCCGCGATCGCCGCGACGCGGTGAACAAATTGAGCAACTGAGCTGGGCCACTGGTGGGCCACGCGGTGAGGTCGCCGTGTGTTTCGTCGTTATTTCCCGATAAATCGGCCGATTTAGTCGGGGCGAGAGGATTCGAACCTCCGACCCTCAGACCCCCAGTCTGATGCGCTAACCAGGCTGCGCTACGCCCCGAGACGCCGGAAAGTAGTCGAGAAGACGCTCAGCGCAAGCTTTTCTGACTTATTTCACGTCCTAACGCCCAAGGGCGTGGCCGTCGCCGTCGACGTCCACCCAGATGGCGCCTGCGATTGCGTACGGTTTGATCTCGGCCGCGTCGCCGGAGAGGACGGGCTCGAGGGTCTTGTCACCGCTAGCGACGACGACGAACGCGTCGTCCTTGTCGAACGTGAGGTCGAAGCGCGCGGTGGCCGTGAGCGCGCCGAGCGCGTTCGGTCGCTGCGTCATGTCCTTCGCGACTGTAGGTCCGGACGCGCGCATCACGACGAGATGCGTGATCTGCACCCACGGAGCGCTCTCGACCACGACGACGACACTGAACTTGCCGCCCTGCGCCTTCGCGATGCCGCCGATCCCCACCCCTCCCGCAGTGACCCTCATGAATGGCCCGTTCGTCACCACGACTTGCCTCGTTTCACGCAGCGTGCGCACGATGTCGAGCGTGCGGCTCTCGCTCCAGGCGTCGAGCCCGTCGTCTCGCGCCACCTTGACGTACGTGCGGGGGTAGCCCGCCTCGTGGCCGACGATGCCATGCGTGTCGGTGTTGCCGGTGATCGTCACGGGGTGACTCGTGCCGAGGAGCGCGAGCACGTCGCCCAGGACGGCAGCGCGCCCCAGCACGTTGCGGCCGTTCCACACCTCGATGGCATCGAAGCGTGGATCGTACGAAGGATCGGTCGACGAGCCCGTCTTCGCATCGAAGCCGAGCAGGTCGAAATAGCCCGTCGACCCGGACCGCGGGTGGTTGACCTGGATGACCGCGTTCGGATCGCTCTTGCGGATCTCCGCAAAGAGATCCTTCGCGCTGCGGTCGCGAACGATGAGGGCGCCGCCCCGCGGCAGCTCCGGGTGGATGACGAGGGGGAAGGCGTTCGCGTGCCCCCATGGTTTGCGGCTCGCATCCGTCGTGAGCTCGTCGCCGGCGATCTCGACCAGCCGCGAAGCGAGGCCCATTTCGCGCACGAGGGGCTCGAGGTCCGCGATGACGTTGTGCTCGCTCGCGACCGCTACCTCGACGCCCTCGACGACGTTCGAGATCACGCGATCCCCCGTGGTCACCGCCGCGTCGACGCCGAGCAGCGTGTGCTGGTGAAAGTCGCACGCGAGCCAGCCGGTCGTGTCGACGACGCGCTTCAAGAGGCACTTCCCGTGCGGTTCGCATGCGTCGACGGTCTCGTTGGGCTTCACGTCGATCTCGAGCGTCTGCAGCGCGTACTCCGGGCCACGCGAGAGCGTGACGCGGTACTTGCCGGGCGAGAGCGGCACGTCGATGCTCCCATCCGCGGTCGTCACCTGATTCTTCGCCGGCCCCGCGACCGTGCCAGGCCCGAAGCTCGGCGCATCGATGCCGACGCCCTCGAACGTGGCCTTGCACGGGACGTTCACGTCGTCTTTCTGACCTTGTGGGCGCTCTTTGCACTGCGCGTGCACGCGTCCGGGCGCGGTGACCTCGACGGTGACGGGCGACTCCTGGTTCGCCAGCACCTCGATGCTCTGAGGCACGCCGTGCGGCCCGCGTCCCCCGCCGCGGAGGTACCGAAGCTGGTACTTGCCCGGTGGGATCTCCCCGAGGAGCGCGCCGTTGCGGTCGGCGTGGAGATCCATCAGCGCGTGACCCTGTGTGTCCGCGATGGCGACGGTCGCGTCGACGGGCAAGTTCGCGAGCAGGTGCCCGTCACCCATGAGCGCCACACGCACGGACCCGACTGGCCCGCCCGCGGTCTTCGTCAGCTCGGCGACGAGCCCCGAGATGTCGGCGCGCGGCCCAACGACGAACACGCGCGCGTAGTGAACGCTCTTGCCCGCGGCGATCTCCGTGCGGTGCGCCTGCATCGTGTCGGTCCACGACGAGCCGCTCTCGGCCTCGATGGCCCCGTCCGTCGACGTGATGGCGTAGCTCGCGTAGCGCCCGATGCCCGCCACGAACGAGCCGCTCGATGGCCCCTTGAACGCCCGCCCGCGGTCGGGCGCAAACTTCTCGACCGCCCCCCACTGCACCGCGTCGCCAAGCCCAGCGAGGGCGATGACGTGATCGCTCGTGTTCTCGATCGCGGTATCGATGAGGACCGCGCGATCATTGGGGTGCAGCGTGTAGCGGGTCCTCACGACCAGGCCCGCTTCGTAGAGCTCGCGCCCGCGGGCCTCGACGAACGCAGTCCCATCTTGCAGGACCCCGCTCGACATCGACGTGTACACGCCCTGCCGCGGGAAGGCCCCGAAGTAGGTGAAGAGCTGCCCGAGCTCGTCCTTGCGGACGTGGGCGTCGGCGGCATCGACGATCTCGCCGCCGCTCTCGGCGAACCCCACGCCTTGATTCTGACCGAGCTGATCGATGACGAACACGACCTCTTCGTTCTCGAGCAAGAAGTCGCCGGGCCGTCCGATCGCGTTCGGCCCGCCGAGCTCCTCGCCGGCCTTCATCAAGTGGACGCGCGCGGGCGTCTTCGGCGGCTGCCCGAGCTCCACCCCGCCGTGAAGCATCATGCTGCGCTTGGCAGCGTCCGGGTTCACGTGAATGAGCGGGATGATCTCCTCGTGCGGCCCACACGCCAGCGCGATCACGAGAAGGACGAGCCGTTTCATGTATGTCTCATCAAGAAGCGCGCGAGGGCCTGCGCCTTGAGAACGAGCGTCATCACCTCGATCTGCTCGTCCTTCGTGTGAAAGCCCACACCGCGCGGCCCAAGACCATCGATGCTAGCGATGCCCATCGCAAACGACGTGCTCGCGTCCGAGCCCCCGCCGATGAGACCGGCTTCCTCGCCTCCGAGCTGGCAAGCCTTCGCGCAGGCAGCGTAGGCCTCGGCGAGCTTGCCGCTCTCCTCCGTGCGCTCGAGCGGCTTTCTCGCGACGCCGCCCGTAACCGTGATGACGACGCCCTCGACGCCGTGCTCGAGCGCGGCCGTCTCGAGCTCGGACACGAGCTTCTCGCCGTCGCGGATCGTCTCGAAGCGGAGATCGAGCTGGGCCTCGGCGTGATCGGGCACCGTGTTCTTGCTCGTCCCGCCCGACACGACGCCGACGTTGACCGTCACACCGCACGCGTAGTCCGTCAGCGCTTGGGCCCGCTCGATGAAGCGCGCGAGCGCCCAGATGGCGTTCTTGCCTTCACGGTGATTGTTGCCGGCGTGGGCAGCGCGGCCTTGGGCGACAGCGGTCATGGATCCCGTCCCCTTACGACGCGTGATGATGGCATCACCTTTGCGCCCAGCTTCGAAAACCAGCGCGCCAGAGGCCCCCGCGATCGCGTGCTGGATGATCCCCTGCCCTTCGGGCGACCCAACCTCCTCGTCGGCCACGATGACCAAACGCACAGGGGCAATCCCCGCGAGCCCAACCACGTCGGCGATCGCGCGGAGCGCATAGGCCACGACGACGAGGCCGCCCTTCATGTCGAGGACGCCCGGCCCCCGCGCGAGATCCCCGTCGCGCTTGTAGCCTTCGAACGTCCCCGGCGGAAAGACCGTGTCGAGGTGCCCGATGAGCGCGATGGGCTTGCGTGACGCGTCACCCTTGCTCGCAAAGACCAGGTGGTCCGCGAAGCGCTTGCTCGGGGTGATCGCCAGCTCGAGCCCTTTGATCGCGAACGAGTGCGCGAGCATCGCGCCGACCTTGCGCCCGCCCTCGACGTTCTCCGTGAACGAGTTCACCGACACGAGCTCTCGGAGCTCGGCCTCCATCGCGTCCGCGCGAGCGATGATGAAGCGGTCGACCTCGGCGTCGTCTCGCAGCTGATCGGCGCGCGGCTTCATCGCGCCGCAGTCTTACTCGTCGTGTGACTTCGTGTTGGCGAAATCCGCCCACTCGCTCGGGCGATCAACGAGCCCGGCCGCAGCCTCGGGAGGCACGCTCCAGACGACATGCTCGGCTTCGCCGTAGGGCCTCTCGCGAACCATCGTGTACTGCAGCTCGACGTCAGCGAAGCCGGCCAGCACCATGACGACGACTCTTACCTACATGTAGGATTGCTGTCAATCCAAGACTTGGGTAACGAGTTCCTGATGGCGAAACTGCGGGCGGCGGTGATCGGAGGGAGCGGCTACGGCGGCGGCGAGATGATCCGGCGCCTCCTTCACCATCCCCACGTCGAGCTCGTGCGCGTCTCGTCGATTGATCACGTGGGAGAGCCGCTCTCGGCTGTGCATCTCACCCTTGAAGGGGAAACGCAGCTCACGTTCGAAGGGCTCCCACCGGCGGAGGCCGCGAAGGACGTCGACGTCGTCATGCTCGGTCTCCCGCACAAGGTGAGCGCCACCGTGATGCGCGAGCTCATGGCGACGGGCGCGCGCATCGTCGACATGTCCGGCGACTTTCGTTTGCGCGACGTCCGGTCGTACGAGGAGTATTACGGCGGCAAGCACCCATGCCCCGAGGAGCTCGAGAAGGGCACGTTCGTCTACGGTTTGCCCGAGCTCAACCGCGACGCGATCAAGAAGGCCCGTTACGTGGCATCCCCCGGCTGCTTCGCGACGACCGTCGAGCTCGCGCTGCTCCCGCTCGCCAAAGCGGGGCTCCTCGAGGGTGAGGTCGAGGTCGTCGGCATCACGGGCTCGTCGGGCAGCGGCATCGCGCCGAGCGCGGGCACGCACCATCCGGTCCGCGCGTCGAACCTCCGCACCTACAAGCCGCTCGAGCACCAGCACCTGCCCGAGATCTTGGAGACGCTCGCGCACGCGGGCGCGAAATCGCTCGCGCTCGACTTCGTGCCCGTCAGCGCTCCGCTCCCGCGCGGCATCTTCGCGACGTGCTTCGCCCACGTACAGAAAGACACAACGCCAGCCGCGCTCACGAAGCTCTACGCCGAGACCTACGCCAAAGAGCCCTTCGTCCGCGTCCCCCATGGCCGGCTCCCCGAGGTCGTCGCGGTGAGCGGCTCGAACCACGCGGAGGTCGGCGTGCAGATCGGCGTCGAACACGGCGGCGCGCGTCTGGTCGTGGCCTTCGCCGCGCTCGACAACCTCATCAAAGGCGGCGCAGGTCAGGCGATCCAGTCGATGAACCTGATGCTCGGCCTGGACGAACGAGAATCGCTCGAGGATCCGGGCGGATACCCGTAGAGCCATCATGATCGTCATCAAGGTCGGCGGGGAAATCGTCAAGAGTGGCGCCATCGACGTCATCGCCCCAGACGTCGCGGAGCTCTGGTCCCGCGGCGAGGAGATCGTCGTCGTCCACGGCGGCGGACCGCAAGCGACCGAGCTCCAAAAGCAGCTCGGCCAGACGCCCAACATCATCGCGGGCAGGCGCGTCACGGACCAAAAGACGCTCGACGTGATGAAGATGGCCGTCTGCGGGCTCGTGAACGTGGACCTCTGCGCCGCTCTCTTCCGCGCGGGGTGCAAGCCCGTCGGCCTTCACGGTGCTAGCGCGGGAGCCATCCAAGCCAAGCGGCGCCCGCCAGTCGTCGTCGCGGGCGCGGGGTCTGAGCCAATCGACTTTGGGCTCGTGGGTGACGTCACGGGCGTCAACCGCGAGCTCCTCGCGCTCCTCACGTCGGGCGGCTTCATCCCCGTCCTCGCATGCCTCGGTTGCGACGAGGGAGGCCAGACGTACAACATCAACGCGGACACCGTCGCGAACCAAGTGGCGTGCGCGCTCGACGCCCGCATGCTCATCGTCGTGAGCGACGTCCCCGGCGTCCTCCGCGACGTGAGCGATCCGTCGTCCCGCATCGCCCGCATGAACAAAGCCGAAGCCGACGCGGCCATCGCGAGCGGCGTCGTCACGAAAGGCATGATCCCGAAGCTCGAAGAGTCGTTTGCCGCGATCGCGACGGGCGTTCAATCGGTGCTCATCGTAGGGAAGCTCGCGCGCGGAGAGCTCGCCCTGGCGGTCCACGAGCCCGGCCGCGTCGGAACGCTCCTCGTGCGCACGGAACCCTGAGCGATGCCAGCCGTCGGCAAGAGCATGAACGTCGTCGTCGCCGATACGGGTCTCGGCAACATCAAGAGCGTCGTGCGTGCACTGGATCGCGCCGGGGCCCGCGCCGTCGTGTCGAACGATCCCGACACGGTCGCGAAGGGAGATGCCGTCGTCGTCCCGGGCCAAGGCGCCTTCGGCGACTGCAGCCGCGCGCTCGACCACGGCCTCGGCGATGCGATCCGGCAATCCATCGCGCGTGGCGTCCCTTACCTCGGCATCTGCCTGGGCCTGCAGGTCCTCTTCGACTCGAGCGAGGAAGCCCCCGGCTGCGCGGGTCTCGGCGTCTTCGGCGGTCACGTCGCGCGCCTGCCGAACGCCGCCGGCATCAAGATCCCCCACGTCGGATGGAACCTCGCCGAGCCCGTCCGCGACTCATGGCTGGTGCACGAGCCGGAGCACTTCTACTTCGTCCACGGCTACGTCGTCATCCCGCGCGACGCCTCGCTCGCGTGCGCGATGACCGAGCACGGCGCGCGCTTCGTCTCGGCGATCGAGAAGGACAACGTCGCCGCGGTGCAGTTTCACCCTGAGAAGAGCCAGCGCGCAGGCCTCGCCCTCCTCGAGCGCTTTTTGCAGCGAGGTGGATGAGTGATCGTCATACCGGCCATTGACCTGCTGGGCGACAAGGTCGTTCGCCTCCATCAGGGCAGCTACGACGACGTCACGGTCTACGACGACGATCCCGTCGCGCGTTCACGGCACTTCAAGGAGCAAGGCGCTGAGCGCTTGCACGTCGTCGATCTCGACGGCGCGCGAGCCGGACAATGCGTGCAGCGCGACGTCATCGCTGCGATCGTGGCGGCCTTCGGCTCCGATGTGCAGGTCGGCGGCGGCGTACGGTCACGCGAGGCCTTCGAGAGCTACATCGCGTGCGGGGCTTCACGCGTCGTGCTCGGCACGG
>Ga0302325_10027531_pt1 | contig 11779 bp, 10 predicted proteins | sample Palsa_T0_2_FD_201948 | JGI IMG/M metagenome (GOLD analysis project Ga0302325, IMG submission 201948) | Peat permafrost microbial communities from Stordalen Mire near Abisko, Sweden - Palsa_T0_2 | ecosystem: Environmental > Terrestrial > Soil > Palsa > Peat permafrost | place: Sweden: Abisko... | reverse complement strand
CTGGGTTGGCCCGACTGCTGTGGGCATACCCGCTGATGACGACACGTGTATCGAGCGGCATTTACGCGCAGGCAGTGCGACTCGCCGCACGGGGCGCAGGGTTCCACCGGCACCCCGCTCGGGGCGGCGTCGCGACCGAGCCTGTCAGCGACGAGTTGGCGCGCAGCGGGTACGGGAACCGCAGATGAGCAGGACGAGCGCATATCTGCTCCTCGAATTGGCCCGGCGCAGCGGCCGAGAGCAACCCGGCACCATGCGCTTTGAGGGCAGCGGGGTTCCCGGGCGGAGACCTGTCGTGACCGGGTCCGGTGATCCGGACGTCACGATCGTGGTCCACGACCCTAGAGCCTGGTCCGCCACGCTGCGGGGCGGCTCGACCGGTTTGGCCGAGAGCTACATCGCGGGCTGGTGGGACACCGATGACCTCACCGCGGTCGTGCGTCTCGCGTTCCGTCGAACGACGACGTTCCGGCAGTTCCTGGACACGACGGCGCGACGGACCGGAGGGCTGCTCGCCGGGATGCAGCGGCTCCGGCCGCCGAGCAAGCACCGGGATCGCGAGAACATCGCTGCCCACTACGACCTCTCCAACGACTTCTTCGCCCTCATGCTGGACCCCACGAAGGCCTATTCGTGCGCCTATTTCGCCGCCGACGGGATGAGCCTCGAAGAGGCCCAGGTGGCCAAATTCGAGATGATCGCCGGCAAACTGCAGCTCGGTCCCGAGGACCACGTCATCGAGATCGGGTCCGGCTGGGGCGGGTTCGCGCTGCACGCCGCCGAACGACACGGCTGTCGCGTCACCACGACGACGATCTCCGAAGCCCAGCGAGCACTGGTCGAAAAGCGCGTGGCACAACACGGTCTCGCCGACCGGGTGACCGTCCTCGGCTCGGACTACCGCGATCTGGAAGGGCACTACGACGCCCTTGTCTCGATCGAGATGATCGAGGCGGTCGACTGGCGGCGTCACGACGAGTTCTTCGCCACGTGCGCCCGGCTCCTCACCGACCGGGGTCGGATGGCGCTGCAGGCCATCACCATCGCCGACGCCAGCTACGAGCGGGCGAAACTGCACGACGACTTCATACGCGCCATGGTCTTCCCTGGCGGCTGCCTGCCGTCGGTCAGCGCTATCGCCGCTTCGGTGGCTCGCACGTCGGACCTGCGGATCGTCGACCTGCAGGACATCGGCCCGCACTACGCCGAGACACTCCGGCGCTGGAGGGCCAACCTGGAGGGCCAGCGCTCCGCAGTCGAACGACTCGGCTTCGACGAGCGTTTCTGGCGGTTCTGGACCCTCTACCTCTGCTATTGCGAGGCGGCGTTCATGGAGCGCCACGTGTCCGACGTGCAGCTGGTGCTGGCCCGGCCCGGCGCCCCGACGCGACGGCTCGGTGACCACGCGTAGGACCCCGAACGGGAACGCGGCTCAACGTGCGGCGCGGTCGAGGTGGTCGATCATCTCACCGAGGCGGCGTGCGTCGCCTCCGCTCCAGCACGCTCCCAGGCGGGCCGCGTGCTCCTCGCCGGCGATGGCCGCTCCGCCGACGAGCACGGGCAGGCCGGGGCTCACGCGGTGCACGGCTCCCACGATCGCCCGCACCGCACGGTCGTGGTTCCCCGCGGTCACCGCGACAGCCACCGCCAGTGGGCGCTGCACTTTGGTGACGGCGCTACCGAATGCTGCTTCCGGGACATCCGCACCAAGATCGACGACGTCGAAGCCACGGCCGCGCAAGAGGTTCGCAGCCATGGCGGTCGGGAGCCCATGCAGCTCGTGCGGCGGCGTTCCGAGGATCACGCTGCCGCGTTTGGGGCCCCGCGCCATGAAACGGGCTCCCAGCCGGGCCACGACCCGCGTTGCCACACCCGTAGCCCGGTGTTCGTCGTCGATGGTGTAGTCACCGGCCTCCCAGCCAAGCCCGACCGACCGCATGGCCTCGCCCAGCCCGTCCAGCAGGATCTCGTCCTGATCGGACCCCGAACCCAGGCGGCCCTCGACGATCGTCCAGGTCCCCGGCTCGTCACCGGCGACGAGCCGGTCCTCCAGCCTGCGCGCCGCCGTTGCCCGAGAGGCCCGCCGGGTCTCGGTGCGAGGGCGGCCCGCCACCTGGCTCCCCGCAGCGGCAGCGGGAATGTCGCCAGGGTCGACCCACCACTGCGACCCGATCCGCGTCGCCGGTAGCCGACCTGTCCGCACGTAGCGGTAGGCCGTCATGTAATGCACGCCAAGCTGGTCCGCGGCCTCCTGCAACCCGAGCAGGCCGGCCGCGGAGTGCTCGGAGGGAAGCGGGGCGCTCGCCATTTAGCAGTAAATCCTAGCTCGGCCCAGGTCGGCGCCTATTCCTTGTCGTCGCCGCCTTCGGCCATGTGGTCCTTGATGGCATTGACCACCGTCGGGTCGAGCAGCGTCGTCACGTCGCCCAGCGGCCTGTCGTCGGCGACGTCGCGCAGGAGCCGGCGCATGATCTTGCCGCTGCGCGTCTTGGGTAGCTCGGGCGTCAACAGGATCTGGCGCGGTTTGGCGATTGGACCGATCTCGTGCGCCACGTGGTCACGCAACTCGGCCACCAGCCGTTCGCCCGCTTCGCCGTCGACGTCGCTCGCCCCCTTGAGGGTCACGAAGGCCACGATGGCCTGGCCGGTGGTGGCGTCGTTGGCGCCCACCACGGCGGCCTCCGCCACGGCCGGGTGGCTGACCAGTGCGTGCTCTACCTCGGTCGTCGAGATGCGGTGCCCCGAGATGTTCATGACGTCGTCGACGCGGCCCAGCAGCCACAGGTCCCCGTCCTCGTCGCGCTTGGCCCCGTCACCGGCGAAGTACCGGCCGGGGAACCGCGCCCAGTAGGTCTCCATGAAGCGCTCGTCGTCCCCGTAGATACCCCGCGTCATGCCCGGCCAGGGCTCGGTGATCACGAGATACCCACCCTCGCCGTTCCCCACGGAGTTGCCGTCGTTGTCGATGACGTCCGCGCTGATGCCGGGGAACGGCGTCATGGCGGCGCCGGGCTTGGTGGCGGTGATCCCGGGGAGAGGTGTGATGAGGACGCCGCCGGTCTCGGTCTGCCACCAGGTGTCGACAATGGGACAACGCTCACCGCCGATGTGGGTGCGGTACCAGATCCAGGCCTCGGGGTTGATGGGCTCCCCCACCGACCCCAGGAGTCGCAGGCTGGTCAGGTCGTGCGCGGCCGGCAGGTCCTCCCCCCACTTCATGAAGGTCCGGATGGTCGTTGGCGCGGTGTAGAGGATGTTGACCTTGTACTTCTCGACGATCTGCCACCAGCGGTCGCGGCCGGGCGTGTCCGGGGTGCCCTCGTACATGACCGAGGTCGTCCCGTTGGCGAGCGGCCCGTAGACGATGTAGCTGTGCCCGGTCACCCAGCCGATGTCCGCGGCCGTCCAGAACACATCCGTCTCGGGTTTGATGTCGAAGATGAGCCGGTGCGTGGCCGAGACATGCGTGAGGTACCCGCCGCTGGTGTGCAGAATGCCCTTGGGCTTCGCCGTCGTGCCGCTGGTGTACATGATGTAGAGCGGCTGCTCGGCGTCGAACGCCTCGGCCTCGTGCGTCTCGGGCTGGCGCGGCACCAGGTCGTCCCACCAGACATCGCGGGCCTCGTCCCACGCCACGTCCTGGCCGGTGCGCCGCACGACCAGGACATGGCGCACATCCGGGCACCCCTGCAGGGCCTCGTCGACCGCAGGCTTGAGGGCGGCCGCGGCGCCCCGGCGGTACCCCCCGTCGGCGGTGATGACGAAGTGGGCGTCGCAGTCGAGGATCCGGCCCCGCAGCGCGTCGGCTGAGAACCCCCCGAAGACCACCGTGTGCGGAGCGCCCAGGCGGGCACAGGCCAACATGGCGACCACGGTCTCGGGGATCATCGGCATGTAGATGGCGACCTTGTCCCCCGCGCGGACACCGAGTTCCGTCAGGCCGTTGGCGGCCTGGCTCACCAAGGACAGGAGGTCCGAATAGGTGATGGTCCGCGTGTCGCCGGGTTCGCCCTCCCAGTGGAAAGCGACGCGCGCACCGAGGCCGGCGGCAACGTGGCGGTCGACACAGTTGACCGCCACGTTGAGCTTGCCGCCGACGAACCACTTGGCGAACGGCAGGTTCCAATCCAGCACGTCCGTCCAGGGTGTCTCCCACGTCAACCGCTTGGCCTGGGACGCCCAAAAGGCGAGGGGGTCGGCCTCGGTCTCGGCGTAGATGCCCGGCTGCGCGTTGGCCTGTTTGGCGAACTCCTCCGACGGAGGGAAGGTCCTGGTCTCGTGGAGCAGGGCGGACAGCCCCTCCTCTCGGATCTCGCTCACCGCAGCCTCCATTCGTGCCGACCTTGCGCGGACGCCATCATTACCTATGCCGTTGGATTGAGGTGCAACGGCTCGCCCGTCGGGAGGACCTTACGGCCACCCATGCCGTTGATGACGCCGGCCGCAGAGGCATACCACGCGGCCGCAGCTGTCACGATGCCGGCGTACCCACCGGCCTTCACCAGGTTGGTGCTGTTGGAGAAGTGTCCGATGGCCAGCAGGATGAACGTGACTTCCAAGGTCAGGAAGACGAGGAACACCGCCCTGTTCACGAACAGGCTCCACAAAAGCATGTACGTGTTGAAGATCACGAAGGCGACGGAGATCCAACCCAGGTCGTTGCTCAACTCGAGCGCCGTCGGCTTGAACTCCGGGACGACCCAAAAGAAGTAGACGGCGACGCCGATCCAGAAGGCGCCGTAGGTGGAGAACGCGGTGGCGCCGAAGACGTTGCGGTTGCGGAACTCCCACATGCCGGCCAGGAGCTGGGCGAGGCCGCCGTAGGCCAAAGCGAAGCCGAGGAAGGCGACCGTACCCTTGGTCCATCCGCAGTTGAACGCCGAGAGCAGGAAGGTGGTGAGGGCAAAGGCGGCCAGACCCAGGGGAGCCGGGTCCGCAATGGCCGGCACCTCCTTGATGGCCACCTCCTGCAGTGACATCGCTGACACTTGTGCACCGTTGTGCACCGGCTGTTGCGGCGGACCGCCTTGCGCCGTGTCGTCCTTAATTGCCATGACGTCAGCACCTCCTTGTTCAGGCGTGGTGAGACACAGCCCCCACGCGATCAGTGGTGGGACGAGTGGCGCCACCACGCGAGTGCAGCCGTCTGGATGACGACCCCCCAAGCGCTGCTGCCACCTTCTTCACGCCCCCCCACAGACGGGACGAGACCATTCTGCGAAGGCGTCCGCCGCCAGCGCAACGGGTCGTCGGTGAAGTGACCCATTCGTGCGACAAACGGTCGTCTGCGCACGACGAGCGGTTGTGAGGACCCAGATATCGCGAGCGCCGCCGCGCCACCGCGTTGCGACGGAGGCGATATGGCACACTTCTCTCCAAGGGGCATTGAAAAGACCGCCGGATGGACGTGTGCCACCACGGCGGCAAGGGGGCAGATGAAAGAGGCGCTGTGGATCGCCCTCGTGGGCGTCGTGATCGTGATCGTCATCGTGATCCGTTTCGCCGTACGTGCCGAGCGCCGGCTCGGCACGCCGACACAGCGGGCATCCCTGGCCACCCTCCACACGGCGAACCTGGCGGCGCCTGCGCTGCGGACCGGTCTCAACAAGGGATCGGCGGAGCGATCGATCCCACACCTGCGCCAGTTGATCGGCACGACGGGTGTCGCCATCGCCGACACCTTCGGGATCCTGGCGGCCGAAGGCATGGACGCGGCGCACTGCGCGCTGGTGGAGGCGCCGCTGCAGATGGCGATCTCGAGCGCCCGACCCCAGGTCCTCTCGCCCCACGATCTGGCGTGCGCACTCGCTGGGACGTGTGACCTCCAGGGCGGCATCATCGTGCCCATCAGGACCGACGACGTAGTGGTCGGGGCGCTCGTCGCCGTTGACTCCTCCGTGCCGGCGAGCCTGCTCCGGCTGAGCGGGGAAGTGGCCGAATTCGTCTCGACCCAGTTGCAACTCGCCGAACTCGACCGCTCACGCCGGCGCGCCGTGCAGTTCGAGTTGCGCTTCCTGCGCGCACAGATCTCACCGCACTTCATCTACAACGCGTTGACGGCGATCGAGTCCTTCGTCCGTTCCGACCCGGACAGAGCCCGGGAGCTCCTGGTGCAGTTCGCCGATTTCATCCGCTACAGCTTCCGCAGCCATGGGCAGTTCGTGACGATGGCCGAGGAGATCCGCCTCGTCGACACCTACCTCGACCTGGAACGGGCACGCTTCGGCGACCGGCTCGACGTCACCCTGCGGGTCGCCCCCGAGGTGCTGAGCGTCATGCTGCCGCCCTTCGTGTTGCAACCACTGGTCGAGAACGCGGTCCATCACGGGCTGGAGCCGAGCGGCAAGCTGGGGCACCTCGAGATCACCATCATGGACGCCGACAATGACGCCGAGATCTCGGTCGAGGACGACGGCGTGGGCGCGGAGCCGGGCCAGATCCGACGCGCCCTGACGGGGACGAGCGACGACGAAGGCGTGGGCCTGCACAACGTCGACGAGCGTCTGCGTACCGTCTTCGGCGACGACTCCCGCCTCACGATCGAGACGGCGCCCGGAGCGGGAACCCGGGTGACCGTCCGGATCCCGAAATTCCACGTCGGAGTCCTGTCGTGACGACCGGATTGAGCGTGCTCGCCGTCGACGACGAGGCGCCCGCACTCGACGAGCTCGTCTACCTGCTGTGGAATTCGGCCGTGGCCTCCCACGTGCGGGCGGTCAGCTCGGCCACCGACGCGCTCCACCACCTCCACGACGAGCACTTCGATGTCGTTCTCCTCGACATCGCTATGCCGGGGATGGACGGGCTCGAACTGGCACGGGTGGTGGCGCAGTTCTCGCACCCGCCCGCGATCGTCTTCGTCACGGCCCACGAGGAGCACGCGCTGGCCGCTTTCGATGTGGGCGGATCCGGATACCTGCTCAAGCCCGTCACGCAAGAGCGCCTCGTGACCGCGCTCCGGCGAGTGTCGCTGCCGCGCCAGGAGGATCACCCGGACGACGACGCGCTCGAGACCATTCCGGTGGAGATTGGCACCTTGACGAAGATGGTCTCCCGCGACGAGGTCTCGTGGGCCGAATCGTCGGGTGACTACGTCCGCCTGCATTTGCGCGACGGGGTGCAGCATCTGGTGCGGCTGCCGATGTCGCTGCTCGAGGAGCACTGGCGCGACCACGGATTCGCCCGGATCCACCGCAGCTACCTCGTGTCGCTGCGCGAGATACGCGAAGTCCGGACGTCGCAGGGCCACACGGTCGTCGGCGTCGGCACCTACGACCTCCCCGTCAGCCGCCGCCACTCCAAGGAGCTCAGGGACAGGCTCGTGCGCCACGCGCGGCGGTCGCCGGCCTCGTGAGGGCCGAGCCGGCTTCCGCCCGTGAGGTCGTGCGCAGCCAGGCGCGGCGACCCGGAGGGCGGGCCAGCTCCCCCGCACTCGACGACCTGTACGAGCCCGATGCCTACGGGCGGGAGCTGCTGGCGTCGCTCATGCGGGCTCAGGGCGGTGCGTGCCTCACCGTGCTGCTGCCGGCCCTGGCCCTCCTTGCGCTGTATCCGCTCCTCACGGCGATCTTCCCCTGGCTGGCGACGGCCCAGATCGGGGGTCTGCCGCTGACGCTGCTCGTACTGGGCGGCGGCATCTATCCTCCGCTCGTCCTCCTCGGGTACTGGTACGTGCGCCGGGCGGAGCGGCTGGAGCAGCAGTTCGTCGAGCTGCTCAAGGAACAGTGACAGAGCCGGCCTCGATCGTCGCCATCATCGCGGTGACGGCCATCACCGCGATCATCGGCGCGCGTGGCGTGCGCGTGGCGCGCACCCCGGCCGACTTCCTGGTCGCGGCGCGCCAGGTCCCCGCGACGCTGAACGCGTCGGCCATCTCCGGGGAGTACCTCTCCGCCGCATCCTTCCTCGGGGTGGCCGGCCTGGCCATGTTCGAGGGCCTCGGCGCGCTCTGGTATGCCGTCGGGTACGCGGCGGGCTATCTGGTCCTGCTGGCCGCGGTGGCCGCGCCGCTCCGCCGCTTCGGCGCCTACACCATCCCCGACTTCGCCGAGGGACGACTGGGCTCCCCCGCGCTACGCCGGGCGGCCACGGCCGCGGTGATCCTGATCTGCGGCTTCTACCTGCTCCCGCAGCTCAAGGGAGCCGGCGTCACGCTGCAGGTGGCCGTGGGCGGCCCGGTCTGGATCGGTGTCGTCGTGCTGGGGGGCATCGTGACCCTCGGTATCGCCAGTGGCGGCATGAAGGGGATCACCTTCGTGCAGGCGTTCCAGTACTGGCTCAAGATCGTCGCCATCGCGGTCCCCGCACTGATCCTCCTGGCCTTCGTACAGCACCCGCCGGTGTCGACCGTGACCGGGGCGGCGCCCCCGACCTTCATGCACCGGACAGCGGTGCAGTTCCCGCAGTCCGAGGTGATCTCCGTGACGATGGCTGTCCACGTCGAGGCGTCCGGCACCGTGGACGGTGTACGACGCCGCGGGCCGATGGATCTTAGCAAGGGCCGCCACGACGTCGGCTCCGGCGCCACGCTCACGTTCCCTACCGGGTCGCACGCACCGCACGTCGAAGACAACCCGATCATGGGTGGGGCGGCCTGGACCTCCCCGCTCCTGCAGCTGGGGGGACGGCCCGATCACGCGCTGGCGGCGACGTACGGGGTCCTCCTGGCGACCGTGCTGGGAGCGATGGGGCTGCCCCACATTCTGGTTCGCTTCTATACCAATCGCGACGGACAGGCGGCACGTCGCACCACCGCCTTCGTGCTCCTGCTCCTCGGGTTCTTCTACATCTTTCCGGCGGTGTTCGCCGTGCTGGGCCGGATGGAGGCGCCCGGCCTCTACACGTCGGGCCAGACCGATTCGGTGGTGCTCGTCCTGCCGCGCATCATGGCCGCGGGCAGCCTGGGCATCGTCCTTGGGGCGCTCGTGGCCGCCGGGGCGTTCGCCGCCTTCCTCTCGACCTCGTCGGGGTTGCTCATCAGCATGTCCGGCGCGCTCTCGCACGACATCATGGGCGGGGGGGTCAGGGCGTTCCGCGCCTCGGCGATCGCCATCGGGATCGTGATGACAATTCTGGGCCTCGCCGTCCTCAACATCTCCATCAACGTGCTTGTCGGATGGGCGTTCGCCATCGCCGCCTCGACGTTCTGCCCGCTCCTGCTCCTCGGGATCTGGTGGCGCCGCTTCACCTGGATCGGCGCCATCGGCGGGTTGATCCTCGGTGGCCTCGCCTCGTCGATTGCGGTGCTCCTCACCATCGTGGGCGTCGGCTCCTCGGGGTGGCCTGCCGTCCTGCTCAGCGAGCCGGCGATCTGGACGGTGCCCCTCGCCTTCGCGACCATGATCGTGCTCTCGCTCGCCACACCTCGCTTCGTCCCGGCCGATGTCACGCAACAGCTGCTAGCGCTCCATCTGCCCGAGCGGGTCCGCCTGCGCTCAGCCGCGGACAGGGGGCTGGTCGCTCAGCCCGGCTCCTGACGGAGCTCGAAGCCCTCGAAGACGAAGGCCGGCGTCACCGACGCCCCGACCAGGGCGTAGCGCCCGAGCGGGCGCGCCGATTGCCACACGCCGGCATCCACGACGACCTGAGGCGACTGCCCGGACGTCACGTGGGGCCCGAGGACCTGCAGGTCGCTCCGTCCGTCGGGCCACTCGCGACGCAACTCGAGCGGGTCGCCGTCGTAGAAGTGCCACAGCTCGGTGGCGTCCACTCGGTGCCACGCGGAGACCTCGCCCTCTAAGAGGAGGTAGTAGATGGCGCTCCCGGCCGGCCGTGTGCCCTCTTCGGCGTCGGCCACCCAGGTACGGCGATACCAGCCGCCCTCGGGATGCGGTGCGAGGTCGAGCGCGGCGATCAGCGATTCACCCGGGCGCACCCGATCAGCCCGAACCGACGCCCAGGCTGGTGGCGACGGCGAGGGAGTGCGCGGCGGCGCCGCCGAAGAGCGCACCATCGGTGGCGGCCCTCTTGACGAAGAGATGGCAGTCGTGCTCCCACGTGAAACCGATGCCGCCGAAGGACTGGATCGATTCCCGACCGACGAAGCTCTGGCAGTCGTCGGCGGCCGCCTTGGCCATGGAGACAGCGGCGGCCCGGTTCGGCGTGTCCTCGCTGATGGCCGCGACGGCGAAATAGCAGAGTGCGCGGGCCCGCTCGATGGCGAGGAACATGTTGCTCATTTTGTGCTTGATCGCCTGGAAGGAGCCGATGGGGACGCCGAACTGCTTGCGCTCCTTGACGTAGGCCAGCAGCAGCTGGAACAGGGCGTCGCAGGTGCCCACCGTCTCGAGCGCGAGCCCGACCGTCGCCTCCTGGAGGGCCCGGGAGATCCCGCGCGTGGACGCCGTGCTGCCGGGCTCGCCCAGGGCGCGATCCTGCGGGACGAAGATGCGCTCGAGTGTGGCGTCGGCGAGGGGTCGGCTCGCATCGAGCGAATGGACGGTGGTCAGGCCGGCCTCCGCGGTAGGAACGACGAACGCGCCCATACCGCCACCGGCGCGGGCGACGACCACGACCTCGGACGTGCCCTCGGCGGCCAGGACGCCGCGCTTGGTGCCGGTGAGGACCCAGCCGCCATCGGCCGGTTCGGCGGCCATGGTGACGTCGTCCAACGCCCAGGCCCGGGGGTGGTCAGCCAACGCCACCGTCCCGGCGATGGCACCGGTGGCGACCTCCGAAAGGAACCGCTGCTGCTGCTCGGGCGTTCCGACTTCGCGCACCATCGGGGCGAACTGCGTGATGGTGGCCAGGAGCGGCCCGGGGGCGATGGCCCGGCCCAGCTCCTCGACGACGACGGCTGTCTCGAGGATTGTCAGGCCAATGCCGCCGTACTCCTCGGGTATGGCCAGGGCAGGCCAGTCGAGGGCCACCATGGAGCCCCAGAGTTTCTCGGGCGCCTCGCCCGTCTCGACGACGGCGCGCACGACATCGACGGGGCATTCCTTCTCGAGGAACGAGCGGACCGAGGAACGCAGTTCCTCCTGCTCAGCTGTGAACTCGAGCTCCACCGCACTCCCTCCCCGGGCGTTGCCGGTTGCCTCTCCGGCCTCGTCCGGCGCCTTCCCCGGGCGCCGCCAGATCGGGGCGAGTGTACCTGACGCCTCTGTCAGTCTCGGTGCCCGTGCTAGCTTCACGACGCCCCGTTTTCTGGGAAGGACGTGGTTGGGTGTGCCCTGGGGGGTCGCCGGTCCGAGGCGCAAGCCCGGACCGGCGGCGCGGGGGCTGGCGGGAACGTTGCCGACCCTCCCAAACGCGTAAGTCCGCTCGCCTACACTCTGCGGTGCGCCTCTAGCTCAACGGCAGAGCAACGGACTCTTAATCCGCAGGTTTCGGGTTCGAATCCCGAGGGGCGCACTCCGAGGGGCGCACTCGATGCCCACACATAGAGCGTCACGGTGACTGGGGACCAAGTGCCGCGATGGCTTCGTCGAGCAGCGGGAGCGTTCGGTCTGGAAGCGCGTCTTCGGGAAAGAAACCCCGATACAGCTCCAACGCCTCGGCGACGCTGGTGATACCACATCTTTTGACGAGGAAGTTGATGTCGAGACGGTCCCTCGAGCCACGGCCGGCCCGCATCTTCATAGCCAACATCGACCGCTCATCGGCGGCAACGATCTCAACGTTCCCCGACTTGAGTATTGGTTGCCAGTTGGGCTCCTTGAATACCGGTATGAACTGTTGAGCCGAGTTGTTGAGCCATTCGGCACCGAGCCCTCGGCGCTCACCAATCTCAGCGGCGACGGCGAGCACGTCATCTGTCGGATGAACCGAGCCATCAATG
>Ga0302325_10027530_pt1 | contig 11780 bp, 13 predicted proteins | sample Palsa_T0_2_FD_201948 | JGI IMG/M metagenome (GOLD analysis project Ga0302325, IMG submission 201948) | Peat permafrost microbial communities from Stordalen Mire near Abisko, Sweden - Palsa_T0_2 | ecosystem: Environmental > Terrestrial > Soil > Palsa > Peat permafrost | place: Sweden: Abisko... | reverse complement strand
TGGGAGCTTGTTGTCATTCACGTATGCGGCGAATGCCTTGGTGCGGTTCCGGGGCACGCACGACCGGCTGACGCTGATGTTGGCGCTGGGGTTTGTCCTGGCCGGGATGGTCGAGACGCTGGCGGTCTTGAGCTTCTATGGCCAGATATCGATTGGCACGGAGCTGGCTCGAGTTCCGATGGCTTGGATGGTGGGGCGGACGTTGCTCGCGATTCTGCTTTTGGCTGCGCTGGTGGTCGAGCGGCGGGTGCCGCACTCGCGGGAACCTGGCCGAGATATCGCCATCGCGATCTTTGTGGTGGGCGTGGTGGCTTATCTCACCAGTGCCGTCTATTTCGGCTCGTTAATCGAGCCTTCCATCCATCCCTGGGCTCGCATCGCGCGGCCGTGGGATTTGTTTCCGGCGATTCTGTTCCTGTTTGCGGCCGTGGGATTTGGCCGACGCTTGAACGCGCGCTCATCGGCCTTCGACCATGCGTTGGTGGTGGCGCTGTGGATCAACGTAGCGTGCCACGTGGTGATCTCGCAATCGGTACGCAGTTTTGACGCGCCCTTCATGCTGGCGCAGGTTCTGAAGGTGGCGAGCTATGCGCTGGTGCTCGGCGGTGCGTTGCTCGACAACGCGCGCCTGTTCGATCAGGTGCGCGAACTCGCGGTGAGCGATTCGCTCACAGGTCTCGGCAACTACCGCAAACTAATCGCCTCGCTCGAAGCTGAGATTCAGCGCTCCCGCCGCACGCGGCGCTCGTTTGCCGTTTTATTGATGGATCTGGACGGGCTGAAGCAGATCAACGACCGGCACGGCCATCTGGTCGGCTCGCAAGCGATCTGCCGCCTGGGGAACGTCTTGCGCCTGAACAGCCGCAACCTTGATACAGCCGCGCGCTACGGCGGCGACGAGTTCGCCCTGGTGCTGCCGGAGTCGGGAGTGGAAGTCGCCCAGCGGGTCGGCGAGCGCATCCGCGAGCGCCTGGCGGACGACACGGAATTCCCCAAGGTCAGCGTCAGCGTGGGCGCTGCGGTGTTCCCGCAGGATGGCGAAAACATTGAAGAACTCCTGGACGCGGCCGATCGTAAATTGTACGGAATGAAACGGCGCGAGAATCGCGTTTTCTCGCTGACACGGGTCGCCGCGTGCCTATGACTTTGAATTCCTGGAACCGGCAGCTGCCGCAGTGCCTGGCCGCCGGATTAGGGAAATAACCTGCACGGATAGACAGATCGGAGGTTCAGGCGAAGGCAAAAACTGGCGCACAATAAAAATGAGGAAAAGCGCCGGCTATCCCTGGCAGAGGGGTAGCCGGCGCCTTCCTTTTTGGGGATGGCAATTTTGTACGAAAGTGGAATCGCAGGCTCCGCGAACCAGCCGTGGCGAAATTCAGTGGGCGCTTGGCGATCTGGCGCTGATCAAGCCCTCGAAGACGGCGAGCGTAGCCTCGACCATGCGGTCGGCCGAATACTTTGCGGCGACGGTCTCGCGGGCCGCTTCTCCCAGCTTACGCGCGAACTCGCGATCCGCGAGCAGACGCGCGGTTGCGGCCGCTAACGCAGGCGGCGAAGCTTCCTGCACGAGCAAGCCGTTTGCGCCATCTTCCACAATCTCCGCCACGCCGCCGCGCGCCAGAGCCGCCACAGGAAGGGCGTGCGCCATGGCGCTGAGCAGCGATGTGCCGGAGCCTTCGCTGAGCGACGGGAAGAGGAAGACATCGCAGGCGGCATAGACGCAGTCGATCTCCTCGACAAATCCGGCAAATCGCACGTCGGGAACAAGATGTGCCGCGCGCGCTTGCTCTTCGATCTGTGAACGCAGCGGACCATCGCCCGCGAGCAGCAGCCTGCAATGGGGCGCTTGGCGGCGCAGCTCGGCGAAGGCATCGAGCAGCAGCGCGTGGCCCTTTTCGGCCGTGAACGGCGCGACCAGAGCGAGCACTCGATCTTCCGGCGAGAAGCTCCAGCGCTGCCGCGCGCTGCTCCGCTGTTCCGCGGTTACGAGAGGCGGGACTTCTACGCCGTCGGCAACGACCGCGATGCGTTGGGGATCGAGATGAGCGGCGAGGAGCTGTCCGCGGACAGCCTGCGAGATCGCCACGATGCAGGATGCTGCGCGATACCTGGCCATCGAAAGCGCGCCGCGCGAGAGCGGAAACGTGACGCGCCGCGCGACAACCAGCGGCGCGTGTCGATGCGCTCGCGCGAGCCAGGCCGCCGTGAGTGCGTGCGCCTCATTTGCATGGATGACGTCGAAGCGCTGCTCGCGCAGGAGACGTCGCACCAGGAGCGTCGCTCCCCAGCGGCGCGAGTTCGCCGGCGTGCGGTGAACCGCGATGCCCGCGGTTTGGGCGCGCTCGGCCAGCACACCGCCGCCGGACCCAACCAACTCCGCCGCGTGGCCGCGCGCCTCGAGCCCGCGGAGCAGCAGCAGCGCCTGACTCTGGCCGCCGCGCCAGGTGCGCTCGAGGTCCACCAGGAGCACGCGCACCCTCAGGCGTCCTTGGCTTGCGGCCAGGCGTGATGTTCGAGCTTTCCTCCCCGCACCAGCACGCCAAGCTTGCGGTATTTCATCCAGACGTATCGAGCCGAGGTCCAGGCGATGATCGCGCCGCGGTAACCATCGAGAAATCCCAGTTGCAGCAGGAATCTTTGCAGTAGCGTCCAGGGCGCCGCCACCCACATGCCGCCTCGCCAGCGCCGGCGACCGCGCGCGTAGAGATCCTCGGCGGCGCGGTTGGTGTACACATCCATTTTCGCGTAGTGCTCGGCCACCGAACTCATCGTGTAGTGCAGCAGGTCTCCCGCAAGCATGCCGACGGCGCCATCGGCGTGAACCGACTCGTGCATCGCGCCGACCCAGCGGGCCCGGTCTCGGCGGTAGAAGCGGATGCGATATTCCGGATACCAGCCTGAGTGCTTGATCCAACCGCCCAGGTAGTTCGATCGCGTGGCGCATTGATAGGCGATCTCGGCGGGCTCCCGCTGTTTCCACGCGGCGAGGGATGCGCGCAGTTCAGGGCTCAATGCTTCATCGGCGTCCAGGGCCAGCAGCCAGTCATGCGTCGCTTGCGAGGCGGCGAAGTTCTTTTGCTTGTCGAATTGATCGAAGGGACGGTGCAGAACGCGCGCGCCCGCCTCGAGTGCGATCTCGCGAGTGCGGTCCGTGCTTCCCGAGTCAACGACGACGAGCTCGTCCGCCAAGCCCGCAAGGGATGACAAAGCGCGCGGCAGGTCGCTTTCTTCGTTGTAGGTGATGAGAATCGCGCTGATGGGCGGCATAGCCCGGCTCCGCGTTACAGTAGCATAAAATCGCCGGCGCCAGATTGAGCCCCGAAGCAGATACAGTCGCGGTCCTGACTCAGAGGGGTGAGGCCATCTTAGGCGTGATCGTAACGAGCACCACAGTCAAACCCATGCGGAATTCGGACAGGTGGCGCAGCTCGGCGGCGCGAACCCGCTCTTGGCCCACGAACGTCCCGTTGGTCGAATCGAGGTCTCGCAAGCGCACCGTGTCGCCTCGCACCTCGACCACGCAGTGTTGGCGAGAAACATTGGGATCATCGATGGGAAAGTCCGCGCCCGAGCGTCCCAGGATGGCGACGGGCTTTTCCAGCGATAGGGCCTGGCCTCTGGCCGGTCCGGCAATCACGGACAAGGAGATTGCCTTATTGGCCGGCAAGAATAGATCTCGCGCGTCAGCTCCGAAGAGCGCCGAAAAACCGGGCCCGCCACCGCTCCGCGCAAACTCCGGCATCGGGGAGAGCACCTGGGTACTGTCCACACCGCGCGTCTTGACGACTGTATTCTTGCCACAGCTTGAGCAGCGGAATTGCACTCGCGGGTGGCCGCCGACCTGCGCATCGTTTAGCGCGTGAAGAGTGCCGCAATGAGAGCAGGGAGCTTGCACCCTTTTACAGTACACCGGCGACTCGGGGGAAAGGTTTAAGCATTCGCCGGGTGTTCCAGCGCAGGCAACCGCCCAACATACGGCCCTCCAGCGCGGCGCTTCGTGCTCTTATGCCCAACCTCTTATGCCCAACCAAGGGCCGGTTGCGTCTATTGCACGAATCCGATGCTGGATGGAGGAACCGGAGTGGGCGTCTCTGCGATCGGACCGTACTGCGCCTCGAATCGCGATACGTTTTCTCCCAGAGCACGCCACAGCCGTTTGGCATGCCCCGGACTCAGGATCGCGCTTGCTGCGAGCTTGCCGTGGGTTCCGTCGGTGAAGACGTAGATGAAGTGCAGCGTGAATTCTTCGGAGCTGTGGTGAATCATGACCAAATTGGTGTATTGCCCAAGCAACTCCTTTTCGTCGGCTTTGATCTGCACTTGCGGTGTCTGCGGTTCGGACATGAAGCCTCCTTGGGTTGAAACCTCGCCACCGTACCATAACGGCGTGTTGCGCACAGCCCGCTATCTGCTGTATTGACCGCCGTACGGTATTAAGTGTAGTTTATTCAGTTAGTTTATATCGGTTAACTGTCGCCGATTCGTGAGCAGCGATGCGAGCAGGGCGGTTCAGAGGCTTGGCGGTCGTCGATGAGCTGCCACCGCCGCGAATAGCGCGAGAGGACAAGCAGCTTGGCTAAACCGGTCACCGAAGCGCAAACCGCCTCCCCCGAGCGCTCCTCGCTGACGGGCGTTCCCGCGCCCACCGTCACGCATGAAGATGTTGACCGGGCCCGCGATCGCAACCGCGTCTCGTTAGCCCGCACCCAGAAGGGTTCCCTCGCCAATCTGCGTCTGTTGTGGTTGCTGGTGGGGCCCGGCATTTTGGTGATGCTGGGCGAGAACGACGGACCGAGCATGCTCTCCTATGCCGCCACCGGCGCTCGCTACGGCATCGGTTTCTTCATTCCTTTCATCATCCTGACGTTCCTCATGGCGCTGGTGGTTCAGGAAATGACCGTGCGGCTCGGCGCCGTCACGCATCGGGGGCACGCCGAGTTAATCTTCGACCGATTCGGTCCTTTCTGGGGCCGCTTCTCGATGATCGACTTGATGATCGGAAACTTTCTGACGCTGATCACCGAATTCATTGCCATTCGCGCTGGACTAGGTTTTTTCGGCATCCCGGCGTGGGCGGCTGTCCTTAGCACTCTAGTGGTGCTGTACGTGGCCCTGATGACGCATCGCTATTGGACGTGGGAAAGAATCACGCTCGCCGCGGCGATGTGCAATCTGATCTTTGTTCCGGCCGCTCTGCTGGCGCATCCGAAGTGGGGCTCCATCGGGCATGCGCTGGTGTATTGGTCGCCGCTTCCCGGCGGCGTAAATAAAGACATGATCTTGATTTTGCTAGCCGATATTGGCGCCACGGTCACTCCCTGGATGCTTTTTTTTCAGCAGAGTGCAACGGCGGACAAGGGATTGACCGCCCGCGATATCCGTTTTGGCCTTACGGACACGTTTCTGGGAGCTCTGCTGGCCGCAACGGCCGCGGTGGCCACGGTTATCGCCACAGCCCCGCTCTTCCTCCACCATGTGAGTGCTGCCAATCTCGAGGCCGGCCAGTTTGCCGAGGCGCTCGAGCCATTCATCGGCCACTGGGGCGCGGCGTTATTTGCGCTGGGAATTTTTGAGGCTGGCATGGTGGCCTGCATCACGATTTCAACCTCCTCGGCCTACGCGTTTGGGGAGGTTTCGCGCACGCCGCACAGTCTCAATCTTCCGATGAGCCAAGGCAAAGCGTTCTATGCGGTGCTGCTCCTGGAAGCTGCCGCGGCTTCAGGACTGGTCCTCATTCCCGGGCTGCCACTGGTGTCCGTGGTGCTCGTGGTGAACGTCATTGCCGTACTGGCCATGCCGCCCGCTCTGATCTTTCTCTACATGCTGGTCAACGACCGCGAGATCATGGGCGATTTGACCAGTCCGCGCTGGGCCAACGCTTTGGCCACGATCGTCGTATTGCTGCTGGTCGCCGCGGGGATACTGTACGGAGTCAGTGTGATTGCGCCGAACTTGTTTGCCCGGGTTGGTGGGAACTAGAGTTTGGCAGCAAGCAGAGTTTGGTGGGAATTAAACTGCCGGAGGGAGATGACGTGGCCGAGGGAAATCGCGCGTCTACGACAGAAACGGATGCCAACCGCGTCGGCACCGAAAGCTCGGAATGGGTCATGCAGTCGCTCGAAGAGGGCCAGTTATCTTCGGCAAGAGCCAAGCATTATCCGCGAAGGCAGCTCAAGCGAAGTGAAACCCTTCTCTTCTGGGGCCTACGGATCTACTTGCTATTTATGCTAGGAGTGGTTGTATACCAGGTCTGGACCAGAACTCAGTAGATCAATCGAAGTGGAGCGAATGGAACTTCACAGAGTGAGATGTGGCTGGCTCATTCTATTCTCGAGCCTTGTCCTCTCGTCAGGCGCAACGGCTTGTCAGGCAAGTTGGGACGCACCTCCTGCGGTCAAGGCCGCTCCCAACCCGGTGCCTGCGAGCGCGAACCTGACGGCGGCCGAGGCGACCTACATGGACCGCTGCGCGCGTTGCCACGGCGATCATGGCGGGGGCGATGGTCCCGACGCCAGCCTCTATAAGCCTCTGCCGAGCAGTTTGAGCGACGATAAGACCGGTCAGCTGACCGATGGCGAGCTGTTTTGGAAGATCAGCAAGGGCCGCCGTCCTATGCCGAGTTACGAAAACGAGCTCACCGAAGAACAGCGCTGGCAACTCGTGAACCTTCTGCGCACGTTCGCTGCAAAAACCGCCCCCGAAGCAGCGGCCCCTACCGCGAAGCCATCCCCATAGCCGGGCCGGGAATCGTTCACTCGGAAAAACAGAAGCCGCAAAGCGCCGCGCCATTTCGCGGGCGCCTGCGGCTGGTCTCGCCTGAACTGCATGACAGGCTTGCGCGCGTTGCTAAGCCTGTGCGAGCGCCTGCGAAACTTCCTTCACGTCGGGGACCACGGGAATGTCGTAGTTCTTGATCCAAGAGACTTTCCCGTCTTTATTGATGATGACGACGGCGCGTCCCGTTATCCCCTTATCGGCGAGGTACACACCGAATTTTTCCGCGACGGCTCCGCGCGGCTGGAAGTCCGCCAGCAGCGGGTAGTGGATGCCCATCTTTTCGGCGAACGCTTTGTGCGACCAGACGCTGTCCACGCTTAGGCCCAGCACCTGCGCGTTGAGCTGCTCGAACTGCTTCATGTCGTTTACGAAGCAAGCGTGCTCGTTCGTGCAGACCGGGCTCCAATCCAGCGGATAGAAGACCAATACGACGTTTTTCCCACGATAATCGGAGAGTTTTACGTCTTTCTGACTCTGATCCTTCAACGCGAAGTCCGGGGCCGGCTGCCCCACAGAAATGCCCATGATGCCTCCTAAAATTCTCGGGATGGTTTACGTCCGATTGCGCGAAGTCCTGTAACGCTCGCGCGCAAAAGGCCACTCATCATAGCCGATGCCGCGCGGGGCTGACAAACGAGCACAGAGTTAACGTGCGTCCGCGAATACTGAAGATCGTAAGCTCGATCCATCCGGCGCCCGACCCTTGCGATGTGGCCCTGCACTTAGCGGTTCGGACCAAGGAGATCGGCAATCGCTTTGGGCAACTCGTTTTGGAGGGCCATCAAAGCCACCCGAAACAGAGCAATGATGCTTAACGCGTCGCGAATTTCTCCCCGTTTCGCGCGTTCGATCGCTTGCCAAAATGGCACCCGTACGACCTGGAGTTGCTCGGTTTCGTCCGGCTGAGCAGTCGCCATGTTGAGGTCCCACGCCAAGAACGCTGTTCCTCGTTCATCGGTCACGCTATTGGATAGGTCCATGCCTAGGATTTCGAGCCAAGATCCCGCGACCAGGCCGCATTCCTCCCGCAACTCTCTTTGCGCCGATTCGAGAATTGGCAGAGCAATTGGGCCGCCGCCTTCGGGGATCTCCCAACTGTAGCAACCGAGGGCAAAGCGATACTGCCCTACCAACAGTACATTGCCGCTTTCGTCGATGGGAACGATTCCAATGGCGTGGTTTTTGAAATGAACGATTCCATAGATGCCTGGACCTCCCGCGGGATTGATGACCTCATGGTGATTCACGCGAATCCACGGATTTTCATAGGCAGTTGCCCGCGAGAGCACGGTCCAGGGATCTCTGGTCTCGTCCACATCTCCTCCCCATCGTTTTGGCAATCGTTTTTTACGGTCTGCCGAGCAGAATATAGATTAACGGAGAGAGTTGAATATGTCCCGGCAAACGCGAAGTGTTTGAAGGACTGACTGCGAAAGGGGTACTACAGATTCGTGAAGAACTTGCTTCTGTGTACGGTCTCGAAAGAAGTTACATCCTGGAAACACGCTCGTTCAAAGGCTAGCCATTCAGTTAACACTGGCACTTAAAATAAAGGGGGATAAAGATATCTAGGGGCCCTCTCAGCGCCGTGGAACAATTCAATACCAATAATCGACGGCGTGAATGGCGGTCGGGAATCGCCGCTCCCGTCGTCATTCTGCTGGTAACGCTGCTCCTGGCCTTTTTCACGTTCACACTCATAAACGGGCAGGCCAACGCATCTCTCGGCGTGCGTTTGATTGCGAGCGTTCTGCTGAGCCTGTTGTTGGTATTTAATCTCTTCGTTATTTACCAGCAGGTTTATAACAATCGAATCCGGCGCCAGGTCTCCGAGGAGCTCGCGATCTCGCGTCTCATCCGAGAAAACGCCGCGGACATGATCGCGGTTGTGGATGCCGATGGCCGCAGGGTTTATAACAGCCCCTCGTACCAGAGGGTTCTTGGCTATACGCCGGCGGAGCTGGAAAGCACAGATTCGTTTGAGCAGATTCACCCTGACGACCGCCAACTCGTCAAGGACGCAGCCGAAGAGACTCGGCGAACCGGACAGGGTCGCCGGCTGGAGTACCGTTTCCGCCACAAAAATGGCAGCTGGAGGCTTCTCGAGTCCACCGCAAACTTGACCCGAAACCGTCGAGGCGAACCCGAGAAGTTCGTTATTGTGAACCGCGACATCACCGAGCGCAGGGAAGCCGAGCGAGCCTTGCGGGACAATGAGCTCCGACAAGCGCAACGGATGGAGGCGGTGGGACGGTTGTCGGGCGGAATCGCCCATGACTTCAACAACCTTTTGGGCGTGATCATCGGCTACACGGACATTTTAGAGATGCACCTCAAAGAAGGCGATCCCTTGCGCAAAAGCGTCGAGGAGATTCGCAAAACCGGACAGCGCGCCACAGCACTCACGCGCCAGCTTCTGGCTTTTAGCCGCCGGCAAGTCCTCGAACCCAAGGTCGTGGACTTGAACGCGGTCGTCGCGGATATCGAGAAGATGTTGCACCGGCTGATTGGGGAGGACATCGAACTGAAGACGGTCCTGGCGCCGTCGCTCGGGAGTTTGCTGGCCGACCAGGGACAAATCGAGCAGGTGATCCTCAATCTCGCCGTGAATGCTCGGGACGCAATGCCGCAGGGAGGAAAGCTGACCATCGAAACAGCCAACGTTATCCTGGACGAAACCTCCACTCGTCATTTGCCGACCGCGCGGGCTGGCGACTACGTCATGCTTTCGGTCAGCGACACGGGCATCGGCATGGATCCGCAGACCAAGGCGAAAATATTCGAGCCCTTCTTCACGACCAAGGAAGCTGGAAAAGGCACCGGACTGGGATTGGCCACCATCTATGACGTCGTGCAGCGAAGCGAGGGCCACATCTGGGTCTACAGTGAACTCGGACAGGGCACGATCTTCAAAATCTATTTCCCTCGAGTCCAGGCGCATGCGCAGAGGGCGGCTGCGAAAACTCGCCCACCTCAGTCCGAACTTGCCGGTGGAACCATCCTCGTCGTGGAGGATGACGATTCCCTCCGGACCGTGACTCGCGACCTGCTGGTGCAGTCAGGGTACAGCGTTCTCGATGCAGGCACCGGCGAGCAGGCCTTGCAGATTGTTCAGCGTCATTGCGCGCCTATCCACTTACTACTGGCCGACGTGGTCATGCCGGGGATGAGCGGTCCAGCGCTGGCAGGGCAGTTGGCGCATACCCATCCTGAGGCGAAGGTGCTTTACACGTCCGGCTATACGGATCAAACGATCGTGCGGAATGGGATGCTCGATCCGGGAATACTGCTCCTTGAAAAGCCATACACACGCGATGCGTTGATCCGCAAAGTCCGAGTCGCTCTTGGCGACATCGCGCCGAACCAGGACGAAGCCGATTCCATCGCCGAGCTGCGCGACGCTCCGGCGGTCCCATCAAAATAATTTACTTACCCTATCGATTTAATCCATTTGATATGCTGCTCGCTTGATTCTAGTCTGAAATTAGAGGTGCGTCGCCATGACACAAACGGGGGGTTGCTTCCCATACAGTGCTGATTCCGAAACGCAGATCTCGGATGAGGAACGGTTCGACCGGTTGTTGCGCCAGGCCGCTTTCTGGCAACGATCGCTTTCCACATCGCCGGTGTCTCGGCGCGAGAGCCCGAGCTCTCTCAAGGATGTTCCGGTGCGGGCCAAGATTGAGTCACGCGCCTACGAGATTTACCAGCTTCGCGGCGCCACTCACGGTCGAGCCCTCGATGACTGGCTGAATGCGGAGCGGGAAGTGCTCGCGAATTACGGCGGGAATGATTCTAGAATGCGTTTTCCTCCTGCGATTGGTTTGTCGAAGAGTCTGTGATCGGGCATCTTTCTCGCCGCCGCCGGCGCAGGTTTGCCGGCTGAGCAATCTGCTAATATTTCCTCGTCGTGCCATGGGTCGTCGTGCCACGGGTAAAGCTCGAACAGGCTTATCCTCAGATCGCGTTTCGTTGGCGCTCGCGCAATTGGTGGGCGCGCTTGACGCGTGTGCCGCCTGAGTGCGAACACCTCGAACACGGCGGCGATTGGATGGCCACCTACGCTCCCGATACGCTTTACTTGCGTGGCAAAGCGTCGCTGCGCCAGAGACCCGCTCGGCCGGAGGTCTCTCTTTGCCGGGCCTGCCTGCTACGCGAGCTCGAGAGCGAACTCTCCGGCTACCAAGGCCGAGTAGTAGCCTTTGAGCCGGACGGGCAAGCCTTCACGCAATATTTCTTTGTAGGTGTGGCGGAGTTTGCCGCTGCGGGGTTGCTTCCCGAAGTGGCCTCGGCCATCGCGCGGCGTCTTGGTCAGCCGGCGGGAGATTGTGCCCAGTGCGATGCCCCGGCCCACTGGCTCTGGTTTTCGCGCGAGCAGGTGGGGAGCCTCGACGAGGTTTCGCGGATCGCCATGGCTTGCGGTGAGACGCTCTGCCCCCGGCATGGAGCGCAGAAGCTCTGCGCAACGCTCGCCGCCGTGAGCGAGGCTAATTTGTTCTATATGAATTCGCCCTATGGTGAAGCGGGAGCCTACCTTTGGATTTAGTGGGATCATCCGCGCAAGATTCGGACGCACTCGCGGCGGCTTCGCGCTCGTTTGCGGTTCGGAGATTCCGTCTCGGGCCGCTGATCGGGCCGTGTGGGCGATGAACCTGCGCGAACTCGTCGAGAAGTATCGAGCGGCGGCTGGCGCATTCGGCCGTCCGCTGCCGCTGGCTGCCTTTGCGTTGGCGCGGCCTGAAACCGAGCGACTCTTCGGCGTGTTCGACGAAGACTACCACATCAGCCGCTTCTTTCACTTGTCGCTCGACCCGGCGCTTCAGCATTCACCAGACAAGGTCTATCAGATCAACGGTTTTGCGCAGTCCCACGTTTCTATCGACGCTGCAATTGAAGAAATTCTCTGATTGCGACGCTGCGCGGCGCGGCGGCGGGGCGCGTCCAGCGGCGGCTATCTATCGCGCCGCACCTGCCGCAACGCTCAGCCGCCGCACGAGCTG
>Ga0302325_10027529_pt1 | contig 11780 bp, 9 predicted proteins | sample Palsa_T0_2_FD_201948 | JGI IMG/M metagenome (GOLD analysis project Ga0302325, IMG submission 201948) | Peat permafrost microbial communities from Stordalen Mire near Abisko, Sweden - Palsa_T0_2 | ecosystem: Environmental > Terrestrial > Soil > Palsa > Peat permafrost | place: Sweden: Abisko... | reverse complement strand
GCCCTAGCCGAGATGTACCCATCGGTGTCGCAGAGCTCACGCGCGGACGCTCACGTCCGCCGGATCAACGATTTTCTTCGTCTTCATTCGGTGTTCGCCGCGCTGCCGCGCGAGGCCACGTACGAGCTCGTGGACGAACTGGTGGAGGTTCCGCTCCTCGACGGCGAGATCGCTGTCCTTGAGGGCGAGAGAGCAGACGCCTTGTTTCTCGTGCAGGCGGGGCGGGTCGGGGTGTGGGTCGGCGACCTACGCGTTCAAACGGTGCACGCCGGCGAGTTGTTCGGTGAGCTCGCTCTGCTGCGCGGGGCTCCTCGCACCGCGACGGTCCGTGCTGAGGGCGCGGTGACACTGCTGCGGCTCGACGCCGACGGGTTCCGGCGGCTGGTCGAGCAGTACCCTCCCTTCGCCCGCCGGGTGGCTGAGCGGATGGCGCTGTACGAGGCGCGTGAGCGCCGCGACGTCACGCGCACCGCGGTGCCGGCTCCCGGCGAGGTGTTCGATCCGCATGATCCCGGGCTCGCGGTCACCGAAAGCGGCCAGGAGGAGCCGGACTCGGACGCCGACGCGAGCGTGTCTGGGCGCCGGTCCTGGCGCCGCGGCCGGCGGTTTCCGTTCGTGCGCCAGATCGACGAAATGGACTGCGGGGCCGCCTGCATCGCGATGCTCGGCCGCGCCTTCGGTCACGACATCTCGATCACCGCGATCCGCGCTGCGGTAGGTACCGACACGGAGGGGACGACGTTACGGGGGTTGGTACGGGGCGGGAAGGAGATCGGCCTGCAAATGCGGGCGATCAAGTCCTCGGTCGACCGGCTCGATCAGCTCCCGCTCCCCGCGATCCTCCATTGGGAGGGACGGCATTGGATCATCCTCTACGCCGTACAGGGCGATCGTGTGCGGGTTGCCGATCCCGGTTTGGGGCTGAGAAGCTTCACCCGCCACGAGGTCGAGGAGAACTGGTCTGGCTATGCCGCCCTGGCGCAGCCGACCGAGCGCCTCGCGGACGCGCCGCGCGGAGGCCTGAACCTGCGCTGGCTGCTGCCCTTCCTACGACCGCATGCTCGCCCGCTGCGGATCGCCCTGGTGCTGGCGCTGGTAGCGGCCGGGCTGGAGATGATCCTCCCCGTGTTCTCCAAGGTGATCATCGATCGGGTCGTCGGTCACCATGACGAGAGGTTGCTCTACCTGCTCTTCGCTGGGATGCTTGGGGTGCTCGGGGCGGCGGTCGGGGTGACGATTGTGCAGAGGCTGTTGGTCGCCCGCGCGGCCGCCGCGGTGGACGCGGACATGCTCGACTTCATGTCTGCTCGATTGCTGAGCCTGCCGATGCGCTACTTCGAAGCACGGCGCACTGGCGACATCGAGCGACGCCTGAGCGGGCTCCAGCAGATCCGCTCGGTGCTGATCCAGAATGGTGTCAGCGCCGTCACCGCCGGCACCCAGCTGTTGGTAGCCGTGGCGATCATGTTCGTCTACTCGTGGCCCCTGGCCGTCGTCTACGTGGCGTGCGCGCCCTTCTACGCTGGGCTGATGCGGTTCTCAAGCCGCCGCCTCCGGCCGATGTTCGACAGCGTGGAGGCCGGGCATGGTCGTTACCAGTCGCGGCAGATCGACGCCATCCGGGGGATCACCACCGTGAAGTCGATGGGCGCTGAGGAGGGCCTGCGCGACCGGATGCGCAGCGAGTTCGGAGCGCTCCGGGAGAAGCTCTTCCGCGCCGACCTCGTGGCGATGGTCTACGAAGGCCTCACCAACACCGTCACCTTCCTCATCTACGCGATCTTCCTGTTCCTGGCAGCGCTCGCCGTCCTGCACCACGACCTCTCGATCGGCGGGTTGGTCGCCTTCAACGCGCTCGTCCTGCTCGCCAACGCGCCCCTCCTGGGACTCCTGGCGATGTGGGACCGCCTTCAGTATGTCGCGGTCCTGATGGGACGCCTCCAGGACGTCGTCGACCAGGAGCCCGAGCAGGGCGCCAACCACAGCGAGCTCCAGCGCCTCCCCCAACTCGAGGGTCACGTCCGCCTTCGCCGCGTCGGCTTCGCCTACGCCACCGGCGAGGAGAAGCCGATTCTCCGCGAGATCTCGCTCGACGTCACACCCGGCAGCACCGTGGCACTGGTCGGACGCTCGGGATCGGGTAAGTCGACGCTGGTGAAATGCCTCGCCGGCCTCCTGCTACCGACCAGCGGCACGATCGAGTTCGACGGGGTCGACTTGACGTCGCTCGACTTCACCGAGCTGCGACGCCGAATCGGTTTCGTCCTCCAGGAGCCGTACCTGTTCGACGACACCATCGAGGCGAACATCGCCTTCGGTGAACGAACGCCCGACCCCGCCCTGGTTCGCCGCGCCGCGGCGCTCGCGAACGCCTCCGAGTTCGTCGAAGCGCTACCCCTCGGCTACCAGACCCGCATCGGGGAGTCCGGCCTACGCCTCGCCGGCGGCCAAGCGCAACGAGTGGCGATCGCCCGCGCCCTCTACCGCGAACCCCCGGTCCTGATCTTCGACGAGGCGACGAGCGCGCTGGATACCGAAGCCGAACGCGTCGTCAAAAGCAACATGGACCGCCTCCTCGAAGGACGCACCGCCTTCATCATCGCCCACCGGCTCACCACCATCCGCGACGCCGACCTCATCTGCGTACTCGAGCAAGGACAGATCGTCGAACACGGCACTCACGAGGAGCTCCTGCAACGCCAGGGCCTATACGCATACCTACAGGCCCAGCAGCTGGACGGGTAAACGCCAAGTCCTGCCCGGGCGAGGTCAGCCGCGTCACAACCACCCAAATGACATTGACCATCGTCCCGGCCATGCGTAGCCTGCTGCGCGGGATCGACGCTCCGTAGGCGGGCCAGGCTCGCCGGAAGGGAAGGCACCATGTCAGATGAAAAGCAGGATCAGAGCACTGGGGAATCCAGCGAAGCGGCGGCCGCAGCGACCGACGAGCTCGAGGACCTCGCACCATCGGAGAACGAGAGCGACGCCGTGACGGGAGGCTCTATCCCCATCGGTTGGAACCGCGTAAAGAACCCCGAGCCAGGTCCGTGAATCCGCAGCGCTAGGCCCGGGCGCGGGCGCGTGCGGTCAGCTCGACGGTGGCCGCGCGCAGTTGCGACCCTTCCGTGAGCGCTTCAGGGAACGCCACTCGGGTGGGTGCGTGACCGCGGCGCGTGTCGAGGTCGAGGTCGATGCCGAGGCGGTCCAGGCCGGAGCACCGTGCCGCCGTCGCGTCTGGGTAGCCGCCGAGTGCCTGGGCGATCACGAGCAGTGCGTCTGGGTGATCGACGTTGAGGTGCGTGATCGCGCTCGAGGCGTGGATCGCCACAGGGTCGGGCATCGCCGCTGCGTACGCGGTCCCCGATGCGGAGTCCATGCGGCCATAGCCGCCGACCCAGCGCACGCGGTCGACGCGCAGAACCCACAGTGAGAAGTCCGAGAAGTCGATGTAGGTCCTTGCGGCCGGAACGAAAGCGAGATGCACGGCACGGGCCGCAGCCAGCGTCGTGGGGTCTGGGGGGCGCTCGGCGCGCCCGGCGAGCGTGACGCGCGCGGCGGCGAGCGGGTCAGGCGGGCCGTCGAGGGGCGTGATCACGACGCTCGCGCGCGGGTCGCCGGCGAGGTTGCGACCGTGCTCGGCGAGGTGCGACAGGCACAGCACCGGAGCTCCGTCGTCGAGGGCTCCGTAGGTGACCAGCGACGCCCACGGATCGCCCTCAGCCGTAAGCGTCGCGAGGGCCGCAACGTTCCCCGCCGCCACCAGCGTGCGCGCCTCCTCGGCGGCGGTCAGCCGCGGCGCCGAGTCGACGGCGGCAAGCGGCGGCGGTATTGACGGTGCGCCGTCAACGACACCGTGGTCCGGTGCGGTCCCGGCAGGCTCGCTCATGCGCCAAGCGAAGCAGATCCGGTAATCTGCTGCCGCGCCGCGTACCGGGGACTTCCGGGACGAGAGCGTCGCGGACTAAGGGAGTTTGATGGAATCCGGCAAGCCATTGGTGCCGTCGCCCGCGAGTCCGTCGCTGACGTCCTCGCAGCTGGCGAGGCTTGCCGAGCTGGGAGAGGAGCGCACGGCACGTGCCGGCGAAACGCTCTATCGCGTGGGCGACCGGAGAGTTCCCTTCATCGCGATCATCGAGGGTGACGTCGCGATACTCGATGCCGCCGGCACCGAGATCATTCGTCATCGGAGCTCGGGCTTCCTCGGTGAGCTGAACATCCTCTCCGGGCAGACGGCGCTCGTCACGGCGCTCGCGACCGAGGACGTGCGTTACATCGCAGTTGACCGCGACGTATTCCGACCGCTGCTCTTCGACGACGCGCCGCTCAGCGACCTGGTGCTCTCGACCTTCATCGCGCGGCGAGAATTGCTCCAGCGGGTACAGGGGCTTGGACTCGAGATCGTCGGCCCTCGTACATCGGAGCCCACGATGCGGATGGTCGAGTTCGCCCGGAGCAATCGCTTGCCCTTCACCTGGCGCGACACCGAGCACGCTGACGAGCAGACCGGCGCCGAGCTCGTCGCCGGGCTCGAGGCCGCGAGCTTGCCGCTCGTGCGCCTCCCGGGCGGCGTGGAGCTGCGCGCCCCATCGACCGGTCAGGTCTCCCGAGCGCTCGGCATCGGAGCCGAACTCGCTCCGCGCGAGCAGGTCGACCTGCTGGTGATCGGCGCCGGGCCCGCGGGCCTCGGCGCCGCGGTCTACGGCGCCTCCGAGGGCCTCGACACACTCGTTCTCGACAGCAGGGCCATCGGCGGGCAGGCCGGATCCTCACGGCGGATCGAGAACTACCTGGGGTTTCCGGCGGGCATCACCGGCTCGGAGCTGACAAGCCGCGCGGTTGCCCAAGCACGCAAGTTCGGCGCGCGCATGGCGACCCCCTACCGAGCCATCTCATTGAAACCCGGAAACGGAAGCCATACCGTGCAATTGGAGGACGACCACCAGATCGCCGCGCGAGCCGTTCTGCTCGCAACCGGCGCGCAATACCGTCGGCTACCGCTCGACGACCTCGCCGACTACGAAGGGACCAGCGTCTTCTACGCTGCCGGGCCACCCGAGGGGCAACTCTGCGCGGCCGAGCGCGTCGTCGTCGTAGGCGGAGGTAACTCCGCCGCGCAGGCCGCCGTCTGGCTGTCCCGCGGTGGCGCACTCGTGACCCTGCTCCACCGCCGAGCCGATCTGCGCGAAACCATGTCGGAATACCTCGTGCGTGAGCTCAAGCGATACGGCGTTGAGACACGCGACCGCAGCGAGATCACCGCGCTCCACGGCACCGACGGACGACTCGACGCGGTCACGCTCACAACCGGCGAGCGAGTACCCCTCAAGTACCTGTTCCTGTTCCTCGGAGCGGAACCCTGCACCGAATGGCTCGGCGCCAGCGTCGGACGCGACGACAAGGGATTCGTCCTCACAGGCGACCTCGCAACCGCCAATGACCCCCTGGGGACCACCGTCCCCGGCGTCTTCGCCGCCGGCGACGCCCGCGCCGGCTCAGCCAAGAGAGTTGCCACCGCGGTAGGCGAAGGAGCGATGGCCATCCAACTCATCCACTCCTACCTCGCAACGCAAACACCCAGCCAGCGGACGGCAACTGACTGACCCGGCCGGATTGAGGGGTTAGCCCGTGGTCGACGCCGGCCCGGTGTTCGGACTGGTCAGCCGTTCCAGCTCGCCTGCCCGCCCCCGCGGATCAGGATAGTCAGGGCGTTTCCACCCGTCCAGGGCGCTGTGGCGATGTCCGACGCCAGTGGGCTCGGTGAGTAGCCGACCAGCACCCGCCGGCTGTTGCTGGAGACCCCTGCTGCATATACGTAGTCGCCGCGGACGATGAGTGGTCCGGCGGCGCCGGTCCGAAGCGATACGGTCCAAGTATGGTCGACTGTGCCGACGAGTTCGTCGGCGACAAGCCAGCGCCCATTGGGTGCCCAGTACAGCGGTGTCAAGCCGCCGCCGAAGAATTGTTCTCGCGCATGCGTGACTTGCCTTGCGTGAGTTCCGTTGGGGTGCATCACCCAGATCTGGGATCCGCGAGAGAACACGATTCCGTGACGTCCCCACACTGGGTAGGCGCTGCGATTGTTGTGCGTGAGCTCTCGCGCGCCGCTGCCGTCAGGGGCAGCCGTCAGCACATTCGCCGATTCGGGAACGACCCCGAGTGAGTAGGCGAGTCGGTCAGGCAGCGTAGGGGCAAAACTCGCGGTGGGGTAAGTGGACGGTCCGATGAAGGTCGCCGAGCCCAGCTTGGTATCGATGACGTCCAACCCATCCTGAACACCCTGGACGCGGACCGCCAGGTACCGCGAGTCCGGTGACCATGCGAGCGGCGTGCCCACGACACCGATCGAAGGGTAGTGCTGTGTACGGCCACCGACGGTGGAGTAGACGGCCAGCACTCCGGTCGACGGCTGTGTGAGTTCTACCGCAACTGCTCGCCCGTTGGGGGCCACCAGTGGTAGCTCACCTGGTCCGAGCATATGCTGGTCCCTGCCGCTCCCATCGGCGACCCACACGTCGCTCACATTTTCGTGGTGGCGAACCGCGATCCTGGAAAACGCGATCCTCGTGGCCGCGTCGGCGCTTCCAGCGGCCACGGTCGCAAGAGCTACCAGGACACAGCAGCCGATCGGCCGTAGCCAGCGGTTCACATGGTCAATCCTACGGCTTGGCGCTGTTCAGCTAGCGCGGATGAGGAGGCGGTTCGTACCATAGACACAATGACTACAGCTACCGGATACCAAATGCCCTCCGCGGACGGCACGTTCGAGAAGACCGCGATCGAGCGCCGGGACCTCGGTCCGCTCGACGTGGAGATCGAGATCAAGTACGCGGGGATCTGCCACTCCGACATCCATACCGCCCGCAACGAGTGGGGCAACACTGCCTACCCGGTCGTCCCCGGGCACGAGATCGCGGGCGTCGTCACCGCCGTCGGTGACGAGGTCACCCGCCACGAGGTCGGCGACCGGGTCGGGGTCGGGTGCTTCGTGGACTCCTGCGGCGTGTGCGAGGCGTGCGGGCAGGGCGAGGAGCAGTACTGCGCGAAGGGCGTAGTGCAGACCTACAATTATCCGGTCGGCGACGAGTACACCAAAGGCGGCTACTCGACGCAGATCGTCGTGACCGAGCATTTCGTCGTTTCGATCCCAGACGGGCTCGGGCTCGATGCCGCTGCGCCGCTGCTGTGCTGCGGCATCACGCTGTATTCCCCACTGCGCCACTGGAAGGTTGGGAAGGGCTCGCGGGTCGCGATCGTCGGGATGGGTGGACTGGGTCATATCGGCGTGAAGCTCGCCCATGCGATGGGCGCAGAGGTCACGGTGCTCAGCCGGACTCTCAGCAAGCAGAAGGATGGCTTGCAGTTCGGGGCCGACCACTATTACGCGACCTCGGACCCGGAGACGTTCGCAAAGCTGAGGAGCAGCTTTGACCTGATCCTCAACACCGTGTCTGTCAACCTCGAGCTCGACCAGTACCTGGCGCTGCTCGCCGTCGATGGCACCTTCGTCGAGCTCGGCGCGCCCGAGCATCCGCTTCAGATGTCGGCATTCAGCCTGATTCCCAACCGTCGCGCGGTGGCCGGCTCGCTGGTGGGCGGGCTGCGGGAGACCCAGGAGATGCTGGACTTCTGCGCCGAGCACAACACACCGCCCGAGATCGAGGTGATCTCCGCGCATCAGATCGATGAGGCGTACGACCGTGTCGTGGCCAGCGACGTGCGCTACCGGTTCGTGATCGACGCCAGCACGATGTAGCTGGTACTTGCCGCTCCGGACCGCAAGGGCGCTCGGCGGTTTCACCAATATGGCAGTAGGTTTGACGACATGACCGAGGCCAGAGTGGAGGACGGGGTACCGACGACGGCGGGATGGTTCGTCACCAACGCTCGGGGTGCTCGCTGGATGCACCACGAGGCCGGTCAGGAGGACTTCCTCGTTCTGCGCGGCGAGGGCATCCTCATCATCGAGGGATGCGAGCGCGCGCTCAAGGCGTGGGACCTCGTCCATTGCCCGCCGCGAACGCCGCACACGATCGTCGCCTCGGGCGCCGAGCCTGCCCTCATCCTGGCCGTGGGCGCCCGCAAGGAGAAGGGGAGCGCCCGCTATCCGGTCGATGCGGCAGCGCTTCGTCACGGCGCCGGGGTGCCCGACACGAGCACGTCTGCGACCGACGTGTACGCGGGCTTCGGCGAACCCCGCCCGGGGCCCGCGCCCAACATCCTCTGAGGTCCGCCGGCGTGGCTGAGGCCTACATCTACGACGGTATCCGCACCCCCTTCGGCCGCTACGGCGGTGCCTTGGCCGGGGTGCGCCCCGACGACCTGGCCGCCCATGTGGTGAGCGAGCTCCTCGCCCGCCATCGCGACCTCGATCCGGCCCAGGTCGACGAGGTGCTCTTCGGGGCCGCTAACCAGGCCGGCGAGGACAACCGCAACGTCGCGCGCATGGCCGTGCTTCTGGCCGGGATGCCCACCAGCGTCCCGGGCGCGACCGTGAACCGGTTGTGCGGCTCGTCGCTGGACGGGGCCATGCAGGCGAGCCGGATGATCGAGACCGGCGATGCCCGGTGCGTGGTGGTGGGCGGAGTCGAGTCGATGTCGCGTGCTCCCGCCGTCGTGCTCAAGCCCGAGCGGGCCTATGCCCTGGGCGACCAGACGCTCTACTCCTCCACCCTCGGCTGGCGCATGGTCAACCCCAGGATGCCTGAGCAGTGGACAATCTCACTCGGCGCCAGCACCGAGAAGCTGGCGCGGATCCACGGCGTCGGGCGCGAGGAGCAGGACGCGTTCGCGGTGCGCAGCCACCGCCTGACGGCGAGGGCCTGGGACGATGGCTTCTACTCGGACTGGGTGACCGCGGTGCCGGGCACCGAGCTCGAAGCGGACGAGAGCGTCCGGCGCGACACCTCGGTCGAGAAGCTCGCCGAGCTTGAGCCTGCCTTCATGCCCGGCGGGACGGTGACCGCGGGCAATGCCTCCCCGCTCAGCGATGGCGCGGGCGCGGTGCTCATCGGTGACGCGTCGCTGCCGGGCGAGCCGCTGGCGAGGATCGCCGGCCGCGGGGCCCACGGCGTCGATCCCGACGTCTTCGGCATCGCCCCCGTGGAGGCCGCCAACCGAGCCCTGGCCCGGGCGGGCATCGGCTGGAACGAGGTCGAGGTTCTCGAGCTCAACGAGGCCTTCGCCGCCCAATCCCTGGCCTGCCTCGGGCACTGGCCCGAGCTCGACCCCGCGCGGGTCAACGTCAACGGGGGCGCGATCGCCATTGGCCACCCGCTCGGCGCTTCGGGCGTGCGCATCCTGGCGGGACTGGCCCATGAGCTCCGCCGCCGGGGCGGCGGCTACGGCGTGGCCGCGCTCTGTATCGGCGTGGGGCAGGGGCTGGCGGTGGTGTTGCAGGCCTGACCCGGCGCTCGACTACGGGCCAGCCCTCTCTGACGCTACCGCGACACAATGGGCTGGATGGGAACGCCGTTTCGGGTCATCCGATTAGGGCTCGCGCTCGCCACGGCGGGCGTGGTCCTCGCCCTGGTCCTCGGGGTGGGGACCGGGTCGCCGGCGGCCAGAGGCTCGACGTCGCTCCCCGCCCTCCGCGGGCTCGCCACCGCGACGGCGCCTGCCAGCCCGACGTTGGCCACCGTCGACGTTGCTGTCGCCACCCTGTGGCTGCGCCCGGACCGGACGCGGCCGCTTGATAACCCGTCGCTCGCCAACCCGGTCAACATGAGCGCGTGGTTGAACGCCATGGGTACGGTCCAGCGGCGCTGGCTCGTGGGGCGCCTTGTCACCCAGGCCCTCTACGGCCAGCAGATCGTGGTCCTGGCTCGGCGGGGCGCGTGGGTCGAGGTCTCGCTCACCGGCCAGCCCACCCCCGACGGACTCAGCTACCCCGGCTGGCTGCCCGCGCGGCAGATCGTCGCCGCCCCGAGCGCGCCCGCCCCGGCCGCGCCCGCCCCGAGCGCGCCCGCCCCGAGCGCGCCCGCCCCGGCCGCGCCCGCCCCGTTGACCACGCCGGTGGCCATCGTCGACCGAGGCACCACGTGGCTGCGCGCGTCCACCGCGACCGGGAGTGCCGGTGCTCGCCTGATGCTCTTGAGCTTTAACACCCGGCTGCCGGAGCTCAGTCAAAGCGCCGATTGGACCGTTGTGCAGACGCCCACCGGCACCCCCGCGCTGATTGCCCGCTCCGCTGTCGCCGAGCTCGTGCCGGGCGCGCCGGTAGCGGCCCCCACCGGGCGCCAGCTCGTGGCGGCGGCCGAGCAGTTCCTGGGGTTGCGTTACCTGTGGGCGGGAACCTCGGCCTACGGATTCGACTGCTCGGGTCTGACCTACACCGTCTACGACGCCTTCGGCATCCTCCTGCCTCGTACTGCCGCGCTCCAGGCGCGGGCTGGGCGCCCGGTGGCCAGGCGCGCGCTCCGCCCCGGCGACCTCGTCTTCTTCGCCACCGATTTTCCGTCGCGGGCCGTCACCCACGTCGCCATGTACGTCGGCGGCGGGAACATCATCGAGTCTCCGAATTCGGCCAGCTCCGTGCGCGTCATCCCCCTCGCCGACCGGGCCGACGAGTACGTCACCGCACGGCGCTACGTGGCCGCGGGGTGAGCGAGCGCGCGCCCCACTCGGCCGAGTACCTCGGCGCCCCGCGTGACTTCTGGTGGAACCACGATTACCTGGAGCTGCTCGCCCGCCGCTTCGACTTCGCGGCCGTGGCGTCCGCGCTCGACGTCGGCGCGGGGATCGGGCATTGGGGGATGCTCCTGGCTTCGGTGCTCCCGGGGGACGCGTCGATCGTGGGGCTCGAGCGCGACCCCCGCTGGGTGGCCGAGGCCGACCGTCGACGAGCGGAGAGGGAGGACTCGACTCGGTTTCGCTTCGAGCACGGGGTCGCCGAGGAGCTGCCCTATCAAGATGGGTCGTTTGACCTCGTAACCTGCCAGACGCTGTTGATGCATGTTCCCGATCCACAGTTGGTGATCGGGGAGATGGTGCGCGTCACCAGACCGGGAGGTCTCGTCCTCGCGGCTGAGCCCAACAATCGCGTGTCGGTGGTGGTGGAGACCAGTGTCAGCGCTCGAGCGCACCTCGACGCCAAGCTCGCGGCCATCCGCTTTCTGCTCCTGTATGAGCGGGGCAAGCTCCTGCTCGGCGAGGGCAACCTCTCGGTCGGCGATCTCGTCCCCGGCTACTTCGCCGCCGCCGGGCTTACGCAGATCGAGACCTACATGAACGACAAGGCCTCGTTCGCCGTTGCTCCCTACGGAGATGAGCGACAGCGCGTCGAGGCCGCGCAGCGGGCCGCGTTCAGCGAGCGGGGACTGTGGGGCGGGATTCCGCGCGAGGAGGCCGCCAGGTACTTCGTGGCCGGCGGCGGACGCGAGGACGAGTTCGACCCGATCTGGTCCGGGCTCCTCGCACAGCAGAAAAGCGAGGTTGATAGCGCCGGCCGGGGTGAGCTGCACACGGCCGGCGGTGACATCCATTACCTCGTGTCCGGACGTCGGCCTGTAACTGGGAGCACATAAGGGTGCCAATCGGTGTTGCTGCCGATCGCGCGGCTCGCTATCCTTGCCCGCAGAGCGGTTCTGGAGCGCAGTCACTGGCGGCGCGACGAACTGCGACTTAGAGAACGGAACGAGCGCGCGGTCGCAAGGGCTGGCCGCGGATCCTGGGTCCGTTAATCAGTTGGGTTCGAGCGATTTGCTCGGGAGCACGCTCTATGCAGGGGTTAACTCGCGTCCGCGCGATCCAGATAACACACGTCCGTCCCAAGGTTGTCA
>Ga0302325_10027524_pt1 | contig 11781 bp, 14 predicted proteins | sample Palsa_T0_2_FD_201948 | JGI IMG/M metagenome (GOLD analysis project Ga0302325, IMG submission 201948) | Peat permafrost microbial communities from Stordalen Mire near Abisko, Sweden - Palsa_T0_2 | ecosystem: Environmental > Terrestrial > Soil > Palsa > Peat permafrost | place: Sweden: Abisko... | reverse complement strand
AATTCTAGCGAAGGCCAGGAGGACGGCGGGTGACGCGCCCGGGTATTACCAAGCTAAACTAGGATCGTAGATGGCGAGTGGACGCCGGCGTTGCAAATAATGCCGAAGGCTCGCCAGATGTTCGATGAAGCACGTCGTTCGATTAGCCCTGAGCAGCCGCGCATTGGGCGAAAGGGGACGGGAACAAGGGGGCGAGAGAGCATGACTATCGACGAACGGTTGGACCGCTTGACCGAACGGCACGAGGCGTTGACCCAAACGGTGGAACACATGGCACTCCAGGGTGAGGAACAGAACAAACGCATCGACAAACTGGTGGGTTTAATGGAGACGTTCCCGAACATCGTGAAGGGGCACGAGCGGCGATTGACCGGGTTGGAAGGGTGGAGTTAAGACGGCGGTTGAATATCGCGCCAGCTAGGTCGCTAACGCAACCGGCAAGGTTTTTACCTTCGCCACAATTAAGGTTATATCGTCCTGTTGTTCCGGCGAATTGAACCGGCGCACTTCTTCAACCAGGGCTCCGGCCAAGGCTTCCGAACATAGTCCTCGATGTCGCCGAATGGCTTCGATGAGGCGGTCTTCTCCAAACTCGTCGCCGGCGTCGTTGGTTGCTTCCGACACACCATCCGTATAGAGGACCAGCACGTCTCCCGGCAGAAACGAAGTTTCCTGGACGACGCAATCCCATTCCCGAAAGAGCCCCAACACGGTGCAGTTAGAATTCAGCCGTTCCAATATACCTTCGCGGCGCAGTAGCAGAGCGGCTAGGTGTCCACAGTTCGCGAATCGCAAGCGCTGTGATTGCGCACAGTATTCAGCGAAGAAAAGCGTGGCATAGGAACTGTCGGCCGTGTTGTCGTAGAAAAGCCGATTCACGGATGGCAACCCAGTGAGAGGATCATCCAACGCGTTCGCGCATTGGCTCCGCAGATTCGCTTGCAGGTTTGCCATCAAGAGGGCTCCGGCGATTCCCTTCCCCGCAATGTCTCCAATTACCAACCCAAGGCGGTCCGGACCCAGCGCCAGAAAGTCGTAGTAGTCACCGCCCACTTGGCGAGCTTGAATACAGACGCCGCTGTAATCAAGCGTTGCAGCGTAGGGTTTGGATTGCGGAAAGAGGCGCGCTTGTACCTGCCTGGCAATTTCCAGTTCCTGGGCCGCGCGCTGCTCGGCTTCTCGTCTGGCCGCCTCTGCGCGGCGTTCGGCCTCAATTCGGCGGGTAGCCGCGTCAAATCCTACTAACCCGAACGAGTTTCCGTCTAAGTCTTCGAAGGTGGCAAATGTGCCGCTCCAAGTTGGTGCTACAGGAATCTCACGAAAACGGATGTCGTGTTTCTTCCACTCGGCGAACTTAGCCTGGACGTCTTCGGCAAGAAATATAACTTCGGTATTGCGGCCAATCAATTTGTATTGTTCGGAATCGGGTTCGGGCGCTACTAACGCCAACATGGCCGGATTCTCCGAAGGGCCAACCACCACCCAACGGGTGCCATCCGGCAAGTGCGCGTCGGCGATGAGCTTGAACCCAAGCCGATCGACGTAGAACCGCACGCTGAGATCCTGGTCTCGTACGTAAACTGTGACAGTTTGCAAACGGACAAAACTGCTGGCCATTGGGCCGATTATACGTGGGGTCAGTCGCAAAGGCTTGGCGAATTTGATCTAATAGCGGCATGTCGAAACATGTTCTTGCCGCCGCGGCGGTGTTTTCTCTTTTATGCGCTTGCTCTCATTCGCGCACTATTACTACGCAAGACGGCTCCGTTTCCGTCGCTGATGGAAAAGACGGCAGCAGCTCTATACACGCCGTCGGCAAAGATGGCTCCTCCATGGATCTCAACACGGGAAAGCCGATCACCGACTATCCGAGCGACGTTCCGCTGTATAGCGGCAAATCGGTCATGGATATGAAGTCGGGAGAGAAGAACGCGCGGGTGGTAGTGCTGAAGACGCCCGATTCGCTCGATAAAGTCGGCGGCTTTTATAAGTCTCAGTTCGACAGCCAGGGCTGGAAAACGGAGACCAGCATCAACACGGACAAGATGGTGATGTACAAAGCGTCGAAAGACAACCGCGTTCTAGTGGTGCAAATCGGTGCCGACAGCGGTAAAACTTCTATTAGCCAGACTTTAGCGGATAAATAGAGTTCCGGCACCCGAAATCCGGGAAGCGGGTGCAATAACCTATACTTCATGACGCGAATCACAAAATGTTTCCCCGCCACTCTGGCTATTCTGCTCATGTCCGCAACTTGGACCGCCAGCGCTCAGGAAAAGAAGCCCCCGGTTCCCGGCGAAGATTGGGTCTCGCTCTTCGACGGCAAAACACTCAACGGCTGGTCGCCGGTTGGAAACGAAAGTTGGACGGTTGAAGAAGGTTTGATTCATGGCAAAGGCCTGACCAAAGACTACGGCTATCTGGAAACCGAAAAGCATTATAAAGACTTTCAGCTTTCGCTGCGCTTCAAATGCGTGGGTGACGGCAATAGCGGCGTCTTCTTCCATTCGGCATTCAAGCCCGGCACGGCCGATGTAACGCAAGGCATGCAATTTGAGATCGATTGCACAATGATGAAGCACACCGCCGGAGTCTATGCCGAAGATGGGCGCGGCTGGGTGGTTTGGCCGTCTCCAGAAAACGAAGGCGTGGTGCGCATGGGTGAATGGAACGAATACCTGCTCGAAGTGGTGGGCAACCGTTATCGCTCGCGTTTGAATGGCGTGGAAATGGTGGATTTTACAGACCCGAAGGCATCTTCTTGGGATGGCACCATCGCGCTGCAGCTCCATGCGGGTGGACGCGGCAATATGGAATTCAAAGATCTTTGGATTAGAGATCTGTCGAAACGTTAGCGGGCTTACAATCTCTGTATGTCCCTATCATCCGTGTCTCGCCGGCAATTCGTGCAATCTATGGCCGCTGCCTCCGTGCTCTCCGCTCGGAGCCACGCGGCCATCCTGGGTTCCAATGACCGTCTCCGCATAGGCATCATCGGCGCAGGCGGCATGGCCACAAACCACATGCACGCGCTGGTCAAGATGCGCGAAACCGATAATTTCGAAATCGTCAACGTCTGCGATATCTATGAAAAGCGCCTCAACCAAGCCGCGCAATTGACCGGTGGCGCGCCTTTGAAGGACTACCGGAAACTGCTCGATAACAAAGATATCGACTATGTTTTGATTGCAACACCCGAGCACTGGCATTTTCAGATGGCCATGGACGCCCTCGATGCCGGCAAACACGTCTACGTCGAAAAGCCCATGACGCAAAACATCGCGCAAGCCTGGAAGCTGGCCGACAAGGTGAAAGCCACCGGCCGCAAGCTGCAGGTGGGCGTGCAGGGTATGTCCGATGAATCGTACGCGGTCGCCTATGAACATGTGAAAGCCGGCGAACTAGGCAACGTGGTGCTCGCCCAAATCGACTACTCGCGCAACTATCACGGCGACTTCTGGGCTGGAGACGATTACCCTATCGATGCCGATGCCAAACCAGGCGTCAACTTGGATTGGGACGCTTGGCTGGGTCCGGCGCCGAAGAGGCCGTGGGACCCGGAGCGCTATTTCCGCTGGCGTCGTTATTGGGATTATTCCGGTGGCATTGCATCCGATCTGTTCATCCACCGCGCCACCCGTCTGCTGAGGGCCTTAAACCTCTCGTTCCCGGATTACGTGGTAGCCACCGGCGGGAAATTCGAATACAAAGATAGCTTGGCCGAGATTCCCGATACGTTCAACGTGTTGGCCGACTATCCCGGCGGTCCCACCATGCAGTTGATCTCGTCGATGGGCAGCGATGTGACGGTGGATCACATGATTCGTGGACACCACGCCACCCTCTATTTCACGAAGACTGGTTTCACGATCAAGCCGCAGAAGGATTATGAGAAAGACATGCAGCCGGTCACCTATAAGAAGAAAGGCGCGGAAGACCTGACACTCCACCACCGTAATCTGCAAGCAGCCATCCGCCAAAACCAGCCATTGAACTGCGATGCCACCTTAGGCCTGTATGGTGTTGTGGTTTGCGATATGGCCGTCGAGTCTTTCCGCAAACGCCAGTATCTAAAGTGGGATAAAGAAAACAGTATTGCCGTCAGCGCTTAAGATCCGGATGTGCTGACCGCACTGCTTAGAGAGCTGCTGATAGTGGACCAAATCTGACTCATCTGGACGCGGGTGCTGGTAAGTATGGCGCATGCACATAAAACGATGAAGCCGAGCAAAAGCGAATACTCCACCATGTCTTGGCCGTGGTCATCGCGCCAGAACCGTCGCAGAAGGATTTGCATCTCCATTTGTAATATCGTCTGTTTTCCAAATTCCTGCACTCCGGCGAAGCTGACAATCGACAATAATAAGTTGAGCTAATGGCAAAGAACTTCAAAGACCTAACGGAGCGGGAAATCCTGGCGTTGGCCATTACTTTGGAAGAAGAGGATGGCCGCATTTACGGCGAGTTCGCGCAAGGTTTGCTGCACAGCTACCCGGCAACCGCCAAAATGCTGGAAGAAATGCAGGCTGAGGAATCCGGCCACCGCGCCAGTCTGATCGAACTATACCGCTCCCGTTTTGGTGAGCATATTCCGCTCATCCGCCGCCACGACGTCAAAGGCTTCGTTTCCCGCCCCGCTGTATGGCTTGTTCGGCCCATAGGTCCTAAGGCGGTTCGTGCAGCGATTGAGGCTATGGAGGGCGAGACCCGTCGGTTCTATCAATTGGCCATGGCGCGCACGACAGATGTATCCACTCGAAAGCTGCTGGGTGACCTGGCCGAAGCCGAAGCAAAACATACCGCCTCAGCGGGCACAATTGAGAAAGAACACCTTACAGCCGACGCAAGAGAGGGTGAGGACGTCACGCAGCGCCGCGCCTTCGTCCTGCAGTTCGTCCAACCCGGTCTGGCCGGTCTCATGGACGGTTCCGTGTCTACACTCGCGCCGGTCTTCGCGGCAGCATTCGCTACCAAGAGTAGCTGGGACGCCTTTCTGGTGGGGCTCGCGGCTTCCATAGGCGCGGGTATCTCCATGGCGTTCGCCGAAGCCCTGTCGGACGACGGCGCGCTAACGGGACGCGGCAATCCGGTGGTTCGCGGCTTGGTGACCGGAGTCATGACCACGGCGGGCGGTATTGGTCACACCTTGCCGTATTTGATTCCGAATTTCAACACCGCTACGGAAATTGCAGTGGTCATTGTGGCTATCGAGCTGGCGGCTATCAGTTGGATCAGGCATCATTACATGGAAACGCCGTTGGTTCGAGCCGCGTTGCAAGTTGTCTTGGGCGGCGTGCTGGTGTTTTTGACCGGCATTCTGATTGGTAAATCGTAGCCGGCACTCGGAGAGAATCAATGGCATCTTTTGGCTTGACCGAATACGCAGACGCCAGCCCGGAAGTCCGTGAAATTTACGACGACATCATGGCAACGCGGAAAACGGATTACATCAACAATTTTTGGAAAGCGCTGGCGGCTCACCCTGACACCTTGCGCCGCACTTGGGAAAGCATCAAACAGGTTATGGCTCCGGGCGCTCTAGACCCGCTTACGAAAGAGTTGATTTACCTGGCCGTGAGTGCCACCAATCAATGCGGATATTGCATGGCGTCTCATACCGCGGGTGCGCTCGCCAAAGGAGCCACGAAGGAAATGGTGGCTGAGTTGTTGGCCGTGGTAGGCATGGCTAACGAGACCAACGCGCTGGCCGCCGGTTTCCAGGTTGAAATTGACGAACGGTTCAAGACACACGCTTGAGCGGATCCATCTTGGTTGGCGTGGGAGAATGCTCTTAACGCGTATTCCATACGGGAAACTATTCTGATCACGCTCCATTGTGAAGCGCGCGAGGTTCAGTATGTTACTGGCTAAGATTGTCACAGCCTCGCGCCAAGTCTCGGAAACTGCGAAGCGGCTTGAGAAAACCGCCCTTTTGGCAAACTTGCTGAAGCAATTGCTGCCCGAGGAAATCGAGCCCGCCGTGGCTTTTCTGTCGGGATCGTTGCGGCAAGGGCGAATGGGCATCGGTTATGCCACGCTGCACGCCGCCATGCCCGAACCCGCTGCTGCGGCTTCGTTTGAGATCCTGCAGCTTGACCGGCTGTTTGACCAACTGGCCGGCGTTAAGGGCTCTGGCGCGGAACAGCGCAAGCGATTCCTGCTGAGTGAAATCTTTCACCATGCCACGCGCGAAGAGCAGGAATTTCTGCTCCGCTTGATGGGTGGCGAACTGCGGCAGGGCGCACTGGAGGGAGTCATGTTGGAAGCGTTGGCCAAAGCCACCAACCTTCCAGCAGAACGCATCCGCCGCGCGGCCATGATGGCTGGTGGTTCTACGGCCATTGCCCAAGCCGTGTTCGAAAAAGGGGAAGCGGGACTCGCCGAATTCGATATTCAATTGTTCAGACCAGTGCAGCCGATGCTCGCGCAGTCTTCCGAAGACGTTGCGGAAGCTTTGGCGGAATTGGGTGAAGCCTCACTTGAATACAAACTGGATGGCGCCCGTGTGCAAGTGCATAAATCGCAAGATCGGATTGCGGTGTTTTCGCGCGCTGCGAACGATGTCACCGTTGCCGTGCCGGAAGTGGTGGAAGCCGTGCGCGCGCTGCCCGCTCGCGATCTTATCCTTGATGGCGAAGTTCTTAGCCTCACACCGGCCGGCCGGCCACAACCATTCCAGGTCTCCATGCGCCGTTTCGGCCGTAAGCAGGATGTGGAGCGGTTGGCAGCCCAACTTCCCATGACGCCGTTCTGGTTCGACCTGATTTATCTGGATGGCTCGCCGCTGGTGGACGAGGCCCAGAGCCGCCGTTTTAAGGAGTTGGCGCGGCTGGCCCCGGCGAACAACGTCATTCCTCACCTGAGAACCAGCAATCCACAGAGGGCCGAAGACTTCCTGGCCCGTGCGCTAGAAAGCGGCCATGAAGGGTTAATGGCCAAGGCCGTGAACTCGCCATACGCCGCCGGTGCAAGGGGGCAAAGCTGGCTCAAGATTAAACAAGCGCGCACGCTCGATCTCGTCGTGCTCGCCGCCGAATGGGGCAACGGCCGCCGCCGCGGTTTCTTGAGCAATCTGCATTTGGGTGCGCGCGATACCGAAAAAGGCGGCTTCGCCATGCTGGGCAAGACCTTCAAAGGACTCACCGACGAAATGCTTGTCTGGCAGACCGCCGAACTTCTCAAGCTCGAAGTGGCACGCGATAAATACACCGTCTACGTGCAGCCGAGGTTGATTGTCGAAATCGCGTTTAACGACGTTCAAGTCAGCCCCCGCTATGTGAGCGGCTTGTCGCTACGCTTTGCGCGCGTAAAGCGCTACCGCTCCGACAAAACGGTGGCCGAAGCCGATACCTTTCTCGATGTGCAGAAGCTAGCGGTGATGAGCGCGGCCGTTTAGCACTATAGATGTCCCGTCTCGATGCTCAGAATAAGCGTACGCGCTAGTGGAAGCAGCGGCCGTTTTGATTCCCGAGCCTGCTTCAAAAAGTGGGAGAGCGCTTGTTCGTGAGAGAGATTTCGTGCTCGAGCCAAGATACCGGCGGCACGGCTCACCGCTTTACGCCTTTCCAGCCGTTCTTGCAAGCGGCGTACCGCCGCACTCGCCGCTTCCTTACTGGCCGTCAGCTCCATGCGGTTCAACATCACAGCCGCCTGTTGCGCAAGAATCCGGGCAAATCGCAGTGGGCACTCGACGCTTTTTATCCGCGGCTCAAAAAGAATACGCAAGCGGCCCCATTCGCGCGAGTTGGCGGCGATCAAGCCTGTGGCGGAACCGCGTGGCGCGGGCGCTTTTGAATCGTGCCATTCAAGGACGTCCGCGTTGCCTTCACTGGAATGTAAGCTGACCTCCACTCCATGCAGGCCACTTAGCCGCAAGGCCACGCTAGCCAGCGCATCCAGGCCAGACGCAACATCAACGGCGCGTAAGGCTAAACGACCGATAGCAAAAATAGCTTCTTGCTCGCTAACGCGGCGCAAAGAGCGAAAAAGATTTGGCGATTGTAGTAAAGCACTCATCCTGTCGTAATTCCTTTGAAAATTCTGTCGGTTAGGGTCGAGGGCAGCGGTGACTTTAACAACAACAGCAACGGCTTGGGCGGGCCAGATTCAGGGCGGAAATGGTGTAGATGGGCATAACTACTGTATTCCTATTGACATTATGGTCATTCGATTCAGGCAAGTCAATAGTCAATTTTGAGGGGGTTGAAAAAAACTCTTAATCCTCGAACAGCTTCGCTACGGGCAGCGAAGCTTCGGGTAAGGTAACGAGTGGAACAATCTCGCCTATCTCATATTTCCGCTCAGGCTTGCCTGGATAAAAAACGTCCACTGTGCGCGCATTGGTATCGATGATCCAAAACTCCTGCGTGCCGGCGGCGAAGGCAGCAGTGCGCTGGGCTGCAATTTTAGGCGTGCGGTTCGAGGGCGAGAGTACCTCAACGATCAAAGGCGGCGCGTAAATTGGATATTCGCTGCCGCGCATGGCTTGCATCTCTTCGTTCGGCACATAGGCAACGTCTGCTTTCCAGAATTGTAAATCTTTTGCTGGGCGATACGGAAATTCCTGCGCGCCGTAGCCACGACCCTCGGCTGCGATGGTTAGCCACTTCACAAGCAGCGCCTGTACGAAAATATGCAACGGTCTAGCTGGAGCCACTAAGACTACTTCTCCGTTGTGAAGTTCCAAGTGAAAGCCCGGCTCAGGATCGGGCAGTTCCAGGAACTGTTCCCAAGTGGTGAGTGCTCTTCCAATCGTGCTCATACCGAGTCCCCTCCCATTATCTCTGACAAGTGCTGGTACAATCGCGCCTTGACCATGAGAAGTTATTTGATCACTCTGTCCTTACTCTGCGGCATGACAACTGTGGCGCTGTCCCAGCAAGCCGCGAAAGTGGAGAAGCTCAGTAAATCGCTGGACGATATCGTGCCTGCTGATGCCACTATCAAGAAAGCTGCCGAAGGATTCACCTGGACGGAAGGACCCGTTTGGATCTATGACCAGGTTGGGTATCTGCTATTTGCCGATATACCCGGTAACGCCATCTACAAACTAATTCCAGGCCGTAAGCCAACCGTCTTCATTCATCCGAGCGGCTGGAACGAGGCCACGCCCTTCAAAGGAAAAGAACCAGGCTCTAACGGGATGACACTCGATTCGCGCCTGCGCCTCACCGTTGCTGGCCATGCCAACCGCAACGTCTGGCGTTTGGAGACGATGAGTCCGAAAGCAAAAGTCACCATCCTGGCCGATTCGTTCGAAGGCAAGAAACTCAATAGCCCGAACGACCTTGTGTACAAGCGCGACCACTCTCTTTACTTCACCGACCCGCCGTACGGGCTAGAAACGCAAGCTGACGACGATCCAAAGAAGGAGCAAACCATCAACGGCGTCTACCGTCTGGAGAATCCTCTAAATCAAGCACCCGGCACGCCACCCGATGCAACAAAGTTGCATCTCATTATCTCCGATCTGACGCGCCCCAATGGCATTGCGTTCTCGCCAGACGAAAAGTATCTGTACGTCAATTGTTCCGACCCGCAGAAAAAGATTTGGATGCGCTACAAAGTGCAACCGGACGGCGACGTTGCCGAGCCGAAACTCATCGCGGATGCGACCAGCGACCCCCGGGAAGGCGGACCCGACGGAATGAAAGTAGACCAGCGGGGCAACATCTACAGCACCGGCCCTGGCGGCATTTGGATTTTCTCAGCGAAGTTGGAGCACATTGGAACTATCGATATCCCTGAGCGAACCGCCAACTTAGCTTGGGGCGGGCAGGACGGCAAAACGCTTTACATCATGGCTAGTGGCAGCTTGTATACCATTCGCCTTAAGATTCCCGGCGTTCGGCCGTAGGAAGGAATTCGCTTGCTTGAGTATCTCGGTTGGGCGCTCGAGGCGGTGGGCGGGATTTTACTTGCCTGGGAAGCGCTGTTTAAGACGGCTGATCGCGAAAGACTTAAGAACCGGATCGCCGTAATCACAGATCAGGCATTAGCCGGTATCGAATGGGTGGAAGGCAAACAAGTCATCCGCCCGGGCTTAACTTCGGACCAAGTAAGGGAGCAACTTGTTGAAATCATGGAGGATCGAACTCAAAACAAGGCTCGCTGGGGACTAATTCTATTGCTCATTGGCTTGTGCCTTCATGGGTTCGCGAAGTGCTTGGAACGATAAGGCACCATTTTGTCCGACATTTCGTCTGATAATCTGCTATTCTATCCGATAAGTAGGTCATGAGAGATTTATTCCGCCTCAAACTCGTTTCAAAGCGCCAAGTCACTATCCCGCAGCGCCTCATGGATCTCATCGGTCTTCAGATCGGTGATGAGATCCACATCAAGACCTCCGGGGGCAAAATCGTGCAGGCCTATCCGGTCAACATAACCCCGAATCTGGAAATGTCGGAAGACGCGCAAGAACGGTTTACACAAATTGAGAAGGAGAGAGCGGAAAGTGGTGCCCCCGATACCGATCTCAGCGATCTGATGGACCAGTTTTCCGACACCCGCGAAGTTTTCCCCCGCTTGTCGCCCGCCCAGGTTTATTGGGCAAGAAGCTACCCTGGCATGTCTGCCAGCAGCCGTATCGCTCCCCGCAACTTTCAGCGCTCCGACGAGCGGATTGCTGAACTGGTAGCGGAGGGGTTAGCCGAGGCACAGCTCGACGTGTCGAACGTCGAGATTTTTGCCGAAAAAAGCGAAGTGACTCTCCGCGGCACGATGAACGAAAAGAAAGGCCGCCTGATGGCTGAACTTGTGGCGTTGAACGTCCTTGGAGTTGCCGAGGTCCACAACGAAATCGAAATTACGGCACAAAACTTGCCGAAGGTCAGCGTACCAAGCGAAACTCGAGGTAGTGAGAAAAGTACACAACAGAGGTAAATTCGATCCGCATTTTCTCGCTCTACCTCATTCGGTGAAACTTGAAACCGCCTCACTAATAAACGCGCTCAGATTCAATCCCAATCAAGAGGACATCATGGACATTCAATGGACCAGGGCCAACGCCGCCGGCCAGTGTGAAACTATCCTCGCTTCGGGCTACCGGCTTCTTTGGTCCGTCGAGGAAGCAATCATCGTTTGGGATGTTCTACTCCGCTTTCAACGTTCAACGGTGTGGGCTATCCGGGTTTGTGAAGCAGGTTCTTTCTTCACTGCGGCTTCTTCAACCACTTCACACTCGCTGGCAGCGTATTCTGGCAGCGAATCGTATCGTCCACGCCCGAACTGATGTCCGCGCAGGCATTCTCCGTGGCCGATCGAAGCGCACCTGCCTCGCTCTTCGCACTTACAGTTTTACAAATGGATTGCCCGTTAAACGTCATGCAAACTTCCACCCGGTAGCGCGGCCCATGCAAAGTGGAATACGCCAGCAGCGCCAGGAATCCAATCACGAACAATGCCACAACGAGCCCAATTTTGTTCAGAGCGCACCCTCGTGGAAGTAACTGCCCATTGCGCGGAACTTAGCAAATCGTTCTTTCACCAGAGTTTCTGGCGATTGCATCGACAACTCCGCCAGCGCTTCCTGCAACGTCGCGCGCAAAGCATTCGCCGCCGCCACCGGATCAAGATGAGCACCCCCCGGCGGCTCCGCCACAATCCCGTCAATCAGACCGATCTCCAGCAAGTCCGCCGCCGTCATTCGCAAAGCTGCGGACGCTTCCGGCGCCTTGGTGGAATCGCGATAAATAATGGCCGCGCAGCTCTCCGGCGAAATCACGCTATAGTAGGCGTTCTCCAACATATAAACGCGATTCGCCACGCCAATGCCCAACG
>Ga0302325_10027523_pt1 | contig 11781 bp, 6 predicted proteins | sample Palsa_T0_2_FD_201948 | JGI IMG/M metagenome (GOLD analysis project Ga0302325, IMG submission 201948) | Peat permafrost microbial communities from Stordalen Mire near Abisko, Sweden - Palsa_T0_2 | ecosystem: Environmental > Terrestrial > Soil > Palsa > Peat permafrost | place: Sweden: Abisko... | reverse complement strand
TGCGGTCGTGCCGTACTACGAGCGCGCCGCAGCGGAAATGTTCGACGAAGCTGACCGCGCCGTGGCAATGCGGACCGTGAAGCTGTTGTGCCTGCTCGAGGCCTCGCCCCTGGAACGGCCCCGGAGCGCAGCCGAGCTGGCCTCCATGTTGCTGGCCAAGGTGAGCGACCTGGAACCGGCCGCCAACGTCGCCTACATCGAAGAGGTCGTCCTCGGCCCGCTCGTAGCCCGAGGGGCGTACGTGGTGGCCAACCCCGGCGTGCCGACCACGTACTCCGTCGAGATCGAGGCCGACACTGCCGTGGCCCTCGAGGCTCGGGTGACGGCGGCTCGGGCCGAGCTCAACCGGGCGGACCGGCGCATGGTGGCGACTCTCATCGAGCTTGGGGCAACGCCCAGCCTGCCCCTCGACCTGATGGGCAAGGTGGGCTTGGCTCGCCGTGAGCTGCTCTGGCAGAACACCCTTCGTCTAGTGACGGTCGGTATGGCCCGGGTATCCGAAATGACGCCTCCAGAGGTCGAAAAGATCATCTCCCAGGCCCGCGGGTGCGGCGCGGAGGGTTCCCTCGTAGTGGCCGAGCCCGAGCTCGTCGACGGTGAGGACCTGGCGCCCAGGGCCCGGGCACTGGCCGGTCCCACCATGCGGCTCGCCATCTGGGCTCCCGCCCCGCCCTCGCCCGAAGAGGTCGAGGCAGTGGCCGACCTGCACGGCCGTCGCCTGGTGCGGGAGCAGGCGCTGGCAGAGGGGCGCTCCGACCTGGTGGAACTGCTCGACCGTCGGCGCGAGGCCGACAGCGCCCAGGCTAGGGAGATCCTGCGCCGCCTGTACTTCTCGGGCACCGTGGTGGCCGGCGAGGGCCCTGGCTCGGGGGTCGCCCCCGCCGGCGGGGCCCCCGTAGGCTCGCCCCGACCTGCGGCCACAGCCCCTGACCTGCCGTCGCTGGCCGGGCTTTCGTTCGACCGGCAGCTCCCGACCTTGGTGGACCCCCTGTTCTCCCGCCTCCACCCTGGGCACGCCGCCATCGCTCCCCGCGGCGAGCTGGTGGGCCAACGCCACCTGCGCCAGCTTGTAGGCGAGGTAATTGCTGCCGGCCGGCTCGGGAGTGCCGGCTTAGAACGGGGCGGCCTGCGCGCCCTGGTCGAGGGTTACCTGGTCCCACTCGGTTTGGCCCGGGTGCGAAAGGATGGGATGACCCTGGCCCCCGACCCGGCTCGCAGCCCGGCGGTGGCGGAAGCCCTCCACCTGGTGGGCGACAGCGAGCCCGTTCCTGCCCTCGACGTGGTCGCAGCACTGGGGGACGGCGCGCTTGGCTTGACCGAGCCCGAGGCCCTGCTCGTGCTGAACGCCTGCGCCCAGGCCGGTCTGGTCGAGCTGTGGCGAGGGCGCAAGAAAGTAGCCGAGGTCTTCCTGGCGCTGACAGGAGCGGACCGGCTGGGGCCGGGGGAGCTTGTGGAGCAGGGCCTGCGCGAGGCGGTGGCGGCGCTGTCGCCCGTGGTCGCCGGGCCGGGGCCGTTCGACCCCTGGACCTCCAGCACCCAGCGTTTCGCCTGGGACTATGCCCAGGCCTGGGTGCAGTCTCGCCGAGAGGACCTGGCCCAGGTCCGCTCTGGCCTGGCCCAGTTGGAAGAGGTCCCGGCGCTTTCCGGGGCCGACAGTTCGGCAGTCCGAGCCGACCTGCGCACGCTCCAAGGCGTGCTTGACGCCTGCTCAGAGGTAGCTTCTCCGGCCCAGGGACTACGGGCGCTCGTTGCCGCGAGCGCCGACCTGCCGGGGGAAGCCGGCGAGCTGGTAGCAGCGGGGCGCCGCCTGGGTGCCTTGGCGCGGTTTTTCCGTGACGACCTGCGCCGGGTCGAGGAGGCCGCTTCGTACCTGACCAGCCCCGAGCTCGTCCTGGGCGAGCCCGCAGAGCGCTTAGGTACCCTGCGCGCTGCCGTCCTCGACATGTTCCCCGACCTGTTGCACCTAGTGACCGAAGACCGCCAGGGTGAGCTGAGCAGCGCCCACCGCGAGTTCCGGAGCGCTTACGTCGCTGCCTACCAGCAGGCTCACGACGAACACCAAGCCGCCGTCACGCCGGCGGCGTGGGGCCGGGTCCGAGACAGCGCCACCTATAGGGCCTTGGCCGCCATCTCGGGCGCAGGCGCCGGAGCCGTGCCCGACGACCAGGTAAAGGTCGACCGGATGCTGGCGGCGGCCGCACCCGTCCCCTGCACCCGCAGGGCGGACAACGAGCTGTCCTGGAAACCCAGGTGCGCCTGTGGCTTCGCCCTGGGGGACCCGTTGCCGCATCTGGATGCCGAGGCCATCCTGGAGGTGGCGACGAGCGGATTCCGCCAGCACCTGGCCGAGCTGTCGAGCCCCACGGTCTCCCCGCAACTGCAAGAGGCTGGGGCCCAGCTGGAGGAGTTGGGCCGGGAGCAGCTGGCCGAGGACCTGCGCCGCCTGGTCGAGGTTGCCTCCGTCCCCGAGAGGGCAGACCCGCTGGCGGTGGCCAGCCTGATGGGCCCGGAGCTGCAAACAGTTCTCAGGGACGTGCTCTCTGGCGGCCAGCTGATCGTGACCCGTGACCTCGCCGCGTTGCGCGAGGACCTGATAGGCCGGCGTTACCCCAAGCGGCGCCTCATCGAGCTGTTCGCTGCTTGGGTGGACCCTGATGCCACGATGCCTCCGACGGGGTTCGTCGAGGTGGTCGACTCCTCGGAAGAGAGAGGGGCCCCGGTCGGGAGTGCTGCGGCGGCGGGAGTGGCTGCCGCCGCCGACCTAGTTGCCAGACCGGCACAGGCGGCGGCCCCGGCCCGCTCCTCGACAGCAGGGCCAGGACGACCGGCGCAGCCGAGTAGCTCGCCGACGGTTGCGTTCCTGCGGGCCCGCTTCCCTGACCTGGCTGCAGCCCTGCCCCCCCAACAGGGAGCCGACGCCTTCTGGCTTGCCGCGTGGTGGGCAGGACGCCCGGGTGCGCCCACGTGGATCCCACGCCGCCTGGTCGAAGAACCACGCTTGACGCAAGCGGCCGAAGCCGCCCGCGCCGACCTTGGTGCACTGGGCGAACTAGCCGACCTGGATGCCCGCTGCGGGACGGGCACCGTGCTCGGCGGTCAAGTGCAGGCGGCCCTAGGACTTTCGTCGGCGACGTTGCCCGACGTATACGCGGCGCTCAATTCGGAGCGCCTGCTGCGCCTCCCTCTTGGCCTGGGCGCCGAACAGCTCATACGCCGGCTCTCGGCCGACTGGCAGGCGGTTGACCGCCTCGAAAACACACAATTCACTGAGCGAGGCGTGACCCAGATCTCCTCCGATCATTTCCTGATAGCGCCCGCCGAAGTCGCGGCCCTCGGGTACCTGTTGGAGGCGTCTCGCCACCTGGCCGAGATCGAGCGCCGCCTGGCCGACACGACTTGCGCCGAGCTCGTCGGGGACCTGTACCCCGGCCACATTGCCCCGGTGGCCGAGCTGGTGAGCCGGGCCTCCCTGGCCACCACGGGCCGCTCGGCGATCGGCCCAGCTGCGGTGGAGGTCTTCGGCGCAGGTGCCCAGAGGTTACTGGCGGCCGCCGACACAGCCTTTTCCAACCACGCCGAGGCTGGCTTCCCGGGCTGCTTGCTCATCTCCGACGTGGGCCGGACGCTGATCGACCCACTACTCAGCTCTCATGGACAGGTGGCTGTGGTGCTCGTCGACGCCATGCGGGCCGACGCCGCCAGGCTCGTCGCAGCGGGACTGGCCCGTGCTTTACCGGCGCGCAAACTGGACTGGCACTGGGCCGTCGTGCCTGCGCCCACCCGCACAGCTGAAGCTGTCGCCGCTCTTGCTCTCGGCCGGCCCGTACCGGCCGGCTCTGCCCCTGCTTCGCACCCCTCGGCCAGCGTCAACGACGTCGGGGGCCAGGCCCACGGAAGCGGTGCCCCGTTCGGGCACCTGGGTTACGAGGTTGCCCTACTGAAAGGGGCGGACCGCGACTACCGCGCTGAGAACCTGCGCGAGCTCTGGGCCTCCAGCTCACCGGTGATGGTGGCCGTGGCTTCAGCCCTCGACGAGCGTCTTCACCACAGCTCTGTCGAGTTGGCGGTGCTCCTCGACGACGCCACCCGCACGATTGCCCAACGGGTGCTGGCCTCGCTCGTGACTTTGCCGTCGTCGGTGCCTGTCGTGCTGATGGCGGACCACGGTTTCAGGGAGAACTCAAGTTGGGGCAGAGGGCCCGAAGGCCGGTACGTCCATGGTGGGACGTCTCTGCAGGAGTGCGTGGTACCCGTTGTAGTCGCCTCCTAAATCCAAAACCGCTTACGGCCCGGCTCGGCGCCAGCGTTCTGGACCAGCCGGATTATCGCGCCGGCCCGAACGCCACGGATAACACCAGCATGGAGGCGACGGATTGGAGCCGAGCTGGCGAAAGGGCTAATAACCCGGGATCGGTTCAGCTAGCGCGGCGCGCCCGGGAGGCGCCTGGAAGGGATCGGCGAAGTACTGGGTCTCGTGCGATACGAGACCGTCGGTGATCTCCATGATGCTGACCGAGTATGTGGGTACGCCGTCATAGGTGATCACGCACTCGCTCACCCAAAGGTCCCCGCCGCCCAGGATCCGCCGGATGGTGAAGTGGCGCTCGGCCGGGTGCCCGCCACGTTGTGCTTGGATCGCTGAAAGGCCCGTGAAACGCTCGCCGGACTGCGGGTAATCCAGGATGGCGCCTGCGGCATAGATCGCGTGCTCAGCGTCAAGGTGGTCGATGCTGGTCTATGCTACCCGCGCGCCTCGGTGCACCAGTGCCCTGCAGCCACACAGGAATGGTTGGTATGTTCATCGACAATGGGACGGCGGGGGCGGAGATCTCTGACGCCAAGGCGTTCTTCACCACGGCTACTCCTGCGATGCGGTCTTGGACCGCGAAGGAGCCAACAATGCCCACCGCCGCCCACCTCCTTTCGCAGCCAGTCCCCGTCGGGACCGCTAGGCGTCCACGACATCCGGGCCGGGTCAGAGCAGCCGCCCTCGTTGCCGGCGTACTGGCCAGCACCGCGTTGGCCACCTCGCCCGCCGCGGCGTTCACCCCCACGGCGACGATCTTTGGCGCAAACAACATCACTTCCTCGGCCCTCGCCGGCGCCGGCTCAGCCCTCCCGGATGTGCATGTGCTCGGGCGGGGGCTCAGTGGCCCGGACGCCTTGGTAGTGGCCGGGGACGACGTGTTCGTGGAGGACGGAGGCAGCGTCGACGGCGTTGGCGGCAGGGTCACCGAGCTCAACGCATCCACAGGAGCGCTGGTGCGGGTGATCTCGGGCCCGCCGCCGATGTTCGAGCCGTCGGCCATGGCGGTGGTGGGTGGCGACCTGTTCGTGTTGAGCCGGCTCAGCTCCTCGAGAGACTGGAGCGGCCCAACGGTCACCAAGTTCAACGCATCCACGGGCGCGCCGGCCTGGGACGTCGCGGAGCACGACGACGACCCCGATTCCGTGGCGGCGGCGGGCGGCGACCTGTTCGTGGCCGACGGCGGCGGCCGGGTCTTCGAGCTCAGCTCATCCACAGGAGCGCTGGTGAAAGTGTGGTCGGGCCCGTCATACAAGTTCAACGTGCCGGTCGCCATGGCCGTGGACGGCGCCGACCTGTTCGTGGCGAACTACAAGGGTAACTCGGTCACCGAGCTCCCGATATGAACCACAACAGGTAGGACTGCCCCAAGCTGCTATCGACCGGTAGGTGCTCCGCGGCAGGGCATCAGCGGTCAGGACCTCCAAATCGTCCGCACGCTCCCGCTCGGCGTGACTTCCGCGATCGCGCTCACACTTGTCCAGCCGTTGCCGGCGTCAGTGTCGATGAAGACATCACCCCTGTAGACACAGCTATGCCGTTGCTTGGCCGAAAATAGCCCTGCCCGCCGAGGACCTTGTCGAGGCTTGATCCCTTGTTGGCCCACGCGCCGATGTCTGCGACCTGAGTGATCCTACCGCTCGACGAGAACCACTCGAACCCGTCGCTCCCCGTGCCGATGGCGACGTTGCCGTCTGGCGCTTCGGCGAGCGGAGCGACGCTCGCGTCACCCCGGATATTGCCGCCCGGTCGACGGTCACCTGCTGCGGTTAGTTCGTAGGCATCGTAAGGACCGTCTTCGCCAACGAGGAGGTCGCCCTCGCCGTCGAAGGCCAACCTGCTGGCCCCGTCGAAGGCGGACCGGGAGCGGCTCCTCGTAGTTGTATGGCGGTGGCGGCCATTTATAGGTCTTCGGGTTCACGCCGACGCCCCGGGCCTCTGCGCCCCAAGCGGCAGTCGACCCCGTGAGCGCGCCAACGGCAGCCAGAGACGTCCCTGCTATGAACGCCCTCCTGCTCACCGTGGACCGTTGCTCGTCCACCTCGCCCTCCTCCCACCGAGCCCTCCGCCTGAAGGAAATCTACCCAACCGGCATCGATATGGTCGTTCAGCGCAAGGTTCTCGGCTCGCAAATCATCATTCGAGCTCGGCCAGCACCTCACCGATGATCTTCGTCGCCTGGTGAGCAGGAAGCGGGTCGCCGCCTTCCGCTACTGCGACCTCAGCAGCAAAATCTTCGACGGAGTGGACCCCGCCCACAAGAACATGGCGCAACGCCTCGGCGCTCGCTTCGGGATCTTCGAGAGCCTCCACGGCCGGCGCGACGGCATGATCGGGTGAGGATGCCACGGCGTGCACCAGGCTCATCGCTTCCTGTCGGCCGCTCGCGGTCGAGACGACCGGCGCACGATCGGGGTGATGTTGAAGGTCCCATTCGGCCAGCGCCTCGTCGTAGCCGCCTTCGCCCGGATGGAGCAACCGGACGCCGGGCGCCGCCTCCGTCTGCGTCGCCTCAGCATCAGGACCGCTGGACGGGGTACCCCCATCGTCATCATTTTCATGCTTCCGCTCCTGCCGTAGAGGAACGACGAGTGTGCCATCGGCGTTACGAACGATATCCATGGGGCCCGTACTCCTTGCCTAGACGACGACCGAACGCCCTGTCTTCGTAACTACGGTGACCCTTGCGATGTCATCCCACACGCAGCCGTTCGGCCTGAACCGATGGTACCGTCATTCCCGCCCGACGACGCCGGCCCACAAAGGTGCCTCAAAGAGCGTTCGTTCCAGGCTTGCCCGACGGCGCGAAGCTCTGACGCCTCATTGGTGGTCTCGGCCGACTCCGGCACGGGGCGGACGATCAGTCGGCGCGTCATTCTCCGCGAGTTCTAGGTCGCGAAGGCGCGCTTCTCAGAGGATGCCCGCGGTAAGACGACTCCGGCTTCCTCGGCTCCTCTCCAGGCGCAGCGTATCAGGCCTCCCCGGGGGTTCCAGGCCCATCTCTTCATCAACTCGTCGATTTTTTAAGATTTTTTGACTAACTTCTTGCACAGGCCCGTTGGCTTTCGTACACTGAGGCGCTCAGGGGGTTCGGACTGGCTACGAGGAGCCGGGACGTCGTCATATACGGCACCGGGACAAGTGCCCAGCCTTCGCCCTGCGAGGACCCGTCCGACTACGTCGGGCCTTGACCAGCCACTTCAGACACGCTCCGACCACGGAAAGGAAGGCAGCTCCATGCTCGATCCCCACCATGACCCCCGGCGGTCCCGGCACAGGCCAGTCCGACGGGTCACACTGCTAGCGACGTCGACCACCGCCCTGCTCACGGCGGCCATGTGCGCCCTGACGGCCCCGACGGCCCTGGCCGCGGCACCCGCAGTGCCTTTCTTCGGCCCGGGCGCCGGCGCCGGGGCCCAGATCCCCGGCCAGTTCGAGGAGCTGGCGGTAGGGCCCCTAGCGTCCACTAGTGGGACCGTCATCGGCCCCGACTACACCCAGGGCACCCTGGCCAGCGAGGCCGTGGGCCGCCAGGCCGTCCAGCTCAGTGCCCCAGGCCAGTTCGTGCAGTTCAAGGTGGCCGGTTTCGCCAACGCCATCGACGTCGACTATGCCCTGCCCCAAGGCGCCAGCGGCACACTGTCCGTTTACATCGACGGTGTGAAACAGCACCAGGAGCTTTCGCTCACCTCGGAGTACAGCTACATAAGCACGCCCGACATCTATGGGAGCCTGACCCATCACTTCTTCAACGACGCCCGTATGTTGCTCGGCCGCCAGCTGTTGCCGGGCGAGACGGTGCGCCTCCAGGTGGGCCCGAGCGACACCGCCGTCCCCTACACCATCAACCTGGTCGATTTCTACGAAGTAGCGCCGCCGCTGCCCCAACCTTGGCACTCGGTTTCAGTGCTCAGTTACGGGGCTGACCCCACGGGCACGGCCGACTCGACCGCCGCCTTCGAGGCGGCCATTGCTGCTGCCGACGCCGCCCACGAAGCGGTCTGGGTGCCGTCGGGGCAGTTCCGGATCTCGACCGCCCTTCAGATCAACAGTGCCACCATCGAAGGGGCCGGCAGCTGGTACAGCCAAATCCTGACCAATGAACTGATCAACAATACGACCGTGGTGCCGGGGCCGATAAACCTCAGCAATTTCGCCATCCAGGGTTCGACAATCGGGCGTCACGACGACAGCACCGCCAACGCCATCAACGGCTCTCTGGGCACCGGGTCGGTCGTCCAGGGGCTGTGGATCCAGAACACCAACGTCGGGTTCTGGCTCCAGTACGGCAATACCCATGTCACGGTACGTGACAACATCGTGCTCGATACCGACGCCGACGGCCTCAATTTCAACGGTAATGCCGTCGACTGCACCGTCGTCGACAATTTCATGCGCAATACGGGCGATGACGGCCTGGCTATATGGTCCTACCCGGCGGCCGACGTGAGCGACACCTTCGTGCACAACACCGTCGAGCAGCCCAACCTGGCCAATGGCATTGCCGATTACGGCGGCACCAACAACTCCATCATCGCCAACCTGGTGGAGGACACCAATGCTCTGGGCAGCGGGATCACTGTCTCCAATGAGCAGTTCGCCAGCCCCGGGTTCACCACCCTGGCCGGGACGGTGACAGTAGCCGGCAATACCCTGATCCGCACCGGGGCCATGAACCCGAACTGGGGTCATCCCATGAGCGCAGTGCAGATCGACGCCTATGACTACGCCATCACCGGCGTCACCATCAACGTTGACGACAACGCCATCCTCGACAGCCCCTACAGCGTTTTCGAGCTGGTCTCGGGAGACGGTACGGGGCTGCCCATCAACGGCCTCAACGTCGAAAACGACCTTATCAACGGGGCCGGTACGGTCGTGTTCCAGGGCGAGACGGCCGGTTCGGCCTACGTGGCCGGAGTGAAGGCTTACAACGTGGGCGTGGCCGGCACGGTCCAGGACCAGTACCCACCGGCCACTCCCCAGTTTACGTTTAATCTAGGCCCCGGCAACTTCGGCTGGAGCCTGACCCCCACGCTCAATTACTTCCCCACCCCGGTGCCGCCGGTCCCCTGAGCCTGTAGCTGGCGCCGCACGGTGGCTGTTTACCGGAGGCGGACGCCGGCCGTTGACCCCGACGTACCGGGGGCCGATTCCCTCCCCGGCCCCCGGTCGTCTGGGACCGCAATGTACGCTCGCAGGTATGCCGAAGCGCAGGCCATACGCTCGGCTGGGCAAAGGCCGGGATCTGCTGAGGCTGAACAGTCCCAAAAGCAGGCCGGCCCTGGGCGGGATCCCCGCTGAAGGACGCCACGTCGAGAAGGTGGGAAGGAATCAGAAGTGCCCGTGCGGGAGCGGCCGAAAGTTCAAACGCTGCCACGGCTGGCGTCACATTAGGTGGGCGGTCACAGAGCGGCTGCGAGGGTACGACGGGTTCACCTAGCGGTGACCGCGGGGGCGGTTGCGTTTTCGTGCTGGTGAGCGGGGACTGCAGCGCCCGAACTGGGGCGCGTCGATCACGGTTTCCGGCTCGGACGTGTGGATCAGCGCGCCAGGCGCCCCGCCAACCAGGCCAGGGAAAGTGGGTATCGGTAGTCAATGCCCCCGTGGCCGGCCTCGAAAAGCTCGAAGTAAAGGCGGTCCTGAGGAAGGCCGGCCTTGGTCACCTCGGCCCGGAACGCTTCAGCACCGAGGTCCAAGTACGACTCGTCTCGCGTCCCGGCATCGACCCACACGGCCCGCAGTGAGCGCACAGCCTCCGCGTATCGTGGCACCATGCGTACGGGGTCCCAGTCCAGCCACCGCTGCCATGGCTCGGGGCGCAAAACACCGGACACGGGGTCGAACGGCAATTCCGCCGTGCCGTCGTCGGCGGCCGAGAAACAGGCTGACAGCCCCAGCAACATCAGCAGGGTGCTGTCGGGGTCCTTGGAAAACGGCGGGCGGGAGCCGAAATCCTTCCACCACTTCATGATGTCGTGCTCGTACTGGCGCAGAGCGCGGGCACCCTTGGCGAACATAGGGATGTAGCACAGCTCGTAGAGGTTGTCCCCCGAATGGGTGGCCAACGCACCGAACAGGTCCGGCCGCAGCATCGCTGTGACCGTGGCGCCGAAACCACCCGAGGACTTGCCGGCAATGCCGCGCGACTCTCGGTCGGCGATGGTGCGGTAATGCTCGTCCACCCAAGGCACCACCTCCTGGCACAGGTACGAGTGGTACCGGCCGGTCCCCGTCGAGTCAACGAACTGCGAACCGCCGTAGCCTGTCCACGCATCGACGTAAACCACCACGCATCCGGGCGCCCGGCCCTCGGCGAACACGGCGTCAGCCGTCTCCAAAAAAGGCTGCTTGAACGGAGACCGGTTGGCCCACATGGACAAGTGGCCCGTGTATCCCTGGAGCATGTAAACGGTGGGGTACTTGACGTCTAGGCCCGCGTCATAGCCCGGGGGGACGTACACCCAAATGGGCCGTTCGTGCGGGTCCCCCAATGGGTTGTCCATCAGCAGCTTGGAGGTGATGGTATGGCGGTCCAGACGGCCGGCAAGTTCAGCGTCCCAAGGCAACATAGCCCCATCCAAGCACGCCAGCCGGGCCACCTGGCAACCTCGGCGCCCGGCGATCTCGGCGTGTCCGATAACTCGAGAAGGCGGTGGCCAAAGTGACTGCCGCCGCGTACCCTTCCTCTGTGAGCGATATGGCGGTCCATGCCTTTCTCGGTAGTCAAGGCCTCGGTGCTCTCGGGCCCTGGCTGGACGAGCTCCCTCGACGGCCGACCAGGGCCACCATTGTCCCGACGGGGTCCAACCGGCTTGCCGAAGCGCCGTGGGTCGGCGCTGCCGAGCGGGCCCTTACGATCCTTGGCCTCATGGTTGAACAGTTCGACCTGGAAGGCGCCGCTCCGGCAATGGTGGAAGCGTGCTTAGCCCGTACCGACCTCGTCTTCGTGACCGGCGGCCATACCCTGTTCTTCCTCGAGCACGCTCAGCGGCGCGGTTTCACCTCGATCGTCCCTGAGGCCGTCCGAACTGGCCGCCTGGCCTATGCCGGGATGTCGTCGGGGGGCTTCCTCGCCGGCCCAGACCTATTGCATAACACAGAGCCCTCCGATCCCGGCACCGTCACTGATAGCCGTGGCCTTGGGATCGTGCCGATCGTCCCGCTCTCGCACGCCAACCGCGGCCGGGCGGCGGAGCACGAAGCGCTCATAGCCAGGTTCGGTCACCTCTTCACCTTCGTCCCCATCACCGATGAGCAGGCGATCGTCGTCACCGGAGAGGCGTGGGAGATCCGCTCGTCGCCAGTCTTGAAGGAGTAAAGCACGGTGGTGGGGACGACCACGGGCGAGGCTCTCTACGACTAGGCCAGCAGCCAAAGGCGCGGGCACAGCTCGTGCCCAACCCCGCTAACCTGTGCGTGTTCCCTCGGCTCGTCTTTGTGCGAGCCCCGTCGATGGCTAGGGCACGCCGCCA
>Ga0302325_10027522_pt1 | contig 11781 bp, 9 predicted proteins | sample Palsa_T0_2_FD_201948 | JGI IMG/M metagenome (GOLD analysis project Ga0302325, IMG submission 201948) | Peat permafrost microbial communities from Stordalen Mire near Abisko, Sweden - Palsa_T0_2 | ecosystem: Environmental > Terrestrial > Soil > Palsa > Peat permafrost | place: Sweden: Abisko... | reverse complement strand
GAAATGAGCGTGGAGCTTTCCCGGAGCGATTGCGGTCCCGACTCGACGAGCCAGCCGTCCGTCATCTCCGTGCGGATGACCCCGCCCAGCCGGCCCGTCTGCTCGAACAGGCGGACGATATGCCCCATTTTCGCCAGGCGGTAGGCCGCGGCGAGGCCCGTGACTCCACCCCCGAGCACGGCGACCTTCTTGGTGGAGGTGCTGAAGGGCAGGATGATCGCCATGGCCGGTGCGCTAGCTAGTGATGCCTAATCCCAGTTGACGACACATTCCGCCAGCGCCTCCACGCAGGCGATCCTGGCCTGCGGCAGGATCCCATGGCCGAGGTTGAAGATATATCCGGGGACGCCGCGCATGGATTCGAGCAGCCGGGCGGTTTCGCGGCGGACGATGCCGGGTTCGGTATTGAGCAGCACCGGATCGAGATTGCCCTGCAGCGCGACGGGCGTGCCCGCGGCCCGCAGCGTCCGGGCCACGGTGCCGAGCTCGACGGTCCAGTCCAGGCTGAGAACGCGGATGCCGGTGGCGGCCTGCGCCGCATGGTGCGAGGCGGTCCCCTTGGCGTAGAGGATGAGGGGGAACTCCGGCGGCAGGGCGGCGGCAATCCGCCGGATCCATTGCAGGGAGGCCGCCTCGTAGTCCGCGCCGGCGACTACGCCGCCCCAGGAATCGAAGATCTGGATCGCATCGGCTCCGGCGCTGATCTGCATCTGGAAATAGGCGATGAGGCTCGCGGTGAGCTTTTCCAACAGGGCCTCGAAGGTGGCCCGATCGCCATAGAAGAGCCCCTTGATGCGGCTGAAATCCTCCGAGCCGCCCCCCTCGACCATGTAGGTGGCGAGGGTCCAGGGTGAGCCGCCGAAGCCCAGCAGGGCGCTGCGCCCGGCGAGTTCGCGTTTGACCAGGGCCAGGGCCTCGCCGACATACGCGAGCCGGGCGGGAACCGCCGCGACCGGCGCCAGCGCGTCCACCTGCGTGCGGCTTTCGAGGCGGAATTCCATGGCGATGCCGCCTTCATCCTTGAAACGGTAGCCCTGGCCGAGCGCCTCCGGGATCACGAGAATATCGGAAAAGAGAATCGCCGCATCGAAGGGAAACCGCCGCAGGGGCTGCAGGGTGACCTCGGCTGCGAGCTCGGGCGTCCGGACCATCTTCAGGAAGCCATGCTGGGCCTTGAGTTCGGCGTATTCAGGCAGATACCGCCCGGCCTGGCGCATGATCCAGAGGGGAGGGCGGTTGAGAGGCTGGCAGGCGCAGGCCGCCAGGAAGCGTTCGCGACTGGTCATTGGTGCAGGATTGGCGCTCGGCGCCGAAGCGGACGCAAGCGTATGTGGACGCCGGCGGCATTTTAGGTGGGATGATTGGCCCAGTCGCGCGGTTTGAGGAAGTCCTCGCTCAGACGCGCTTCGGGACTGCCGGGTTCGGGTTGCCAGCCATACTCCCAGCGAACGAGCGGAGGGAGGCTCATCAGGATCGATTCTGTGCGCCCGCCGCTCTGGAGGCCAAAGAGCGTTCCGCGGTCCCAGACGAGATTGAATTCCGCATAGCGGCCACGGCGCAGGAGCTGAAATTGACGCTCCCGTTCAGCATAAGGCATCGCGCGGCGCCGGGCGATTATCGCTCGGTAAGCCTGGAGATAGGTTTCCGCCACCGAACGCGTGAGCGCGAAGCTTCGCGCGAACCCGAGCTCATTGAAATCGTCAAAAAACAGGCCGCCGATCCCCCGCGCTTCGCTTCGGTGCTTGAGGAAGAAATAATCGTCGCAAGCCTGCTTGAATCGCGGATAGAGCGCGTCGCCAAAGGGAGCGACTGCGGCCCGGGCTGCGCGGTGCCAGGCGACCGCGTCATCGACGAAGCCGTAACAGGGCGTAAGATCAAACCCGCCACCGAACCACCAAGTTGTGCCAGCAGAGAAGAAGCGCACGTTGGCATGGCTGATCGGGACATGCGGGTTTCGCGGGTGAACGACGACGGAAAGGCCGAGCGCCTCCCACGGCCGGCCCGCCAGTTCCGGACGGTGGGCCGTCGCCGAAGGCGGGAGCTGCCACCCGCGGACATGAGAAAAACCGACTCCCGCTTTTTCGAAGACCGCCCCCTCCGCGAGAACGCACGTGCGGCCGCCGCCGCCTTCGGGCCGTGCCCAGACGTCCTCGCCGAACCGTCCGCCGTCTTCAGCCTCAAAAGCCGCGACGATCGCATTCTGCAAGCCGCCGAAGGCCTTCAGGACTGAAGGAAGGTCGGGTGCGTCCGGCATGGTCAGGGCGCGTGCCGCACGCTCCGGCGCTCGCGCAGGAATTCCCACAGCCGCGCGACGGCTCCGTAACGCGGGCTGCAGAGCAAGGAAAGCAGGAGAACGGCTCCCAGGCACAGCACGACCGCCGCGCCGCTGGCGATGCCGGCGTGATAGCTGAGGAGGATTCCCGCGACCGAGCCGGCCAGCGCGATGGCGACCGACGTGGCGAGGAGCCGGCCGAAGCGGTCGCACCAAAGGTAGGCGCTGACCGCGGGAAGGAGGAACAGGCCGAGGGCCAGCACGACGCCCATCGTCTGCAGCGCGGCGACGAGGTTGAGCACGGTGAGCGCGAGGATGCCGAAATGGGCCAGGCCGCCGCTTCCGCCCGTCGCGCGATGGAAGATCGGATCGAAGGTCTCGAGCAGGATGCTCCGCTGGAAGACCGCGAAGGCGAGGACCGTCGCGCCGCTCGCGGCGGCGGCCAGCCGCAGGTCGGACCCGGAGACCCCGAGAATGCTGCCGAAAAGGAAGTGCTCGAGATTGAGGCGGGTGGGCAGCCGGCTGAGGATCGCGACCCCGGCGCCGAAAAAGACGATGAAAAGGGAGCCGAAGGCGGCGTCTTCCTTCACCCGCGTCAGCCGGCTGATCAGCGCGCTGCCGAGGGCGGTGAGCAGCCCGGCGAACAGCGCCCCCGCGAACAGGGCGGGGGTGCTGGGGCCGAACACGAGCCAGGCCACCGCGATGCCGGGCAGGAGCGAGTGCGAGAGGGCGTCGCCCATCAGCGCCAGCCGCCGCAGCATGAGGATGCAGCCAAGCAGGCCGCCGCTGAGGCCGAGGAGCGCGGCCGACAGGACGGCGCGACGCATGAATCCGTAGGAAAACGGCGCGGCCACGAGTTCGTGGAGGCTCATGCGGGGAACGCCGGCGGAGCGGAGCGGATAGCCTCGTCGTGGATGCAGCGGGCCCGCCGGAACGCGAGGTCCACGTTCACATCCGCCAGGACCGTCTCGATCGGACCGGCGGCGACCAGCCGGGTGGCGAGCAGGACACCCCGCGCAAAGACGCGGCGCGCGAGTTCGAGGCCGTGCACCGCCGCCAGCACCGTCCGGCCCTGGGACTCCCAGGACCGAAGGATATGGGTCAGCTCCTCGACGGCGAACAGGTCCAGGCCGGCAAAGGGCTCGTCGAGGAGGAAGATGTCGGCGCCCTGGGCGACCGCGCGCGCGAGAAAAACGCGCTGCTGCTGACCACCCGAGAGCCGGCGAATCTGGCGGTCGGCCAACCCCGTGAGGTCGAGCTCGGCCAGGGCCCGCTCGACCCGCTCCTCGTCATCGGCGCCCAGGCGCTGCCAAGGCCGCAGCGACGGATAACGGCCCTGTTCCACCACCGACCGGACGACGATCGGAAAGTCCCAGTCGACGGCGTGGCGCTGCGGCAGGTAGGCCAGGCGCGGCAGCGCGTGTTCGGGATGCGCGTCGCCGATGCGGATTTCGCCGCGGGCCAGCGGCAGCCACCCGAGCGCCGCCCGCAGAAGGGTGCTCTTGCCCGCGCCATTGGGACCGAGAATCGCCGTAAGGCTGCCGCAGGGGATATCGACGGTGACATCCTCCAGCGCCGGCTGTCCGCCGGACCGGCCGAAGGTCACGGTGACGTCGCGGAAGCTGATGATATTGGGCGCGCTCAACGCGGTGGGGTGAATTGGATCGACGGCAGGGGTCCGGCTGGCGCCGGACGGGTCGGCGGGGCCAGCGCGCCGGACGCCGCTCCGGCGGCTGGCGCCGCGGCAGCGTCGGCGCGCATCGGGCTGTCCGGACCGAACACCGGCAGGCTGGCGAATCCGCGCCGGATCAGGTCGGCCACCGCGAGATCGCGGTCCTTCGCATCGGGGCTGTCCATCATCACGACGATAATCCTCCGGTTGTTCCGCAGGGCCGTCGCCGCCAGGCAGAAGCCGGCGCCGTTGGTAAAGCCGGTTTTCAGGCCGTCGACCCCCTCGATCGATCCCAAAAGGTGATTGTGGTTGGTCATCGGCGTCGGGGGAAACCGGAAACCGACGCCGAAAAGGCGCGTCCGGACCGAGGTATACTTGAGGATGTCGGTATGCAGGAGGAGATAACGGCAAAGAATCGTAAAGTCGCGCGGGGTGGTCAGATCGCCGTCGGCGATGCGCCGGCTCGGCGGGGGCAGGCCATGCGGGCTGCGGAAGGTGGTGTGGGCCATCCCCAACGCGCGAGCCTTCGCGTTCATCAGCCCGACGAAGGCCGGGACCGATCCGCCGACCTCGCGCGCGACGGCGAGGGCGGCATCGTTGGCCGAATGCAGCATCATCGCGTAGATGAGCTCCTCGATCGGGAAGCTCTCATCCTTTTTCAATCCGATGATCGAGGGCGCCGCCCGGGTGTCGCCCGGGACGACCACGACGCGCGTCTGCAGGCCGAGCGATCCCCGGGCCAAGGCGTCGTCCAGGACGGCGAAGGTCATCAGCTTGGTCATGCTCGCCGGGGGGCTGACCACGTCGGGATTTTCGGCGAAAAGCACCTGGCCGGTGTCCGCCGCCATGACGATCGCGCCCTTGTAGGCGGCGGGACGGGTGGCGGCGCATGCGGCGAGAGGGAGGAGGGAAAAGAGGGCGGCGGCGAAAGCCAGGCGCGGCGGAGACATGCAGCAGAAGAAGGGGACTTCGGCGGTGCGGAGCGAGTCGAAAGGTTTGTCACGTAATACGTGACATCGGGATGGGGCCCTCAGACAATCGGCGCGGAATGTCCGCGCCCTCGCTCAAGCTCAAGCCCAACGTCCAGGCGCGCGTCCTGGCGGGCCATCCCTGGGTGTTCGGGAACGAGGTCGAGGTCCTGTTGCCGCCGGAGTTCGACGGCGAGGCGGTGGAGTGCCGCGACCGGGCCAATCGCCTTTTGGGCACCGGCATCTACAATGGGAAATCCCAGATCGTGTGGCGGCGGCTGGGGCGGGAGCGCCTGGCGCTCGACGCCGCCTACCTCCGCGGCGCCCTGGAGCGCTCGGTGGCGCGCCGCCGGAGCGTGGGCGGGACCGCGGTGGACCCAAAGGTCGTCCCGGCCCGGCGCCTGGTCTGGTCGGAGTCGGATGACCTCCCGGGCGTCGTCGTCGACCAGTTCGGCGATGTCCTCGTGGCGCAGATCCAGACGATCGCGATGGAAAAGCGCTCGGCCCTGCTGGGCGATCTCCTGGCCGAGTTGCTCGAGCCGGCTGAGATCATCTTCCGCAACGACGCGCCGATCCGCCGCCTCGAAGGCCTGCCCCTGGAGGTGCACACGCGCTCCGGCGCGCCGTGGGCGCCGCGCTGGGTTGCGATCGACGGCTTCGACTACTGGCTCGACCTGGAGGGCGGCCAGAAGACGGGATTTTACCTCGACCAGCGGCCGCAGCATGCCGCCGTGGCGCGCTACTGCGGAGGCGGGCGGGTGCTCGATGCTTTTTGCAACCAGGGTCCGTTCGCGCTGCACGCCGCTCGGGCCGGAGCGGCGCGCGTGCTCGGCCTCGACAGCGCGGAGGAGGCCATCGCCGCCGCCCGCCGCAACGCCGAGCGCAACGGGGTGGCCGCCGAGTTCACGGCCGCCAACGTCTTCGACTGGTTCAACGCGCCGGAGCGCAGGGACGAGCCGCCCTGGGACGTGATCATCCTCGATCCGCCGCCCTTCGCGAAATCGAAGAGCGCGCTGGAGGGCGCACTGCGCGGCTACAAGGAAATCAACCTGCGGGCCCTGCAGCGCCTCGCGCCCGGGGGCGTCCTCGCCACCTATTCCTGCTCCCACCACATGCGCGACGCGGAACTGCGGGGCGTTCTGGCCGAGGCCGCCTCCGACGCGAGGCGCCGCGTGACCGTGCTGGAGTGGAGCCATCAGCCGCCGGACCATCCGGTGCTGGCGACGATGCCGGAGAGCGAGTACCTGCGGGGCTATATCCTCAGGGTGGAGTAGGGGTTCTTCCCCTCCCTCCCCCGGTTTGGTTCAAATTTCCTGGGAAGGCCCGGCCCAAGCGGCGTTGCGGAGCTCATTGGCCGCATCTGGGCCGCCTCGCACGGGGCGGCCTGCTTGCGGCCAGTTTGGGATTGCGCAGCGCAGCCGCTCGGGCCGGGCCTTCCCAGGAAATTTGAACCTTCTATAATTTCCCACCATAGATCGCGCTCGCGCCCAGCTCCTCCTCGATGCGGAGCAGCTGGTTGTACTTTGCCACCCGATCGGTGCGGCAGAGGGAGCCGGTCTTGATCTGGCCGGCGTTGGTGGCGACGGCGATATCCGCGATCGTCACATCCTCGGTTTCGCCCGAGCGATGGGAAATGACGACCGTGTAGTCGGCGTCCTTGGCCATCTCGACGGCATCGAGCGTCTCCGTGAGGGAGCCGATCTGGTTGACCTTGACCAGGATCGAATTCGCGGTGCCGGTCGCGATGCCCTTTTTGAGGAACTCGGTGTTGGTGACGAACAGATCGTCGCCCACGAGTTGGATCTTGTCGCCGATCGCGTCGGTGAGCTTCTTCCAGGTGTCCCAGTCGTTTTCCGCGCAGCCGTCCTCGATGGAGATGATGGGATACTTCGCGACGAGCTGCCGATAGAATTCGACCATCTCGGCTCCGGAGAGCTTCCGGCCGTCCGATTTCTTGAACACGTAGTGCTTCTTCTCCTTCACGTAGAATTCGGAGGCGGCGACATCGAGCGCCAGGGCGATGTCCTGGCCGAGCTTGTAGCCGGCGGCCTTGACGGCGAGGGCGATGGCGTCGAGGGCGGCCTCGGCTGACGCGAGCTTGGGCGCAAAGCCGCCCTCGTCTCCCACCGCCGTGGAGAGGCCCTTTTCCTTGAGCACTTTCTTGAGCGCATGGAACACTTCGCAGCCGTAGCGCAGTCCCTCGGCGAAGGACTTGGCCCCGATGGGCATGATCATGAATTCCTGGAAGTCGATCGGGGCGTCCGAATGGGCGCCGCCATTCATGATGTTCATCATCGGCACGGGGAGGACCTTGGCGTTGGGGCCGCCGAGATACTTGTAGAGCGGCTGGCCGAGCGCGCCCGCGGCCGCCTTGGCGGTCGCCAGCGAGACACCGAGGATCGCGTTGGCGCCGAGCTTCGACTTGGTCTTCGTGCCGTCGAGCTTGAGCATCGCGCGGTCCACGCCGACCTGGTCGCAGGCCTCGTGGCCGATCAGCAGCGGGGCGATCGCGGCCTTGACGTTGGCCACGGCCTTTTGCACCCCCTTGCCGCCATAGCGGCCCTTGTCTCCGTCGCGCAGCTCCAGGGCCTCGTGCTCCCCGGTGCTGGCCCCGGAAGGGACGGCCGCGCGCCCGAAGGCGCCGCAGGCGAGTTTCACGTCGACCTCGATGGTCGGATTGCCGCGGGAGTCGATGATCTCGCGGGCGGTGATGGCGCTGATGGAGGTGTTCATGCGTAGGACGATGAACCACCAGCAAATGTCAGGCCTGTCGCCAGGGAAAGAGGAAAATCCGGCCGGCCGGCTAAAAAGGCAGCTTCATCCGTCCCAGGCGGTGCAGCACCCGGCGCAGCGGTCCGACGGACTTGGGCCGGGAGCCCTCGGGGATCTGGGAGAGAAAGCCGCGGTCCAGGGCGATTCGGGCCACCGCGATGCCGTCGAAGTTGCGGGTCGCCATGGCCTCGCGGGTCAGCAGGTGGCGGGGGACCTGGTCGAGATGGCCCTCGTAGGCGGCGGCGTGCAGGGGCGTGTCCCCGTTGTCGTTGCGCGTCTGCAGGAGGACGGTGGTGAGCTGGGCGACGGGGATCTGGGAGAGCTGGCCGGTCTCGGCCGCGGCGTGGATGGCGGTGAAGCCGCTCTTGCTCGCCAACACGAGGTTTTCCTCCGTCAGCAATTCGCCGGGGATCTGTTTGAGGTTCCCGGCGATGGCCGCGGCGTGGAAGACGGTGTCGCCGGCGCTCGTCGTTTCGCGCATGGCGGCGGTGGTGAGCAGCTCGCGGGGCACCTGGTCGAGGTGGCCGTTGAAGGCGGCGACGTGGAGGACGGTCTCGCCTCCGAGGTTGCGTTGCGCGAAATACTCGGCGGTGATGAATTCCCGCGGCATCCGCTCGAGCGTTCCCTTTTCCGCCGCCTCGTGGAGCAGCGTGTTGCCGACATCGGTCTTGCTCAGGACGATCTCCAGGGTCAGCAGGCCGGCGGGGATCTGCGCGAGATTGCCGTGCCCGGCGGCGAGGTGAAAGACGGTGTAGCCCGCGTTGCTGCGCCACGACAGCGTCTCCAGCGTCAGCAGCTCCGGCGGCAGTTGGTCGAGGTGGCCTCCGATGGCGGCATGGTGCAGGGGGGTGTACCCCGCCACGTTCTTGACGGTGAAAAGCTCCACCGTGAGCAGCTCCCGGGGCAGGTCCCGCAGCCCGCCCTGCTTCGCGGCGGCATGGAGGGGGGTATTGCCCGAGGGGTTGGGCGCCCGGAGATTCTCCGGCGTCAGGACCTCCGGCGGCAATTCGCGCAACTTGCCGGCCGCGGCGGCGGCATAGAGTTCAGGATGAGCCATGGGAGCGATCGAAGCGGACTGCTCCGTTGAATAGAGTGCCCGGGGACGGGCGAGGCAAGGTTTTGCTGGCGGCGAATTGCCCGCTAAGTAATTTCCGCGCGACGAAAAGGACAGAATATATCTGGATTTGCCCAATTTTCGCGCGTATAGACAGCTGAGTGAGCGCCCCTGAACCCAAGCCGGCCGATTCCGCCGCCGCCAAGAAGGATTCCATTTTGCTGGTCGACGATGAGCGGGCGCTCCTGGACGTTTTCGAGGCCGCCCTTGGGCCCTATTTTCAGATCACCAAGGCCAGTTCGGTTCGCGAGGCCGACTTCATCCTCCAGAAGCAGTCCTTCAAGGTGGTGGTGGCCGATCACCTGATGCCGGGCGGCAACGGCATGGATTTTCTCGTCCGCGTGCGCGAGGAGTTTCCCCACACGCAGCGGATCCTGGTCACGGGCTACATGAAGCCCGAGATGCTGATGCGCAGCGTGAACGAGGCCGCGCTCTTCCGCTACCTGCTCAAGCCGGTGGCGATCGCCGAGCTGATCAAGGTCGTGCAGGACGCCGCCAAGGCCCACGACGTCTCGGTGGCGCAGGGTTAGCGGAGCTTTTTTCGCAGGTAGGGCGCCGTGGGGCTGCCCTTCACCTTCAGCAGGCCGGCCAGGGCGCCCTGATACAGCAGTTGGCCGCCTTCGGGTCCGCCGCCTGGCCCCAGCTCCACGATGTAATCGGCCTCCGCCAGCAGATCGAGATGGTGCTCGACGACCACAACCGTGTGTCCCTGCTCGACGAGCGACTGCAGGACCCCGATAAGCTTTTCGCAGTCGCTCAGATGCAGGCCGATCGTCGGCTCCTCCAGCAAATAAAGATTGCGCGGCGTCTCACCGCGCGAGCGCTCCCGATAGGTGGCGAGGCCGTGGGCGAGCTCGGTCACGAGCTTCAGCCGCTGCGCTTCGCCGCCCGAGAGGGTCGGCGAACTCTGCCCGAGCGTGAGATAGCCCAGGCCGCAGTCCACCATCAGCCGGCAGACGGCGCCGAGTTGGGAATGGAAATCGAAGAAGCCAGCCGCCTCCGTGAAGGTGAGCTGGAGCACCTGACCGATGTTCTTCCCCTTCCAGGTCACGTCGGCCAGTTCCGGTCCGTAGCGGAGCCCGCCGCAGTCGTCGCACGGCAGGTACGTATCGGGCATGAAGGCCATCTCCAGCCGGATCCGTCCAGCCCCCTCGCAGGCGGCACAGCGCCCGCCGGCCGTATTGAAGGAGAAGCGGCTGGCGGTGTACCCGCGCATCTTCGACTCGGGCAGCGAGGCGAAGAACTGCCGGATAAGGTCGAAGATTCCCAGGTAGGTGGCGGGGGTCGAGCGGGGCGTCTTCCCAATCGGGGATTGATCGACCTCGACGACGGAGCGGAAGCCCTCCGGCAGGCGCAGCTCGGCAAAGGGCGGCCGGGGAGGGGCCGGCGCCACTCCGTCGGCCTCGAACCGCGTCCGCCGCACAAAGGCGGCTCCGCTAAGTTTTCGCCTTCCATCGCGCAGCGCGCAGGAGACCGCCGCGCCGAGCAGGTCCCGGACGAGGGTCGACTTTCCCGCGCCGCTGGGGCCCGCGATCATGATCAGGCGGCCGAGCGGCAGCAGCAGGTTGAAGCCGCGAAGGTTGCGGAAACGCACTCCGGAGAATTCGATCCAGGCCGGCGCCGCCGGCGGCGGCAGCGGCCGGTAGGAGCCGCGGAGCGGATGGGAAATGCCGCGCTCCAGGAAAACCCCCGTCAGCGACGCCGGCACCTTCCGCAGTTCCGCCGGAGTCGCGTTGGCCAGCAGTTCGCCGCCGTGCACGCCGGCGCCGGGCCCGAGGTCGATGATCCGGTCGGCGTGGGCCATGACCTCGTCGTCATGTTCGACGACGAGGAGCGTGTTGCCCTTCCGGCGCAGAAGTTCGAGGGTGGCGATGAGCTTTTCGTTGTCCCGAGCGTGCAGGCCGATGCTTGGCTCATCGAGCACGTAGAGGACGCCGGATAGGTTGGACCCCAGCTGGGCCGCCAGCCGGATGCGCTGGGCCTCGCCGCCGGAGAGGGTGTCGGTCGGTCGCTCGAGGGCGAGATAGGCCAGGCCGACCCGGCCGAGAAATTTCAGCCGTTCCTCGATCTGCGGCACGATGTCCCGGGTGACCAGGCGGCCCCGCGCATCGAGTTCCAGGGTGCGCAGCGCCGCGAGCAGTTCGGCCGGCGGCTTCCGCAAAAGTTCGGGCAGCGACAGCGGCGGCCGGCCGCCCCGGAAGTGCAGCTTGACCGAGCGCGCGACGCGGTTGAGGCGGTCGCCGTGGCACTCCGGGCAGACGGGGGCCGCGCGGGGCGCAGCCTCCGACTTTCTTGCGGCGGCGCCGCGCCTGCGCTCCTCCCCCCGCGAGGATTTCTGGTCCGCCGCCAGGTCGGCGATCTCCGGCGGCTGCTCCTCGTCGTCCTCATCGCGGACCAGCCAGTCGAAGAGCCGGCCATAGCCCCGGCAGGCGGGACACCAGCCCCGCGGCGAATTGAAGGAAAAGTGCTTGGGATCCAGCTCGGGGAAGGACTCGCCGGTGGCGATGTCGGTTCGGGTGGTCGAAAACCACGAGAGGATTTCGCCGCCGGGCAGGAGGAGGAAGCAGGAGCCGCGGCCCACGCGCAGGGCCTCCGCCAGGGCCCGATCGGGCGAGGAGGGGCCCTCCTTCGCTGAAGCTTCGGCGGGTGTCGAGGCGGTCATTGCCTTGAGATCGGCAATGACCACCTCGACATCGTGCTCCCGGTAACGGTCGAGCTTCTGAAAGGCGTCGACTCGCGTCAGCCGGCCGTCGGCGCGGAGGAGCGCATAGCCCTGGCGGCCGATCCAGCTGGCGATGGGCTGATGATGGCCCTTGCGGCCGCGGACGAGGGGCGCGCAGAGATAGAGGTGGCGGGCGCGCCGCGCCTTCGGCGTCGCCAGCGCCCGGGCGAGGAACTTTCTCAGCGCCCCGGGCGACTGCGGCACGACCGGGCGGCCGGTGGCGGGGTGGTGCTGCACGCCGAGCCGCGCGTAGAGCAGCCG
>Ga0302325_10027521_pt1 | contig 11781 bp, 4 predicted proteins | sample Palsa_T0_2_FD_201948 | JGI IMG/M metagenome (GOLD analysis project Ga0302325, IMG submission 201948) | Peat permafrost microbial communities from Stordalen Mire near Abisko, Sweden - Palsa_T0_2 | ecosystem: Environmental > Terrestrial > Soil > Palsa > Peat permafrost | place: Sweden: Abisko... | reverse complement strand
ACCTCGATGTTGCCATGGTACCTCGGCGGCAGGTCGTCAAACTTCACCACGCTCCCATCGGGGTTTCGTGGATACCATTTTTCCGGATTAGTGTCGCGTTGAGCATAGAACTCGATGACTTCGCGCAGGGTATGGAACACACCGTTATGGAAAAACGTCTTGCGCGTGGCGATATTGCGCAGCGAGGGCGTCATGAAGCGGCCGCAGTACTCATCCCGAGACTGCAGATCGAGGCGCTCCGGGCCGCACAATCCAAGGTCATACCACGTGGAATTCGCATTGGCTGGAATCCGGTAGTTGCGCGGCACACCGAGCGCGATAAGCCCATAGTCTGTGAACTGAGGTGGCGTTCCGTTCGCTCCTCGCGCGGCGATGTGGCATCGCGCGCAATTTCCCTTTTCGGGATCGGTGAACAAGCTCAGGCCGTGCTGTTCCGCATCGCTTAGTCTGACGTTTCCGGCTAACCAGGCGTCGTACTTGCTGCTGTAAGGGTAGAACTCCTTTTCGTCTTGCTCCCAAGCTTCGAATGCCTCCAGAATTGTGTTGAAAGCGGCGCCGGAATCCGCGTGGGCGCCGGAAAGCGCGGTCAACTCCGCGGCGTAGCTAGCTCTTCGCACGCGGGCAACGACGCTGGCCGGACTGTCACAGGCCATCTCATAACGAGACAGCAGCGGCATGCGGGCCTGATCGCGCCCCCGGTCGACTCTACCGTCCCAAGTCAGGCCGCCGGTGGGACCGTTGTCAAGGCTGTCGTCGCCGGTGGCCTCCGAATCGAAGTAATGCTCGGAGAATGGCGGGATCACTTGCAGGTATTTCAGCGACGGCACCGCTCGAATTCCGCTCTGCCGCATGTTTGTGCCGCCGTGCTGAACAGATCGTGCATTGGCCGGTCCGTACGCTAAGGCGGGATCGTGGCAGGACGCACAAGCCATTTTGCCTGAGGCTGACAAAGATGGATCGAAAAACATTTTCCGGCCGAGTGAGGCCAGCGCCCGAGCCCGGCGAAACGCCTCTTCGCGGGCCAATCCCGATGCTCCGTCCTGGCCTGAGGCTATCGCGGCAGCGACGCCACAGAGCAGGATCAAATGGGCGCGAGAAACCACCACATGGCCATGTTCGCATGGAATCGAGACAGTTCCTCGACCTGAAAATCGCGCGCAAGTCGCATAGAGTAAGTGAAGGAGCCCCTATGAGAATTCGATATTGGCCGATGATCCCGATCTTGGCCGGGTTGATCGGGTCCCCTGCTCAGACTTCGCTGCCGGGTCTTGGGGCTATTCACAACATCGTGGTGATTTTCGCCGAGAACCGCAGCTTCGATGTTTTGTATGGTTCCTTTCCCGGGGCCAACGGGCTGAATCACGCGGACCCGGCCAGCTTCACGCAGAGGGACCGTGACGGCTCCATCTTGAAGGAATTGCCGCCGGTTTGGCGCGGATTGACCGCGGCGGGTGTTACTCCACCTGTGACGGAAGTCCAGACGGCCGACCTGCCGAATAAGCCGTTCGCGATCGACGACCCGAATGGTTTCCACACGCCGCTGAACGTTGTGACGCGCGATCTCTGGCATCGGTTCTACGAAAACCAGATGCAGATCGACGGTGGCAAGAACGACCGCTTTGCCGCATGGGCAGACTCGGGCGCGCTGACCATGGGGCACTATGACGGGTCAAGCTTGCTGTTATGGAACATCGCCAAGGAGTATACGCTCGCGGACAACTTCTTCATGGGAGCGTTCGGCGGATCGTACTTGAATCACATCTGGCTCGTCTGCGCGTGTATTCCCAAATATCCGAACGCAGATCACAGCCCGGCCAAGGGCGAGATTTCAGTTTTGGAAGCCGACGGTGTCACGTTAAAGGTCGCCACAAATTCTCCGAAGTCGGCTGTCGACGGTGTCCCGAAGTTCGTGAGCGATGGCAACCTGACCCCGGATTTTTATGCCGTAAACACCATGCAGCCGCCGTACCAGCCAAGCTATAACAAGCCGGCAGCAGGTGGAGATCCCGCGTTTGCAGATCCGGCGAACCCGACTACGCTTCCGCCACAGACAGACACGACCATCGGCGACCTGCTGTCCACGAAAGGCGTGACGTGGGCGTGGTACGCCGGTGCGTGGCAGGCAGCAGTCTCTGGAAACAATGCGCGGCCAGTCCCCAATTTTCAATATCATCATCAGCCCTTCAACTACTTCGCGAGCATGGCTCCAGGGACGGCCGAACGCGCGAAACATCTGAAGGACGGCGGCCTGGGCGGCGCTGAATTTATCAAGGCAATCGATGCGGGAGTGCTCGAACAGGTCGTATTTTATAAGCCTCAGGGCAACCTGAACGAGCACGCGGGCTATGCCGAGGTGCAATTCGGCGACGCGCACATCGCCGACGTGATCGCCCATCTGCGAAAGAGTCCGCAGTGGGAACATATGGTCGTAATCGTCACTTACGACGAAAACGGAGGATTTTGGGACCACGTAGCGCCGCCGAAAGGCGATCGCTGGGGGCCGGGCTCGCGCATTCCGGCGGTCGTCGTTTCGCCCCTCGCGAAGAAGGGCTTCGTGGACCATACTCTGTACGACACCACATCGATTCTGCGCCTGATTACGAAACGCTTTAATCTGCCTCTGCTGCCAGGTATTCAAGCCCGTGACGAGAAAGTGAAAGCCAATGGAGGCGAACCTCTAGGTGATCTGACCAACACGCTTCTATCGACGCCATGAGCCAGTTACCAGCCAGCCTAAAAAATCAGCTTCAGACCGAATTGGATTTGGCGCGACGTAGTGGCCGTGGTCGTGATCAAGCCGGCTGACGGACTGATGGCCCCGTTCGAAAACACGGTGGCATTCGGTGTCCCGAAGTTCGAGTGGTTCAGCGCGTTGAAAAACTCCGCGCGAAATTGCAGATTGGTCCGCTCGGTGATGGCCGTACTCTTAAACAGCGACGCGTCCATGTCGGCAAGGCCCGGTCCACTATAGACACCGCGGCCCAAATTTCCGTAGGTGCCGGCAATGGGCAGAACAAACGCATCCGGATTGAACCACTGATTCGGGCTTCCCAAGACCACAGGCCCCGAGAATGTGGGATTGACTGAAGGCCGGTCGGGGTTTCTGGTATCACCGTCTCCGGACCTATTCGAGCCAATCTGCGGAGTGAAAGGGAAACCGCTGAGAAGGGTGACAATCGTATTGAATTGCCAGCCGCTCACTAGCCGGTTTCCAACGCCGGCGAAGCTATTGGCCCAAGGCTTGCCTTTGCCGAACGGCAGCTGGTAGGTGCCCGAAATGCCTACCTGATTGGGGATGTTGTACGCGGACGGTCCCCAGTCACGATGCAGATCGTTGCGGTCGAGGATCATCTGCGCTTGATTGTTGGCCTGCGCGCCAGTGAGACCGGAATTCATATCCAGATCCTTTGACCAGGTATAATTCACCCGGAACTGCAGTCCGTGGCTAAAACGGTGACTTATGTCACCTTGCAGAGCGTTGTAACTGGTGTTGCCTTCCGTGTACCAGAAGAATCCCGCTCCCAGATTGGGATTCGGGCGCTTTTTGCCAGGGCCGGGAATATACTGCGCCCCCTGCGGCACCATGTGAGGAATATTGGCCAGGCTCGCCGCGGTTGCGTCGCCCCCCGCCGAACAGCCGCCCGGGTCGGAACAAATCTGCGTGGGAATGGTATTCGGATCGATACTCAAGAAACCGTGGTATCCGAACGAGCCGACATAGGCCACCCGCAACACGGTGTTGTGACTCAACTGCTGCTCTACCGTAAGATTCCATTCCTGGACTGTGGGAGTCTTGGCGTTGGGCTGCACACCCTGCGGGGCAAAGATGGTACCGGCAGGGGGAGGCACGCCAGGAGTAATCGGAACCAGCGAAGGCAGCGATCCTGTTTTCGAAACGGAGCCGTTGTACGGAGGGATCGAGTTAAGCAGGAAGCTTAAATCGTCGATCAGGGAATAGTAAGTGCCATAGCCCGCGCGAACCGCCGTCTTCCCGTTTCCAAAAACATCCCACGCCAAGCCAGCCCTGGGACCAAAGAGATGGGTTGCATTATTTTGGGTGAAGACCGAACTGCCCACTTGGGGAGTCGTGATCAAGATGCCGTTCGAGCCCGTGAGATAGTTGGCGGCCCTTCCAGATTCTTCGTTCCACCCAGTGGTGAATTCGTACCGAAGTCCTGCCTGGAAGGTCAGATTCGGCAGCAATTTGATCGAGTCTTCGAAATAGGCGGCGCCGAAAAGACTTCTCCAACCTAATTCATTCGGGTTTGGTACGACTTGAAACGATGTCACCGTGCCTTGCAGGAAAGTCTGCAGGCTGGCAAAACTGGCTTGCCCGAGTTGGCGGGAAGCGGCGTCCTCATTGTCCTGCACCCGCTGGAACCAGACGCCCGCGCTGATCTGGTGACGTCCTTTGGTGATCTGCACGCCGTCCGTGTAAGTGAACAGATTTCTGCGGTTCCAAACGTTGGCGGCGTTGTTCGGCCCGGCCGAGGTGATGGTTCCGCCCCCGGTAGTAGTCACGCCGCCGCCAATCACGATGCCGCCCGGGCCCAGGCCAGTGACGAAGTCAGTACTCGCGGGAAAGGAGGCTAAGGGGAACGAATCGTAGTTGAATGCCGCGCGCGAAAAGCCCGCGCGAAAGGTGTTCAGGATGTTCGGAGATACGACATGAGTCTCCTCCAGGCTGGCCACTTGGCTGCGCAGTGTCTCGTACGAGCCAAACAGCGGGTCGGCTAAGGGGATCAGGCTGTCGCCATCGTCCATCGTGTAGGTGGCCGAAAAGGTGTCCCGATTGCTCAGCATGTAGTCCGTTCGCAGCGTTCCAAAATCCTCACGTATAGTCTGTTTGGGATTGTTGTACGAAAGCGCTGTGCCGCTGGGCAGGCTGCCCACGGTCAGCTCCGGACCGTTGGACACCGGCCAGAGCTGCATATACTGCAACATCGCGGTATTCAGCTTGGCGACGGGCTTGTACACACCCGAAGCGTTGGGCAGCAATCCCTGCCGTGCTTCCGCGTCGGGAACCACGCTCACATTGCTGACCGCCAGTAACTGCCGGAAACCTTCATAGTTGCCGAACAGGAACCACTTGTCTTTCTTGAGGGGCGTTCCCAGCGCGCTTCCGAACTGATTTCGGCGGAATGGCGGAGCCGCGGCTTGGTCGAAGAAGTTTCGTGCGTCGAGATCGCTGTTGCGGAGAAACTCAAACAGCGAACCGTGCACTTGATTGGTTCCCGATTGAGTCACCACGCTGACCTGCGCGCCCGCGCGCTTGCCGTACTCGGCGCCGTAGGTATCTGTCAGCACGTTGAACTCGCGGATGGCATCGATACCTAACAGTTCGCCGCTGACGCCGCCGGGGGTGATAGCGAGCTGGCTGGATCCGGTGTACTCGACGCCATTCAACAGAATCAAATTCTCATAGGTCCGGCGGCCCTCCACGGAGAATGTGTTGCCGTTGCTGGTGCTGGTTTGCGGGCTCTTCATGGCGCTGTAGTTGACCGTGCCGGGGTTCAGGGTGATGAGGTTATCGAAGCTGCGACCGTTGAGCGGCAGGTCCTTGATCTGCTGCGCTCCAACTACGCCCGACACCGAGGAGGTGGTGGTGTTGACCAGCGGAGTTTCGTCAACCAGGGTGACTTGCTGCACGAACTCACCCAACTCCAGCCGGAAATTGACCACGGCGTTCTGTCCGACTACCAGATCCACTCCGGTTCTGACCGCAGTCTTGAAACCTGTCTTCTCAGCCTTCAATTCCTGCGGGCCGAGAGGCAGTGAGACTACCGTGTAGTGGCCGGACGGGTCTGTGGCGACCGTCCTCAAGGCTCCCGTCTCAAGGCTCTTCACCGTGATCGTCGCGCCTGATACCGTCGCACTGGAAGTATCCTCGACGATCCCTGAGATCGCGGCCGTTACCTGAGCCCGCAGCGGCATGCGAAGGGCGCATACCGTGAGCACACTAAGGATTAAACTCACGCACGCGTGCGTGAGACCAGCTTTACTCCCGGAGCTTTTGTTCAAACATGCCTCCCAGAATACGTCTTGTCAGCGAAACTGCATTACGGAGATCTGGTCACCGGTCGATCCGTAAGCGGGCGTGCATAGATGTCGGCGTCCGGCGGCGCTGGCATCTAAGTATTCCTCTCGACGCCGTCTTGTTCAGCCTTTCTCGGACCCAGTGTAGCGCGCTTCGGGCAGAAGCTTCTCACGTTGGGCGGTTGGGTGGACGGCGACTCACGGCCGGACCCGCACCAGCGCCTCGGTCCACTCCCGCAACTGCCGCCCGGCGAATTCCACATCGGCGGTCACCACGTGCAGGCCCGCGCCCTTGACCGTGAATACGGCTCGCGCGGCACCCTCGCGGCGTGCCGGGATGGCCACCTCAGGCTCTGCCTCCACCACCTTCCAATCCGCCGGTACATTCCATCTCACCCGGTAAGTTTCAGGTGACGGCGCGTGATTCCGGATCCGAACCAGCAGGGCTATGTTCTCCCCCTCGCGGGTTTCGCTCCCGTATGGATCTACCGCCGCCCAGCTCTCGTCGATGGCGTAATTCGGATCCGGCCACGGCGCCAGCTCCTTTAGGGTGGCCATCCGCCGCAGCAGCTCCACCCGCATGCGCGCGAGTTGTTCCGCGGAAAAATGGAAGGTGGGTTCCACGTGCTGGTTTACCAGCCAGACGTCTGGGCTCTGCCTGCGCAACACGCCCAGACAGTAGAGGTACCCTTCGCCCTCACCCACGAAATCGCGATTTTGCAAACAGTAATCGTCGATGCCGGAGGGAGTGAACGAATCTCCCGTGAAAAACAGCGCGCCGCCGCCGTCGCGTTCCACCAGCAGCCCGTCATGGTACAGCGTCTGCCCCGGAAAATCGAAGAAGGTGAGTTGAAACTCGTGCCACCGGCTACGCGTACCGTCCGGCTGCGGTTTTCCGGACGTGATGGGCGCGGTGGTGAGGCACGGCATCCGGTAATGCGACGGATGCTCCAGGATGTCGGTCAGCCGCGGCGTGAAATAGATGGGGCACCGGAAGTGATCCGCCAGCGCCTGCGCGTAGTCGGTGTGATCGTCGTGGTAATGCGTGATCCAAATGGCTTCCACGGTCTTCAACCGTCCCTGCGCCGCTAGTTCGTCCAGCTTTGCCCGCGCCCCGCTATAGCCCGCGTCGATCAGGAGTCCGGCGCCCGTCTTGGAAACCAGCAGCCGGGAATTCCCGATGGCCATCGCCCATTCGGGCAGCGGGCGCTGTTCCGCCATGGGCATCGAATCCACCGGCCGGCCGTCGAGCGCCTTCCGCGACCGGATGCGCAGGTTGTCGTCGCCCCAGTACCAGCGCAGCGCGTCGGTGGCGTAGTGGCTTGCCAGCAGCGCCTGTAGCCGGGCGATCAGCCGATCGATTGCCTCCCGAGGGTTTTCGATCAGCGGCCCGCGCAATGGCATTATCACATCCGGCTCGCGAGCCTGGATCTTGCGCAGGCTTTCGATTAGCTCGCCGGTCCGGGCCGCGTAACCGTGATAACCGCGCGCCTTGGCCTCGGGAACGGCGTCCTGCAGGCTCGAGAGATCGAACAACTGGCCGTCGCCGTAAATCAGGTCGCCGGTGCACGCAATGCGCTTGCCGCCGCTCTCCAGCCAATAGGAAACCGCATGGCGCGTGTAGCCCGGTGTATCGATAACTTCCACATGGACGCCGTCGAGATCCAGCGTCTCACCTCCGTGCACTCCCCGCCACACCTGCATCGGCCCCCGCGGCACCTTCGTATTTACCTCGGAGTAATCGTGGAACCGCTGGATCTCATACTCCGCCCAAAATGCTCCCGGCTTCTCGAACAGGGCGCGTTCCAGCTCCGGCACTACCGCCTTGGAGCCGCCCGCCACCTGCAACGCTCCCGCCCAGACCACGTCGCGCCGGGCCTCCGAGAAAAGTACATACGGCACCGGCTTCACGCGGCCGCCCGCGTCGCCGTAGACCAATACCGTCTGCCCGACCAGCAGGCCGTTCACGGGGCCCGGCAGGAACTGCAGGCCCGAAGGCAGTGGGCCGGCACCCTCGGCTGCCACTGTCACGATCAGCCCCAGCCCGCCAAGGACTAATGCGAGGATCGCTGCGGGTCGTTTCATTTTTATCCCAGCTCCCGGATAGCAGCACCGGCTGCGCCAAGATTGCTCAGATGCATCTCCGAGTACTTGCGCGAAAGAATCACCCCGTCGGCACCTGCGTGGAATGCGGCCATTACCGCCTGTTTGGTGCTTTCCGGAGTGCACTTGGAATGCTCCGGAGCCGTGGGGATGTCGATATCGATGCCGGGCCAAAGCAGCGTGGTGGCGCCCTCCAGGCTGCTGCGCGCCCGCTGCGTTTCCCGCGAGACATAGTCGGACGAAAAGCCAGCGGACGAAATCTGTTCGTAAGGTTTCTCGCGATAGTCCAGAATGCGGTAGTGCAGCGCCAGCAGTTCGTCTTTCGGCACATCCGCGAACATGGCTGCGCCGACGCTGGCGATGTAGCCGGCCATGCGCTCGCCGGCGCAGTTGTGATACATCACGATCTTCAGAAAATCGGAGTAACTCGCGATCTCGTGCAAGTCCCGCTCAGCGCGATAAATCGGATTGAACGAGTTGTTGTGCCAGATGTGCCATCCGGTGCCGGCGTTCGGATTGATAGCCTTCACCTTCTGGTAGATGGCCTGGTAGGTTTCCCGCAAACTGTCCGTCCACAGCATTTCCCAAGCCAGCAGCTCCGGATAACGCAGCATCAGCCGCCAGAGGGTGACGTAGTATCCGTCCACCGGGCGGACTCCGGAGCGCGCCGCGCGAACGAATTTCTCGAGTTCCAGAAACCCCTGCCGGGCTCGCTCGAAGCGTGTGCCGCGCTGCTCGCCTTTCCGGCGGCAGAAATCGCAGAAACAGGTGATCCGGCCCGGATCGTTGGAGGCGCCGCCGTGCTGCGCGCCCAGGGCGTTTGAAAAGGCGCCCTGACGCTCGGAGCCCCACATGATGCCGTCGACCGGATGCGAGCGCAAATAGTCTTCGACGACGCCGAGCAAAAAACCACGGTATTCCGGATTATTAAAACAGAGTGTAGCGGCGCCGCGGCCGTATAAGTCGCGCTCCTGCAACTTTTCGATCCCGGCAATGTCACGGCGGAAGACGTCCTCGAACCAGCAGTAGATTCGTATGCCCCGTTTCCGCGCGGCTGGTAGCACGGCTTCCAACACATCGAAATCCCCGAGCTCCGGCGCACGAAATTCCTTGAGGGAAGTGTCGCGATAGAACTCCGCGTGGATCTTCGTGTAACTGCCGCCGCGAAAGTTCGCGTCATACTCCTGCTTGCCATGATCGGGCAGAGGCTGGCCGGGAACCTGCCGGCCGGCGATGCCGCGTCCGTACGTAAACGTGGCCAGAAAAAGCGCGTTCACCGAGGCGCGCTCCTGTAGGATATCGAGCACCTGTTCCACACCCTCGTCGGCAAATGAACCCGCGCCCACGTGGATACCGATCATCTCTTTCCCGGGCTGGCGCGTTTGCGCCGGAGAGAGGCCCAGGGCAGCGCCGGACGCGGCGAGCGTCCTGAGAAATGCACGTCGATTGTTCTTTTCGGGGGTGATCATCGCTCTCTTGAGCATATATCCCGGCGCACCCGCCCGAAGCCGCCTCTTCGTTGCGCCAGCGTGAAATGCTATTCGCAAAACCATTCGCCGGAATTCAGTACGCCCGATAATCGGCTGCGGGTTCTGAGCGCTGTCGGTCAGAGACCAGAACATGTCGCTCTGGCTCGCTTGCGGCGGCACTATGGGCGGACGCTGCGTGCCTGCATAAAAATCGGCATAGATCTGATCGATTCGTATCCCCTGATTCAACCGCTCCTCCGGAGGCACAGCCGGCATCTTTACTTCGGCGTTATGCAAGGCGAATAGCTTTCCCTTGATATCAACAGCAGCGCCGCCGGAGGAACCGCGCGCCACGTTGACTTTATACCGCACTCTCGTTCCACTGTCATCGAGACTCTCGTACGTTCCGAAATTGTCCACTTCTTTCAACGTTTTCGCGGCCCGCGGAGTTCCGTCATAGGGAAGCGCGTCGCAGCCGTAAAACCAACCAATTGTCCGCGGCTCTGACCGCCTCGCTCGTGTGATGTGACTTCGCGTCCGGGGGTATATTCGGCGACGGTTCCCAGAGATAGTCGAAAAAGCAAAAGATCTCGTCGCCGCGCGCGTTCGGCTTGGGCTTGCCGTCCTCAAACCTGACGAAATCGAATTTCGTGCACGTGTGCATTGGTCATAACGAGATCCGCCCCGATTAGAAAGTCGGAACCGCAAATCTGCATACGGGATCGCCCAGCGCGACGGCGCACACCGAGCGCAAGATATTGGGCAGGATTTCATTTATGTCAGCGGCGGCCAGAAACGGCCCATACTCGTTATTGAAAGCCTGCAGCGCCTCATCGCTGTTCAGTCTCTGGCCGCTCGTGATGTATTCAAGCCCATGGTGAGGCGAGTGCGTCGGCCCGCATCCTGACGCAGCAGGGCGACCAACTGGAGGCGCTGGCTGGTCCGGATGGGAGGCGGCAGCCTTCGGCGCAACGGCGTTCGATAGTTTCTCAGCCAGCCCCTCCTGGTAGAATTCTTATATGCAAGAAACCGATTTTTTACAGTCCGCTATCTTCAACAACCTGTCCACCGAACAGCGCAATAGAATGAAAGTCCGCTGCATACAGCCCGCCGGATCACTTGGCAACCCGGAGCGCATAATGAGCGTTTCCGTCGCCTTGTTAGCTTGTATTCAGCGACCGATAGGAGTATGCTTCCCATACACGTTGTTACCGGATGTTGCTTAGGGGAATATAAGATATGCAAGCGCCAATGTGGAAACGAGTGAGGGATGGTGTCCGTATCATCTGGCTGGCGGCATTCGGGCTGGGCTTGGCCGCGGTTGCGCCAGCGGTAACATGGACTAATATTAGCACTTACGCCGTGCCAACCGCCGGCAGCTTTCCCGCAGGTATCACGGCAGGGCCGGACGCAACGCTCTGGTTCGCCGAATACGATTACAATAAGTCCGCGATCGGGCGCATAATGGCTGACGGAGTCGTAACCGAGTACGCTTTACCCAGCGTCGGCAGCCAACCCCAGGGGATCACCGCGGGGCCGGACGGCGCCCTTTGGTTTACCGAATACAACGCCAGCAAAATCGGGCGGATAACGACCACCGGATTGATCACCGAGTACACCGTGCCGACCGCCATTAGCGGTCCCTATGGGATCACTACGGGGCCGGACGGCGCGCTCTGGTTTACCGAACAGGACGGCAACAAGATCGGACGTATCACGGTTACCGGGGTAATTCAGGAATATCCGCTGCCGACCCGGGGTAGCTATCCGGTAGAAATCACGGCGGGTCCTGATGGCGCCCTCTGGTTCACCGAATTCATCGGCAAGATCGGGCGGATCACCACTGCGGGGATGATCACGGAGTACGCCGTGCCGACCGAGGATAGCGGGGCCGAAGGTATCGCAGCGGGGCCGGACGACGCGCTCTGGTTTACCGAACAGGATGGTAACAAGATCGGGCGGATCACTACCGCCGGTGCGATCACCGAATACCCCGTGCCGACCGCGGATAGCGAGCCCACCGGGATCGCGAAGGGGCCGGATGGTGCGCTCTGGTTTACGGAATTTGCCGCCGACAACATTGGGCGCATGGTCACTACAGGGGTAATCACCGAGTACCCGGTGCCAACCATGGCTAGCGGTCCCAACGGGATCACGGCGGGGCCGAACCACG